>JAESGQ010000057.1_pt1 | contig 161598 bp, 145 predicted proteins | sample 9266251 | NCBI WGS metagenome assembly JAESGQ01 (sample SAMN17056778, study PRJNA650883) | algae metagenome | isolation source: Kaiparowitsia implicata GSE-PSE-MK54-09C and co-occurring heterotrophs from... | place: USA: Kaiparowits Plateau, Grand Staircase Escalante National Monument, UT ...
TGCGCATCTGTGGTGACGAGTTCCATCCGGACGGCCTGTCCCATGAGGATATGAAACAGATCGCCGCCTATTACGACGCCACCGGCATGATCGACTTTCTCGGCGTAGTTGGCTCGGGCTGCGACACCCACAACACCCTGGCCAACGTTATCCCGAACATGAGCTACCCGCCGGAGCCGTTCCTGCACCTGGCCGCCGGAATCAAGGAAGTGGTCAAGGTACCGGTGCTGCACGCACAGAACATCAAGGACCCCAACCAGGCCACGCGGATTCTCGAAGGCGGCTACGTGGACATGGTCGGCATGACCCGCGCGCATATCGCCGACCCGCACCTGATCGCCAAGATCAAGATGGGTCAGGTCGACCAGATCAAGCAGTGCGTTGGCGCCAACTACTGCATCGACCGCCAGTACCAAGGCCTCGACGTACTGTGCATCCAGAACGCCGCGACCAGCCGCGAGTACATGGGCCTGCCGCATATCATCGAAAAAACCAGCGGGCCCAAGCGCAAGGTGGTGATCGTTGGCGGTGGCCCGGCCGGGATGGAGGCGGCGCGTGTTGCGGCCGAACGTGGCCACGACGTAACCCTGTTCGAGAAGAAAGACAGCCTCGGCGGGCAGATCAGCCTGGCCGCCAAGGCCCCGCAACGCGACCAGATGGCTGGCATCACCCGTTGGTTCCAGCTGGAGCTGGCGCGCCTGAATATCGACCTGCGCCTGGGCACCGGCGCGGATGAGGCCAGCATCCTGGACCTGCGTCCGGATATCGTGGTGTTGGCCAACGGCGGCCATCCGTTTATCGAGCAGAACGAACACTGGGGTGCAGCGGAAGGCCTGGTGGTGAGCAGTTGGGACATCCTCGACGGCACCGTCACCCCCGGCAACAACGTGCTGGTGTACGACACCATCTGCGAATTTACCGGCATGTCGGTGGCCGACTTTATCGCCGAGAAGGGCGCGAAAGTGGAGATCGTCACCGACGATATCAAGCCGGGCGTGGCCATCGGCGGCACCAGCTTCCCGACCTACTACCGCAGCCTGTACCCCAAGGAAGTGATCATGACCGGCGACCTGATGCTGGAAAAGGTCTACCGCGAGGGCGACAAGCTGGTGGCGGTGCTGGAGAACGAATACACCGGCGCAAAAGAAGAGCGGGTGGTCGACCAGGTGGTGGTGGAGAACGGCGTGCGTCCCGATGAGCGCCTGTACTACGCCCTTAAGGACGGCTCGCGCAACAAGGGGCAGATCGATGTGGAGGCGTTGTTCGCCATCCAGCCGCAGCCGTGTTTATCCGCGGCGGGTGACGGCTATCTGCTGTTCCGTATCGGCGACTGTGTGGCCCAGCGTAATACCCATGCGGCGATCTACGACGCCTTAAGGCTGTGTAAGGATTTCTGATTGCGTTTGTCTCCCCTCTCCCGGCTTTTGTTATGGAAAGCAGGGAGAGGGGCCGGGGGAGAGGGGCTTTTCTGCGCGGATCTGCGTCGTAGCTGCCCCTCTCCCTAGCCTTCTCCCCGCAGGGGCGAGGGGACTGAACCGTGTTGTTTGCCGGTCCCGCGAAGGAGACCAATGATGTTAAACACCCTACTCCCCATCCTGCTCTTCGCTGCCCTGGCCCTTGCGGTTATTGGAGCGGCGAAGCGCTTTTTGATGTGGCGCCGTGGCCGTCCGGCTCAGGTCGATTGGCTCGGTGGGCTGCTGGCCATGCCGCGTCGCTATATGGTCGACCTGCACCATGTGGTGGCCCGCGATAAATACATCGCCAACACCCACGTGGCCACGGCGGGCGGCTTTGTCCTGGCCGCGGTGCTGGCGATTCTGGTGCACGGGTTTGGCCTGCAGAGTCGCATTCTCGGCTTTGCGCTGTTGGCTGCCACCGCGTTGATGTTTGTCGGCGCACTGTTTGTCGCCAAACGCCGCCTCGACCCGCCATCGCGTTTGTCGAAAGGCCCGTGGATGCGTCTGCCGAAAAGCCTGCTGATGTTCGCCGGCAGCTTCTTTATCGCCACCTTGCCGGTGGCCGGCATCCTGCCTGCGGACTTTGGCGGCTGGGTGCTCGCGGTGATTCTGCTGGTAGGCATCGCTTGGGGCGTGTCCGAGCTGTTCTTCGGCATGACCTGGGGCGGGCCGATGAAGCACGCCTTTGCCGGTGCACTGCACCTGGCCTGGCACCGCCGTAGCGAACGCTTTGGCGGCGGTCGTTCCACTGGCCTTAAGGCGCTGAATCTGGATGACCCGAAAGCCCCATTGGGCGTGGAAAAACCCACGGACTTTACCTGGAACCAGCTGCTCGGCTTCGACGCCTGCGTGCAGTGCGGCAAGTGCGAGGCGGCCTGCCCAGCCTTCGCCGCCGGCCAGCCGCTCAACCCGAAAAAGCTGATCCAGGACATGGTGGTCGGCCTGGCTGGCGGTACGGATGCCAAGTTCGCCGGATCGCCTTACCCATCCCTTGACGGCAGTGGCAAACCCATCGGCGAGCATCGCGGCGGCCCGCATTTGCCGATCGTCAATCTGAATGGCAAAGCCCTGGTCGATGCCGAAACGCTGTGGTCCTGCACCACCTGCCGCGCCTGCGTCGAGGAATGCCCGATGATGATCGAGCACGTCGATGCCATCGTCGATATGCGCCGCCACCTGACCCTGGAAAAAGGCGCGACGCCGAACAAGGGTGCCGAGGTGCTGGACAACCTGATCGCCACCGACAACCCCGGCGGTTTCGCCCCCGGCGGCCGGCTGAACTGGGCGGCGGACCTTAACCTGCCGCTGCTGAGCGACAAGAAACAAGTGGATGTGCTGTTCTGGGTAGGCGATGGCGCCTTTGACATGCGCAACCAGCGCACCCTGCGCGCCTTTGTCAAAGTGCTGAAGGCGGCCAAGGTCGACTTCGCCGTGCTCGGGCTGGAAGAACGCGACAGCGGCGACGTGGCCCGGCGACTGGGTGATGAAGCAACCTTCCAACTGCTGGCCAAACGCAATATCGCCACCCTGGCCAAGTACCAGTTCAAGCGCATCGTCACCTGCGACCCGCACAGTTTCCATGTACTGAAAAATGAATATGGCGAGCTGGGCGGCCGCTACCAGGTGCTGCACCACAGCACCTATATGGATGAACTGATCAGCGGTCAGAAACTTAACCTGGGCCAACACAAAGGTGGCTCGGTCACCTACCACGACCCGTGCTACCTGGGCCGCTACAACGGCGAGTACGAAGCGCCGCGCAATGTACTGAACGCCATCGGCATTGAAGTGAAGGAAATGCAGCGCTCGGGCTTCCGCTCCCGCTGCTGTGGCGGTGGTGGCGGTGCGCCGATCACCGATATTCCTGGCAAGCAGCGCATCCCCGATATGCGCATGGTCGATATCAAGGAAACCGGTGCCGAACTGGTCGCCGTGGGTTGCCCGCAGTGCACCGCGATGCTCGAAGGCGTGGTCGGCCCACGCCCGGAGGTCAAGGATATTGCCGAGCTGGTAGCCGATGTATTGATCGAAGGCGTGGTCGAGGTGAAGAAGCCTGCACCAGCCCCGCGTGAAGTAGCCGAGGTAAGCCCATGAGCGACCTGATCCGCCGTGATCCACGGGCCGAATGGATCGCCCGCAACCGCCTGCATCCGCTGCATACCGCCGCACAGCCGGCGGTGGCCAGCTGGCTTAGTGCCGCCGGTGTGCTGCGCAAGAATCCCCATGCGGTGGGCTTTGTCGGCCCCAATGGCCTTAAACGCATCGACCGCTCCGGCGCGCAGCAAGGCGGCGCGGCCAAGCGCTCGACGGCCAGTGCCGTGGTGCAGTTGCCGCTACGCGTTATCGAGCAACCGGCGTTCTATATCGCCGTGGTGCCGGATATGGTCGGCGGCCGTCTGAGCGCCCACGACAAGGACCTGCTCGGCCTGGCGCACAAGCTCGCCGGTAGCGACGGCGCGGTGGTGGCGGTGATCTTTGGCGAACACAAGGAAAGCGCTTTCGACAGCAACGGCGTTGACCGCCTGCTGCAGTTCGATGGCGACAGTTTCGACGGCTACGCCCCGGAAGCGCGGGTGCTGGCCCTCGGTGCGCTGGAGCGGCAACTGTCGCCGCGCCACTGGTTACTGCCCGATAGCCGCAGCGGTGGCGGTGAGCTGGGCCGGCGGCTGGCCGCCAAGCTTGGCGAGCGCCCGGCCACAAGGGTCTGGCAGGTGGCCGATGGCATGGCCAGCGGGCGTGCGGGTGCCGGTCGGGAAGACCTGGTGCAACAAGCGCCGCGCCTGATTCTGGCGGCGGTGGAATGCGCCGAGCCGGTCAGCGAAACCCGTCATGAAGTACGGCCGCTGGCGCTGAGTGAAGCACTGGTCAGCAACTTGCCACGAATTCAGGACCTTGGTGCGGTGGCGGTCGACCCGGCGCAGATCCCCATGGCCGAGGCCGAATTTATTCTCTCCGGCGGCAACGGCGTGAAGGACTGGGCGCTGTTTCATCAGGCCGCTGCGGCGCTGGGCGCCACCGAAGGTGCCTCGCGGGTGGCGGTGGACGATGGCTTTATGGGCCGCGAGCGCCAGGTCGGCGCGTCCGGTATCTGGGTCACGGCGCGAGTCTACGTGGCTGTGGGTATCAGCGGGGCGATCCAGCACCTGCAAGGCATCGGCGCCTGCGACAAGGTGGTGGCGATCAACCTCGACCCGACCTGCGACATGATCAAACGCGCCGACCTCTCGGTGATCGGCGAGTCCGCTGCGATCTTGCAGGCGTTGATCGAGCGCGTTGCTGCCCATCGGCAGGGAGGCGCGCGTGATGCTGCATAAGGTTTGTCTTCGCGATTCTCAACCGCGATTTCCGGATTACATCCGGGCTACGGGGGCAGCATGGCTGAGTTGAATATTGTTGCGCTGGTCTCGGTCGGCGCGCACCCCACCTCCGGGCGCCCGCGCCGCGCCGAGCAGGACGCCCGCGCCGTTGAGCTGGGCCTGCGTCTGGCGGGTGAGCGTTTGCAGGTGCTGCATGCCGGTGATCCGCAGCAGGAGGCGCTGCGCGCTTATCTGGGCATGGGCCTTGATCAGATCAAGATTCTCGAACAACCGGCGCACAGCGATGCGCTGCCGGTGCTGGCCGAGTACCTGGCCGACTCCAGCGCGCAGCTGGTGTTGACCGGCAGCCAGGCGGAAACCGGCGAAGGTTCCGGCATGCTGCCTTATCTGTTGGCAGAACAGCTTGGCTGGCCGCTGGTGGTCGGGCTGGCGGCGGTGGAGCAGGTCAGTAATGGCGTCGCTCAGGTGCTGCAAGCCCTACCGCGCGGCCAGCGCCGGCGCTTGCAGGTGCGTCTGCCGTTTGTCGCCAGTGTCGATAACGCCGCGCCGGCTGCCCGGCAGAGCGCCTTCGGTCCGGCTCGCCGTGGTCTGTTGATTGCCGACGAGGTGGAGTTGGTCGCCGACCCGCTATTTGCCTGCGCCCAGCTGCAACCGGCCAAACCTCGGCCCAAGCGCCTCAAGGTGATCAAGGCCAAGACCGGCGCGGAACGGATGAAGGCCGCCACCGCCAAAGCGTCGGGCGGTGGTGGGCAGGTGCTTAAGGATTTATCACCACAGGCCGGGGCCGAGGCTATCTTCAAGTTGTTACTCGAAGAGGGTGTACTGCGCTAAGGCGCAGTCATCGATTAAACAGATAGGTAGGATGGGTTGAGCTTGCGATACCCATCGCGATATTGGATTCAGCATGGGTATCGTTGCGCTCAACCCATCCTACGTCAGCACCACAGGAGGATTTGACCATGATGCATGCCGACCTGATCGATCAGGAGGATCTACGCGAACGCCTGGTGGCCTTGGGGCTGTCGATTCCACCGGGGGTGACGGCGGAGCAGGCATGCGAGCATGCCGTTAGCGGCCTTAGCCCGGAGCGGGCGGTGGCGCTGCGGCGGCTGGTGGAGGAATTGCTCGGTGGCAGCGCGACCCTGCTGCCGAATGTGCGCGAGGCCATCTCGCGCACCTTGCTGCCGGCTCTGGTACCCCGTCCTTCCTGATGCTCGTGGCCGATGCAGGGGGCAGTGGGCACCTGCATCGGCCAGCAGCCTGAGCGTCTTGCTTAGCTCGCTGCCATCGCCTGGCGAATATCCGCTGCCAGCTGACGCACCCGTGCTTCATCGGTGTCCCAGGAGCACATAAAGCGTGCGCCGCCGGCGCCGATAAAGGTGTAGAAGCGCCAGCCCTGGTTGCGCAGGATTTCCAGCGCCGGTTCCGACATCTGCAAAAACACGCCGTTGGCCTGCACCGGGAACATCAGGCTGACGCCCGGAATATCGCTGACCAGCTCGGCCAGCAAGCGCGCGCAGCGGTTGGCGTGCTGGGCGTAACGCAGCCAGGCATCGTTCTGCAGGATGCCGACCCAGGGCGCGGACAGGTAGCGCATTTTTGAAGCCAGCTGACCGGCCTGCTTGCAGCGGTAGTCGAAGTCGACCGCCAGGTCCTTGTTGAAGAACAGGATCGCCTCACCCACGGCCATGCCGTTCTTGGTGCCACCAAAACACAGCACATCGACGCCGGCCTTCCAGGTCAGGTCGGCCGGGCTGCAGCCGAGAAAGGCACAGGCGTTGGAGAAGCGCGCGCCGTCCATATGCAGGTGCAGGCCCAGTTCGCGGCATACCGCGCTGATCGCCCGCACTTCATCGGGGCTGTAGACGGTGCCGACTTCCGTGGCCTGGGTCAGGGTGACTACCCGTGGCTTGGGGTAGTGAATGTCCTGGCGTTTGAGGGCGATCTCACGGATCGCTTCGGGGGTCAGCTTGCCGTTCTCGGTCTTGGCCAGCAGCAGTTTGGAGCCGTTGGAGAAAAACTCCGGCGCACCGCACTCGTCGGTTTCGACGTGGGCGGTCTCCGAGCAGATCACGCTGTGGTAGCTCTGGCACAGGGCGGCCAGCGCCAGGGAGTTGGCCGCGGTGCCGTTGAAGGCGAAGAACACTTCGCAGTCGGTTTCAAACAGCTGGCGGAAGTGGTCGGCGGCGCGGGCGGTCCACTGATCATCGCCGTAGGCGCGGTCGTGGCCCTGGTTGGCCTCGGCCATGGCTGCCCAGGCTTCCGGACAGATACCGGAATAGTTGTCGCTGGCGAACTGTTGCGAAAGATCGGGCATTGCTAGTTCCTTCTATCGGTTGCCGAGCGGGCCGGCGAATGGGTTTACTTTACCTGCGCGTGTGCGGCCCGGCGGACGTTGTGGCGACATCTTGTTTATTCCAGGCGCTGTTTGGCCTAGTAAGCAGTCTTGACGGCGCGACGGGCTGAGACGGCACAGCACTGGGCTGCGGCGCTGGCAGCGGAATAAATGAAAGGAACTCATGGCGCTGCACGGCCTCACAGCTAGGGCCAGGGTGAGTGGCTCGCCTGACGGGATCGTGGCGTCGTTTGCGGCGCCAATGGGGTTATCGCTCGACAGACAGTCACTCGTCGTGGACCGCTAGAGCAGGCCGTGGTGCCTTGGCTGGTGGGGTTCGAACCATGGGTTCGCGTCGACCAGCCAGGTGTTGCCCCTGTCACTGACCCGCACAGGAATCCACCATGAACTACCGTCATCTGATCGCATTTTTCCTTCCCCTGGCCTTTGCCCTACCGGCCGTTGCCGCAGAGCCCTGGCCTGCCGGCGCCAAGGCCTCATTTGTTAATGAGTGCGTGGCGGGCGCCCCCGAGGGGCATGATATGAACAACCTGAAGGCGTATTGCGAATGTGCCGCCGAGAAGGTCGGTGGTGAGTTCAATGAGGCGGAAATGCAGGCCATGGCCACCCAATCGACACCTGACGCGGCCATGCAGCAACGTCTGATCAAGGCCTCGGCCAGCTGCGAAAGCAAGCTGCAGCGCTGATCTGCTAGCGGGCGCGCATTGACGCGGTCATTGGGTTACCGTCAGGTAATCCGCTGACTCCGTGAGTGCCGCAATGCTGACACCCCCTGCCGGGCGCACCCGCGACGCCGCGCTGGATCTGCTCAAGTGGCTGGCCCTGGCGACCATGCTGTTCGACCACCTGCGGCATGTCTGGCCGTCCCTGTACTGGCTGTACATCCCGGGGCGCCTGGCCTTTCCGTTTTTCTGTCTGGCGATTGCCGCCAATCTGGTGCGGCCTTCGGCAGAGGGCGGCAAACCCTTCCCCCTGCGCTACCTCGGGCTGCTGGCGCTGTTCGCACTGCTCTCCGAATGGCCCTATCGGCTGCTGGTAGTTACGCCACAGTCGCTGAATGTTATGCCGACCCTGATGCTGGGCTTGCTGATCGCCGGAGGGGTGGGGCAACCGAATGGGCAGCGGCGCTGGCTGGCTATCATGGCAATACTGATGGCGCTGGTCGGCCATCCCTGGTTGATGTTCGGCTTTGCCGGGGCATTGCTGCCCGCGGCCTTTATCTATGCCTTGCAGCGACCGGGGGCGAGCTGGGTCTGGCCGGTGATGCTATGCCTGGCCGCCAACTATTGGCCGCCGTTCTACATTGATGCGACCCGCGGCGACCCCTTCGCCTGGAGCTTTATCCTGATCTGCATGGCGGCGCCGCTGCTGGGCCTGTGGCTGTTGCGCCAGCCGCCCCAGTGCGAGGTGCCGCCGGTACGGCGCTGGGCCTACCTGTTCTACCCCGGCCACTTTCTCCTGCTGGTCGCTGTGCGCGCACTGTTCACCTGAGCGCATTCGCGCGCTGCCGCGTGCGAGCCCCCCGCCCTTGCGCATGTCCGATAGCGACACGTCGCACCCTCGCATGTCGCAAACGCAATCCCCCGTGGCGTGCCTAGGCATCTGACCGATCAGGGCCAGTCATACCATCGGCTCACAAGGGCTCAGCCCGTTTCCGACATAGATGCGCCATATCAAGACGGCGCAGGAGATCAGCGATGTTCAGCAAGAACGACCAGATTCAAGGCTACGACGACGAATTGCTCAGCGCGATCAACGCCGAGGAAAGCCGTCAGGAGCACCATATCGAGCTGATCGCCTCGGAAAACTACACCAGTCAGCGGGTGATGGAAGCGCAGGGCAGCGGCCTGACCAACAAGTACGCCGAAGGTTACCCGGGCAAACGTTATTACGGCGGCTGCGAGCATGTCGATGTGGTCGAGCAGCTGGCCATCGACCGCGCCAAGGCGCTGTTCGGCGCCGACTATGCCAACGTCCAGCCGCACTCCGGTTCGTCGGCCAACAGTGCGGTGTACCTGGCGCTGATCAATGCTGGCGACACCATCCTCGGCATGAGCCTGGCCCACGGCGGCCACCTGACCCACGGCGCCAAGGTGTCGTCCTCGGGCAAGCTGTACAACGCCGTGCAGTACGGCATCGACACCGCCACCGGCCTGATCGATTACGACGAAGTCGAGCGCCTGGCCGTTGAGTGCCAGCCGAAGATGATCGTTGCGGGTTTCTCCGCCTATTCGAAAACCCTGGATTTCCCGCGTTTCCGCGCCATCGCCGACAAGGTTGGCGCACTGCTGTTTGTCGACATGGCCCACGTCGCCGGGCTGGTCGCCGCGGGCCTGTACCCCAACCCGATTCCCTTTGCTGATGTGGTTACCACCACCACCCACAAGACCCTGCGCGGCCCGCGTGGCGGCTTGATCCTGGCCAAGAGCAATCCAGATATCGAGAAGAAGCTCAACTCGGCAGTCTTCCCCGGCGCTCAGGGCGGCCCGCTGATGCATGTGATCGCGGCCAAAGCGGTGTGCTTCAAGGAAGCCATGGAACCAGGCTTCAAGACCTACCAGCAGCAGGTGATCAAAAACGCCCAGGCCATGGCCAAGGTGTTTATCGAGCGCGGCTACGACGTGGTTTCCGGCGGCACCGACAACCACCTATTCCTGGTCAGCCTGATCCGTCAGGGCCTGACTGGCAAAGACGCCGATGCGGCCCTGGGGCGCGCCGGGATCACGGTAAACAAGAACGCCGTGCCGAATGACCCGCAGTCGCCGTTTGTCACCTCGGGCCTGCGTATCGGCACCCCGGCGATTACCACGCGCGGTCTCAAGGAAGCGCAGAGCATCGAGCTGGCCGGTTGGATCTGCAACATCCTCGACCACCTGGGCGATGCCGATGTGGAAGCGCAGGTGGCGACTCTGGCGGCAGGGCTATGCGCCGATTACCCGGTCTACCGTTGAGCGCAATGATCCACCCGGTTCGGTGACTGCCGCGCCCGGCGACAAGGTTCCAGCTTTCCGTTTCAGGAGCACCTTTATGCAACGTTATTCCGGCTTCGGCCTGTTCAAGCACGCTTTCAGCCACCATGAAAACTGGCAGCGCATGTGGCGCAACCCGACGCCCAAGCCGGTGTACGACGTGATCATTGTCGGCGGTGGCGGCCATGGTTTGGCGACCGCCTATTACCTGGCGAAAGAGTTCGGCGTAAAGAACGTCGCGGTGATCGAGAAGGGCTGGCTGGGCGGCGGTAACACTGCGCGCAACACCACCATCGTACGCTCCAACTACCTGTGGGATGAGTCGGCGCACCTTTATGAACACGCGATGAAACTCTGGGAGGGCCTGTCCCAGGACCTCAACTACAACGTCATGTTCAGCCAGCGCGGCGTCTACAACCTGTGCCACACCCTGCAGGACATGCGCGACTCCGAGCGCCGCGTCAGCGCCAACCGCCTTAACGGCGTGGACGGCGAATTGCTGGATGCCAAGCAGGTGGCCGAAGAGATTCCCTACCTGGATTGCAGCAAGAACACCCGCTACCCGGTGATGGGCTCCACCGTGCAGCGTCGCGGCGGCGTGGCCCGTCACGATGCCGTGGCCTGGGGTTATGCCCGCGCCGCCGATGCCCTGGGCGTCGACCTGCTGCAGCAGACCGAAGTGATCGGCTTTCGCAAGGAAAACGGTGTGTGCGTCGGCGTGGAAACCAACAAGGGCTTTATCGGCGGCAAGCGCGTCGGCGTGGTCACCGCCGGTAACTCCGGGCACATGGCTGGCCTCGCCGGCTTCCGTCTGCCGCTGGAATCCCATCCGCTGCAGGCGCTGGTGTCCGAGCCGATCAAGCCGATTATCGACAGCGTGATCATGTCCAACGCCGTGCACGGCTATATCAGCCAGTCCGACAAAGGCGACCTGGTCATCGGCGCCGGTATCGACGGTTACAACGGCTACGGCCAGCGCGGCTCCTACGGCACCATCGAACACACCCTGCAGGCCATCGTCGAGATGTTCCCGGTGCTCTCGCGGGTGCGCATGAACCGTCAGTGGGGCGGCATCGTCGACACCTCGCCGGACGCCTGTCCGATCATTTCCAAGACCCCGGTGCCGAATCTGTTCTTCAACTGCGGCTGGGGCACCGGCGGCTTCAAGGCCACGCCGGGTTCGGGCCACGTGTTCGCCGCCAGCCTGGCCAAGGGCGAAATGCACCCGCTGGCCAAACCGTTCGCCCTGGACCGTTTCCACACCGGCGCACTGATCGACGAGCACGGCGCTGCTGCCGTGGCTCACTAAGAGGGCTTACCCATGTTGCATATCTTCTGCCCTCACTGCGGCGAACTGCGCTCCGAAGAGGAATTCCACGCCAAGGGCCAGGCGCACATTCCGCGCCCACTGGACCCATCCGCCTGCACCGATGCCGAGTGGGGCGAATACCTGTTCTTCCGTGATAACCCGCGCGGCATCCACCACGAGCTGTGGGTGCATTCCGCTGGTTGCCGCAAGTACTTCAACGCCACCCGTCACACGGTGACCTACGAAATTCTCGAAACCTACAAGATCGGCGAGAAGCCCAGCGTAACCGCTGCCGGCACTGCCGAGAAAAAGGCCATCGACCAAGGAGTAACGGCATGAGCCAGGTCAATCGTCTTGCTACAGGCGGCCGCGTTGATCGCAGCCAGCCTCTGACATTCAGCTTCAACGGGCAGACTTACGAAGGCTTTGCCGGCGACACCCTGGCCGCCGCCTTGTTGGCCAACGGTGTGGATATCGTCGGCCGTAGCTTCAAGTACTCGCGGCCGCGCGGCATCGTTGCTGCCGGCGCCGAAGAGCCGAACGCGGTGCTGCAGATCGGCAGCACTGAAGCGGCGCAGATCCCCAATGTGCGTGCCACCCAGCAGGCGTTGTATGCCGGCCTGGTGGCCAGTAGCACCAATGGCTGGCCGAGCGTAAACACCGACCTGATGGGCATTCTCGGCAAGGTCGGCGGCAAGATGATGCCGCCGGGGTTCTACTACAAAACCTTTATGTACCCGCAGAACCTCTGGCTGACCTACGAAAAATACATCCGCAAGGCCGCAGGTTTAGGCCGTGCGCCGACCGCAGTGGACCCGGACAGCTACGACTATATGAACCAGCACTGCGACGTGCTGGTGGTCGGTGCTGGCCCAGCGGGTCTGGCCGCAGCCCTGGCTGCCGCGCGCAGCGGTGCTCGGGTGATTCTCGCCGATGAGCAGGAAGAGTTCGGCGGCAGCCTGCTCAGCACCCGCGAAACCCTCGACGGCAAGCCAGCCGCCGACTGGGCCGCCCAGGTTATTGCCGAGCTGTCCGGCATGCCTGAAGTCACCCTGCTGCCGCGCTCCACGGTCAACGGTTACCACGACCACAACTTCCTCACCATTCACCAGCGCCTGACCGATCACCTCGGTGAAATCGCGCCACTTGGTATGGTGCGCCAGCGTATGCACCGCGTACGCGCCAAGCGTGTGGTGCTGGCCACCGGTGCCCACGAGCGGCCGCTGGTGTACGCCAACAACGACGTGCCGGGCAATATGCTCGCCGATGCGGTGTCCACTTACGTGCGCCGTTATGGCGTGGCGCCGGGCAAGCAGTTGGTGCTGTCGACCAACAATGATTACGCCTACCGCGTGGTGCTCGACTGGCTCGACGCCGGCCTACAGGTGGTGGCGGTTGCCGATGCACGCAGTAACCCACGCGGCAGCTGGGTGGAAGAAGCGCGCAAGCGCGGCGTGCGCATCCTCACCGGCAGCGCCGTGGTGGAAGCCGCCGGCAGCAAGCGGGTCACCGCTGCACGCATCTGCGCCATCGATGTGCAGAGCCACAAGGTCATCAGCCCCGGCGAAGTGCTCGACTGCGACCTGATCGTCAGCTCCGGCGGTTACAGCCCTGTGGTGCACCTGGCCTCGCATCTGGGCGGCCGGCCGACCTGGCGTGAAGATATTCTGGCCTTTGTCCCTGGTGAGGGCGGCTTCCAGAAGCGCCTGTGCGCTGGTGCGGTAAATGGCGTGTTCGGCCTGGGTGATGCCCTGGCCGATGGTTTTGAGGCGGGTGTGTCGGCGGCGGCCGAAGCCGGCTTCAAGGCGGTTTCTGCCAGCCTGCCGCAGGTGGCAGTACGCATGGAAGAACCTTCCCTGGCGCTGTTCCAGGTGCCGCACGACAAGCCGACGGCGCGTGCACCCAAGCAGTTTGTCGACCTGCAGAACGACGTCACCGCCGCCGGTATCGAGTTGGCCACCCGTGAGGGCTTCGAGTCGGTCGAGCACGTCAAGCGCTACACCGCGCTGGGCTTTGGCACCGACCAGGGCAAGCTGGGCAATATCAACGGTCTGGCGATTGCCGCCCGCTCGCTGGGCATCAGCATCCCGCAGATGGGCACCACCATGTTCCGCCCGAACTACACGCCGGTGACCTTCGGCGCGGTAGCCGGCCGTCACTGTGGCGCGCTGTTCGAGCCCAAACGTTACACCGCGATGCAAAGCTGGCACCTGCAAAACGGTGCGGAGTTCGAGGATGTGGGTCAGTGGAAGCGCCCCTGGTACTTCCCCAAAGCCGGTGAAGACCTGCACGCCGCCGTGGCCCGCGAGTGCCTGGCAGTGCGTAACGCGGTCGGCATCCTCGATGCCTCGACGCTGGGCAAGATCGATATTCAAGGCCCGGATGCCCGCGAGTTTCTCAACCGCGTGTACAGCAATGCCTGGACCAAGCTGGATGTGGGCAAGGCGCGCTACGGCCTGATGTGCAAGGAAGACGGCATGGTCTTCGATGACGGTGTGACCGCGTGCCTGGCCGACAACCACTTCCTGATGACCACCACCACCGGCGGCGCTGCGCGGGTTATGGAGTGGCTGGAGATCTACCACCAGACCGAGTGGCCGGAGCTGAAGGTGTACTTCACCTCGGTTACCGACCACTGGGCGACCATGACCCTGTCCGGCCCCAACAGCCGCAAGCTGCTGGCCGAGGTCACCGACATCGACCTGGACAAGGACGCCTTCCCCTTTATGACCTGGAAGGAAGGCAAGGTCGGCGGCGTGCCGGCGCGGGTGTTCCGCATCTCCTTTACCGGCGAGCTGAGCTACGAAGTCAACGTGCAGGCCGACTACGCCCTGGGCGTGTGGGAAAAGATCATCGAGGCCGGCAAGAAGCATGGCCTGACGCCTTACGGCACCGAGACCATGCACGTACTGCGGGCCGAGAAGGGCTTCATCATCGTCGGTCAGGACACCGACGGCTCGGTAACCCCGGACGACCTCAATATGGGCTGGTGTGTCGGTCGCACCAAGCCGTTCTCGTGGATCGGCTGGCGCGGGATGAACCGCGAAGACGGCCTGCGCGAGGACCGCAAGCAGTTGGTCGGGCTCAAACCCGTCGACCCGAAAACCGTGCTGCCGGAAGGCGCGCAACTGGTGTTCGATCCGAAACAGTCCATCCCGATGAGCATGGTCGGCCACGTCACCTCCAGCTATATGAGCGCGGCGCTGGGCTATTCCTTCGCCATGGCTGTGGTCAAGGGCGGCCTCAAACGCATGGGCGAGCGCGTGTTTGCGCCGCTGGCCGATGGCAGCCTGATCGAAGCCGAAATCGTCAGCTCCGTGTTCTATGACCCGAAAGGGGATCGCCAGAATGTCTAACTTGATCAACGTCTATCAACAACGCCCGGCCGCCGCGCATGCCGAGTCGCCACTGTTCCACGCCGGCCTTGAGCAACTGGCGGGCAAAGGGTCGGCCAGCGCCGGGGTGACCCTGCGCGAGAAGAAGCTGCTCGGTCACCTGACCCTGCGTGGCGATGGCAAAGACCCGGCGTTTGCCGGTGGCGTGCACAAGGCTCTGGGCCTGGAGCTGCCGGTAGCGCTTACCCTGGTGGCGGCCGGCGACACCTCGCTGCAATGGCTGGCCCCTGATGAATGGCTGCTGATTGTGCCGAGCGGCAGCGAGTTTGCGGTCGAGCAAAAGCTGCGTGAAGCGCTGGATGGTCAGCATATTTCGATCGTCAACGTCAGCGGCGGGCAGACCCTGCTGGAACTGAGCGGGCCGAAGGTGCGCGAAGTGCTGATGAAGTCCACCAGCTATGACGTGCACCCGAGCAACTTCCCGGTGGGCAAGGCCGTGGGCACCCACTTCGCCAAGTCGCAACTGGTGATCCGCCACACCGCCGAAGACACCTGGGAACTGCTGATCCGCCGCAGCTTCTCCGATTACTTCTGGCTGTGGCTGCAGGACGCCAGCGCTGAGTTTGGCTTGGCGATCAAAGCCTGAAGCTTGCACGCACTATCCCCTCTCCCGCTTGCGGGAGAGGGTTAGGCAGAGGGCCGCTTTACCCTCTCCCCCAGCCCCTCTCCCATGAATGGGAGAGGGGAGCCATTGAGCGGAGCCCCTTACCATGAGCCGCACCCCCGATACCTGGATTCTCACCGCCCACTGCCCGAGCGTGCTCGGCACGGTGGATGCGGTGACGCGCTTTCTGTTCGAGCAGCGCTGCTACGTCACCGAGCACCATTCCTTCGATGATCGCCTGTCGTCGCGCTTCTTTATCCGCGTGGAATTCCGTCAGCCGGATGATTTCGATGAGCAGGCCTTTCGCGCCGGCCTCGATCAGCGCCTGACCGCCTTCGGCATGCAGGTCGAACTGACCCCGCCGGGCTACCGGGCCAAGGTGGTGCTGATGGTCAGCAAGGCCGACCATTGCCTGAACGACCTGCTCTATCGCCAGCGCATCGGCCACCTGGCCATGGACGTGGTGGCGGTGGTATCCAACCACCCGGACCTGGAACCGCTGGCGCGCTGGCACGACATCCCCTATTACCACTTCCCCCTCGACCCGAATGACAAGCCGGCGCAGGAGCGCCAGGTGTTGCAGGTAATCGAGGACAGCGGCGCTGAGCTGGTGGTGCTTGCCCGCTATATGCAGGTGCTCTCGCCCGAGCTGTGCCGCAAGCTGGATGGCTGGGCGATCAATATCCACCACTCGCTGCTGCCCGGTTTCAAGGGCGCCAAGCCCTATCACCAGGCCTATGAGAAGGGCGTCAAGCTGGTCGGCGCCACCGCCCACTACATCAACAACGACCTCGACGAGGGGCCGATCATCGCCCAGGGCGTGGAGTCGGTGGATCACGCCCATTACCCCGAAGACCTGATCGCCAAGGGCCGCGATATCGAGTGCCAGACCCTGGCCAAAGCCATCGGCTACCACCTTGAACGCCGCGTCTTTCTCAATGACGGCCGCACGGTGGTGCTGCACGCCTAAACCGCAACTGCTGAATCCCCGCTACGGGTGGATCACCGACTGCCAAACCCTCGGTCCGCTCGGCAACAGACACAAGCTCCAGTACAAGGCCGCGCGACCGTTGGCCGCGCCTTTGTATTCACAACAAGAAAGGAGAAATACGTATGTCTGGTAATCGTGGCGTCGTCTATCTCGGCGCTGGCAAGGTCGAAGTGCAGAAAATCGACTATCCGAAAATGCAGGATCCGCGCGGTCGCAAGATCGAGCACGGGGTCATCCTGCGCGTGGTCTCCACCAACATCTGCGGTTCCGACCAGCATATGGTGCGCGGCCGTACCACGGCGCAAACCGGCCTGGTGCTGGGCCACGAAATCACCGGTGAGGTGATCGAGAAGGGTCGCGACGTGGAGAACCTGAAGATTGGTGACCTGGTCTCGGTGCCGTTCAACGTCGCCTGCGGCCGCTGCCGTTCGTGCAAGGAACAGCACACCGGCGTCTGCCTGTCGGTCAACCCGGCGCGCGCCGGCGGTGCCTACGGTTATGTCGACATGGGTGACTGGACCGGCGGCCAGGCCGAGTACGCCATGGTGCCGTACGCCGATTTCAACCTGCTGAAACTGCCGGATCGCGACAGGGCGATGGAGAAGATTCGCGACCTGACCTGCCTCTCCGACATCCTGCCCACCGGCTACCACGGCGCCGTGACCGCCGGTGTCGGCCCAGGCAGTACCGTGTATATCGCCGGTGCCGGCCCGGTCGGTCTGGCTGCGGCTGCCTCTGCGCGCTTGCTGGGCGCGGCGGTGGTGATTGTCGGTGACGTCAATCCGGTGCGTCTGGCCCATGCCAAGGCGGTCGGTTTCGAGATTGCTGACCTGTCCAAAGACACCCCGTTGCACGAGCAGATCGCCGCCCTGCTGGGCGAGCCGGAAGTCGATTGCGCAGTCGATGCGGTGGGCTTCGAGGCCCGTGGCCATGGTCACGCAGGCGTCCAACACGAAGCGCCGGCCACGGTGCTCAACTCGCTGATGGGCGTGGTACGGGTCGCCGGCAAGATCGGCATTCCCGGCCTCTACGTCACCGAAGATCCGGGTGCGGTGGACGCGGCGGCGAAGATCGGTAGCTTGAGTATTCGCTTCGGCCTCGGCTGGGCCAAGTCGCACAGCTTCCACACCGGCCAGACCCCGGTGATGAAGTACAACCGCGCGCTGATGCAGGCGATCATGTGGGACCGCATCAATATCGCCGAAGTGGTGGGTGTGCAGGTAATCAGCCTGGATGACGCGCCGCGTGGTTACGGCGAGTTCGATGCCGGCGTGCCGAAGAAGTTTGTGATCGATCCGCACAAGATGTTTAGCGCGGCCTGATTGCCCTCGGTTATGCAGGCGGGCAGTTGGTTTGCCCGCCTGCAGTCGCATGCGCGGTTCCTCACCCAAGGGGCGCGCCTGTTTTTTGCTCGTTTCTGCTCCGTCAATAGAACCTGAAAAGTGGCTAAAGTAAGTGCACGGCACGGCTGTTCAGTGTCCACTTTCCAGGGCAGGACCTTATGCGGGCGATCTGCTTCACCCTATGCTGGCTTTGGATAAGTGGCCCGGCGTGGGCCACGGACTGGTATCCGGCTGAGGTGCTGGCCGATGGCGTATCGCAGCAGTACCAACCTTTGTCGCAAGCGGCGAAACCCTGGCGGATCTGCGCATTGTTGCCGCACGGCAAGGATCGCTATTGGTGGGGCGTGGCCTGGGGGCTGGATGAGGAGGCTGCGCGTCAAGGCGTGCGGTTAGGTATCTATGAGGCCGGCGGCTATGAAAACCCGCAGGTGCAAGCGCAGCAGCTGCACAACTGTCAGCAGCGCAATGCCGATGCCTATGTGATTGCGGCGATCGACGCCCAGGCCCTCTGCCCGGCAATCGCTCAACTGGTCGAACAGGGCAAGCCGGTTATCGATCTGGTCAACGGCATCGACTGTCCGGGGCTAAGTGCCAGCTCCAGCGTGGATTTTGCCGATATGACTGGCGCTGCCCTGGCGTATATCGATGACCATCGCCCGCCGGGGCCTTTCAGTCTGGGCTGGTTGCCTGGGCCGCAGGGCGCGGGCTGGGTGCTGGATTCGGAAAAGGCCCTGCGCGCAGCCGAGCAGATCAAGCCGATGACCGTACACCACGGCGGCTATGCCCCGGTGGATCGCGCCAGTCAGGCGCAACTGGTGCGCGAACTGCTCAGGCAGCATCCGCGCCTCGACTTCCTGCTGGGCAATGCTGAAGCCGCCGGCTTTGCCGCGCAGCTGGTGCAGACCTCGGGGCAGAACTACCAGGCACGGGTGCTGGCCACCTACACCACCGAGCGGATCGTCGAGCAGATTCGCGATGGTTTTATTGTTGCCGCGCCCACCGACTCCCCGGTGTTGCAGGCGCGCATAGCGGTGGACCTGGCGGTGCGCGCGCTGGAAGGTCGCGCGCATGCACGGCGGGTCAGTCCGATGATTGAGATGCTCGACCAGGTCAGTCTGGAGCAGTTCGATATGAGCCGTCTGATGCCGCCGCCTGAGCACTGGATGATTCGCCGTGAGCTGCCGCAGTAGTTGAGCGGCAGCGGTGTCTGGTCAGCTGGGCTGTTCGGCGCGAATCTGCGCGATCCGCGCATCCTTGTCTTGCCACAGTTTCGTCACCCAGTCCTGCACAAATTGGCGGAATACCGGGTCGTTCTCGTAGTCGCCCTGCCACAGCGCCGGGTCAAGGTCGCGGGTCTGGATATCGACGATGACCTTGTCCACCTGGCCGCTGATCAGTTCCCAGAAACCGGGAATATGTGCGCTTGGATACACCACCGTCACGTCCAGCACGGTGTCCAGTTGTTCGCCCAGTGCTGCCAGGACAAAAGCCACGCCGCCGGCTTTCGGCTTGAGCAGATACTGATAGGGCGAGCTTTGCTGCGCCTGCTTTGCCGGGGTGCAGCGGGTACCTTCGAGGTAATTGACCACGGTCACCGGCAGGTCCTTGAATTTTTCGCAGGCGCGTTTGGTGATTTCCAGATCCTGGCCCTTGAGTTCGGGATGCTTGGCCAGAAACGCCTTGGAGTAGCGGCGCATAAAGGGGTAGTCCAGTGCCCAGAACGCTAGGCCGAGAAAGGGCACCCAGATCAGCTGCTGCTTGAGGAAGAACTTGAAGTAGGGCGTCTTGCGGTTGAACGCCTGCACCAGCGCCGGTATATCGACCCACGACTGATGGTTGCTGATCACCAGGTAGGAGGTGCTCTGGCGCAGCTCGGCACTGCCGCGAATGTCCCAGTGCACCGGTAGCAGCGTGGCGAAGATTAGCTTGTTGATCTCCGCCCAGGTTTCCGCCACCCACATCACCCCGCGCGAGCTGGCGGTTTTCAGCGCCTTGCCGGGCAATACGAACTTGCCGAGGGCGATCAGCAGCAGTGGGCCGATCAGTATCAGCGTGTTGAGCAACAGCAGAATAATGACGCTAAGACCAGTCAGCAGACGGCGCATGGCAACTCCTTGTGGTGCGCGAGTGGGGCAATGATAAGCAGTAGTGCTAAGGCTTCCAAGCCGCCGATCTGCGACCGATGTCTTATTGCTATCAGTCCGCCCCCGTCATAACAATGCAGGCTGATTGATAATCTACGCTGTCTGAGAGTTACTGGTTTTTGGCCTCTTTTGAGTGCAATCCATGTTGAAGTGCATCGCAGTGGCCGACGTGCGCGTCGGTATGTATATCCACGAGTTCTGTGGCGCATGGATGGACCACCCCTTCTGGAAATCCAAGTTTCTTCTCAGTTCGGAAAACGACCTGCAGCGGATCAAGGCCAGCAGCATCAGTGAGCTGTGGATCGATGTCAGCAAGGGTCTGGATGTCGAGGTCGGCACCGTCAGTGTCAGTCCCGAAGAGGTCGCTGCTCAAGCCGAGGCCCGCTTGCTGGAAGCGGTGCAGAGCCCGCCCGTCAGCCTGGCGATTTCCATGGAGGATGAGGTGCAGCGTGCGGTCAAACTCTGCGCCCGTTCCAAGGCCGCGGTGGTCAGCATGTTTGGCGATGCGCGCATGGGCCAGGCGTTGCAGTTTGAGCAGGCGGGCGAGCTGGTCGAGGAAATTTCCGATTCGATCATGCGCCATCCCAATGCGCTGATCAGCCTGGCCCGGCTGAAAAACGCCGATGAATACACCTATATGCATTCGGTGGCGGTCTGTGCATTGATGATCGCCCTGGCGCGCAATCTCGGCCTCAACGAGGGGCAGGTGCGTGAGGCCGGGCTGGCCGGTTTGCTCCACGATATCGGCAAGATGGCGATTCCCAATACGGTACTGAACAAGCCGGGCAAGCTCACCGACGGCGAGTTCGCCACCGTGCGTGATCACCCCGAGGCTGGCTCGCGCATGCTGCTGGACAGTAAGCAGGTCAGCGCGCTGGTGCTGGATGTATGTCTGCATCACCACGAAAAGGTTGATGGCAGTGGCTACCCGCATCGCTTGGCCGGTGAGCAGATCAGCCTGTACGCGCGCATGGGCGCGGTGTGCGACGTGTATGACGCGATCACCTCCAACCGACCGTACAAGCAGGGTTGGGATCCAGCCGAGTCGATCCGCAAGATGGCCGAGTGGAAGGGCCATTTCGACCCGGTGGTGTTCCAGGCCTTTGTTAAAACCGTGGGCATCTACCCGGTGGGTTCGTTGGTGCGTCTGGAGAGTGGGCGTATCGGCGTGGTGATGGAGCAGCAGGCCAAGTCCTTGCTTGCGCCCAGGGTCAAGGTGTTCTTCTCGGCCAAATCGAAAACCCCGATCCCGCAGGAAATTCTCGACCTGAGCAAGCTGGTCGGTCGCGACAAGATCGTCGGCCGCGAGTCCGCCGAGGAGTGGGGCTTTCGCCATGTCGACGAACTCTGGAGCGGCGTCTCTAGCTAGGGTTCAGCTGCGCCTCCGTCAGCCGGCCGCGCGCACCTCGGTCCGGGTAACGGGCCGTGGCCCGGTCACTCATCTATGCTCACTACATATTGCCGCTCACAGGCACGCTGCTTGGGCGTGCTTCTTGCTTTAAGTTTTGCTTTGGCGCGCCCCTGAAGTTGGCGCGCTTCACAGGTTGAGGTGTGTATGACTGGAGTACTCAAACCGGGCGTGCGGCTGCTGGAGCGTTTCAGCTTCGCACGCAAGTTTCAGTTGGTGTTTGTGCTGTTCGCTTTGCCGCTGGGCTTTTCGTTGTGGGTGATTGGTAGCAATTATCAGGATCGACTCAACTCCATCGACAATGAGCTTGAAGGCATTAGCGCCCTGCAGGGCATGGCCGGCGTGCAGCAGGCATTGATTGAACAGCGCACGCTACTGTCGCGCTGGAAGGGTACCGAGAAAGCCGCCGAAGCGCTGCTGCGGGAACGCGCCAGCGGTCTTGGGCCAGCCTTGCAAGCGCTGGAGCAGCCGCTTAAATCCGAGTTGCTAAGTGATCAGTCGCGGCAACATTTGCAGAACCTCAACGCTGCTCAGGCCGAGCTGAGTGTCGATGTGCTGGGTAAGCTGGCCTTGCCCGATGCCCTCGAACGTTACCAAAAGAACCTGCTCGGCCTGCTCGCCCTGCGCGAACAGGTGGCCACCGACAGCGGGCTGATCCTCGATCCGCATCTCGACACCTACCTGATGATGGAGCAGCTGACCTACACCCTGCCGCGTCTGCTGGAACAATTGGGCAGCTTTGCCAGCCAGGGCTATGGCGCCGTGGTGTCGCAGCATTTCACCTTGCAGAGCCGGGTGCTGATCCGCGATCTACGGCGTAGCCTGGATGAATCGCGCAGCCAGTTGCTCAAGGCGCAATCGACTCTCGGGCTTGAATCGCCGCGCGCCATGCGCCAGCTGCAGGGGCCCTACGATGAGGCGCTGCAGGGTTATGAAGCCTTCCTCGCGGGCATCGACCGCGACATGTTCGAGGCCAGCCCGATGGCCTTGACCCCGGAGCAGTTTGTGCAGCGTACCGATGCTCTGCAGGGCCAGTTGCTCGGCCTGCAGGCGGCGTTGTATCAGCAGTTTGCTGCCAGCCTCGGCGAGTACCGGCAGAACGGCTTGGTCGCGATGATCGAAGTGATCGGCGTGTTCAGCGTGCTGACTCTGCTGGCGCTGTATGTGTTGTTCTGCCTCAACGCTTCGATTCGCCGCAGCACCGCCGGGATCATCCAGGCCGCCGAAGGCCTGCGCGATGGCGACCTGCGCGTGCGTATGCAGGTGCATGGTGCGGATGATCTGGCGAGTATCGCCATGGCGCTGAATACCGCGGTTGGCCAGTTGCGCGACTCCATGCAGGGGGTCAACCAGCAGAGCCAGCAACTCGGTGGCACGGTGCAGATGCTCAACGGCGAGGCGCGCAATGCCCTGGAATCGGTGGAGCAGCAGCAGGCGCAGATGAGCCAGATTGCCGCCGCCGCCACCGAAATGGCCGCTACCGCGCAGAGCGTGGCGCAGAGCTGCGAGCAGGCTGCCGTGGAAGCCGGGCAGACCCGCGAGATTGCCGAACAGAGCAATCAGCGTAGCGCCCGCACCAGTGCCAGCATGCGTCAGCTAAGCAGCCGCCTGGGCGACAGCGCCACCACCTTGCAGCAACTGCGCACCCAGACCGAGCAGATCACCCGCGTGGTGGATGTGATCAAGGGCATCGCTGAGCAGACCAACCTGCTCGCGCTCAACGCCGCCATCGAAGCGGCGCGTGCCGGTGATCAGGGTCGCGGCTTTGCCGTGGTGGCCGACGAGGTGCGTTCGCTGTCGCAGCGCACGCAGAACTCCACCGCAGAAATCGCCGAAACCGTGGCCAACCTGCACCGCGTGGTCGGCCAGTCGGTCACCCAGATGGAAGACGCCGTGCGTCAGGCCGAAGGCGATGTTGGCAGCGTGCTGGCCATGGGTGAGGACCTGAATGCCATCGTCGAGTCGGTACAACTGGTCACCGACCGCCTGGCGCAGATCGCCACTGCCGCCGAGCAACAGGCCGCCACGGCCGATGAGGTCAGCGGCAATATTCAGCAGGTCGACCAGGCCGCCAGTGCCTTGCTTGAAGGCGCGCAGGCGGTGAGCAACGCCGCCGAACAGCTGCGTCAGGGCAGTCAGGCGTTGGAGCAGAACACCGCACGCTTCAAACTCGACTGAGGGCCTGTCTACGATCTGCTGCGCGTCGGCCCTGCGGCGTTAAAAACAGGCTCGGAATGCTCATGTACAAAAGTACACTCCGCTTCCTCGCCTGTTTTTGCCTTGCAGGACTCTAGCTCGCGAGATCTTTGATAGGGACTAAGGCTTTTGCAAGCATGGTCTCGGCCTTGACGCTGGCAGCGGCCTGCCGCAGGCTCCTCGCCGAGTTGCCACGAGCAGGACGCCCATGCCGCATATTCTGATTGTCGAAGACGAAGCCGCGATCGCCGACACCCTGATCTTCGCCCTGCAAAGCGAAGGCTTTACCACCACCTGGCTAAGCCTGGCCGAGCAGGCTCTGGCCGAACAGCAGCGCAATCCGGCTGACCTGTTAATTCTCGATGTCGGCCTGCCAGATATCAGCGGCTTCGAGGCCTGCAAGCGCCTGCGGCGATTCTCCGAGGTGCCGGTGATCTTCCTCACGGCGCGCAGTGAGGAAATCGACCGCGTGGTGGGCCTGGAAATCGGCGCCGACGATTACGTGGTCAAACCCTTTAGCCCGCGGGAAGTAGCCGCGCGGGTCAAGGTCATCCTCAAACGCATGGCGCCGCGTGAAGCGCCTGCCACCAGCCCCGGCAGTGGCCCGTTCCAGCTGGATATCGAGCGGGTGCAAATCCACTACCACGGCCAACTGCTGAGCCTGACTCGCCACGAATTTCGTCTGCTGCAAAGCCTGCTGGCGCAACCCGAGCGGGTATTCTCCCGCGAACAGTTGCTCGACGGCCTGGGCGTGGCCGCCGATGTCGGCTACGAGCGCACCATCGACAGCCATATCAAAAGTCTGCGCGCCAAGCTGCGTCAGGTGGCCGCTGCGGCCGAGCCGATCCAGACCCATCGCGGCCTGGGTTACAGCTACTCGCCGAGGCACGCCTGATGCCGTTGGGGATTCGCATCTTTCTGGTGTACTTCCTGTTTGTCGGCCTGGCCGGCTGGTTCGTGCTAAGCACGGTGATGGACGAAGTCCGCCCCGGCGTGCGCCAGAGCACCGAAGAAACCCTGGTGGATACCGCCAACCTGCTGGCGGAAATCCTGCGCGATGAGGTCAAGGCCGGGCGCCTGCAACAGAGCCGCCTGCCCGCCTTGTTGCAAGCCTATGGTCAGCGCCAGCCGCAGGCGCAGATCTGGGGCGTGGAGAAGACTCAGGTCAACCACCGCATCTATGTCACGGACGCCAAGGGCATTGTGTTGCTCGACTCCACAGGCGCGGCGGTGGGCCAGGATTATTCGCGCTGGAACGATGTGCTGCGCACCCTGCGTGGCGAGTACGGCGCGCGCTCAACCAAGGAAGACCCGAACGACCCCGACTCCTCGGTGATGTACGTGGCCGCGCCGATCATGGACGGCACGCAGATTATCGGCGTGGTCTCGGTGGCCAAGCCCAATCGCACCTTGCAGCCCTATATCGAACGCTCCGAGCAGCGCCTGGCCTGGCTCGGCGGTGGGTTGATTGTGCTCGGCCTGTTGATCGGCGCGCTGCTGTCATGGTGGCTCAGTGCCGCGCTGCGCAAACTGACCCGCTACGCCCAGGCCGTCAGCGCCGGGCAGCGCGCTGAACTGCCCAGCGTGCGCGGCGGCGAGCTGGCGCAACTGGCCGAGGCTATCGAACGCATGCGTACCGAGCTGGAAGGCAAGGCCTATGTCGAGCGCTACGTGCACACCCTGACCCACGAGCTGAAAAGCCCGCTGGCGGCGATTCGTGGCGCGGCGGAGTTGCTCGATGGCGAGATGCCGGGTGAGCAACGCCAACGCTTCGTCGCCAATATCGAGCAGGAAAGTGCGCGTATGCAGCAGTTGATCGAACGCCTGTTACACCTGGCCCAGGTCGAACAGCGTCAGGGGCTGGAAGAGCAGGTGGCGGTGCCATTGAGGGCGCTGGTCGAGTCCCTGTTGCAGGCGCAGATGGCGCGCATCGAAGCAGCAAGCTTGCAGATTGAGAACCATATTGACGCTGAATTAAGCGCGCGCGGTGAGGCCTTTCTTCTGCGTCAGGCGCTGGCCAATCTGCTGGATAACGCCCTGGATTTCACCCCACCAGGCGGGCTGATCCGCTTTAACGCCCAGGCCCTTGGCGGGCAGATCGAGCTGCGCCTGTTTAACCAGGGCGAGGCGATTCCCGATTACGCCCTGGCGCGCTTGAGCGAGCGCTTCTACTCCCTGCCGCGCCCCGGTAGCGGGCGCAAGAGCACCGGTTTGGGGCTGAATTTTGTCGAGGAAGTGATGCAACTACACGGCGGCGCATTGCACATCGGCAATGTCGACGGCGGGGTAGAGGCGCGGCTGAGTCTGCCGCTATTTCAGAGCAACTGAAGCGGTGCTTGGCACCGACCTTGCTGGCCTGCAATGGTTGCGCTGAACCCGCGCAGATGCTCTGATCGGGTCATCGGGTTGGCCCGCAACGGCCGCCTCGCGCACTATCCTCAATGCCAATAAGAAACAGAGCAGGAGCCACTGCATGAAAACAGTTGCCGAGATCCTTCGCGCCAAGCCCCAGGCCGCCGTGTACAGCGTTACGCCCAGTACTTCGGTGCTGGATGCAATCAAGCTGATGGCCGAGAAAGGCATTGGCGCACTGGTGGTGCTGGATGACAAAGGCCGCCTGGCCGGCATCGTCAGCGAGCGTGACTACGCGCGCAAAGTGGCGTTACTGGAACGCTCCGCATTCAGTGCGATGATCAGCGAAATTATGACAGCAGATGTCATAACCGTCGGCCTGCGTGACACCTCGCAGCATTGCATGCAACTGATGACCGACCGCCACCTGCGCCATTTGCCGGTATTGGCCGAAGGCGAGTTGATCGGTCTGCTGTCGATTGGTGACCTGGTCAAACACACCATCGCCGAACAGGCCAGCCTGATCCAGCAACTGGAACAGTACATTCGCGGCGAGTAAGGCCGCGCGCAACAGGGATAGGTTGATGGACATCCGTAGTGTCGGGGCCGGCGAGCTGGATGCGCTGCTCGCCCTGTATGAACATTTACATCCAGATGATCAACCGCTGCCCGCGCGCGATCAGGTTGAAGTGGTGTGGCAGGCGATCATCGCCAACCCCGCGTACCACTGTTTTGGCCTGTACCGCGAGGCGCGGTTGGTGGCCAGCTGCAGCATCAATCTGGTCGCTAATCTGACGCGCGGGTGTAGACCGTTTGCCCTGATCGAAAACGTGGTGACTCATTGCGAGCATCGCGGGCGCGGCTACGGCCAGGCGTTGTTAGTGCATGCCCAGGCATTTGCCTGGGACCAGGGCTGTTACAAGGTCATGCTTATGACCAGCAGCAAGGACCCAGCCACCCTGCGCTTCTATGAGGCCGCCGGGTTTGATCGGCATGACAAGCAGGCTTTTATCGCCAAGCCGCCGGCTTAGCTCGCTTCGCGGCGCTGCGGCTGGTCCTGATGCAGAAAGCGCGTGTAGATGTCCCTTGGCGGTGCCAGTTGCAGTTGCGCCATGATCCGGCCGACTGCGCCACGGTGGTAGCCGCCGTGAGTGACGATATGCGCGAGCATTTCCTCGCGGCTCATGCTGCCGTGGTCGCCATCGACAAAGCTGAAGTGCAGACGCTCGGCCAACTGCTCGGCGCTTAGCCCCGCAACATAATCCAGATACCAGCGATCAGTGTCCTGCACCGCTTGATGCAGTGCCTCCAGCGTGGGCGTTTCCGGGGTGTTGGTGGCGCTGTAGCTGTGGTTGATGCCTTGCAGGTTGGCGACAAATATCCGCTCGACCACGTGGATATGATTGAGGATGCGCAAGGCGGCGTGCAGCTCGCTTTCCTGGGTAGTGGGGTCAAGGCGTTGTAGCTCAGCAAAGAGTTCCTGGTTGGCCCAGGCCTTGTACTGCAGCAGTGAGATTAACAAGCTGGCGGTGCTCATAAGGGGCCTTTAATACGCGGGTTGGCTAAACAGGCTGATGGGTTGATTACGGCTCGACCGCTGGATAGTGCTGTGCGCTTTTGGCGTGGCGCGCATACTGGCGGTTCAATAACTCTAACTCTCAGGTGACGATTATGACCCTTGCCCTTACTCCACTGATTTCGCTGATCGCCGGTATTCTGATTCTGGTAATGCCGCGTTTGCTGAACTACATCGTGGCGATTTATCTGATTGTGATTGGTCTGGTCGGCATCTTCGGCACAGGCAATTTCAATCTGAGCTTTTAAGCGTTGAGCAGCCCGGTTATCCGGGCTGCTCCGTGCCATCAAGCTGTCGTCGAGGCGCTATCCTGCGGCGCTTTGCTACCTGTATCGAGGGCCTTGAGCACCAGATACAGCAGCGGCCCGACTGATACAAAGATCGCAGTCAGGGCAAAGAACGGCAGCAGGTAGGCCAGCGACTTGCCCCGTGCGCGGCCGTCGCGGTACATCCAGATGCAGGCCAGTGCCGCGAGGATGTAGAGGTCGATCATCACCTGGGCGGTGTCGGCGCTGGACATCAGTTGCATACCGAATTGCAGCAGCGATTGCTCCGCATGCAACATCACATAAAGCGTGTAGGCGCTGAACGCCAGCAGGGTGATCAGGGGCAGTGCGAGCTTTTTCATGGTGTCGTCCTTGGGTCGTTTTAAGTCGAAGCGTGTGCGCTTTATGGCGTTATCACCCGGCCGCTCGGGTTGCTGAGGTACTGAGCTGTACTGCCGCCATCACGGCTTCAGCGTTTTCCAGCAGGCAGGAGTAATGCGCTTGCTCGGCGCCACGGGTCACCGCGTTGGCATGGCGCAGATGCTCCTGCAGGTAAATGGACATAGCAATGGGCGCCCAGTTATCTGCGTCGCCATGCCACAGGCTGACCTCCGCCTTGACGTTTTCCAGCTCCGTGGCCCAGGGCTCGACGTAGAGTTTTACGTCGCGCACATAGTTGCTAGTCCCATGCTTGAAACACGCGCGCTGAATATCTGCCAGCCATACCTGGGTGTCGGCCTGATGCAGGAGTTCTGGGTCTTTGCCGCCGGCACCGGCGAACAGCAGGTTCAGCAGTAGGCGTGGGCTGATCTTCGCCAGCAGCGCCTGATACCAGGCAAAGGCCCGGAACAGCCTTGGATAATGCTGCGCCCAAAGGAAGGTATAACGCCCCGCGCCCATGCCGACGCTATTGCTGGGAATTTCCAACGGCGCGGCGGCGGAGAGCAGGTACACCGCAGCCACCCGCTCACCCAATAGTGCGGCGACTCGCAACGCCAGGCAGGCGCCGATGGAAAAACCAAGCAGGCGAATCGGCTGGCCCTCCGCGCGATTACTGATCTGTTGCGCGAGTTGTTGCAGATAAGCCGCGCTGCTGAGTTCGCTCGGCAGATTGCGCTCCACCACCAGCAGCTTGATGCCATGCGCCAATGCCGCCTGATGCAGCATCGCCGCCTCAACCGCCGCGCCCGGCACACCATGGAAATAAAACAGGGGCTGCCCATCAGGACAGCCGTATACAGTTGGGTTCACGCCGTATCCCCTAGCATCAGCCGTTATGGTTAAACCGCATTTTCGCGTCGTAATCGATGCGGCCTGTGTGGCGTTAATCAATAAAGCGCGGTTGGCAGCGTACTTCGGACTTTACCGAGTTGGCGATAAAGCACTCTTCATGTGCCTGGTGGTGCATCTGCTCGATCTGTTCGCGGCTGGGAATGCGCTCACCAGAGAAGCTGACCGCAGGGCGCAGGGTGACCTGAGCGATAAACAGCTTGCCGGCAGCGTTCGCCTGCATCAGCCCACTGGCATTGTCACGGTAGTCATCGACGCAGAAGCGACGCTTGGCGGCAATGGAGAGAAACCACAGCATGTGGCAGCTGGCGAGTGAGGCGACAAAGGCCTCCTCGGGGTCGACGGCGCTTGCATCCGACATCGGCAGCGGCACCACATGCGGTGAGGACGAACCGGCGACCTCCAGGCCACCATCAAAACGCAGCAGATGTTTGCGGCTGTAACGGTTGCCGAGAAAGTCCTGCTCACCGCGCTGCCAGATCACCTCAGCGACATATTCCGTCACGTCATTCTCCTGATGCTGTTGAGTTGGGCGCTTACCACCAGCCGTTATCGTTCAGCAGCATCTTCTTGTAGTAATCGATATTGGCGCGCGTGGCGAATACCGCGCTGATGCCGTAGCCCAGGGCGTTGGCAATCTTGCTGTAACCGAGGTAGTCCAGGCCGATGCCGAGGATGATCACCACCACTGCGCAGACCAGAAACAGTGCCAGGCCCTTTTTCCACATGCCCTTGATGGAGTAGTAGATCGGCCCAAAGAAGAACGCCAGAAAGTTGAAACTGAAGGCCTTGCGCCGCTCCTCGGCGGGCAGCTGCTTGAACTTGGGCATCTTGATGCCGCCGGCATGATGGATCGCGCTAAAGCGCTGCTTCCATTTATCCGAGATGGGTAGCGCGGCGATCTGCTCGTCGGACACCAGTGATTCTGCGTCGACGACGCTGGCTTGCGGGGTGGCGTAGGGGTTGTGCTGGGTCATGGCCGTTCATCCTTAATTGGCGATCAGCGGCACGCTACGCATTTCTGTAAATACTGTCCATTTGCGCCGGGATGATTTGCGCAATCTTGTGATCTTTTCAGCGTCGCTCCATGCGCGCTTGGCTGAGGCATTGATAGCTGTACAGGGCGAGAGGCCCCGGGCAGTTGCCTGCCTCGGGGCCGGGCGAATTACTCGTAGCGCCAGTAGAGGGTCACACCGGAGAAGCTGGAATAGCCCCGTACACCGATATGCCAGGTGCCGGCTGCAGGGTTTTCCTGGGTGCAGGTTTCCTGGTTGCCGTCGAGGTAGGGGCGGCAGGTCCATTGGCTGGTGGTGGGTTGGCTGCCCAGGCGGGTGTAAAGGTCAGCATCACCGCTGCCGCCACTGATTCTTACCGTCAGACGCTGGGCGCCGCTTGGCACGACCACGTTGTAACGTACCCAGGCGTCCCGCGCGCCGGAGAGGTTGGGGTAGGTCTGTTCCTCGCCATTGCCGCCACCCGTGGCATCACAGCCGCGCTGGGCGATCAGGTCGCTGGCCCGTTTGGCTTTGACAATACCGTAGCCGTAGTAGGGGTCGCGGCCTGCAGTGCCACGGTCTTCGGCGGTGCTGTTGACCACCTTGCGAATCTGCGCAGGGGTGCATTGGCGGTGCTGACTCCACACCAGGGCGTAGACCGCTGACACATGCGGTGTGGCCATCGAGGTGCCGTTGTAGTTCGCATAGTTGTTGCCAGGCAGGGTGGAGCGCACGCCAACGCCGGGAGCGGCGACTTCAACCTGATTGTTATATTGCGAGAAGGAGGCGTGATTGCCGCTGCTGTCGACTGCCGCGACCGATACGACCGAGTCGTAGGAGGCCGGGTAGGAGAGGGTGCTCGTGCCACTGTTGCCGGCAGCCGCGACGACCAGCACACCATTCTGGTAAGCCGCATCCATGGCATTGCGCTCGGTTACCGACGAGGCACCGCCGCCCAGGCTCATGCTGATCACCGTCGAGCCAGCCGCGCGGCACTGCTGGATGGCCATCACCAGATCAGAGCCATAGGCCCAGCTGCCGCTGTTGTTGAACACTTTGACGATATGCAGGCCGAGGTTACCCGATGGGCTGACGCCGACCACGCCGAGGTCATTGCCACCCAGCGCGGCGATGGTGCCGGCAACGTGGGTGCCGTGGCCATCGCCATCTTCGTACCAGTTGCCGCTGTCGACGCTGCCGTAGCCGTCGTTACCGGTGATGCCGGCTGATGGCAGATCCTGATGGCCGAGGTCGTAACCGGAGTCGACGATGCACACTTTCATATTGGAAATGGCGTTATCCGGTAATAGGTCGGCCTGCACCATGGGAATGCCATAGGGCACTTGTTCGGCCATCAAGTAGCGGCGAGGGTCGAGCTCGATATAGTCGATCGCCGGGTTGGCCTGCAGCTGTTTGAGTTGCGCCGGGCTCAGGTGCGCCACGCTGGCGGCCTGGCTGTCCAGGTGCATCAGCGGTTGTACCTGCGCCTGACTAAGCAGGCGCTGGGCGGCGCGGCTTTCGAACTGGCCGGCGCTCAGGGGTTGCGGCTGGTTGGACTGACTCATTGGTGCAGGCGTCAGCTCCTTGTATTTGATGATGTAGCGCGGTGACTGCTGATCATCGACGGCGATCTGCGCCTGGGCCGCGAAGCTGGGTTTTTCGTCGGCCTGGGCGTAGGCCCAGCCTGCGCTGAGCAACAGCAGTAAGGCAGTGGTGCGTTGGAATCCTTGCATGGTTATCTCCCAATTGTGTGCCGCGTAGTGCAGCTGCCAGAACCCTAGGAGACTGTGCTGAAAAGCCAAGGCCGTTCGTCGTTTTTTATTTATAAATAATCAATAAAATCAATTATTTAAGTCGATATTGAGCCAGCCTTTCGGATGCCCAAAAGGGTATGTGAAACGCTGCTGCTGACACCTGGCCCAGGGCTGCGGTTACACCGGCACGGGGAGGGTGGTGATGCGCGCAACGCTGGCGGCTAGGGGCTATACGTCAGTGCCTGGGCATGCCTGCGGCTCCACATAGACGAACGCCAAGGCGCAGTGCATGCGCCTGTGCCGTACGTATTTTCAGGGGGGATCGGGTGGCCGCGCCGGCCCGACAGCTTGGCCGGCGCGGCGCTTATCTCAGTCGGCTATCCAGGCGTCTTGCCAATGGCTGCCGATGCCAGGCTCGAACTGGGTTGAGGCGGCTGACCATTGCGTGCAATAGCCACTCTGCGGAAAGGGACGACACTGATACAGCTGTCCCGTTTTGGGTTGCAGCACCCGGGTGCCAGCCGCGTAACTGCGCAGGCCATCCGGGAAGGTGAAGTCGTAGTTGGCGCTGCCGTCGTCTGCGACGAACATCATGTCGAAGGTCTTCTGCAGCACTTGCTCGCTGCCAGCGACCTTGCCACTGACCACCAGTTGGTGATGACCAGGCGCAGGGCTATCGACATTGATGCTCAAGGGCCGGCTGTTGTTGTCCAGTTCGGCGGCAGCAAAGCCTTTGGCATTGCCGTCGTGGTCGTAGACGTAACTGCTGATCTGCAGCGCGCCCACGGCGGTGACGTTGAACTCGAGGCGCAGCTGGCCGCCACGGATGCGATAGCTGGGCTGCAGACCATCGACCAACAGGTCGTGGTCCGGCGCAGTGGCCTTGTCTATCTGCACCTCGATGCGCTGGATGCCGCTGTCGGCGCGGGCGAACAGGCTGTTCTGGCCGTACACCGGCTGGATTGCGCCGTCGCTGCCGCGCTGACCGGCCTTGAGCTGGCTCTGCTGCTGGTTAATCCGGCTGGCCAGCAGGTAGTTCCACTGGTTGCGTTGGCCCTGTTCGCTGGTTTCAACCTGCAGCCGAGTCTGCAAGTCACTGCGCTCGCCGCTGGCATCGAATACCCGGGTCATCGCCTGGTCGCCGACTTGCAGATCCACCGAGGGGTAGAGCATGCCCTTGGCTTGCCAGGCGGACGGATCGGGTGGCGTTGTTACATCACCGAACATCACATCCATCACGTTGTAGAAACTCATCGGCGTATCGCCCACTTCCCAGACCCCGAGGATGACCTGGTAGCCCTCGCGCGGCGGTACATCGCAGTTATGAGTGACCTCCTGCGGCGGCTGTTGCATGCCGCCATCGACCACGCAGAACGGTACCGGCTCAAATGCGGCACGGTTTAACGGCTGATTGGCCAGCCAGTCGGGACGGGTGATGTAGTAGCGCCAGTTGCGTGTGGCGTGGTTGGCGGTAAAGCGCCAGGTGAAACTCGTCGGGCCTGCAGTGATTGGGCGCTTGGCCCAGCGGCTGACGGTCTGTTCATTAAGGGGGGAGAACTGCGCCAGGCCGGCGCTGGCGATCTGGCCATCGGCGGGGCCGTTTTGCGGGAAGCCGGAGTAGCCTTCCAGGCTTTGCGGTTCCCATTGCACGGCGCCGCATTGGCTGTTTTCACCCAACTTGCACAGATAGCCGCGTGCTTCAGGTTGTTTGATATAGCCGTGGGCGAATACGTTGCCGCTACCGAGCATTAATAATGCGCTGACCGCGCAAATCCATTGGCGCTTATTCATGACTGTCCCTTTTCAGATTGGATAAATCTTGGTGAAGCCGCTTACCGGTCGCCTTGTGAGCAACAAGTGAGTTAGCACTCTAGTGCATAAAACTCTGGCTTCCAGTGGAATGGACGAACGGTCGTGCTGCTGTGAGTGCTCTATCACGGGTGCTTACTGTGGATTGATCTCCACACACTCTCCATCTGCCCTCCATAAAGCCACCACCTACGCCGCCCAGACTCTGCCTACCTAAACCGTATCGGAGAGTTGCACCATGAGCCGCATTCTGGGTTTCAAGCTGGGCGCTATTGCCTTGCTGATTTTGTTATTGCTGGTCCCGCTGTCGATGATCGGCGGGCTGGTGAGCGAACGGCAGTATCAGCGCGCCGAGGTGCTGCAGGACATCGCGCGCAGTTCCAGCTATCGCCAGCAGCTCACCGGGCCGATTCTGGTGATGCCTTACACCAAGGTGTGGAACCAGTGGAAAACCCACGCCAAGACCGGTGAGCGTTACCTGGAAGAGCAGAAGAGCCGCGGCCGTTTGTACTTTCTGCCGGAGCGCTTCGTGCTTAATGGCCATGTCTCTACCGAGGAGCGTGCACGCGGCATCTACAAGGCGCTGCTGTACCGCAGCGACAACCAGATCAGTGGCGCATTCAAGCTACCGGCGCGCCTGGGGCTGGGCGATGAGCTGGGTCTGTATCAGTTTGACCGGCCATTTTTCTCGGTCGGTATCAGCGATATCCGCGGCATCAGTAATGACCTGCAGTTGCGCTTCAACGGCATGAACCTGAGCTTTGCCCCCGGCAGCGCCGAGGAACGTTTCGGCGCCGGTGTGCATGCGCCACTGCCACTGCTGGATACCCAGGGCGGGCAAACCCTGGAGTTCGCCTTCGATCTAAAACTGCAGGGCACCGAGCAGCTGAGCATCACTCCGGTAGGCCGTGATAGCCGAGTCGAGCTGACTTCCGGCTGGCCGCATCCGAGCTTTGTCGGCGAGTACCTGCCGAGCAGCCGTGAGGTATCGACCAAAGGCTTCAAAGCGCACTGGCAGACCAGTTTTTTCGCCACCAACCTGGAAGAGGCGCTGGCCGATTGCGTACGTGAAGACAGCTGCAATGCGCTGACTGCGCGCAACTTCGGTGTGAGCTTTGTCGACCCGGTGGACCAGTACCTGAAGACCGAGCGGGCGATCAAATATGCGCTGCTGTTTATCGGCCTGACCTTCGCCGTGTTCTTCCTCTTTGAAGTGCTCAAACGCATGGCCGTGCACCCGGTGCAGTACGCCCTGGTGGGCATGTCTCTGGCGCTGTTCTACCTGTTGCTGCTGTCGCTGTCCGAGCACCTGAGTTTTGCCCTGGCTTACGGCATTGCAGCGACCGCCTGCGTGCTGCTGATCGGTTTCTACGTCAGTTACGTGCTGCACAGCGCCCTGCGTGGTGCGGGCTTCGGCACTTTGCTGGCGCTGCTCTACGGCATGTTGTTCGGCCTGCTCGGGGCTGAGGACTACGCCCTGCTGATGGGCTCGGTGCTGGTGTTCGGCGTGCTCGCCGGGGTGATGGTGCTGACCCGTAAGCTCGACTGGTACGGCGTCGGCCGCCTGCCGCTGGCCAGCCCAGCCAGCGACCTTTGACGAATCGCGGCGCAAGCCCAGCCTGCGCCGCTTTTTTACCTGTGTGGGAGTTGAACATGATGCGTTTATTGATGCTGTTGTTAATAAGATGGGCAGCCTGTTTCGCCCTGGGGCTGGCGGTGGCTTTTATGGTGCTGCTGGGCCTGATGTTCTGCGGCCAGTTTGACCTGATCAAAGGCCTGCAGCTGACCGGCCAACCCCTGGCACAGTTGAGCCTGGTGCTATTACCGGAAGCATTCTGGGAGAGCCTGACCGGCCTGGCTAACGCCCCGCAGAACCTTGAGGTGCAGTCCTTTCTCAGCCTGTGCACGGCGCTGGGCCAAGTGGGTCTGCTGTTGGCGTTTGGCTTCTTTCGTATGTGGTATGTGCGATGAGCGGGCATGTCGGTTTACGCGAAGAGTCGCGTGCCGGGCATTTGCTGGCGCGGCGGATTGCGCGGTTGTTTCCATCTGCGCTTGTCCGCCGGCAGTGTTCGCCACGGCCTGCGCAACCTGCAGCGCAGCAGTAAAGGTTACGGACGCTTGGAGTCAGAAGCAGGCGCCACGCTGTACCTTGTTTGGATATGCCTTACTAATCCTTCGCTGCCTGCCAGGGCAGCTTGGCCAGCAACAGGATAACCAGGCCGGTTAAGGTCAGGATAATGCCGAAGACGACGCCGAGCATGCCTGCGCCACCGCTCCACAGCGTGGTGCTGGCAATGGCCGCTTCTTCAGGATTGTCCGCGTCATAGCGGACGCTGACCTTTTCACCGATGGTGTATTCACTGCTGGCGCGGTTTTGCATGGCATCGGTGAAGATCACCGTCTGCCCATTTTCATCGGTGAAGCTCACCACCGGTGCGACGAGATCGCTTCGACCAGGACGATTGCGGACGGAGACAGTCTTATGGCCGACTACTACGGCCTCAGCCGACTCGTCGAACAGCCAGGCGCTGAGGCTATCGCCAATCGCGCTGAAGCCAAAGTAGCCCATCGCCAGCCCTATAACCACGAAGGACCAGGCCCAGATACGTACGAGTTTGCGGATCATCGACATGCTGTCCTGTTGGCAGTGAGGTGGCCAATGCTACCCGGCGCAATTGCACTGAACTGAAGCAGCGAGTGGATTTGCCAAGGCCTTCACATTCACCTCACTGCGCTTGGGAGTGGGCTGCTGCGACAGCAGTGGTAGGCCTCGGTATAAGCCTGCGAGTGGTGGATAAAGCTCACGCCCAGTCAGCTCGGCAACTGCTTTGTACTCGACTCACTGCAGGTCGCTGTACCGCGTGCTCGAAGGCATTTATCTGACTGCAGCTGTCGTACTGTTCGACCAAAGTGGTGGGGTTGCACTTTGGTGTTTTTATGAGGCTATTTAAGCTTTTGTTATTTATAGATAAATATCGTCTTTTTAGGCGGCGTTAGGCGGCTAATACCAATGTCTATCTGTCGGCCCTAGTGGCCTGCTGCTAGCTTGAAGGTGCATGAGAATAACAATAACCGGAGGAGTTTATGACTTCTGATCAAGCTAACGCTGCAGCGTACTGGAAGGCGAATGTTCGGCTGATTACCTGGAGCCTGATTGTCTGGGCCCTGGTGTCTTACGGCTTCGCCATACTTCTTCGACCGATGCTGGCAGGTATTTCTGTCGGCGGTACCGACCTTGGCTTCTGGTTCGCCCAGCAAGGTTCGATCATCACCTTTATCGTGATCATTTTCTTCTACGCCTGGAAAATGAACAGACTCGATAAACAATTCGGTGTCGAGGAATAATCCATGAGCCAGTTTGTAATCAATATGCTGTTTGTGGGCGCTTCCTTCGCGCTCTACTTCGGCATCGCTATCTGGGCACGTGCCGGCTCGACCAAGGAGTTCTACGTCGCCGGCGGTGGTGTTCACCCCGTTACCAACGGCATGGCAACTGCAGCCGACTGGATGTCCGCGGCTTCGTTTATTTCCATGGCGGGCCTGATTGCTGCCGGTGGTTATGCCAACTCAACCTTCCTGATGGGCTGGACCGGTGGATATGTGCTGCTGGCCATGCTGCTGGCGCCGTACCTGCGCAAATTCGGCAAGTTCACTGTGCCGGACTTTATCGGTGATCGCTTCTACAGCAACGGTGCACGCCTGGCTGCAGTGGTCTGCCTGATCATCATCTGCGTCACCTACGTGATCGGTCAGATGGCCGGTGCGGGCGTGGCGTTCTCGCGCTTCCTCGAAGTGAGCAACTCCACCGGTATCTGGATCGCTGCTGGCGTGGTGTTCTGCTACGCGGTGTTCGGCGGGATGAAGGGCATTACCTACACCCAGGTTGCTCAGTACGTGGTACTGATCATCGCCTACACCATTCCGGCGGTATTCATCTCCCTGCAACTGACGGGCAATCCGATTCCGATGTTTGGCATGTTCAGCGAGCACACTGAGTCAGGTGTACCGCTGTTGCAGAAGCTCAATGAGGTGGTATCGGGTCTGGGCTTTACCGACTACACCGCGGATGTCACCAACAAGCTGAACATGGTGCTCTTCACCATGTCGCTGATGATTGGTACGGCGGGTCTGCCGCACGTAATCATTCGCTTCTTCACCGTGCCGAAAGTTGCCGACGCACGTTGGTCGGCTGGCTGGACCCTGATCTTTATCGCTCTGCTGTACCTCACTGCTCCGGCTGTGGCGTCCATGGCGCGTTTGAACCTGATGACCACCATCTATCCGCAGGGTGTCGAGGCTCCAGCACTGGCGTATGAAGAGCGTCCTGAGTGGGTGAAGAACTGGGAAAAAACCGGTCTGATCACCTGGGAAGACAAGAACAGCGATGGTCGTGTTCAGCTGTATAACGATGCAGCTCCAGCCTTCACCCCAACTGCTGAAACCCGCGGCTGGAAAGGTAATGAGTTGACCGTTAACAACGACATTCTGGTATTGGCCAACCCGGAAATTGCCAACCTGCCGGGTTGGGTTATTGGCCTGATTGCAGCGGGTGCCATTGCCGCCGCGTTGTCGACGGCTGCCGGTTTGCTGCTGGCCATTTCCTCAGCCGTGAGTCATGACCTGATCAAGACGCTGATAAACCCGAAGATCAGCGAGAAGGGGGAAATGCGCGCTGCGCGGATCTCCATGGCGGTCGCGATCCTGCTGGCCACCTGGCTGGGGCTTAATCCGCCCGGCTTTGCGGCGCAGGTAGTGGCGCTGGCCTTCGGTATAGCCGCGGCCACGCTTTTCCCGGCGCTGATGATGGGGATCTTCTCCAAGCGGGTAAACGACAAGGGCGCGATTGCCGGCATGCTGGTAGGCCTGGTGTTCACCGTCGTTTACATCTTCCTGTACCTGGGTTGGTTCTTCATCCCTGGCACGGCGACCTTCGCCAACACCCCGGATAACTGGATGTTCGGCATCTCGCCGCTGTCCATCGGTACTGTGGGTGCCCTGATCAACTTCGCTGTCGCCTACGGCGTGTCGCTTGCGACCGTTGCGCCGCCGAAAGAGATTCAGGAGTTGGTGGAAAGCGTGCGTACTCCCAAAGGTGCTGGTGGCGCGTTGAGCCACTAAGCATAATCACCCCCGATCATGTTTGATCAGGGTCTTACTAGCGGGCCTCCTTAGGAGGCCCGTTTTATTTCCAGCTATCCATGGCGCCCACCTTTCTGGCGCGTCGCGGCGCAGCGTTATCAACTGCGCCAGGCAGTTTTTATTATCGGGAGTCAGTACATGCTGTGGACAATACTTGCCATCGTGGTTTCGGGGCTTGGGGCGGCTGGTATTGCCATGCTGCTGCGCAAACTGACGCGCAACCGCTTGCCGAAGTGGATCATTCCGGCGTTTGGCGGTTTGGGCATGCTGAGTTACCAGATTTACTACGAGTACTCTTGGTTCGAGCACCAGCTGCAGCGTCAGCCTGCGGAGTCGGTGCTGGTAGCCAGCGAAAACGGCGAGGTGTTCTGGCGGCCCTGGACGTTTTACTGGCCGATGACCAAGGCCTTCACCGTGCTCGACAGCAAAAGCGTGCAGCGCCAGGAAACAGAGGGTGGCGTGATCAGCGCCTTTAACCTGTACCGCTTTGAAAAGCAGCACATCGACCATGTCAGCCATCAGGCGCATCTGCTCAATTGCACCACGGCGGAACTGCTGCCCTTGGACGCAGACAAAAAGCCGCTGCTGGATCAGTTGAAGGTCGTAGCCAAAGATGATGCGCTCTACCGGCAAGTCTGCCAGTAGCAGGTCGCAGCATCGTCAATTCCCCTCGCTAATCACCGGCTAGCCCTGGCCCCGTTCAGGGCTACGGGCGCCGGATTCGGCTGCGCGGCAGCAACGGCCAGCAAGCAATCACGGCCGGTAGCCCGAGGCCAAGCCAGGCCACGGCATCCCAGCCGCCATCACCCAGCAGTGCACTGATCAGGCCGATAGAGCTGAGCATGCCGAGCAGCAGCGGCAGGGCGAAGGTCGATTGGCGCCAGTTCATGCTGTTGCCTCCGCGCGTTCACGCTGTATGGCCGGGGTGCGCCTGCGTACCCACCAGAGGTACAGGCCGCTGCCAAGCACGATGATGGTCAGCACATCCAATACGGCCCAGAGCACTTTCATCGGCATGCCGCCGTAGTCGCCAAAATGCAGCGGCTGCGACATCGACAACGCATCCATATACCAGGGCCGCTGGCCGATGGCAGTGACTTCCAGGCTGCGCGCATCGATCAGCACCGGCGTCCACAGGTGCGCGGTGAGGTGCGTATTGCCCTTCATAAACACGCTGTAGTGGTGCTCGCTGGAGAAGCGCGTGCCGGGGAAGGCGATAAAGTCCGGCTGCATATCCGGCGTGGCCTTGGCTGCGATAGTGAGTACTTCGTTAGCCGGTGCACGCTGAGCTAACGGCGGGGCATCGCGATAGGGCGCGACCATCGCAGCCAGGGATTCTGTGCGCCAGGCGCTGATCAGCAAATCGGCGCACGCGCTGATCACTCCGGTGACGCCCACCACCAGCGCCCAGGTCAGGGTGACGATGCCGATCAGGTTGTGCAGGTCGAGCCAGCGCGTGCGGGCGGATTTCTCCCGGCGCACTTCTGCGAATTTCAGGCGGCGCATAAACGGTGCGTAAAGCACCACACCGGAGATGATCGCCACCACGAACAGCAGGCCCATAAAGGCCAGCAGCAGCTTGCCCGGCAGGCCGGCGAACATGTCCACATGCAAACGCAGAATGACCATCAGGATGCCGCCATTGGCCGCCGGCATCTCAATCGCCTCGCCGCTGCGTGCATCGAGCATAAAGGTGTGCGAGGAGTTCGGCTCGGTGCCGGCCGTGGCCGCAGTAATTGCCACCACGCCGTTGGGTTCATCGTCGTCGTAGCCCAGGTACTGGATCACTTCGCCCTGGCGATGACGCTCGGCGGCGTCGACCATTTGCTGCAAGCTCAGATGCGGCGCGTCCGCCGGCATCTCGCGCAGCTCTGGCGCTTCACCGAGCAGGTGCTCCAGCTCGTGGTGAAAGATCAGCGGCAGCCCGGTCAGGGCCAGTATCAGCAGAAACAGGGTGCAGATCAGGCTGGTCCAGGTATGCACCTGGGACCAGCGGCGGATGGTGGTGGCTTTCATCGGCGTGTCCAGAAATGCCTACGCCGCCCGGTATGGCGGCGCAGGGTTGCTGCGGGGCGATCAGAATTCCAGCTGCGCGGAGAAGGTCAGAGTACGCGGAGCACCCAGGTAGTAGCTGCTCAGCCAGTATTCCTTGTTCGCCAGGTTGCTGACGTTGGTGCGCAGGGTCAGGGTGTTGTCGCTGCCCAGCTGCGCCCGATAGCGTGCGCCTGCATCGAAGGTGGTGAAGGACGGCAGGCTGTGCTGGTTGGCCTCGTCGCTGTATTGCTTGCCGGTGTAGTAGGTGCCGCCAGTTAGGGCGAAGCCCGGTACGGCGTTGATGTCGTACTCTGCGTACAGCTTGGCTAGCTGGGACGCGACGTTGGTGGGCTTCTGCCCTTCGCTGGCAGCAGCACCGGAGTCTTTCACCTGCGGATCAAGCAGGGTCAGACCGCCGACCAGGGTCAGCTCGGGCAGCACCTTGCCGGTGATGCCAAACTCCAGACCATTGTTCTTCTGGCGACCGTCCTGCACGAACATGCCCGCGCCATTGGTGTAGGTGTTGGGCTTGTCGATATTGAACAGGGCCATGGTCAGCAGCGTTTCGCCGACGGTGGCCTTGACGCCCACTTCATACTGCTCGCTGACCAGCGGAGCCATGGCCTGGCCGGCGTTGATCGCGGTGCTTGGGGCGATGCCGCCGGCCTGTAGACCTTCGATGTAGCTGGCGTAAGTAGTCAGCCACGGCACTGGCTTGTAGATCAGCGATACGTTGGGCGAGGTTTCCGACTCTTTATAGTTGCTGGCGGTTTCGCCATAACCGAAGGCTTCGGCCCAGATGAAGTCGTTGCTGTAGGTCTTGATCGTGGTGTGAGTCAGACCAAGGATGCTCGACCATTGTTCGTTGAAGGTGACCACGTCGCCGATCAGAAAGTTGTCCGACTGGGTGCGCGAAGACAGACGTTGGTCGCCGTTGCCGATCGAGTAGCCGGGTTTGTCGACCTGTGGGGTCTGGCTGAAAGGCGACGGAGTGCCGACGACGTCATTGTATTGCGGGCCTGGGTAGGGAATGTGGTCTTCGTAGTTGCGTACTCGCGCGACGTTGCCCTGATAACCCAGTGTGGTCTTGTGCTCGATAGCGCCCGTTGCAAAGGCGGCGTCGAGAAACAGGTAGCCGGAGGTTTCTTCGTTCTCTACTGGGGCAAACGCATACAGCGGCTGGGTGTAGTTACCGGCGTTGTATACGGTAGGGCCGGTGTAGGTGTATTCCTCGGTGTACTCGCTGTAGGACAAGGCGCCGCGCAGGGTCAAGACATCATCCAGACGCCAGTTGAAGCGGCTGCCGACACGGTCGTGCTCGCTGTCGGAGAAGGCCCACTTCTGGCTGTATAGCTTGTCATTGTCGAGGTCCTTGGCGTCCGGGCGCAGGCTCTGATCACCGAAGTACCAGTAGCTGCTCAGTCCGCGTGTCTCGGTCTTCTTGTGCGAGGCATCGAACTGGATTTGCAGGTCGTCGCTGATATTCCAGTCCAGCGCGACACTGATCATTTCGCGGCGGCGCTTCTGCAGGTCAATGGCGGTTTCGCCATCCTGGGTGAGCACGTTGACGCGGTAGGCGAATACTCCGGCGTCGTCGATCGGGCCGCCGAAGTCGCCGTGCAGGTAGTAGTTTTCGCCGCCGGCATTGCCCAGGGTCACGCTGTTGTAGCGCTCGTAGGTCGGACGCTTGAGCACGTAGTTGACCAGGCCGCCGGGGTTGGCCGGGCCATAGAGAAAGCCGCTAAGGCCGGTAAGCACTTCCAGCCGCTCCATCTCTTCGATGAAATTGCCGCCGTCGTAGCCGGTGCTGAAGCGCAGGCCGTCGTTGGCGATGCTCAGGTTACCGGCCCCGCTGAAGCCACGCATGCTCACGGCGCTGGCGTAACCGGCGCTGGTCGGCGAGGTGAACTGGGTGGCCGGGCTGAGCTTGAACACGTCATCGGTGGACGTGGCCTGGATGTTCTGCAGCAGCTCCTTGGACACCACGCTGACCGAGTACGGCGCGTCCTGCAAGCGCATGCCGCCGAGGGCGCCGACATTCTGCGCGGTGTCGCTGCGGTAACCGGATGCTGCGCTGCCTTCATTGACGGCTTGGCTGGTCACGGTGACATCTGGCAAAGCCACGGCCGCTTGCGGCGCTGGCGCCAGGTTGTAAGTGCCTGCGCTGTTCTGCTGCAACTGCAGGCCGCTACCTTGCAGTGCTTGTTGCAGGGCTTCGAGGGCGTCGTAATCACCTTCAACCGGGGCTGATTGTTTGTTGGCAGTCAGCGCGGGGTCGATGCTCAGGACGATGCCGGCCTGGCTGGCGATCTGCGTCAGGGTGCTGGCCAGCGGTGCGGCCGGCAGTTGGTAGCTGTCCGCAAGGGCGGGAGCGCAGACGCTGGCGAGGCTGATGGCGACGGCCAGTAGGCCGGGGCGGAACAGGGGCAGGGCGCGGGTCATTACGAAACTCTCCTAAGCGGGAATGTATCTCAATGACCTGTTGCCGAAGCAGAAAGAAAAAGTGACAGGGCTATTTGAAAATAATTTTCAAACGCCCTGGCGCAGCATGCGGCGGCGCAGCGCGACACTTACTGCGCTGCAGGTACGACCCTGGCCCACCAGTTGCCAAAGCGCTCGATACGCACTGGCAGGCTCGGTGGCAGGGCGGCCAAGGCCTTGTCGCTGTCGTGCAGGGGGAAACTGCCGCTGATGCGCAGGTCGGCCAGGCTTGGGTCGAGGCCCAGGTAACCGCTACGGTATTCGCCCAGGGCGTCGAGCAAGTCGGCCAGACGCAGGTTGTCGGCCACCAGCATGCCGTGGCTCCAGGCCGCGGCGCTGAGTGGCGCAGGCTGCACGCTGCCGAGGCGCTGGCGCTGCATCAGCACCTGCTCGCCGGTCTGGATAATCCGTTCGCTGCTGCTTTCGGCCGGGTGCGCGGCGACGGCCGACTGCAGCACGGTCAGGCGTGTGCTGTCACCTTCACGGCGCACCAGAAAGCGCGTACCGAGGGCGCGTAGGCTGCCGTGTTCGGTGAGTACCACAAAGGGCCGCGAATCGCCATGGGCGGTCTGCACGAGGATCTCACCGCTGTGCAGGCGCACCGCGCGCTGGCTGTCGCTGTATTCAATATCCACGGCGCTGGCGCTGTTCAGGTGCACCAGGCTGTGGTCGCTGAGCATCAGCTCGCGTTGTTCGCCTCGGCCGGTGTGTTCATCGGCCAGGTAATCGCCGAGCGGGCGTTGCTGCGCCAGCAGACCGAGCAGCAGGGCGCTGCCCAGCAGCAGGCCCAGTGCCGTACCGCCCATACGGCGCAGGCCTTTGTTGCGCGCGCTGTGCAGTAAGGCCTGACGTGCGGGTGCAGCGGCGGCCGAGGCCAGACGAATATCCAGGCCATTCAGTTGCTGCCAGACCCGTGCATGCTCGGGATGCGCCGCCAGCCATGCGGCGAAGGCGTGCTGCTGTTCGGCGCTGACCGTGCCGGAGTCCAGGCACAGTTGCCATTCGATGGCGGCATCCAGTACCTGGGCCGATACCGCGCTCATTGCGGAGCTCCATATAGGGCGATGTAGCACTGGCGCAGACCCTGGGCCAGGTACTGGCGCACGCGGGATACCGACACACCCAGGCGCTCGGCGATTTCCGCGTGACCCATGCCGTCCAGGCGGTTATGCAGAAAGGCCGCGCGAGCATTGCTCGACAGCTGGCCGAGCAAGCGGTCGATCTCGCGCAGTGCATCCAGGGCTAGCGCCTGTTCTTCTGCGCTGGGTTGCACGTCGTGCGGTTGCTGGCCGAGTTCTTCGAGGTAGGCACGTTCTAACGCGCTGCGGCGGAAGTGGTCGATCAGCAGGCCCTTGGCGATGGTGGTCAGCAGCGCGCGCGGCTCGCGAGCCTGGTCCAGATCACTGCGCCCGAGCAGGCGGACAAAGGTGTCCTGGCTAAGGTCTTCGGCGCGTTCCGGGCTGTACAGGCTTTTGCGCAGCCAGCCGAGCAGCCAATCGCGGTGATCGCGATAGAACAGGCCAACAAGTTGCTGGTGGGTGGAATCGCCGGCCGACACGCGGACCTCGCAACAGGAGATAGGAAACAAATCGAGAATTATTCGCATATGATGACAGGGCCGCCCCCTGCGCTGCAATCAGCCGTTTGGCTGCCGCGATGGGTGGTTGCACCGTGCCATGACACCTCCATGGCATAGATGCAGATCAATAGCCGCCGGCAACTGGCGCGCTAGAGTGACCGGCCCTGTTGGCTGAGCGCTTGACCCATGGCATTGACTCCGCGTTACCCCGAGCTGCTCTCGCCAGCCGGCACCCTGAAGAACATGCGCTACGCCTTCGCTTACGGCGCGGATGCGGTGTACGCCGGGCAGCCCCGTTACAGTCTGCGGGTGCGCAACAACGAGTTCGACCACGACAATCTTGAGGCGGGTATCCGCGAGGCGCATGCCCAGGGCAAGCAGTTCTATGTGGTGGTCAATATCGCCCCGCATAACGCCAAGCTGAAGACCTTTCTGCGTGACCTGCTGCCGGTGGTGCTGATGGGCCCGGATGCGCTGATCATGTCCGACCCCGGCTTGATCATGCTGGTGCGCGAACACTTCCCGCAGATGCCGATTCATCTGTCGGTGCAGGCCAATGCGGTGAACTGGGCCAGTGTGCAGTTCTGGAAGCAGCAGGGCTTGAGCCGGGTGATTCTGTCGCGCGAGCTTTCGCTGGAGGAGATCGCCGAGATTCGCAGCGAAGTGCCGGGCATGCAGCTGGAGGTCTTCGTCCATGGCGCGCTGTGCATGGCCTATTCCGGGCGCTGCCTGCTGTCGGGCTATATCAACAAGCGCGACCCCAACCAGGGCAGTTGCACCAATGCCTGTCGCTGGCAGTACCAGGCCACTCCGGCCGGCGAGAACGAGCTGGGCGAGGTGGTGCAGCTTGTCGAATCGACCTTGGGCGTTGGCGCACCCACCGAGCAGCTATTTCTACTGGAAGATGCCAGCCGTCCTGGCGAGCAGATGGCCGCCTTTGAGGACGAGCATGGCACCTACATCATGAACTCCAAGGACCTGCGCGCGGTGCAACATGTCGAGCGTCTGGTACAGATGGGCGTGCATTCGCTGAAGATCGAGGGCCGTACTAAATCCCACTACTACGTGGCGCGTACCGCTCAGGTGTACCGCAAGGCGATCGATGATGCCGTCGCGGGCAAGCCCTTCGACAAGAGCCTGATGGACACCCTGGAATCACTTGCTCATCGCGGCTACACCGAGGGTTTTCTGCGCCGCCATGTGCACGATGAATATCAGAACTATCAGCGTGGCAGTTCGGTATCCGAACAGCAGCAGTTTGTCGGTGAACTGACTGGCGAGCGCCGTGGTGAACTGGCTGAGGTGCGGGTAAAAAACCGCTTTGCCGTCGGCGATGGCCTGGAGCTGATGACGCCCCAGGGCAATCTGCTGTTTACCCTCGAACAGCTGGAAAACCGCCAGGGCCAAGCCATGGCAGTAGCGCCCGGCGACGGTCATGTGCTGTACCTGCCGGTGCCGCCTGAAGTGCAGCTGGAATATGGCCTGCTGATGCGCGACCTCTAGAGGCACGCTGCGTGCGCTGTTTTTGAGTTGTTGTAGGAGCACGCCATGCGTGCGATTTCTTTCGCGGGCATGGCCCGCTCCTACGGGGGAGAACCCTTACATCGAATGCGCGCGCTGGCGGCGGCGGCTGTTGAGTTGCTGCAGCAGCGCCGGCAGGTTGTCGAGGTGCTGCTGGCGCGCCTTGCTGAACAGAATCAGCGCCAGCTCGGCGGTGACCAGAGCGTCGGCGCTGGCGTGGTGGCGCTGTTGCACCTGCAGGCCGAAATGCTGCGTCCAGTCGTCCAGCCCGGCGTGGGGTAAATTGGCTTTGGGGCAGACCAGCGGGGCGATCTCGGCAACATCGAAGAAGGCATGCTGCAAGCGGTAGCCCAGGCTCTGCTTGAGGGCGCGAGCGAGCATGCGCTGGTCGAACTCGGCGTGGAAGGCCAGCAGCGGGCTGTCGCCGACAAACTCCATAAAATTCAGCAGTGCTTCGGCCGGGTCCTCGCCATTGGCGATCTCATTGGGCGCGATGCCATGGATCAGGGTGCTGGCGCTGGCCTGATGGCCGTCGCGCTGCAGGGTGCATTCGAATTGCTGGCTGAGGTCGATGGCGCCGTTTTCGATTACCACCGCGCCGATCGACAGCACCTGATCGCGGCGCATATTTAGCCCGCTGGTTTCCAGATCAAGGATGACGAAGCGCTGCTGGTGCAGTGGACGCTCATCCAATGCGCAGGGTTCGGCCAGTTTGCAGCGCCGCTCCAGCTGCAGTTGAGTCAGCGCCGGGCCACGCCCGCTAAACCAGGTGAACTTGCTCATAGTTGGTACCTCACAGCCAGGCTGCTTTGTAGCCGCTGCGCCTGGCGGAAAGATTCACGCAGGATGCGCCGGTCGAGGTGGTTGAGATTATCGGGATCGACCCGATTGGAGTAGGGCAGGCCACTGCGTGCCTGCAACTGGTGCTGTTGCATGCGCGCCTGCTGAATGTAGTGGTAGGCCTCTTCATAGGCCGCGCCATCTTGAGCTTCGATCACCCCTTGCTGAATCAGCGCGCGCAGGCGCTCCAGGGTGTTGCAGGCGTCCACGCCATGGGCCAGAGCGAGCAGACGGGCACCGTCAACAAAGGGCGTCAGGCCTTGCACTTTGAGGTCCAGAGTGTCCTTTTCGGCACCTGTGCGGGCCACTACAAAATCGCGAAAAACCCCAACCGGCGGCCGCTGGCGCAGGGCGTTCTCCGCCATCATGCGCTGAAATAGGCTATTACCGGCCACCTGCTGGAGTAGACCCTGGCGCAGCTGCTCGCAACCCTCGGTCTCGCCCCACACGGCGCGCAGGTCGAAATAGATGCTCGAGGCCAGCAGGTTCTCCGGGGTGGCCTCCTGGACAAAGCTGCTGAAGCGCTTGGCCCATTCCTGGCGTGACAGGCACAGCTCAGGGTTGCCGGCCATGATATTGCCCTTGCACAGGGTAAAGTCGCACTGCGCCAGGCGCAGGTTGATCTCATGGGCCAGTGGCAGCAGGCGGCCACGAATGGCGGCGGCTTCGGCTGCATCAGTGGCTTCAAAGAGGATGCCGTTGTCCTGGTCGGTGTACAGGGTCTGCTCGCTGCGGCCCTCACTGCCGAACACCAGCCAGGTAAACGGCACGCCGGGGTCGCCCAAGTCTTCCAGAGTCAGCTCGATCACTCGGCAGACGGTGTGGTCGTTAAGCAGGGTGATCAGCTGGGTGATCTGCGTCGAGCTGGCGCCGTGGGCGAGCATGCTGTCGACCAGTTGGCGCACATCGCTGCGCAGCGCCGCCAGGGTTTCCACCCGTCCGGCATGACGAATGGTGCGGGCCAGATGCACCAGATCGACCCGCTGCAGGCTGAACAGATCCCGCTCGGAAATCACCCCGCACAGCTGGCCATGTTCAACCAGGCAGACATGGGCGATATGCCGCTCGGTCATGGCCATCGCCGCGTCGAAGGCGCTGGCATCCGGCGGCAGATGGAAGGGTGATTGGGTCATCAGGCGGTCGATGGGCTGGGTCAGGTCGACGCCATCGGCCACCACGCGGCGCAGGTCGCGCAGGGTGAAGATGCCCAGCGGTTTCAGCTTGGGATCAACGATCACGATGCTGCCGACCTGCTGCTCGTGCATCAGCTTGACCGCATCGCGCAGCGGCATGTCCGGGGCGCAACTGATCGGGTTGCGCATGGCCAGCTGGCCAAGGCGGGTGTCGAGGGAGTACTGCGCGCCGAGGGTTTCCACCGCGCGCATCTGCACCTGCTGGTTGACCTGGTCGAGCAGGCTGCTGACCCCGCGCAGGGCAAAGTCGCGCAACGGGTTGGACAGCGAGAATAGCTTGATAAAGGCCGGCTTGTTCAGCAGCAGGCAGAAGGTGTCTTCGGCTGCCAGGTGTTCGGTGCGGGTGGCGCGCTCGCCAATCAGCGCGGCCAGCGGGAAACATTCGCCGGTGGTGATTTCGAAGGTAGTTTCCGTACCACGCCGCGCCGAATGCGGGCGCTCGCCATGCACGCGGCCCTGTTTGACGATAAAGAAGTGCTCAACCGGGCCGTCGGTCGGCTTGATGATGGTTTCGCCTTCGCCATAGAACCGCAGCTGACAGTTCTCCACTAGATACGCCAGGTGCGCGGTATCCATCTGGTTGAACGGCGGGAATTTCTGCAGAAAGGCCATGGTGCCATGGATGTTCTGCAGCACCGCCGTCTTGCCTGCCTGGGCGATTGCGTCTGCGCTGCTCATGGGCGGCCTCGGGAGTTATCTGTATGGCTATGGTCGGCCGCCCCTGTCGAATCGGCCATTGGACATAAGTCTAGGCAGACGGCCGGGTGCACCAGGATATGGCCGGCTTTGCTGGGTTAATGCCGCGGATGTGCATGGATCTACCGTTAAATCGCGCTTTTCTCCGCGGTTGCCCTGGATGGGTGCGACTAAAGCCCGGGCCTGCACTAAAGTGAAGTGCACATGGCAACGGGAGGCACGCATGCGCGCGGTAATCGCCCTGGTCTGGTGTTTGAGTGGCGGCGCCCTGGCCTCCGAGCCGATGCAGGCGGCTCTGGCCGAGCTACAGCCCAGCTCGCTGAGCCGCAGCGCTCAGCAGGCCGAATTGCAATGGTTTGTCGATGCCGCCAAGCCCTACCAGAACGTGCAGATACGGGTGATCGCCGAGCGCATCGCCACCCATTGGTATGAGGCCAATGTGCTGGCGCCGTTGTTCAGCCAGCTCACCGGCATCCGCGTGATCCACGAAATCAGCGGCGAAGACGACGTGGTCAACAAGCTGCGCGCCCAGCAGCAGACCGGTCTGCCGCTGTACGACGCCTATATCAGCGACAGCGACCTGCTCGGTCAGCACTTTCGCGATGCGCAGGTGCTGGTGTTGTCTGACTTTATGCGCGGTGAAGGTGCGGCGGTAACCCTGCCCAGCCTCGATCTGGAGGACTTTATCGGCCTGCCCTTCGTCACTGCGCCGGACGGCAAGCTCTACCAGTTGCCCGACCAGCAGTTCGCCAACCTCTACTGGTACCGCCAGGACTGGTTCGCCCGCCCCGAACTGCGCAAGGCTTTCCGCGAGCGCTATGGCTATGAGCTGGACGTGCCGCAGAACTGGTCGGCCTACGAGGACATCGCTGCCTTCTTCAGCGAACAGGTGCAGGAAATCGACGGCCAACGGGTCTACGGCCATATGGATTACGGTGCTTTCGACCCCTCTCTGGGCTGGCGCATTTCCGATGCCTGGCTGGGCATGGCCGGGGTGGCCGATCTGGGCTTGCCCAGTGGTCTGCCGGTAGACGACTGGGGCATTCGGGTCGAGGGCTGTCGTCCGGCGGGCGCGAGCATGAGTCGTGGTGGCGCCCTGGACAGCCCCGCGGCGGTTTACGCACTGCAGCGTTATATCGATTGGCTGAAACGCTATGCGCCGCCCGAGGCGCAGCGCATGAGCTTCAACCAGGCCGGCAATGTCGCCGCCCAGGGGCAGATCGCCCAGCAGATATTCTGGTACACCGCCTTCACCTCCGACTACACCCAGCCGGGCAGCGCGATGCTCGATGAGCAGGGCATGCCGAAGTGGCGGGTGGCGCCTTCGCCGCGCGGTGCCTATTGGCGCGAAGGGATGAAATCCGGCTATCAGGATGTCGGCGCCTGGACCCTGCTGCGCGCCACCCCGTTGAAACAGCGCCAGGCTGCCTGGCTTTATGCGCAGTTCGTGGTGGCCAAGTCGGTATCGCTGCGCAAGACCCTGGTCGGCCTCACGCCGATTCGCCGTTCCGATCTGGACTCCCCGGCGCTGCTCGCCGCAGCGCCCAAGCTCGGCGGCCTGGTCGAGTTCTACCGCAGCCCGGCTGCACAACGTTGGACTCCCACCGGCGCCAACGTGCCGGACTACAGCGGCATGGCCAACCTCTGGTGGCGCCATCTGTATCCGGCAGTTAATGGCCAGCTCAGCGCCAGCCAGGCCATGGGTAACCTGGCGACGGCCTTTGATCAGCATCTGCAGCTGCTGACCCTGCGCCAGTTGCACGCCTGTGGCCCGGTGATGAACCTGGCGCGCAAGCCCGACCATTGGTTGCAAAAGCCAGGGGCGCCTTGGCCGGCCCTGGCCGATGAGCGTCCAGCGGGGCGTACGTTGCCCTATCAGGAGGCGTTGCGTGCTTGGGATTAACAGGTCGTTGAAAAATTACTGCGCTCGCCTATGCGGCGTTGAAAGCGGCCTCGGAATGCTCATGTACAACTCGTACACTCCGCTTCCTCGGCCACTTTCGCCTTGCCTAGCCTTCGCTCGCTACATTTTTAAACGACCTGTTGGCCTGCTGGCTTTGCTGTTGCTCAGCCCGTCGCTACAGGCCGAGGTGCAACTGTTCGCCTGGGAGCGCCCGCCGTTGGTGCAGCAGGGCGCGGATGGGCGTGGCAGCGGGTTGGTGCCGGAACTGACTGCCGAGCTGTTTCGCCGGGCGGAAAGCTCCTACCAGCTGCGCTTTATGCCCTTGCAGCGGGCCTTGCGTCAGGTGCAGGCGCAGCCCAATAGCTGTGCGCTGCTGGTGGAGCGCCAGCAGGAGCGCGAACCGGGCTATGTGTGGGTCGGGCCGATGCTGATTTCCCGCCTCGGGTTGTATGCCCGGGCCGAGGACGACGTGCAGTTGCTCAGCCTGGAGCAGGCACGTGGCTTGAGCATCCTCAGCCACCAGGGCTCCGGCGCCGGCGAGTACCTGCAACTGGGCGGCCTGCAAGTGCTCTATTCGAATAACGAGGCGCTCAATCTGAGCATGCTGCAGCGCCAGCGGGCTCGTCTGTGGGCCACCAGTGCGGCAGTGGCGCGGGCGCGAGCAGTCAACCCGCCGCTGCGCGAGGTGCTGCCTTTTCTGACCCTGATGGAAGATATCGCCTGCCACCCGCAGTTCGACCCAGTGCTCTTGCAGCGCCTACAGGCGGAGTTGCTGCAGATGTACCGCGATGGCTGGGTGCAGGCGCTGTATCAGCGTTACGACGTCAGTCTTTACTAGTCGCCGCTTATGGCGATGGACTCAAGGGAGTGAGTGAGGGGTAAGCGTTAGCGGCTGAGCCGCTGGCGGCCTATTTAGCTGTGTAAGCCGAGGTGCAACATGGTTTCGCTTAAGACCATCCAGTCGCGCTATACCCTGATTTTTATTGCCTTTCTCGCAGTGATCTTCCTGTTGACCGAGGAAGGCATCCGCCATTTCATCACCCCGCAGTTGAAGACGGCGGAAGAGCAGCTGGTGCTCGGCAAGGTCAACAAGATTGCCGAAACCATCCTCTTCGAGCTGGCCAAGGTCGAGGCGCAGTCGCGCAGCATCACCCAGACCATTCCGCTGCTCGACAGCGACAGCATCGACCTCGTGGTGCCCGGTCTGGTTGATCAGTACGGCGATGCCAAGGTGTTCGGCGGCGGTATCTGGCCGCTGCCACAGCAGCGCTCGGAGCGCGACAAGCACAGCACCTTCTTCCACCGCGACGGTAGCGGCAAGATGACGGTCAACACCTATTGGAACTCCGAGGAGTCGCTCAAGTACTACGAGCAGCCCTGGTACCGTGCCGGCATGCAGGCGCCGCGTGGCCAGTGCACGTGGGCCGCCGCCTACAAGGATGACGCCAGCGCCCAGCCGCGCACCAACTGCGCCATGGCTATCAGCAAGGATGGTGCGCCGTTCGGCGTATCGACCATCGACGTGACCCTGGGCTTCTTTAACAGCCTGGTGGCCGAGAAGGAGAAGGAAATCCAGGGCGAGGTGATGATTGTCGAGCCCGACGGCAAGGTGCTGAGCAATCAGGGACGGATCAGCGGCGAAATCGTGCTGAAGAACGTCTCCGAGCTGGCCGGCCAGTCGCCGTTTGTCGCCGAGATTCAGAGCGGCCTGGGCAAAATTGGCAGCACTACATTGCTCAAGCACGAATACCAGGGCAGTGATGGCAGCGACTGGACCTTCTTTCTGCAGCCCATCGCGGGCACGCCCTGGCTGCTCGCCGCAGCCTTGCCCAGCCGGCTGTTGACCGAGAACAGCAGTGAAGTGCTGCAGACCCTGGCCATGATCCAGATTCCCATGGTGATCCTGCTGCTCGCCGTGACCCTGTTCGCCATCCGCCAGTTGATGCAGCGCCTGCATGTACTGCGCGGCAGCATCGATTCGCTGTCGGCCGGCGACGCCGACCTGACCCGGCGCATTGCCCTCAAGGGCGAGGATGAGATGGATGCGGTGGGCCGTTCGGTAAATAAATTTATCGCCTACCTGCAGGCCATGATTGTCGATATTAGCCAGGCCAGCGCGGTGATCGCCGACGAGCTCAAGCAGCTGCAACAGCAGTCGCGGCACAGCAACGAGGTGCTGGCGCGTCACGCCAACGAAACCGACCAGACCGTTACCGCGATCACCGAGATGGGTGCCACCGCCGATAGCGTGGCGCAGAGCGCCAGCGAGACGGCCAGCTTCACCCGCACCGCCAACGACAATGCCGAGAAGTCCAAGCTGGTGGTGGCCGAAGCCTCTGCCAGCGTGCTGGCCCTGGTCGAGGAGGTGCAGCGGGCCACCGAGCGGGTACAGGAGATGCAGCAGGATGCGCAGCGCATCAATGACGTGCTCGGGGTGATCGGTGCCATAGCCGGGCAGACCAACTTGCTCGCGCTCAACGCTGCCATCGAGGCCGCCCGGGCCGGCGAGCAGGGCCGTGGCTTTGCCGTGGTGGCCGATGAGGTGCGCGCGCTGGCCGGGCGTACTCAGCAGAGCACCTCGGAGATCAACGAGATGCTGAGCAAGCTGCAGCAGGGCGTCAGCTCCGCAGTGCTGGCCATGGAGCAGACCAAGGCCAGTTGTGAGGCCACCGCAAACACCACCTCGCGGGTCAACGTCAGTCTGGACGACATGGCTTCGGCGGTGGGGCGCATCCATGATCTCAGCGCGCAGATTGCCACTGCTGCCGAACAGCAGAGCGCCGTGACCGAGGAGATCAACAGCAATATGGCGGCGATCCGTCATATGGTCGACGAGTTGGTCAGCAGTGGCCTGCAGGCCGACAAGAGCACCGAAGCGCTGCTCGGTTCGAATAACCGACTGCTGCAGTTGATGAACCGCTTTAAGGTGAAGTAGCGTGCGCCGCGCTTAAATCGCAGTGATAAAAAAACCGCCCAGAAGGGCGGTTTTTTATGTGGCTACAGCTGCGGGTTACAGGCCGTTGGCGGCTTTGAACTCGCGGCGGCGGCGGTGCAGGACTGGCTCGGTGTAGCCGTTGGGCTGCTTGGCGCCTTCGACCACCAGCTCCAGGGCGGCCTGGAAGGCGATGTTGCTGTCGAAGTTCGGTGCCAGCGGACGGTACAGCGGGTCAGCTGCGTTCTGACGGTCAACTATCGGCGCCATGCGCTTGAGGCTGGCAACGATCTGCTCTTCAGTGGCGATGCCATGACGCAGCCAGTTGGCCAGCAGCTGGCTGGAGATGCGCAGGGTGGCGCGGTCTTCCATCAGGCCAACGTCATTGATATCCGGCACCTTGGAGCAGCCGACGCCCTGGTCGATCCAGCGCACTACATAGCCGAGGATGCCCTGGGAGTTGTTGTCCAGTTCGTTCTGGATCTCCTCGGCCGACCAGTTGGTGTCCTTGGCCAGCGGAATGCTCAGGATATCGTCGATGGACGCGCGCTCACGCTTGGCCAGTTCGGCCTGACGGGCGAACACGTCGACCTTGTGGTAGTGCAGCGCGTGCAGCGCGGCGGCGGTCGGCGACGGGACCCAGGCGGTGTTGGCACCGGCCAGTGGGTGAGCGATCTTCTGCTCAAGCATGCCGGCCATCAGGTCGGGCATGGCCCACATGCCTTTACCGATCTGCGCGCGACCTTGCAGGCCGGTGGCCAGGCCGATATCGACGTTCCAGTTTTCGTAAGCGCTGATCCACTTCTCGGACTTCATGGCGGCTTTACGCACCACGGCGCCAGCTTCCATAGAGGTGTGGATTTCGTCACCGGTACGGTCGAGGAAGCCGGTGTTGATAAACACCACGCGCTCGCTGGCGGCCTTGATGCAGGCTTTCAGGTTGACGGTGGTGCGGCGCTCTTCGTCCATGATGCCGACTTTCAGGGTATTGCGAGTCAGGCCAAGGACATCTTCAACGCGACCGAAGATTTCGGTGGTGAAGGCCACTTCTTCCGGACCGTGCATCTTCGGCTTAACGATGTACACCGAGCCGGTGCGGGTGTTCTTGCGGCTGGTGTTGCCATTCAGGTTGTGGATGGCGATCAGGCTGGTGAACAGCGCGTCCTGGATGCCTTCCGGAATCTCATTGCCGGTGGCGTCGAGGATTGCCGGGTTGGTCATCAGGTGGCCGACGTTACGCACGAACAGCAGGCTGCGGCCGTGCAGGGTCAGCTCGCTACCGTCGGTCTTGGTGTAGACGCGGTCCGGGTTCATGGTGCGGGTGAAGGTCTGGCCACCTTTGACCACTTCTTCCGCCAGGTCGCCCTTCATCAGGCCGAGCCAGTTCTTGTAGATCACCACTTTGTCGTCGGCATCGACGGCCGCTACGGAGTCTTCGCAGTCCATGATGGTGGTCAGCGCAGCTTCCATCAGCACGTCTTTAACGCCAGCGGCGTCGGTCTGGCCGACCGGAGTGTTGGCGTCGATCTGAATTTCGAAATGCAGGCCGTTGTGCTTGAGCAGTACGGCGATAGGCGCATCGGCTGCGCCCTGGAAACCAACCAGTTGCGCGTCGTCACGCAGGCCGCTGTTGCTGCCGCCTTTGAGGCTGACAACCAGCTTGCCGGCTTCAATGCGGTAACCGGTGGAATCGACGTGGGAGCCAGCAGCCAGCGGCGCGGCTTCGTCGAGGAAGGCGCGGGCGAAGGCAATAACCTTGTCGCCGCGAACCTTGTTGTAGCCACGGCCTTTCTCGGCGCCGCCTTCTTCGCTGATCACGTCGGTGCCGTACAGGGCGTCGTACAGCGAACCCCAGCGGGCGTTGGAGGCGTTCAGGGCGAAACGCGCGTTCATCACCGGTACTACCAGCTGCGGGCCGGCCAGACGGGCGATTTCTTCGTCGACGTTCTGCGTGGTGGCCTGGAAGTCAGCCGGCTCTGGCAGAAGGTAACCGATTTCCTCAAGGAAGGCTTTGTAGGCAGCGGCGTCATGGGCCTGGCCTGCGCGGGCCTGGTGCCAGGCGTCGATCTGCGCCTGAATCGCATCGCGTTTGGCGAGCAGCGCACGGTTTTTCGGGGCCAGGTCATTGATGACCGCTTCGGCACCCGCCCAGAACGCCTCGGCAGCAATGCCGGTCCCGGGGATGGCTTCGTTATTCACGAAGTCGAACAGCACTTTGGCAACCTGCAGGCTGCCTACTTGAACGCGTTCAGTCATCACTTGCCTCACTCTGCTCAGCTCTACTCAATAGCCGCGTCGGACATGGGAAATACGTCATGTAGTCCGAGGCGCGGCATACTACATCAAGATCCGGGGAAAATCAGTGGGTGCGCGTCGCTCTGCGACCAAGAAGTGCTTTGCAGTCACTATGTGTGGCGTATTGTCGCGGTTAACGTTGAATATTGTTTCATAAAAGTTAAAAAACAGTACACAGTTTATTGCGTGTGTTTCTCGATCTGCTTGCCCGAGGCGCGCCTGCCTATACTGCTGCTCCACCGTTCTGGAGAGTGATCACCATGCATATACAGGCAGCCACTGCTGCGGATCTGGACGAGCTGGCCGAGCTGTTTGGCGCGTATCTGCGCTTCTATGAGGTGGCCAAGCCTGCGGCGCAGGCGCGGGATTTTCTCGCCGCGCGCCTGCGCAACGACGATTCGACCATTCTGCTGGCCCGTGATGCACAAGGTGCGGCACTGGGCTTTGTGCAGCTGTATGGGTTTTTCTCCTCACTGGCGTTGCAGCCGGCCTGGCTGCTGAGTGACCTGTATGTAAGCGAGCAGGCGCGCCGCCAGGGTGTTGGCGAGGCGCTGATGAACGCCGCTCGCGCCCATGCCGAGGCCACAGGCGCATGCGGTTTGCAGTTGGAGACGGCAAAGAGCAATCTGCCAGGACAAGCCCTCTACGAACGCCTGGGTTATGTGCGTGATGAGGTGTTTTTTACCTATTGGCTGGCGCTCAAATAAGCCTCGTATAAGGAGTTGTTTATGGACCATCTGGTATTGACGGTTATTGCCCAGGATCAGCCGGGGCTGGTCGAGCGTATCGCCCAGTGCATCAGCGAGCACGGCGGTAACTGGCTGGAAAGCCGCATGTCGCGCATGGCCGGGCAGTTCGCCGGGATCCTGCGGGTCGATGTGCCGCTGGATGCGCACTCCGGCCTGGTTACGGCGCTGGAGGAATTGCAGGCCCATGGCATCCGCGTGCAGATCGCTGCCGGCGGCACCGAGCCGTCAGTCGTCTGGCAAGCCATTCGCCTGGAGCTGGTGGGCAATGATCGTCCGGGCATCGTGCGCGATATCACCCGCCTGCTCAGCAGCCACGGGGTCAACCTGGAAAGCCTGAACACCGAAGTGGTGCCCGCGCCCATGAGTGGCGAGCTGCTGTTTCAGGCCCAGGCTGTGCTAGGCGTGCCGCAGAGCCTGAGCCTGGAACAGTTGCAAACGCATCTGGAAACCCTGGCCGATGATCTGATGGTGGAGTTAAAGCTGCAGGCCGAAGAGTAGCTCCGAGGTTTATCCACGATCGATGTGGATAACTCTGTGCGTAGCATGAGGAGCCCCGGAGCACTGCCTAGTGCCCCGGGGCTTTTTGCTAAGTGCTTATTTTTTAAGCACTTAGCAACTGGTTGTGCACAAAGGCCGGGGATGCTTCTGTGGATAAGCCGGGGGCAACTGGCTGCAGGCCAGCTGCCTCGGGCGTTACAAGCTGCTGGTTGTTTTTTAGCCAGTCTGGCGTTTGCGTAGGCTTAACCAGGCATCCACGCTGTAGATTGCCAAACCCGCCCAGATGCAGATAAAGGCCAGCAGTTTGCTCGGGTCGAAATGCTCATCAAACAGAAAGATCGCCTGCAACAGCACCAGGGTGGGCGCCAGGTACTGCAGAAAGCCCAGGGTGGTGTAGGGCAGATGGCGGGCGGCAGCGTTGAAGCACACCAGCGGCACCAGGGTGATCGGGCCGGCGGCAATCAGCCACAGCGCTTCCGGGGTGCTCCAGAAATCGGCCTGGGTGCTCATCGCTACTGGGTGCATAAGCAGCCAGCCCATTGCCAGTGGCAGCAGCAGCCAGGTTTCCACCACCAGGCCGGGCAGGGCAGCCACCGGCGCCTGCTTGCGAATCAGCCCGTAGAAACCGAAGGTCAGCGCCAGCACCAGGGATACCCAGGGAATGCTGCCGACCTGCCACAGCTGTTGCAGCACACCCAGCGCGGCCAGGGCCACGGCCAGCCACTGCAGGCGACGCAGACGCTCGCCGAGAATCAGCATGCCCAGCAGCACGTTGACCAGCGGGTTGATGTAATAGCCCAGGCTGGCTTCGAGCATGCGCTCGTTATTTACCGCCCACACATACACCAGCCAGTTGCTGGCGATCAGCACACCGCTCAAGGCCAGTACGGCAAAGCGTTTGGGATTATTGAGCAGCTCGCGCAGCCAGCCGGGGTGCTTCCACACCAGTAGCAACAGCGCGCCGAACAGCGCGGACCAGAGTGCGCGATGGACGATGATTTCCAGCGCAGGCACGCTCTGGATAGCTTTGAAATAGAGCGGGAACAGGCCCCAGATGATGTAGGCGGTCAGGCCGAGAATATACCCGCGGCGCGGGTTGGCGGTGGCCATGCAGGGTCCTTGCTTAGGCTGCTAACTAGAGGCTCGGAATTCTAGTCGGGGCAGCAGGGACTTGTCTGGCCGTTCAGCTTTGTTATTAACCCCCCGCGGGCAATTAGCGTAAGCCTGGCTTTACAGGGCGTCGGTAACTGTTATGGCGTGTGGTCGCGCGACTCGGTTGTCGCGCTGTCCAGTTGCAGCGCCCCGCTATAGCTGAGCAGGTTGCCGAGCAGGGGCAGGCTGAAGCCTACGTGGAAGTGATAGCGGCCATCTTCAATACGTTTGTAGGCCTCGGTACGCGGCAGTAGCCATAGTGGAATGCGCACACCGTGCAGCCAAGCCTTGAGCGGCCGCCAGTACCAACCGCCTTGGCGAATATCTACCGCCAAGGCCAGTGTCAGTGCCCCGGTGGACTCCAGCCAGTAACCGTCCGGCCAGCTGCCACTGGGCTGAAAGCGTGAGTAGAGCACGGCGGAATCGGCGAAACAGCGGTTCCAGTGCAGGCTGTCATCTGTGCCATGGATATCCACTTGGAATGCGACACGTGTGTGCTCCGTTGGAATGCCCAAACGCGTCGCCAGGCGTGCACCGACGATCCCGGCAAGACCTCGACCCAATTGCAGATCGACCTGTCCGTGCAGCTTGCCGCCCTGCTGGTGTAGCTGTTGTAGCAACGGGTTTAGTTGAACAAAGCCCGCACCAAACCAGCGTTCGACGATAGACATAGAGAGCTCCTTTCTCGATTAGAGGTGTTGCCGGTTTAGAACAGCTTTAGCGGCTCTTCATCCAGCGCCGACAATTGCTCACGCAGGATCAGAATCTGCTCGCCCCAGTAACGCTCGCTGCCAAACCATGGGAAGCTCATGGGGAAGGCCGGGTCGTCCCAGCGCCGTGCTAGCCAGGCGCTGTAATGCATCAGGCGCAGGGTGCGCAGGCCTTCGATCAGCGGCAGCTCGCGCGGGTTGAAGTCGTGAAACTCCTGATAACCATCCATCAACTCCGACAGCTGGCCGAGGCGCTCGTGACGGTCGCCAGCCAGCATCATCCACAAATCCTGCACCGCCGGGCCCATACGGCAGTCGTCGAGGTCGACCATATGGAAGGTGTCGTCGCGGCACAGCAGGTTGCCCGGGTGGCAGTCGCCATGCAGACGGATCGCCTGCACCGGGTGGGCGGCGAACAGCGTATCCATGCGCTTGAGCAGATCCCGCGCCACCGACTCGTAGGCCGGCAGCAGGCTGCGCGGAATAAAGTTGCCATCGAGCAGGGTGGCCAGCGATGCATGGCCGAAGTTGCTCACCTGCAGAGCTTCACGGTGGGCAAACGGCTTGAGTGAACCGACCGCATGCAGGCGGCCGAGCAGCTGACCGAGGCGATACAGTTGGTCGAGGTTGCCAGGCTCCGGCGCGCGGCCGCCACGCCGGGGAAACAGGGCGAAGCGAAAGCCCTGGTAACTGAACAGGGTTTCGCCGTCGCGCACCAACGGTGCAACCACCGGTACTTCGCACTCGGCCAGCTCGAAGGTGAAGCTGTGCTCTTCGCGAATCGCTTCATCGGTCCAGCGGTCCGGGCGATAGAACTTGGCGATCAGCGGCGTCTCGTCCTCGATGCCCACCTGATAGACGCGATTTTCATAGCTGTTCAGCGCCAGTACGCGGGCGTCGCTGAGGTAGCCGATGCTCTCCACGGCATCCAGCACCAGGTCGGGTGTGAGTGCGGCAAATGGATGGGACATGGGTGACTCCAGCGGGTGGGCCGCAAAGTGTAACCCTTAACCGCGGTGGGCAGCTCAGTCGCCTGGCTTTGGCGTGCGTGCCAGGCAATACACATCGATCCGCGCTGCGCCGGCCTTCTTTAATAGCCGCGCCAGGCTTTCTGCGGTGGCACCGGTGGTCAGTACATCATCGACCAGAGCCACATGCAGGCCGCTGACCGCATTGTCCGGTGCCAGAGCAAAGGCCTTGCGCAGGTTGCGTTTGCGCGTGGCGGCATCCAGTTGCTGCTGCGCGGGCGTATCGATAATTCGCTGCAGCCAGTCTTTCTGCAGGGGCAGCTGTAGCAGAGGGCTTAGCCATTCACAGAGCAGGCCGGCCTGGTTGAAACCGCGCTGGCGTTGGCGCGGGTCCGCCAGTGGTACGGGCAGCAGCAGGTCGGGTTTCGGCAGCCCCTCATCTAAGGCATGTTGCAGATGTTGTGACAAAAGTTCGCCGAGCAGACGTCCCAATGGCCACTTGGCCTGATGCTTGAACCGGGTGATCAGGCTGTCGATGGGGAAGGCGTAGCGCCAGGGCACTTCAACTTTGCTAAAACTCGGCGGCTTCTTCAGGCAGGCCCCGCAAACCAAGCCTTGGCTCGGCAGCGGCAGGGCGCAGACCTGGCAATGCCCGCCGAGCCAGGGCAGCTCGGCCTCGCAACTATTGCAGATGGCCAGCTCGGCGTCTGCGGCTTCATCGCAGAGCAAACAGGCCTGTTTGTTTTTTAGCCAGTTGTAAACCTGGTGTCGCTGGTTTGGTTGACAGCGCATACGCCTTCCATAACTATGCCGAACATCCGTGTCGCGTCCGCTGAATCTAGCAGGGCGCAGCCAACAATAAGGAATTACCGATGAGCGCCACCACCGCCGCCAACCTGCGTCACGACTGGACCCTCCCCGAGGTCAAGGCGCTCTTCGAGCAACCGTTCAACGACCTGCTGTTCGCCGCGCAAACCGTGCACCGCGCGCATTTCGATGCCAACCGCGTGCAGGTCTCAACCCTGCTGTCGATCAAGACCGGCGCCTGCCCGGAAGACTGCAAGTACTGCCCGCAATCCGGCCACTACAACACCGGCCTGGACAAGCAAAAGCTGATGGAAGTGCAGAAGGTGCTGGAGGCCGCCGCCGAGGCCAAGGCCATCGGTTCCACCCGTTTCTGCATGGGCGCGGCGTGGAAGCACCCGTCGGCCAAAGACATGCCCTACGTGCTGAAAATGGTCGAGGGCGTTAAAGCCCTGGGCCTGGAAACCTGCATGACTCTGGGCAAGCTGGATAAAGAGCAGACCCAGGCCCTGGCCGCTGCCGGCCTCGACTACTACAACCACAACCTGGATACCTCGCCGGAGTTCTACGGCAACATCATCACCACCCGCACCTACGCCGAGCGCCTGGAAACCCTGGCCTACGTACGTGATTCGGGGATGAAGATCTGCTCCGGCGGCATTCTCGGCATGGGCGAGTCGCTGGATGATCGCGCAGGGCTGCTGATCCAGCTGGCCAACCTGCCGGAGCATCCGGAATCGGTGCCGATCAACATGCTGGTGAAAGTCAAAGGCACGCCGCTGGCCGATGAGCAGGATGTCGATCCGTTCGACTTTATCCGCATGCTCGCCGTTGCGCGGATCATGATGCCGCAGTCCCATGTACGTCTGTCTGCCGGCCGCGAGGCGATGAACGAGCAGATGCAGGCTCTGGCGTTCTTCGCCGGTGCCAACTCGATCTTCTACGGCGAAAAACTGCTGACCACCGCCAACCCGCAAGCGAATCAGGACATGCAGCTATTCGCTCGTCTCGGCATCAAGCCGGAAGAGCGCGAAGAACATGCTGACGAAGTGCACCAGGCCGCCATCGAGCAGGCCCTGGTCGAACAGCGCGATTCCAAGCTGTTCTATAACGCCGCGGTCTGATTTCCCCAGGTAGGAGCGGGCCATGCCCGCGAAGGCTGTGAGCATTTCGCGGGCATGGAGCTAGGCGTCCCCCCCCCCGCGCTCCTACATCGTTGCTTTTTCGAGGCTTGCATGCCCTTCGATCTGTCCTCTCGCCTCGCCGAGCGCCGCACCGCTAACCTCTATCGTCAGCGCCCTTTGCTTGAGTCACCGCAGGGGCCGTTGGTTACAGTCGATGGCCGGCAGTTGCTGGCTTTCTGTTCCAACGACTACCTCGGCCTGGCCAATCACCCGCAGGTGATCGAAGCCTGGCGCGCCGGTGCAGCGAAATGGGGCGTGGGCGGCGGCGCTTCACATCTGGTGATCGGCCACAGCACCCCACATCACCAGTTGGAAGAGGCCCTCGCCGAGTTCACCGGCAGGCCGCGTGCGCTGCTGTTTTCCACCGGCTATATGGCCAACCTCGGCGCGGTTACCGCGCTGGTCGGCCGTGATGATACGGTGCTGGAAGACCGCCTTAATCACGCATCCTTGCTGGATGCCGGCCTGCTTAGCGGTGCGCGGTTCTCCCGCTATCTGCATAACGATGCAGTCAGCCTGTCGAGCAGGTTGCGCAAAGCCCACGGCAATACCCTGGTGGTGACCGATGGCGTATTTAGCATGGATGGCGATCTGGCCGACCTGCCGGCGCTGTGTGGTGAGGCGCGCCTGAAAGGCGCCTGGGTGATGGTTGATGATGCCCACGGCTTTGGTCCGCTGGGTGCAACCGGCGGCGGCATCGTCGAACACTTCGGTCTGGGCGTCGACGATGTGCAGGTGTTGGTCGGCACCCTGGGCAAGGCCTTCGGTACTGCCGGCGCCTTTGTCGCCGGCAGCGAGGAGTTGATTGAAACCCTGGTGCAGTTCGCCCGTCCTTATATCTACACCACCAGCCAGCCGCCGGCTTTGGCCTGCGCCACCCTGAAAAGCCTGGAGTTGTTGCGCAGCGAACAGTGGCGCCGCGAGCATCTGCAGGCGCTGATCAAACGCTTCCGCGAAGGTGCGCAGGCTATCGGTCTTGAACTGATGGACAGTGCTACGCCGATCCAACCAATCCTGATTGGCGACAGCGGACGTGCGATGCAGCTGTCGCAAATGCTGCGCGAGCGCGGCCTGCTGGTCACCGCGATTCGCCCGCCCACCGTGCCGGCTGGCAGTGCCCGCCTGCGCGTGACCCTGTCCGCTTCCCACAGCCTGGAACAGTTGGAACTGCTGCTGGAAGCCCTGGCCGAATGCTGGCCATTGTTGACGGTCGAGGGCGCAGGCCATGCGTGATCGGCTGATTCTGCTGCCCGGCTGGGGCCTCGGCACCGCGCCGTTGCAGCCACTGGCCGATGCCTTGCGCGGCCTCGATCCACGCCTGCATGTCGAGCTCGAAGCGCTGCCTTTATTGGACTCCAGCGACCCGGCCGACTGGCTGGATGAGCTGGACGCCAACCTGCCACAGGACGCCTGGCTCGGTGGCTGGTCCCTCGGTGGCATGCTTGCCGCTGAACTGGCGGCGCGGCGTGGTGAGCGGTGCAGCGGCCTGCTAACCCTGGCTAGCAATCTGCGTTTTGTCGCCGAGCCAAGCTGGCCTGCGGCTATGTCGGCCGAGACGTTTAATGCTTTCCGCCAGGGCTGCGCCGCTGATGCATCCGCCACCCTGAAACGCTTCGCCCTGCTTTGCGCCCAAGGAGCGGTGGATGCCCGCGGCCTGTCGCGGCAGTTGCTCGGTGCGGCTCCGCAACCGCAGTCCGCGACTCTGTTGGTCGGGCTGGATTTGCTCGCCAACCTGGATACGCGAGCAGCGCTGCAAGCCTTTGTCGGCCCGCAGCTGCATCTATTCGCCGGCCAGGATGCGCTGGTTCCTGCGAGTGCAGCGCAGGCCTTGCTGGCGCTGTTGCCTGATGTGGAAATTGGCCTGATTGATAGCGCCAGCCACGCCTTTGCTCTGGAGCGCCCGCATGAGATTGCGGCGGCGATTCAGGCTTTTCTGCATGAGGCCGGTGATGACTGATCTGGCCCAGGAACCGCTCGGCGGCTTGCCGGACAAGCGCCAGGTCGCCGCTTCTTTCTCCCGCGCGGCGGAAAGCTACGACAGCGTCGCCGCCTTGCAGCGCGATGTTGGCCAGCAATTGCTGGCCCAGTTGCCTGCTTCAGTCTGCCCTGCGCGTTGGTTGGATCTGGGCTGCGGCACCGGCTATTTCAGCCGCACTTTAGGCGAGCGTTTTCCGGCCAGCCAGGGCGTAGCTCTGGATCTCGCCGAAGGTATGTTGCAGCACGCTCGGCCATTGGGCGGCGCGCAGCAGTTTATTGCTGGCGATGCCGAGCGTTTGCCGCTGCAAAGCGCGTCCTGCGATCTACTGTTTTCCAGTCTGGCCTTGCAGTGGTGCGCAGATTTTTCCGCCGTGCTTAGCGAAGCCGCGCGTGTGCTGCGCCCTGGCGGCGTGCTGGCCTTTAGCAGCCTGTGTGTTGGCACCCTGCAGGAGCTGCGTGACAGCTGGCAGGCGGTGGATGGCTTTGTCCACGTCAATCGCTTCCGGCGTTTCGAGGATTATCAGCGCCTGTGCGCCGGCAGCGGCCTGACGCGGCTGAGCCTGCAGACCACCCCGGAAACCCTGTACTACCCGGATGTACGCAGCCTAACCCATGAGCTGAAAGCCCTCGGCGCACACAACCTCAACCCCGGCCGGCCCGGTGGTTTGACCGGGCGGGCGCGCATGCTGGCGCTGCTCGATGCCTATGAGCAGTTCCGCCAGCCACAAGGGCTGCCGGCGACCTATCAGGTGGTTTACGGCGTACTGCGTAAGGATTGAGATAAGCGCGGCCTGCCCTGAGTTACCCCAGAGCGTCGCCAATGCCCCTCGTCAGAGATCGTTATGAGCCAAGCATTTTTTGTCACCGGCACCGATACCGAGATCGGTAAAACCACCATTGCCGCCGGCCTGCTGCATGCGGCGCGGTTGAGCGGCTTGTCCACGGCTGCAGCTAAACCAGTGGCATCCGGCTGCGTGCGGACGGCGGATGGCCTGCGCAACGACGACGCCCTGGCGCTGCTTGGCGAATGCACCCTGGCGTTGAGCTACGACGAGGTCAACCCACTGGCATTCGAGCCGGCGATTGCCCCGCATCTGGCCGCGCGCGAGGCGGGTGTATTGCTGGATGTTGCGGCGCTGCAGGGGCCGGTGCAGGCGATTCTGGATAAACGGGCGGACTTTACTCTGGTCGAAGGCGCAGGCGGTTGGCGCGTGCCGCTGGCTGGGGATGCGACACTGTCGGACCTGGCGATTGCCCTACAGCTGCCGGTGATTCTGGTGGTCGGCGTACGTCTGGGCTGCATCAACCAGGCGCTGCTCACCGCCGAGGCGATTCTGCGCGACGGCCTGCAGCTGGCGGGCTGGGTGGCCAATCTTGTCGACCCGCAGACCTCACGCCTGCACGACAACCTGGCGACCCTGGCTGAACGTCTGCCGGCTCCCTGTCTGGGCTATGTGCCGCGCCTGGCCGAAGCCACGCCGGCTGTGGTTTCTGGCTATCTCGATCTCGATTTATTGCACCGCACGCTATAAGCAGGCCAAGTGCCATAGCCTTTTGCTTGTACGTTTTTCGAGCAATTTCTGCTTCAATTGGAGCTGTTAGTGGTTTGCCATAGCGGGAGCTTGGGCATGGAAATTTCTGGAAGCGCCTTCAACTCGGGCATCAGCACCATTCAGTCCGGCCAGCGCCGGATCGATCAGGCTGCGGCGGATATCGCCAGCAATGCGGTTACCCAACCGCAGCAGCCGACCTCCACGCCGCCGGCCAATCAGGTCAACCCTTCGCCCAGCTCGGCTGAGCAGACGCGTCCCGATCTGGCGGAAAGCCTGGTCGCCCTGCGTCAAGGTCAGAATGAGGCGGAAGCAGGTGCCAAGGTGGTGAAGACTGCCGATGAGGTGCTAGGCACCTTGATCGATACCACGGCTTGATACGCTTGCCCCGAGCGTAGTCCGGCTCTGTTGCGGAGTTTTAGCAGTCAGGGGCGAGGAGTCATTGCATGCAGATTGGCGGCGCAACGTCTTACCCTGCGCCTGCAGCAAACCTACTGCCGGCTCGGCCTCTTGCGTCCAGCGTTTCCCTCGATGTGTCCCCCGATATCACTCGCGCCACCCAGGCGCCGATAACCGCCGCCCAGCCGCTGGCCGATGAGCAATCGGCTTCTGCGCGTGAAGAGGCGGATAAACCTGTCGACTCCTCGGCAAGTTCCGATAAAGCCAAAAGCCGCGAAGGCGAACCCAGCCCTCAGCAGCAGCGCCTTGAACAACTGGAAATCGCCAAACTGGTCAGCCGTGATCAGGAAGTGCGTACTCACGAGCAGGCGCACGCAGCGGTAGGCGGCCGCTATGCCGGGGCGCCGAGCTACACCTATGAGCGCGGCCCGGATGGCAAGCGCTATGCGGTGGGCGGTGAGGTTGGCATCGACACCAGCCCGATCCCGAACGATCCCGAAGCCACCTTGCGCAAGATGGAGGTGGTGATTCGCGCGGCCCTGGCACCTGCCGAGCCGTCCGCGCAGGACCGTCAGGTGGCGGCGCAAGCCCAAGCGCAAATGGCCGAGGCTCGTGCCCTGCTGGCGCAACAGCAGCGCAGTGAGGCACAGGCCGCCAGTGAGGCGCGTGCCGAGCAGCGGAAAAAAGCGGAGGAAGAGAAGCCGGAGGAGGAGGAAACATCCACCACGGCTGTCCAGCAGGATCTGCCGCCACCGCCTAGTCTTGATCTGTACAAGCAACTGAGTGGTTTGCAGACGCCAGCGCCGGTTGTCGATCTGGTGGCTTGAACGGCGCTTGGGGTGCTTGACATTAAATAGGCATAAACGTATGTTTCAAACGCTTGTTTGATTAGCTCGGTTGCCAAGGGGCAGGCGAGCTCCGGGATCGCTCCCGAAAACGACCGAATATCCGGTCACCTACACACTAAGAATCCACCGCAGAGGTTAACCGCTATGCCTGATTACAAGGCCCCCTTGCGTGATATCCGTTTCGTACGCGACGAACTGCTCGGCTACGAAGCGCATTATCAGAGCCTGCCTGGCTGCCAGGACGCTACTCCGGACATGGTCAGCGCCATCCTTGAAGAAGGCGCCAAGTTCTGTGAGCAAGTGCTGTCTCCGCTGAACCGTGTAGGTGACACCGAAGGTTGCACCTGGTCCCCGGAAGGCGTGAAAACTCCTACCGGATTCAAAGAGGCCTATCAGCAGTTCGTTGAAGGCGGCTGGCCGAGCCTGGCCCACGACGTTGACCACGGCGGCCAAGGCCTGCCTGAGTCCCTGGGTCTGGCAATCAGCGAAATGGTTGGTACCTCGAACTGGTCGTGGGGCATGTACCCAGGCCTGTCGCACGGTGCGATGAACACCATCTCCGAGCACGGCACCGACGACCAGAAGCACACCTACCTGACCAAGCTGGTATCCGGCGAGTGGACCGGCACCATGTGCCTGACCGAGCCGCATTGTGGTACCGACCTGGGCATGCTGCGTACCAAGGCCGAGCCGCAGGCTGATGGCTCGTACAAGGTTTCCGGCACCAAGATCTTTATCTCCGCTGGTGAACACGACATGGCCGATAACATCGTCCACATCGTGCTGGCGCGCCTGCCCGACGCGCCGCAAGGCACCAAAGGCATCTCGCTGTTTATCGTGCCGAAATTCTCGGTCAACGCTGACGGCAGCATCGGTTCGCGTAACGCCGTTTCCTGTGGCTCGCTTGAGCACAAGATGGGTATCCACGGTAACGCCACCTGCGTAATGAACTTTGACGGCGCCACCGGTTACCTGATCGGCCCAGCCAACAAAGGCCTGAACTGCATGTTCACCTTTATGAACACTGCCCGCCTGGGTACTGCTCTGCAAGGTCTGGCTCACGCCGAAATCGGTTTCCAGGGCGGCCTGAAGTACGCTCGTGAGCGTCTGCAGATGCGTGCTCTGACTGGCCCGAAAGCGCCGGAAAAAGCCGCTGACCCGATCATCGTCCACCCGGACGTGCGTCGCATGCTGCTGACCATGAAAGCCTTCGCTGAAGGCAACCGTGCGATGGTGTACTTCACTGCCAAGCAGGTCGACATCGTCAAGTACAGCCAGGACGAAGCCGAGAAGAAGCAAGCCGACGCACTGCTGGCTTTCCTCACTCCGATCGCCAAAGCCTTCATGACCGAAGTTGGCTTCGAAGCAGCCAACCACGGCGTACAGATCTATGGCGGCCACGGCTTTATCGCCGAGTGGGGCATGGAGCAGAACGTTCGCGACAGCCGTATCTCCATGCTGTACGAAGGCACCACCGGTATCCAGGCACTCGACCTGCTGGGCCGTAAAGTGCTGCAGACTCAAGGCGAAGCGCTGAAAGGCTTCACCAAGATCGTGCACAAGTTCTGCCAGGCCAACGAAGGCAACGACGCTGTCAAAGCGCTGGTTGCACCGCTGGCCAAGCTGAACAAGGAGTGGGGCGACATCACCATGAAAGTGGGCATGGCCGCCATGAAAGACCGTGAAGAAGTCGGTGCCGCTTCGGTGGATTACCTGATGTACTCCGGTTACGTCTGCCTGGCTTACTTCTGGGCTGACATGGCTCGCCTGGCTGCCGAGAAGATCGCTGCTGGCGCTGAAGACGCGGCTTTCTACAAAGCCAAGCTGCAGACTGCCAACTTCTACTTCGCTCGCATCCTGCCGCGTACCCGTGCGCACGTTGAAGCCATGCTGTCTGGCGCCAACAACCTGATGGACATGGCCGAAGAAGACTTCGCCCTGGGCTACTAAGCCTTAGTCCTTTCCAGGTCTAAAAAACCGCTGCCCCTTGGGGCGGCGGTTTTTTTTGGCTAATCAAAAGACCCAGGCAACTTGTCGAATTGCCTGTCGGGTTCCGTGCGAAATACTCTCGTTACAGGCAAACTGCGCGACGTTATCCACTTTTCATCGCTGTGTGGAGCCCGTCTTGTCGCGTCTTGCTGCTGTGCGCTTCAGCCATTTTCTGCCTTCCCTGCTGCTTCTATTCAGCGGCTTGCTGCTGGCGCGGCTGGCGGTGCTGAGCGAGTTTTTCTCCTCGCTGTTCAATGTGCTGCCAACCCTGCTGCTGCTGCTCGGCGGCGCGTTCTGCTTAGTCTATGGCCGTCAGCGCGAGGTGTTTCTGCTGCTGACGTTGTACCTCGCCTACTTTCTGCTCGATACCCAGGTTGATCATTTTCGCGCCTCGGGGCAGGTGCGCAGCGATGCGGCGCTGATCTTTCATCTATGCAGCCTGCTGCTGCCGCTGCTCTATAGCCTGTATGCCTCCTGGCAGGAACGTACCCATCTGCTGCAGGACCTGATCGCCAGGGCCGCAGTTCTGCTGGCAGTCGGTGCGGTAGCGGTGGGCCTGGCGCAGCGCTTTCCCGAGGCGTTGCTGCACTGGTTGTCGCTGGTGCGCTGGCCGGCGCTGCAGGTCGAGTGGCTGGCGCTGGTGCAGCTGGCCTATCCGGTATTTTTCCTCGGTCTGATTCTGCTGGTGGTGCAGTACTTGCGCGCGCCACGGCCGCTGCATGCAGCCCAGCTGCTGGGGCTGTGCGGCCTGCTGTGGATGCTGCCGAACACTTTTATTCTGCCCAATGCGCTGAATGTGATGAGCAGCCAGATCATGCTGATTCTGGTTGCCGCCGTTGCGCACGAGGCCTATCAGATGGCCTTTCGCGATGAGCTCACAGGCCTGCCGGGACGGCGCGCCTTGAATGAGCGCCTGCAGCGTTTGGGCCGCAGTTATGTGATCGCCATGGCCGATGTCGATCACTTCAAGAAATTCAACGACACCCACGGTCACGATGTCGGCGATCAGGTGCTGCGCCTGGTCGCCGCTCAGCTGCGCAAGATCGGCGGCGGGGGCAAGGCCTACCGCTATGGCGGCGAGGAATTTACCCTGGTGTTCCCCGGCAAGACCCTCGACGAGTGCCTGCCGCACCTTGAAGTGATACGCCAGGCCATCGAGGTCTATCGCATCCAGCTGCGCGATAAACAGCAGCGCCCGCAGGACGACAAACAGGGCAGGGCGCGGCGGGCTGGCAGCGCGGCCAATCAGGTGTCGGTGACGGTGAGCATGGGCGTGGCCGAGCGCGGGCTGGAGCAGCGCAGCCCAGAGGAGGTGCTCAAGGCCGCCGACCAGGCGCTGTATAACGCCAAGAGTGCCGGGCGTAACTGCGTTCGCAGTTATGGCCAGCGGCGCGGGGCGGTCAAGCTGGATACCGCGCGGGGTTAAGACTGCCGGCGAATGGCAGTGTATTCAGCATTTGCACTGTGATTGTTGAGGCGGCGCGTGAGCCGTAGCGTAGGGGGCTAATCCACGCTCTAGCTGACGGAGATGCCAGCATGCCCGAGTACAAAGCCCCCCTGCGCGATATGCACTTTCTGATCGACGAGGTCTTCGACTTTCATGCCGGCTACGCCGCGATGGGTGCCAGCGACGCCACCCCGGATATGGTCAGCGCGATCCTCGCCGAGGGTGCGAAGTTCTGTGAGCAGGTACTGGCCCCGCTGAACCGCTCCGGCGATGAAGAGGAATGCCGGATCAACGATGGTGTGGTGACCACGCCCAAGGGCTTCAAGGAAGCGTTTGCCCAGTACGTTGAGGGCGGCTGGAATGGCCTGGCGGCCGATCCGGCATACGGCGGTCAGGGCCTGCCACATTCCCTCGGTCTGTTGATCGGCGAAATGGTCGGCGCCAGCAACACCTCCTGGGGCATGTACCCCGGCCTGACCCACGGCGCGATGTCGGCGATCCACGCCCACGGCACCGAAGCACAGAAACAGACCTACCTGAGCAAACTCACCGAAGGCAGCTGGACCGGCACCATGTGCCTGACCGAGGCCCATTGCGGCACCGACCTGGGCCTGATCAAGACCCGTGCCGTGCCCCAGGCCGACGGTAGCTATGCAGTCAGCGGCAGCAAGATCTTTATCTCCGCCGGCGAGCACGATATGAGCGAGAACATCGTTCACCTGGTGCTGGCCAAGCTGCCCGATGCGCCGGCTGGCACCAAGGGCATCTCGCTGTTTATCGTGCCCAAGTTCCTGCCCAACGGGGAAGGTCAGGCAGGGGAGCGCAACGGCGTCAGCTGTGGCTCGATCGAACACAAAATGGGCATCAAGGCCTCGGCCACCTGCGTGATGAACTTCGACAGCGCCACTGGCTACCTGATCGGCGAGGCCAACAAGGGCCTCAACTGCATGTTCACCATGATGAACCACGCACGCCTGGGCACCGGCATGCAGGGCCTGTGTCTCGGTGAAACCAGCTTCCAGGGCGCGATCAAATACGCCACTGAGCGCCTACAGATGCGCGCGCTGACTGGCCCGAAAGCCCCGGACAAGTCCGCCGACCCGATCATCGTGCACCCCGATGTGCGGCGCATGCTGCTGACCATGAAAGCCTTCAACGAAGGCAATCGCGCGCTGGCCTATTTCACCGCGCAACTGATCGATCAGGCGCACCGCGGCAACAGCGCCGAGCAGCGTGAAGAGGCGGAGAACCTGCTGGCCTTCCTCACGCCGATCTGCAAAGCCTTTATGACCGAGACCGGCCTCGAGGTGACCAACCACGGCATGCAGGTATTCGGCGGCCACGGTTTTATCCGCGAGTGGGGCATGGAGCAGCTGGTCCGCGATTGCCGCATCGCACCTATCTATGAAGGCACCAACGGCATCCAGGCCCTCGACTTGCTCGGGCGCAAGGTGCTCGGTAGCCAGGGCAAGTTGCTGCGCGGCTTTACCAAGATCGTCCACAAGTTCTGCGAGGCCCAGGCCGAGCATCCGCAGCTCAAGGGCTATGTCGCCCAACTGGCGACGCTCAATCAGCAGTGGGGCACGCTGACCCAGAAGATCGGCATGGCGGCGATGAAGAACCCGGACGAAGTTGGCGCGGCGTCGGTGGATTACCTGATGTATTCCGGCTACGTCACCCTGGCCTACTTCTGGCTGCGCATGGCCCTGGTGGCCGAGCAGAAGCTGGCGGAGGGCGCGGGCGATGCAGCGTTCTACCAGGCCAAGCTGGCGACCTGCGAGTTCTACTTCAAGCGCCTGTTGCCGCGTACCGCCACCCACCTGGCCGGTGCCGAGGCAGGTAGCGAATGCCTGATGCGTTTGCCGGCCGAGCACTTCGCCCTCTGACAGGTGGTTGTAACCCAGGCAAAGCCCGCCACCCGGCGGGTTTTGCTGTTATTAAGGCGCTCGTTAGCCTAACAAACGAATGGTGACCTTTTGGTCACGACGCGACGCTATGTGTCTAAAAAGTTGTTCGGTTAGACTCCGCGTACATCTTTACACCTACTGCTTCACATCTGCTGCTCGTTCGAGGAATTGCCCCATGGCTGACTACAAAGCTCCCCTGCGCGATATGCGCTTCGTGCTCAATGAAGTGTTTGAAGTTTCCAAGCTGTGGGCCCAATTGCCGGCCCTGGCTGAAGTGGTCGATGAAGACACTGCCGCGGCCATTCTCGAAGAAGCCGGCAAGGTTACCGGCGGCGTGATCGCCCCGCTAAACCGCAGCGGCGATGAAGAAGGCTGCTCCTGGGCCAACGGCGCGGTGAAAACTCCAGCCGGCTTCCCGGATGCCTACAAAACCTACGCCGAAGGCGGTTGGGTTGGCGTCGGTGGCGACCCAGTATTCGGCGGTATGGGCATGCCCAAGGCGATCTCGGCCCAGGTCGAAGAAATGGTCAACTCGGCCAACCTGTCGTTCGGCCTGTACCCGATGCTGACGGCCGGCGCCTGCCTGTCGATCAACGCCCACGCCAGCGAAGAGCTGAAAGAAAAATACCTGCCGAACATGTATTCGGGCGTCTGGGCCGGTTCCATGTGCCTGACCGAGCCGCATGCTGGTACCGACCTGGGCATTATCCGCACCAAGGCCGAGCCGCAGGCTGATGGCAGCTTCAAGATTTCCGGCACCAAGATCTTTATCACCGGCGGTGAGCACGACCTGACCGAGAACATCATCCACCTGGTACTGGCCAAGCTGCCGGACGCCCCAGCAGGCCCGAAAGGCATCTCGCTGTTCCTGGTGCCGAAGTTTATGGTCAACGCCGACGGTTCCCTGGGCGAGCAGAACAGCTTGTCCTGCGGCTCCATCGAACACAAGATGGGTATCAAGGCCTCGGCCACCTGCGTGATGAACTTCGACGGCGCCACCGGCTGGATCGTCGATGCGCCGAACAAGGGCCTCGCCGCCATGTTCACCATGATGAACTACGAGCGTCTGGGCGTTGGTATCCAGGGCCTGTCCCTGGGCGAACGCAGCTACCAGAACGCCGTGGAATACGCCCGCGACCGTATCCAGAGCCGCGCGCCGACCGGCCCGGTGGCTAAAGACAAAGCTGCTGACCCGATCATCGTGCACCCGGACGTGCGTCGCATGCTGCTGACCATGAAAGCGCTGAACGAAGGCGGCCGTGCCTTCTCCAGCTACGTGGCCATGCAACTCGACACCGCCAAGTACAGCGAAGACGCCGCCACCCGCAAGCGTGCGGAAGAGCTGGTGGCTTTGCTGACCCCGGTAGCCAAGGCCTTCCTCACCGACATGGCGCTGGAAACCACCACCCATGGCCAGCAGATTTTCGGCGGCCACGGTTATATCCGTGAGTGGGGCCAGGAGCAGCTGATCCGCGACTGCCGCATCACCCAGATCTACGAAGGCACCAACGGTATCCAGGCGCTCGATCTGGTCGGCCGTAAAGTGGTTGGCAGCGGCGGTGCGTTCTACAAGCACTTCGCTGAAGAGATCAAAGCCTTCACCGATTCCGCCGACAGCAGCCTGGCCGAATTTATCGAGCCGCTGAAAGGCGCCATCGCCAACCTGGAACTGATGACCAGCGATCTGCTGGAACGCGCCAAGGCCAACCCGAACGAAGTCGGCGCTGCCTCGGTCGAGTACCTGCAGGTGTTTGGCTACACCGCCTACGCCTACATGTGGGCCCTGATGGCACGCACTGCGTTGGCCAAGCAGGATCAGGACGAGTTCTACGTGAGCAAGCTAGGCACTGCGCGTTTCTTCTTCGCTCGCCTGCTGCCGCGTATCCACTCGCTGACTGCTTCGGTCAAGGCCGGTAGCGAAAGCCTGTATCTGCTCGACGCTGCACAGTTCTAACGGCGTTTGCAGAAAAGCAAAGCCCCGGCCCAGTGCCGGGGCTTTTGCGTTTAAGGGCCCAGATTTGTCTGGCGCTAAACCCAGTTGTCGCTTAGCAGATCAATGGCTTCCTGCCCGGCGCTGGCCGGCTCCAGTCGCGCCAGGTAGAGGCTGCTGCGGCCATGGCTGGTCAGCCGCCAGGGGCCGGCTTCGTCTTGCACCAGCAAGCCTTGCCCGGCGTTCAGGCTCACGGGCGCGGTGTCGGCCCTGGCGCACGTCAGGCCTGCGCCGCTGCAGCAGTAGATAAACAGTACGGCGCTGCTGTCGAGCCACTGCTGGCCCTGCAGTTCGCGGTATTCCAGGCGGTGCTGCCAGCGGTTACGACGACTCATCAGATTGAAGTCCTGCACCGGGCCATCAAGCAGTTCGGCCTGCACATCCAGCTCGCCGGGAAAGGCCACCACCGGGGTGTGGCTATCGAGCTCGAGGCTGATCTGCTCGGGCAGATTCAGGCGCAGGCCCGCGCCGCTGAGCAGGCCCAGGCTGCGGTCGATGCCGGGGTAATGAGAGAAGGGGCCGGCGCTTTCCACCCGCGCGCTGCTGATACGCCACTCAAAGTTGCTTAGATCCGCGTCAGGCGGTGCGATGGCCAGTTCCAGGGTTACGCCCTTGCCGTTCTTCCACGGCAGTTGGCGGGCGGTGCTGCTGTCGATAATCCGAATGCTCACGGCGGTTGCTCATACAGGCTGTTCGTATATGTATATACATTAACGTTTTGCGGCTGCACAGCGGCTGTGTGAGCCGAGCGCTGCCGTTCGTCTGCTGCTGGACTTTGCTGCTGAACAGCATGCGCCGTCTATCTCGGTGATTTCTTTGGTTATGCCTTAGCGCGGGCATATGACGGTTGTAGCACGGCAGTGATTTTTCGGTGACGAACGGGGTTGACGACTGCATGGTCGAATTCTATTGTATATACAAGTTCGCTCAAGGAGAGTCCCATGTCCCCGTCTGCCCCGCGCCTGCTTTGGCGCGAGCTCTGCCTCTTTGATGGCCTGACGACGCTGGCTGAGCCGGTCAATCTGCTGGTGGCGGATGGCAAGGTCGCGGGACTGTGGCCTACCAGCGCGTTTCCTGAAGCGATGGCTGAAGGCGCGGTCGAAGCCGGGCGCGGCGGGGTGATGACCCCTGGTCTGGTGGATTGCCACACGCATCTGGTGTACGCCGGCAACCGCGCCGCTGAGTTCGAGCAGCGCCTCGAAGGCGTCAGCTACGCCGAGATCGCCAAGGCCGGCGGCGGTATTCTCAGCACCGTGCGCGCCACCCGGGCAGCCAGCGAGGACGAGCTGCTGGCGCAGAGCCTGCCGCGTTTGCAGGCGCTGCTGGACGACGGTGTGACTACCCTGGAAATCAAATCCGGCTACGGCCTGAGCACCGCTGATGAATTGAAGATGCTGCGCGTTGCCCGCCGCCTCGGCGAGTTGCTGCCGCTGCGCATCACCACCACCTTGCTCGGCGCCCACGCCTTGCCGCCGGAGTTCGCCGGCGATAGCGATGGCTATATCGCCCTGGTGTGCAACGAGATGATCCCGGCGGCCGTTGCCGAAGGTCTGGTCGATGCGGTGGATGTGTTCTGCGAAAACATCGCCTTTAGCCCTGCGCAGTGCGAGTTGGTATTTCAGGCTGCGCAACGTCACGGCCTGCCGATCAAGGTGCACGCCGAACAGCTGTCCAATCAGGGCGCCAGTGCCCTGGCCGCGCGCTATCAGGGCCTCTCGGCCGACCATATCGAGTTTCTCGATGAGGCCGGGGTGCAGGCCATGGCCGCCGCCGGCACTGTGGCCACCCTATTGCCAGGGGCCTTTTACACCCTGCGGGAAACCCAGTTGCCGCCCATCGCGCTGCTGCGTAAGTACGGCGTGCCGATGGCCCTGGCCAGCGATGCCAACCCCGGCACCTCACCAATATGCTTTCCGACCCTGACCCTTAACCAGGCCTGCACCCTGTTCCGTTTGACCCCGCGCGAAGCCCTGGCCGGTATGACCGCCCATGCCGCCCGCGCCCTCGGCCGCCCAGATCTCGGGCGGATCGAGGTTGGGGCCCCCGCCGATCTGTGCCTGTGGGATGTGCAGCAACCTGCCGAACTGGCCTATGCGGTCCAGCCGGGCCGGCTGCGTCAGCGCATCTTCAACGGCGCCATTAGCTACCGCAAAGAGGTCAACACCCATGCACGCTGATCGCAACTCCATGGACCTCTGGCAGGGCCGCATCGACCCGGAAGCCGACAGCCCGCGCTGGCATCAGCGCATTCAGGAACTGAGCGCGGACAGCCAGCCCGGCGTCGCCCTGCTCGGTTTCGCCAGCGACGAAGGCGTGCGGCGCAACCATGGCCGCGTTGGCGCGATAAATGGTCCGCTGGCCATTCGCAAGGCGTTGGCCAATCTGGCCTGGCATCGCCAGGGTGCGGCCTATGACGCCGGTGACGTGCTGTGCGCCGATGGCGATCTGGAGAGCGCTCAGGCGCGCCTCGGCCACAACGTCTGCGCGCTGCTGGATGCCGGGCATCTGCCCATCGTTCTCGGTGGCGGCCATGAGGTGGCCTTCGGCAGCTGGCAGGGTATTGCCGAACACTTAGCGGGTGGCAAACCTCGAATCGGCATTATCAATTTCGATGCGCATTTCGACCTGCGCGACCCGGCTCACGCCCGCTCCTCCGGCACGCCGTTCGCGCAGATTGCCGAGCAGTGCGCCGTACGTGGCTGGCCGTTCGCCTATGCCTGCCTGGGCGTCAGCCGGGCGAGCAACACCCGCGCCTTGTTCCAGCGCGCCGCCGAGTTGAACGTGCTGGTGCGCGAGGACCGCGAGATTCGCGAAGGCAGTTTGCCGGCACTTAGTGCCGAGCTGTCGGCCTTTATCGCCGGTTGCGATGCGATCTACCTGACCATCGATATCGACGTGCTGCCAGCCTGCGAAGCCCCAGGCGTCAGCGCCCCGGCAGCGCGTGGCGTGCCGCTGGCGCTGCTCGAACCGCTGCTGGAAACCGTGCGCGACAGCGGCAAGTTGCGCCTGATGGATCTGGCCGAACTCAACCCCGAACACGATATCGACAGCCGCACTGCCAAGGTCGCGGCGAGGCTGATTCACCTGTTGACCCTGACCGGCTAAGCGCTACTTGGCCACTTCCCTGACAACAATAAATACAGAGGAATGCACAGATGACACCCTTCACCCAGCACCGCCACGGCGGCATCCCGGCACCCCGTTTGTTGCGCGCGGAGAGCCGTCATGTCTGAACAACTTACGGCGCTCGCCAGCGTGTCCAAGGGTCGCGCCCTGGCCCGGTTGCTCGGCTACAGCCTGATCGGCCTGCTGCTGTTTTTCGTACCCTTCGAAATCGGCGGGCGCTCGACCATCCTCCTCGACCATGCTGCCACGGCCTTACAGACCCATGCGCGGCCGCTGGTGATCACTATTGCCATGCTGTTTATGCTCTACGGCGCGCTGCAGCCCTGGTTCAGCGGCAGCTGGCGCGGCGACCTGACCCGCACCGTGTTCAGCGTGCTCAAAGTGCTCGGCCTGCTGATCGGCGTGGCCTATCTGTTCCGTGTCGGACCTGAAGCGCTGTATCAGCCGGGTATGCTGCCGTTTCTGTTCGACAAGCTGGTGCTCAGCCTGGCGCTGATCGTGCCGCTGGGTGCGCTGGCCCTGGTGTTTCTGATCGGCTTCGGTCTGCTGGAGCTGGTCGGCGTGCTGATGCAGCCGGTGATGCGGCCGATCTGGCGCACGCCTGGCAAGTCGGCGATTGATGCGGTGGCCTCGTTCGTCGGTAGCTACTCGGTGGGCCTGCTGATCACCGACCGCATGTACCAGCAGGGCCACTACAGCGTGCGCGAGGCGGCGATTATTGCCACTGGCTTCTCCACGGTGTCGGCGCCTTTTATGGTGATCATCGCCAAGACCCTGGGCCTGATGGAAATCTGGAACCTGTATTTTTGGAGTGCGATGCTGGTGACCTTTGCCGTTACCGCCGTCAGCGCGCGCATCTACCCGCTGTCGCGTCTGCCCACCGAAAGCCGTCCCGAGCCACAGCTGCAAGCAGGCGAAAGCCGTATCGGCAGCGCCTGGCGTGCCGGGCTGAGTCAGGCGGCCAGTGCGCCCTCGCTGCTTAACGCTTTGCGCGAGACCTTTGTCGATGGCTTGCGCATGACCGCCGCCATCCTGCCGAGCATTCTTGCTGTCGGCCTGCTCGGTTTGCTCGCCGCCAAATACACCCCGCTGTTCGATGCCCTGGGTGTGCTGTTCTACCCGCTGACCTGGCTGTTTGGCCTGAATGAGCCGATGCAGGTGGCCCGCGCCATTTCCTCAGGCCTGGCGGAGATGTTCCTGCCGGCCATGTTGCTGAAAGACGCCGACGTGCTGGTCAAGTTCGTCACCGCCATCGTCTCGGTGAGCAGCGTGCTGTTTCTCTCTGCCTCGATTCCCTGCGTGCTGGCCACGCGAATTCCCCTGCGTCTGCGCGACCTGTTGCTGGTCTGGCTGCAGCGCACGTTCTTAAGCCTGTTGTTCAGCATTCCGCTGGGCCACCTGGCGCTCTACATGGGCTGGCTGTAAGCCGCCCGCACCTAACGATCTGTTGATAAGGAGCTTGCTATGAGCCTTTTCCGTGACACCGAAATCCGCGCCGCCCGTGGCACTACGCTGACCGCCAAGAGCTGGCTGACCGAAGCGCCGCTGCGCATGCTGATGAACAACCTCGACCCGGACGTGGCCGAGAACCCCAAGGAACTGGTGGTGTATGGCGGCATCGGCCGCGCCGCGCGCAACTGGGAGTGCTACGACAAGATCGTCGAAGTGCTGACCCGCCTGGAAGACAACCAGACCCTGCTGATTCAATCCGGCAAGCCGGTTGGCGTGTTTGAAACGCACAAGGACGCGCCACGCGTGCTGCTGGCCAACTCCAACCTGGTGCCGCACTGGGCCACCTGGGAGCACTTCAACGAACTGGATGCCAAGGGCCTGGCCATGTACGGGCAGATGACCGCCGGCAGCTGGATCTATATCGGCAGCCAGGGCATCGTCCAGGGCACCTATGAAACCTTCGTCGAGGCCGGTCGTCAGCATTACGGCGGCAACCTCAAAGGTCGCTGGGTACTTACCGCGGGCCTGGGCGGCATGGGCGGCGCGCAGCCCCTGGCGGCGACCCTGGCCGGCGCCTGCTCGCTGAATATCGAGTGCCAGCAGAGCCGTATCGATTTCCGCCTGAAGACCCGTTATGTCGACGAGCAGGCCAGCGATCTGGACGACGCCCTGGCGCGTATCGACAAGTACTGCAGCGAAGGCAAGGCGGTGTCCATTGCCCTCTGTGGCAACGCCGCCGAGATCCTCCCGGAGCTGGTACGCCGTGGCGTGCGCCCGGATATGGTCACCGACCAGACCAGCGCCCACGATCCGCGCCACGGCTACCTGCCGGCCGGCTGGAGCTGGGACGAATACGTGGCCCGCGGCAAAACCGAGGAGGCCGTGGTGGTCAAGGCCGCCAAGCAGTCCATGGCCGTGCATGTACGCGCCATGCTGGCCTTCCAGCAGATGGGCGTGCCGACGTTCGATTACGGCAACAATATCCGCCAGATGGCTCTGCAGGAGGGCGTCGATAACGCCTTCGACTTCCCCGGTTTCGTCCCGGCCTATATCCGTCCGCTGTTCTGCCAGGGCATCGGCCCGTTCCGCTGGGTGGCGCTGTCCGGCGACCCCGAGGACATCTACAAGACCGACGCCAAGGTCAAGGAGCTGATCCCGGACGACGCTCACCTGCACAACTGGCTGGACATGGCCCGCGAGCGCATCAGCTTCCAGGGCCTGCCGGCGCGTATCTGCTGGGTCGGTCTGAAGGATCGCGCGCGCCTGGCTCAGGCCTTCAACGACATGGTCGCCAGCGGCGAGCTGAAAGCGCCAATCGTCATCGGTCGCGACCACCTCGATTCCGGCTCGGTGGCCAGCCCCAACCGTGAAACCGAAGCCATGCAGGACGGCTCCGACGCCGTATCCGACTGGCCGCTGCTCAATGCCCTGCTGAATACCGCTGGCGGCGCGACCTGGGTGTCGCTGCACCACGGTGGCGGCGTCGGTATGGGTTACTCGCAGCATTCCGGCGTGGTAATCGTCGCCGATGGCACCGCCGACGCCCGCGCCCGTCTCGGCCGCGTGCTGCGCAACGACCCGGGCACCGGGGTGATGCGCCACGCTGATGCCGGTTATGACATCGCCGCCGATTGTGCCCGCGAGCAGGGCCTCGACCTGCCCATGCTGGGTGGTCGTTAACCATGAGCTGAAAGAGCGGGTTCGGCGCGGCGAGCAGAGGCTCGCGCCGAACCTGCGCTTCTACCGAGTGCAGTTTGCAGAGGGCAGGCAATAATGAATACAAGTAGCCGTAAGCGCCTGAATGCCGGGGTCTTTATCCCCGCATTTACCATCATTCTTCTCGCCGTAATCGTCGGGCTGGTCGACAACGCGGCGCTGGTCAGCGTGGCCAAGAAAATCTTCTATTTCTCCCTGTCTGACTTCGCCTGGCTGTATCAGCTGCTGGCGTTCTCTGCGCTGGCGGTGACCGCCTATATCTTCTGTTCCAAGGCCGGTGATATTCGCCTGGGCGGGGCGCATGCCAAGCCGGCGTTTTCCATGGCCTCGACTTTCGCCATGGCGCTGACGGGCGGGATCGCCACGGGTGTGGTCACCTATTCGGTGAATGAACCGATCATCTACCTGGGCAATGTCTACGGTGAAATCGGCAACCAATCCTTCGCCGCCGGCAGTGCCGAGGCGGCTGTCTTCGCCCTGGCGCGCAGCTTCCATAACTGGAGTTTTATCCCCTACGCCATGTATTCGGTGGTGGGGCTGATGATCGGTTATATGCACTACAACCGGAAACAGGCGTTCTCCATCTCCTCGGCCCTGGCGCCGGTGATCGGCCGGCATGGCGAGCGGCCGTGGGTCAAATCGCTGATCAACGTGGTGGCGGTGCTGGCCATTGCCCTCGGTCTGGCGTCCTCGCTCGGTGCCGGGCTGGCGCTGATCGGTTCGGGTATCGAATCGCAGTACGGCATCCGCTCGACGCCGGTGACCTGGCTGGTGCTGACGCTGATCATTTCCGTGGTGTTTATCGCTTCCGCCCTGTCGGGGCTCAAGCGCGGTATTCAGTTTCTCTCCTCGGTCAACGCCTACATCTTCTACGCCTTTGTGATCGTGTTGCTGATCATCGGCCCGATCAGCTACATCTTCAGCCTGTCGACTACCGCGCTGGGTTACTGGCTGAACAACTTCTTCCTCTGGTCGTTCGATACCAAGGAATCCGGCGGCGAGGCCCTGGTGACCTGGTGGACGATGTACGACTGGTCTATCTGGATCGCCTACGCGCCGCTGATGGGGCTGTTCCTCGCGCGTATTTCCTACGGTCGCACCCTGCGCGAGTTTCTGATCATCAACTGGGTGCTGCCGTCGCTGTTCGGCATCGTCTGGTTCGCCATCTGGGGTGGCTCGGCGATCAAATGGCAGATGGACGGCACCCTCGACCTGGTGCGTATCGTCACTGAAAACGGCGCGGTCTCTGGGCTCTGGGGCTTCCTGCAGAATCTGCCGTTGGCCGTGATTCTGGTGCCGCTGGCAATCTTTACTTTGATCATTTCCTTCGCCACCGCCGCAGATTCCATGACCTCGACCATTGCCTCGATCTGCACTCACGACATTCGTGCGGATGAAGAGTCACCGAAGCGGCAAAAGGTCATCTGGGGCGTTTCCATCGCCGCCATTGCCTACATCATGGTGGCCTTTGGTGGCGGCGCCCAGGGCGTCGAAGGGATCAAGTACCTGGCGGCGGCGGGTGGTTTCACCGTGCTGTTCGTGTTCATTCTGATTGTGGCCTCAGCGGCCCGGGTATTTGTCTTCAACAAGGGCGAGTCGGCTGGCGAGCAAGAGCAACTGCGGGGCGTGGCCCATGAGTAAGCAGGTCGAGGTCGTGCTGATTGGAGATGGCCCTATCGCCTGGCAGGACGTGGTCGCGGTGGCCCGTGATCGCCGTCCGCTAAAGCTGTCGGCGCAAGCCTGGTCGCGGGTGCAGGAGGCCCGGGCGGCGATCCTCGCCATCGCCGGTTCAAGCAAGCCGCATTACGGCATCAATACCGGCCTGGGCGCGCTGTGCCATGTGGTGCTGGCGCCGAGCGAGCTGCAGAAGCTGTCTCGCCACACCCTGATGAGCCATGCCTGCGGCATCGGTGCGCCGCTGCGCGCCGAGCAGGTGCGGGCGATCATCTGCTGCGCGGTGGTCAACTACAGCCACGGCTATTCGGGCGTCAGCCCGCAGGTGGTGGAAGGCCTGTTGAACCTGCTCAACCACGACATCGTGCCGCTGGTGCCGGCGCAGGGTTCGGTCGGCTACCTCTCGCATATGGCGCATATCGGCCTGGCGTTGCTGGGGCAGGGTGAGGTTGAGTTTCGCGGGCAACGGGTTACTGCTCAGGCGGCACTTGAGGCCGTTGGCATGGCCAGCGTCGAGCTGGGCGCGAAGGACGGTTTGTGTCTGGTCAACGGCACGCCGGCGATGACCGGGCTGGCCTGCCTGACCCTGGCGGACGCCACGGCGCTGGCCGACTGGGCCGAGATCATCGCCGCCATGAGTTTCGAGGCACTCGGCGGACAGCTGGACGCCATCAGCGTGGCGGCGATCCAGCGCAAAGCGCACCTGGGCATGCAGCAAAGCGCGAGCAATCTGCGTCATTTGCTACAGGGCAGCCGGGTGATCGAGCGTTGCCAGGGCGAGCATCTGCAAGATGCTCTGAGCGTGCGCTCGATCCCCCAGGTGCAGGGTGCCTGCCGCGATCAACTGCAGCATGCGGCTCGGCAGATTGTCGGCGAGCTTAATTCGGCGAGCGACAACCCACTGGTGGTCAAGGAGAACGGCGCCTATCGGGTGATTTCCCAGGCCAACCCCCACGGCGAGTCGGTGGCGATGGCCTGTGACCTGCTGGCGATTGCCGTCTGTGAGTGGAGCAGTATTTCCGAGCGGCGCAGCTTCCGTCTGGTCACTCCGCAGGCGAACAAGTTACCGCCGTTTCTGACCCACGGTAGTGGCGTCAAGTCGGGGATGATGATCGTCCAATACAGCGCGGCGTCATTGGTGGCGGACAACAAGCGCCTGGCGCTGCCGGCGGTTACCGACAACTTCCTCACCTCCGGGCTGCAAGAAGACCATCTCAGTTTGGGCGAGAGCGCGGCCCTGAAGCTGGATAAGGCCTTGGATAATGCCTTGTATGTGCTGGCGATTGAGTACCTGCTCGCCAGCCAGGCCTTCGACTTTATCGAGGACAGACCCTTTGGCCAGGGCACCGGGCGTGCCTGGCAGTTACTGCGCGAGCATGTGGCCTTCTACGAGGAGGAGTACCCGCTGCATCTGGATGTACGTGCCACCTATGAGGTGCTGCGCAATCAAACAAACCTGGAAGCGTTGCGTGAGCTGCTTCCCCAGTTCGAATCCTGAGGCTACCCAGTCATGTCGACTATCGAAGTTACCCCTGGCCAGTTGACCCTGGCCCAACTGCGCGCCGCCTACCAGGCACCCCTGCGCGTGAGCCTGGCAGCGTCGGCCTATCCGACCATCGAAGCCAGTGTTGCCTGCGTCAACGGCATCATTGCTGAAGGCCGCACTGCTTACGGCATCAACACCGGTTTCGGTCTGCTGGCCTCGACCCGCATCGCCAATGATGATCTGGAAAAACTCCAGCGCTCGCTGGTGCTGTCGCATGCCGCCGGTATCGGTGCGCCGCTGGATGACGCCATGGTGCGGCTGATCATGCTGCTCAAGGTCAACAGCCTGGCCCGTGGTTTCTCCGGCATCCGCCGGCAGGTGATCGAGGCGCTGATCGCCCTGATCAATGCCGAGGTCTACCCCCATATCCCGCTCAAGGGCTCGGTCGGTGCCTCCGGCGATCTGGCGCCGTTGGCGCATATGTCCCTGGTGCTGCTCGGTGAAAGCCAGGCGCGCTACAAGGGCCAGTGGCTGCCGGCCACTGAGGCGTTGGCCATCGCCGGGTTGCAGCCGATGACCCTGGCGGCCAAGGAAGGTCTGGCGCTGCTCAACGGCACCCAGGTGTCGACCGCCTACGCCCTGCGCGGGTTGTTCGAGGCCGAGGATCTGTTCGCCGCGGCCACCGTTTGCGGTGGTCTGACCGTCGAGGCTGCGCTGGGCTCGCGTGCGCCGTTTGATGCGCGCATCCATGCCGCCCGTGGTCAACGTGGGCAGATCGACGCGGCGGCGGTTTATCGTCATCTGCTGGGTGAGAGCAGCGAAGTCGGCCGCTCCCATGAGGCTTGCGACAAGGTGCAGGACCCGTACTCGCTGCGTTGCCAGCCCCAGGTGATGGGCGCCTGCCTGACTCAGCTGCGTCAGGCTGCCGAGGTGCTGGCGGTGGAAGCCAACGCGGTGTCGGATAACCCGCTGGTGTTCGCGGCCGAAGGCGAGGTGATTTCCGGTGGTAACTTCCACGCCGAGCCGGTGGCCATGGCCGCCGACAATATCGCCCTGGCCATCGCCGAAATCGGTGCGCTTTCCGAGCGCCGTACTTCGCTGATGATGGACAAGCATATGTCGCAGCTGCCGCCGTTTCTGGTGGCCAATGGCGGGATCAACTCCGGCTTTATGATCGCCCAGGTCACCGCTGCCGCATTGGCCAGCGAAAACAAGGCATTGGCTCATCCGCACAGCGTCGACAGCCTGCCGACCTCGGCGAATCAGGAAGACCATGTGTCCATGGCCCCAGCTGCTGGCAAGCGCCTGTGGGAAATGGCCGCCAACACCCGTGGTGTGCTGGCCATCGAATGGCTGGGCGCCTGCCAGGGCCTGGATTTCCGCGAAGGGCTGAAAAGCTCGCCGCTGCTCGAGCAGGCGCGCCAGGCGCTGCGTGCGCAGGTGCCGTATTACGTGGAAGACCGCTTCTTCGCCCCGGATATCGAGGCCGCCAATGCACTGCTCGCTGAGCGCGTGCTGACCCCGTTGTTGCCGAGCGGGGTATTGCCGTCGCTGGCGTAAGCCGTTGCACCCCGCTCCATGGTGGGAGAGGGCAGGTAAGCCGGTTATTATCCGCGCATCGGGTAACCACCAAGGAGCCGCTGTGAGCAGTACAACCCCGCGCTACAAGGCGATTGAAGCGTTTCTGCTGGAGCGCATCCACAGCGGCGCTTACCCGGTCAATCATCAGATTCCGCCGGAAGAGCAGCTGGCGCGGGATTTCGGGGTCAGCCGGATGACGGCCAACAAGGCCATTCGCGACCTGGTGCAGAAGGGCTACCTGTTGCGCCAGGCGGGCCTCGGCACCTTCGTCACCGACCGCAAGGCCGAGTCATCGCTACATGAAGTGCTGAATATCGCCAATGAAGTGCGCGGCCGTGGGCATGCCTACAGCAACGACATCATTCGCTGTGAGGCGTTGGCGGCGGATGATGAGGTGGCGCTGCGTCTTGGCCTGCGCCTGGGCGCGGAGGTGTTTCACAGCATCCTAGTGCACCGCGAGGATGGCGTGCCGATCCAGCTGGAAGACCGCTTCGTCAACCCGCGCTGGGTGCCGCATTACCTGGACAGTGATTTTTCCCAGCAAACGCCCAACGAGGTGCTGGTCAGCAGCTGCCCGATCTCCGATGTTGAGCATGTGGTCGAGGCAGTGCTGGTGGATCAGCAGGTGGCCGACTGGCTGGCTATCGAAGTGGCCGCGCCATGCCTGAGTGTGATTCGTCGAACCTGGTCGGATGAACATTTGATCAGCTACGCCCGGCTGATCCATCCGGGCGATCGCTATAAGCTGCGTTCCTCACACAAACCACGCCGCTAAAATCGATCAGTTATTGATCTGCTGCTCGACCAGCTCAGGATTGTCGATAAAGCGGTTGCGGGTGCCTTGCAGGCTGGCGATCTTGTCGTTGCGCGCCTTTTCTTCGGCGTCCGGTGGGTCCATCTGGTGCCACTTCTTGTACATCTGCACCTGGCCGACGATGGGCAGGTCGTACTCGACATGCATATAGAAGATCGCCCGGGCCACGTTGCCCTTGGCTTCGTCGCGCGGCTCCACCAGCTGGAAGCTGGTTTTCATATCGCAGCCGATATCGGCGAATTTGCTTGGCACGCTGTCATCCAACTCGCCGAACTGCGCATTGCGCCGCACCAGTTCAACGCGGGTCATGGCCGGGTAGAGGTTGTGCAGGTCGGATGCCATATAGACGTAGCGCGGGTTCATGATCCCGCACTGGCGATCGGTTATGCAGCGCAGCGCGCTTTTCAGCTGTTTGCTGCTGTAGATCGCGCTGGCCTTGAGCTGGCCGCTTTCCTCTGTGAACTCTTTACCGCAATACAGCGTGCTACCGCCCTGGCCATAAAGTTGGCTCCAGAACAGTTGTAAAGCGGCTTTAGGATCGGAAAGCTGGCTTTGCCCGTTAGCCAGTGTGGGTAGGCTGATACTGGCTGCCAGGCAACCGATGGCAAGAAGCAATGAGCGCATGTGTGGCCCCATGACCGCCGTTGACGGGGTCTGTTGTTTTTGTAAGACAAGATCGAGTCTAACAAGACCTGCGTCACAAAATAAAGCCGAGCGTTTGCTTGGTTTTATGTGGAAAAGCCCGTTGTAGGCTTTGGCTTACACGGCGTGCTGCAGATCACCACTATGCCCGGTACCGGACGATGGCTAATCTTCTTGCCATGGACGTCGCGCAGGAAGCGCACTTTAGCAACAGGGATACGTGGGACAGCTGCCAGGATGGCAAGCAGATCAAGGATGTCAGCAAACAGTCTGCAAAGGCCCCGCAATGCGGGGTTTTCTTTTTTTGGCGTTCGCCAAACCGCATAACCCTTCTCGACCTACCGAAGCTATCGCGTGAGCACGCTGAATACCGCGCTGGCGCGGGCAATCCGCACCGACTCGACGACAAAGTAGCAATTGGCAAACGCCAGGCTTTTGCCGACCTTCTGCACATCGGTTTCGATGGTTATCCAGTCGCCGAGTTTGGCTGTGCCGGCGTAGTCGATGGTCAGGCTGCTGGTGACTATGGGCGTCGGCGGCTCTTGGGCGAAGGCGCTGTTGTAGCCCAGGGCCACGTCGGCCAGGCTGCTGAGAACGCCACCATGCACCAGCCCGCGGGCATTGCAGTGTTTCTCCTCGGCTCTCAGGCCAATCACCAGGCCCGTGTCGGTGCGCTGGTTGTAGATCGGCCCCAGCAGATCAAGAAAGGGGCTGCTTCTGAATAGAGGGGTAAAACCTGCCGGGATCATGCTCATCAGCGAAACCTCCTTTGCTAGGGGTTGTTCAGGCGGCCTGGCGCTGCGCCTGTAACTCGGCAAACCAGTTCAGCGTTTCATCCCACAGCGACTGCGCCGCCGGGCGGAAGTAGCCCATATGGCCGATGGCGCCGATGCCTGAGGTCGAATCGATGGTGCGCGCTTGGTAGGGCGCGGCGCGGTAAGCCGCCATAAAGGCGTCGCGCGAGGCGGGCGGGGCCCACAGGTCGTCTAGGGCGTTAGCGGCAATGATCGGCGTGCTGACCTGAGCAAAGCGCTCGGCGAGACCCGGCATCTGCGGATCTTCAAAGAAGTAGCGCGGGTAGCCACACCAACGCTTCCACTGTTTGTACACGCCCAGCGGCAAATCCTCACCCATGCCCAGTTTGCTCCACGCCAGGTAGCCCTTGTAGCGGGTCAGCAGCGGGCCGATCAGCCGCCACATGGTCAGCACGCGCAGTTGCTCGGCTTTGGGCATCCAGCCATGCCAGCCGGCCCCGGTGCCGAAGGTGTAGAAACCCTGGACTTGATCATGGTTCGGCAGCAGGCCGAAGGCATGCCCGCCAAAGGAGTGGCCGACCATATACAGCGGTCGCTGCGGGTGACGGTGCTGGTCGACGGCGGCTGCCAGGTCGAGGTGCGCCCAGTCCAGATAATCCATGGCAAAACCGCGCAGACTGGCCGGTTTCGATTGGCCGATACCGCGGTAATCCAGAGTCAGGGTGCTGTAGCCGCGTTGCGCTGCGTACTCGGCAAAGCGCCGGTAGAAACCCTGGGGCACGCCGGTGGCGCCGGCAATCACTAACTGCGCGACTGGCTCCGGGGCGTGATACAGCGTGGCGGTCAGCGGATAATCGTCGAGGGCGGGCAGCGCAACGCTTTCACTGAGGATGGCTGGGGTATTGAGGCTCATGGGCGGACTCCTCCCGGAAACTGTTCGCGGGTCAGGTTGAACAGGGCCGTGGCGGCGCGCTTGAGCGGCTCGCTGCTACCGGCCACGCGGGCTTGCAGCAGCCCGCCTTCATACAGCGCGACAAACAGCGCGGCGAGGTTATCCGCTTGCTCACTGGGGTAGCCGTAGGCATGCAGTTGCTGGCTCAGCGCCTGACGCACGGCGGCAAAACTGCGCTGCAGGGCGGCACGAATCTCCACATCCTCCGGACCGCTTTCCAGGGCGATGGTGGCCAGTGGGCAACCGCGTTCGAACTGGCTGTTCTCCAGCTGCTGCAACGCGCCTTGCAACCAGTTGTGCAGAGCCTTGAGCGGATCGGTTTGCTTGGCAAAAAGCTGAGTAAACAGGCTGTCGATATGCCGGCTGATATGCTCGATAGCCACTACCGCCAGCTCACTTTTGCCGCCAGGGAAGTGGTGATAAAGGCTGCCCTTGGGCGCGCCGGCAATTTCCAGCAGCTCACTCAGTCCAACGCCATGCAGCCCCTTGCGTTGCAGGGAGTCGGCCATGGCGTGGATCAGCTTGTCGCGGGTCGAGGTCTTTTTCATGGGCTAAATATATAGACCGGTCGGTCTATTTTGCCAAGCGGTTTGTGCCGCTATTCAGGTGATCGACGGAGCCTTGGCGATAAGCGGTATGGCAATTCCTGTGCAACCGCTCAAGAAAACGCGCGATCAGTCGCTAACCATGGACAGCCGTTAATCCAGCAGGTAGCGGCCAGGGAGCAGTATTCGCCACAGGGATTTATGAATGGCACTGACGCTTAACACCAACGTTTCATCGCTTAGCATTCAGCGCAGCCTGAATGAGACTACGCGTGCGTTGGAAACGTCGATGCAGCGTCTATCTACGGGCTATCGCATCAACAGTGCCAAGGACGACGCGGCCGGCCTGCAGATTGCCAATCGCATGAGCAGCGAGATCAGCGGTATGCGGATAGCTGTTCGCAACGCCAATGATGGCATTTCTCTGGCACAGACCGCCGAGGGGGCCCTGCAGCAATCCACTCTTATTCTGCAGCGCATGCGCGATCTGGCGCTGCAAGCTGCCAATGGCACCAACTCCATTGATGACCGCAGCGCTCTGCAGCAGGAAGTCTTGCAGCTGAAGCAGGAGCTCGGCCGAATTGCCGAAACCACCAGTTTTGCGGGTCGCAAGTTGCTTGATGGCAGCTATGGTTCAAGTGCATTACAGGTCGGGGCCAATGCCTTTGAAACCATTGCCGTCAGCCTTGGCAACTTTGGCGTCAAGCGTATTGGGGTCAGTTCGCGGGATCTGGTCAATGGCACCACCGGGGTGCTGGCGGCTGATCAGTTGGGTGGGTTGCTGGCCCAGAATGGTGCGGTTCCCGATAACGAGGTCAGCGGTGAGTTGACTATCTATGGCCGCACCACGACTGCTTTCACGGTTGAGGGCTCGGCCAAGTCGGTCGCCAGTAGCATCAATAAATATACTGAGGCCACCGGTGTCAGCGCCGATGCTCGCACGCTCGTGCAGCTGGACTTCAGTGAGGACGACACCTACAGCTTTGAACTCTACGGGTCTAACTCTGAGGCTGTGAGCATTCGCGGCAAGGTGGAGGGCGGCGATCTGAGCTTACTGGTCGAGGCCATCAATGCTGAAAAAGGTACAACAGGCATCAGTGCTCGCATTGAAGAAGGCAAATTGTGGTTGGTCAGCGAGGCGGGCGACGACATTGTCCTTGAGGATTTTCTGTCGGAGGAAAATGGCACCGCAGTGATCCAGGCTTTCGATTACAGCGGTGAGGATGAGCTGACGAGTGCCGTGGCGACGCTTGATGATGATTCATCTGCCAGAGCTATTGGCGTGGTGCGCATGAGCAGCAATAACGCGTTCAGTACCGAGGCGGACGGCATCACTGTGGATGGTAGTACGACGCAAAACTTCAGCCGCCTGGAGAGCGTGGATGATATCGATCTGCTCACTGATGTCGACGCGCAGCTTGCAATCGGCGTGATCGACGGGGCGCTGAGCTTGATCGACAGTGCCCGCGCAGAGCTGGGGGCGGTACAAAACCGCCTCGAGTACACCATCGCCAGCCTGGAAAATACCGCTGAAAACCTCAGTGCAGCACGAAGTCGAATCAGAGATACCGACTACGCCGCAGAGGTATCGGAATTGGTGCGCAGGCAGATCCTGCAGCAGGCCGCAACGGCCATGCTGGCGCAGGCCAACCAGCGGCCGCAGGCCATTCTGACGCTGTTACAAGGCTTGTGACGGCTGGGTAATTCTTGCAGTAGGCTTTTCCGCTACCATCTGCTTCTATCCCGCATGCGATAAGGATTTCCCCCATGTCCATCTCCACGCTGATTTTCCTGGCGGTTGTCGCCGCGCTGATCTTTTACGTGATTGGCATCTACAACCAGCTGGTGGCCCTGCGTAACCGCTTTCAGAACGCCTTTGCGCAGATCGAGGTGCAGCTCAAGCGCCGTTATGACCTGATCCCCAATCTGGTGGAAACCGCCAAGGGCTATATGTCCCACGAGCGGGAAACCCTGGAGGCGGTGATTGCCGCGCGCAATAACGCGGTGACCGGGCTTAAGGCCGCGGCGGCGCAGCCTGGCAACGCGCAGAGCATGGCGCAGCTGGGTGGTGCGGAAGGACTGCTGAACAGCGCCCTGGGCCGCCTGAATGTCACGCTTGAGGCCTACCCGGACCTCAAGGCCTCGGCGAATATGCAGCAGCTCAGTGAAGAGTTGAGCAGCACCGAGAACAAGGTGGCTTTCGCCCGCCAGGCCTTTAACGATGCGGTGATGGCCTACAACACCTACAAGCAGGCGTTCCCGCCGGTATTGCTGGCCGCCAGCTTTGGCCACGCTCAGGACGCCAGCCTGCTGGAGTTCGCCGACAGCGCGGCGATTCAGGAAGCGCCGAAGGTGTCGTTCTAAGTTAAGGGCTCGGCACGATGAATTTCTTCGAGCAACAGGACCGCGCCCGGCGTAACAGCGGGCGTCTGTTGATTCTAATGGCGCTGGCTGTACTTAGCCTGATAACCCTGACCAGTCTGGCGCTGGGGGCGATCTGGCAGCTATTCGGCAACGATCAGAACTCGCTGGGCCTGCTTGAGGGCCCAGGCAGCCTGCTGCCCAGTTGGTCACTGGTGGGTTGCGTCGCGCTGGTGGTGATCGGCGTGGTGCTACTGGGCAGTCTGTACAAGCAGCTGCAGCTGAGCCGTGGTGGTCAGGCGATTGCCGAGCGGTTGGGTGGACGCCTGATCAATCTGTCGCCACAGAACCTGGAAGAGCGTCGGCTACTCAATGTGGTGGAGGAAATGGCCCTGGCCTCCGGGACCTCGGTGCCGCCGGTGTATGTGCTCGATGATGCCGGGATCAACGCCTTTGCCGCCGGCCTGACGCCGCAGGATGCGGTGATCGGGATAACCCGTGGGGCGATCTGTCAGCTCAGTCGCGATGAATTACAGGGCGTGATCGCCCATGAGTTCAGCCATATCTTCCACGGCGATATGCGCCTCAATACGCGACTGGTGTCGGTGCTGCACGGCATTCTGCTGCTCGGCCTGATTGGCGGTTTTCTGCTGCGTAGCAGCGGTCGCGGCAGCCGTTCCAGTCGCGACAACTCGGTGGCGATCGTGCTCGCCATCGGCGTCACGCTGTGGGTGCTGGGTTATGCCGGGACCTTTTTCGGTAACTTGATCAAGGCCGCCGTGAGCCGCCAGCGCGAGTTTCTTGCCGACGCTTCAGCGGTGCAGTACACCCGCAACCCGGACAGCATCGCCGGAGCCTTGAAGAAGATCGGCGGCAACCTGTATGGCTCGCAACTGCAGGCCGGGCACGCTGCCGAGTTCAGCCATATGTACTTTGCCGCCGGCGTCCGCCAGGCGCTGGACGGCATGCTGGCCACCCATCCGCCCCTGGATCAGCGCATCCGCCGCATCACTCCCGGCTGGGATGGTCGTTATCCGCATGTGGCGGAGATCAGCGCGGCAACGCCGGCGGCTGCAGCCAGCGATTCGGCGGTCAATCTGCATGATCTGAGCGCTTTTGCCCCAGGCTTGAGCGCAGCCTCGGCGAGTGAAGCGATTGGCGCCATTGGCGATCCGCTGGCAACCCATCTGCTCGCCGCGCGCAGCACCCTGGCGCATTTGGATATTGCCCTGAGCGAGGCGGCGCACAGCTGCAGTGGCGCGCAGGCATTGCTCTATGGCCTGCTGCTCGACCCTATCGAGACGCAAGCAGCGCAGCAATTACAACTGCTGCAGCCACGTATCGCCGCCGAGGTTGCCGCGCAGTTCGAGCAGTTGCGTGAGCCACTGCGTCAGCTGGCGCCGGGTATGCGTTTGCCGCTGCTGGATCTGGCCATGCCCGCCCTCAAGCAGCTTGCGGCCGATCAGTTCGCCACGCTCAAGGCCAACCTGGCCCTGCTGATTCGCGCCGATGGCCGGGTCGCACTGCTGGAATGGACGCTGCTGCGCATTGTCGAGCGCAACGTCGCAGGCGTGCGTGCGCAAACTAGCCGTTATCAGCTTAAGGAGCTGGCCGCTGAAACCAGCGTGGTGCTGTCGCTGCTGGCCCGCGCGGGTGGGGTGGATGAGCCTGCCGCGCAGCTCGCTTTCAAGCATGCCGGCAACGAGCTGCCGTTCTCGCTTGAGCAGCTGCTGCCGGCTAGCGCCAGCGACTTAACGGCGCTTGAACCTGCGCTGCGGCGCCTGAGCTTGCTCTGGCCGTTGCAGAAGCCGCAGCTGCTCAAGGCCATGGCGCGCTGTATCGAGCATGACGGCAAGATCAACGCCGCCGAAGCCGAGCTGATGCGCGCGGTGGCGGATATCCTTGATTGCCCGATGCCGCCTTTGCTCGCGGCGCAGGGTTGACCGTCTGGCGGCGCGGCTTGACCCTGCGCCGCCGCGGGTAGACTGTAAAACTGCGTCGCGCTGTCATGCCCTGGTCATCAAACGGGGCAATGCTGAAGCGGCCAATAACAATCTTCCTTCTTTCAGGGCGTTCGCCCCTTTCATTGCACTGCCTCCTGACCCCGTCACGCCGCTTTGTACGGCAAGGAGAGAGCCATGAACCTGTTGCAACCTGTCACCGCTGGGTTGTTTGACCCACAGCTACAGCTTGAAGCCGAGCCTGATGAGGCTGATCTGCACGGCGCTACCATCCACGCGGAAATCATCCACACCATCGCCGCCATCGACCAACTGACTGCGCACTTGCAGCGGCCACCTGAACCGCCGCAGTTGCGCTAAGCAGCGCCAACGTCTGGTGGCAATTGGCCGCCAGACGTCTTTCTCAATCTGTCGCAAAAGCTTGCGTCAGATCCTCGATAAACGCCTGCTGCGCATCACCCGGATGCTGGCCGCGGTGGCTAGCTAGATGGAACTGCACTTCAAAACTCAGTGCCTCGGCCTGCAGCGCACGCAGACGGCCGCTGGCCAGCCAGGGCGCGGCGATATGTTCGGGCAGGTAACCGATATGCCGTCCGGAAAGGATAAATGCCAAGGTGCCGTCTACCTGCTCGGTTTGCGCGGTACTCGCGGCGCTCTGGAATGGCTCTCGGGCCTGCACAAAACGGTAGGGATGATGCACCCGGTCGGCCTGCTGCAGGTCGCCCAGGCTGATCTGCGTGCGCTTGAACAATGGGTGGCCAGCAGCGCAGAACAGCACCTGGCGCTCGCGAAACAGCGGCTGATAATCCAGCGCGGCCTGGTTGCCGGAGAAGTAGCCGATGGCCAGGTGCAGCTGGTCCTGCAACAGGCGCCGCTCCAGTTCGGCCGGCATAGCGGTGAGCAGTTCGATCTGCACCGCCTGGTTGCGCCCGCGAAAGCGGCCAATAGCATCGGCTACCTGTTCCAGCACATTGGCCGCCAAACCCTCGGACAGGCCGATACGCAGCTCGCCCAGCAGTTTGTCAGCCATGCCCTGGGCTTCGCCCTTGAAGGTGTCGATGGCGCTGAACAGTTTGCGCGTGGCGCTCAGCACCTGCTCGCCCTTGGGCGTCAGGCGAAAGCCGCCCTTGCCGCGCTCGCACAGGCGAAAGCCCAGCCGCGTTTCCAGCTTGGCCATCTGCGTGCTGATGGTCGACTGGCCAATCCCCAGCTCGCCCTGAGCGGCGCTAAAGCCGCCGCATTCGACCACGGTGACAAACAGGCGCAGCAACTGCAGGTCAAGGTCGCGCAACTGGCTGAGCATGCCGGCTCCAAACATTGTTGGTTATCGATGCGCGAGTAGATCACTTGGTTTTTCTTCAATGCAACCTGGGATGCACCGCGTCTGCCTGACGCTGCGCCGTGGCAGCATTGCAGCCTGTGCGCAAGAACGATCAAGCGCGCTGCGTATTGGCTGCCGATACTGCCGCCATGTCTTGTGAGGAGCGGAAATGGACCCCGTCAGCAAAGCCCTTTGGCTGATCGAAACGGAACTCGATAAAGCACTCGACCTGGAGCGGCTCGCCAGTGTCTGCGGCCTGTCGCGGTTCAGCCTGTCGCGGGTATTTGCCGGTGCCACGGGGTGGTCGGTGATGCGCTACGTCAAGGCGCGTCGCTTGAGCCGCGCGGCGCATCGTCTGGCACTGGGTGCGCCGGATATTCTTGAGGTTGCACTGGAGGTCGGTTATGGCTCCCATGAGGCATTTACCCGAGCGTTCCGCGAGCACTTCGGGCTAACCCCAGAAGCGTTGCGCGCGAACGGTACCTTGAATGGAATCGAATTGCGGGAGGCCCTGCGCATGCAAGCAACTACTACTTTCCCCCTGTTAGAACCCCGTTTTGTCGACGGCGAGGAACTGCTGATCGCCGGGCTCGGCGAACGTTTCACCGCCGATACGACTCAGGGCATTGCCGCGCTGTGGCAGCGTTTCGTGCCCTATATCGGCCGCGTGCCAGGGCAGCAAGGCTGGGAAACCTTTGGTGTGTGCTGCAACCCACAGAATGACGGCAGTTTTGAATACATCGCCGGGGTACTGGTCAATCGCACCGATGACTTGCCTGTGGGTTTCACCCAGCAGCGTTTAGCTGCCCACCGCTACGCAGTGTTTCTACACCGGGGGCATATCTCGAGCATTCACGAGACCTTCAACGCCATCTTCCAGCGCTGGCTGCCCAACGCCGGGCTGCAGGGCGCCGATGCGCCGGAGTTCGAGCGTTACAGCGGCGACTTCAACCCGATGACGGGTACGGGCCAGGTGGAAATCTGGGTGCCGCTGCGGGGTTAGCGGGTCATCTTTTTCACGAAAACCACCACAAACAGCGCCATGGTAAAGCTGCCGGCAAACGCCTCGAATGCGGCAATCGGACGGGCCAGGCCGTGGGGGGTGATATCGCCGTAGCCGAGGGTGGTGAAGGTCACCACGCTGAAGTAGAGGCAGTCGCCGAGGTCGTCCAGGTTGGCCAGCCAGCCACGCTCCAGGGCCAGGCCCAGGGTTTGCCCGGCGTGTTGTACGCCGACCAGAAAGTACAGCAGGCCGCAGAACATGATCAGCGCGATGGAGAACAACACGACATTGAGCGGCTTTTCGCCGTAGCCGCTGAACAGGTCGACCAGCCAGGACAGCAGGCGTCTGCCGCCATAGCGCGGCAGTTGCCGGCGGCGCATGACCATTTCGCGGTGGAAGAATATGCCGGCCTGCTCGAACAGCCCGGCTTTCTCCAGGTGCAGACGCAGGTTGCGATAGGTTTCCTCGGCCTCTTCAAAGCAGCGGCGGGCGGCGTCGCTGTCGCCAAGGCGTTGGTGCGCGCTGCCCTGGCGTTCCTGGCGCAGGCGCCGATCCCAGATCACGTTGTCCAGGCGCGCGCCGTCGAGTTGCACGCCGAGCAGGTTGCAGTCGCGCAGGTCGCAGCAATGCAGGTTGGCGCCACGCAGGTCAGCTTTCATCAGCGAGCTGCCGCGCAGGTCAAGGCCGAACAGGTGGGCTTTCTGCAGGTCAGCGCGGTACAGGTCGCTATCGCGCAGGTCGTAGCCGGTGCGCTGGTGGTGATTGACCAGATCGATACCGGCCAGCTTGGCGTACTTGAGCTGAAAGCCGCGCATCGGGGCGCCGCTTTGCGCGCGCTGGTGCAGGGCGGCGCAGAGCCCTTCAGCGTCGCGCTTGTCCTGGTCGGCATCGAGCCAGAAGCTTTCGTCGGGCTCAGTCATAGGGCCGCTCTCTGGGGTGATCTAACAAGCCTAGTCGGCTGTTGATGGGGCGAACGGGCTGGCTCGGTTAAACATTGATAGATAGCAATGTCAGCGTGCGTCACTTCATATTTATCCGAAGCGAATGGCGGCGCAGGATGCACTGGCCCGATAAAAAAGCCGATGAGGTAATCCGCCATGCGCCCGGTCATTCCACTGTTGCTGCTGTGTTGCGCCTTTGCCGCGCAGGCCGAGGAGAAGGCCCTCAACCTCTACAGCTGGTCCGCCTATTTGCCGGAGCAGGCGTTGCAGCGTTTCCAGGTCGAGACGGAGATCAAGGTCAAATACGACATCTTCGACAGCGCCGAAGCCCTGGACAGCAAGCTGCTCACCGGCGGCAGCGGTTATGACGTCGTCTTCCCGGCCTCCAGCGGCCTGGCGCGGGCGATTCAGGCCAAGGCCGTGCAGCCGCTGGATCGCACCCAGCTGCAAAACCTGGATAACCTCGACGCCGAGCTGCTGGGCAAACTTGCCAGCGCCGACCCCGGCAACCAGTACGGCCTGCCGTACACCTGGGGCACGGTCGGCGTGGGCTTTAACCGCCAGGCGCTCGAACAACGCCTGCCCGGCGTGCCGCTAAATAGCCTGGATCTGCTGTTCAAGCCCGAGTACGCCAGCAAGCTCAAGGACTGCGGCATCGCGGTGATCGACTCGCCGCAGGAAGTGATCAGCATCGTCCTCAACTACCTGGGTAAAGACCCTTACAGCAGCGAGCGTGCCGATCTCGATGCGGTGGCGCAGCTGCTCACCCAGCTGCAACCGAACCTGCGCTACGTCGGCGCCGGGCGGCATATCAATGACCTGGCCAAGGGCGAAATCTGCCTGGCGCTGACCTACAACGGCGACGCCTATATGGCGGCTGCCAACGCCGCTGAGGCCAAGCAGCCGTTCGAGGTGCAATACCGCATCCCGCGTGAGGGCACTTTGCTGTGGTTCGACACCATGGCCATCCCTGCCGATGCGCCGCACCCCGAGGCTGCCCATGCGTTTATCGATTACATGCTGCGCCCCGAGGCCATCGCCGAGCTGACCAACAGCGTGTTCTTCGCCAACGCCAACAGCGCGGCCACGGTGCTGGTCGACCAGGCAATCAGCAGTGATGCCGATATCTACCCCGGTGAAGCGGTGCGTGCGCGGCTGTTTGCCGAGCAGCTGATGCCGCTGCGCCAACAGCGTGAGCGCACGCGCATCTGGACCACTTTCCGCAGTCAGTATTGAGGACAAGGCAATGGAAGCATTTAACGGCAACGACCTGGCCTTCACCCGCGACAGCCTCTACGGCACCTTCTCCGAGCCGACCTACGCCGGCGTCACCAGCTTTATGCGCCGGCGTTACAGCCGCGACCTGGTGGGCGTGGACCTGGTGGTCAGTGGCGTGCCGTTTGACACCGCCACCACCAACCGCCCCGGCACCCGCTTCGGCCCGCGGGCGATTCGCGCCGCCTCGATCACCAGCGCCTGGGAGCGGCATTACCCCTGGGAGTTCGATCCCTTCGACCACCTGGCGGTGATCGATTACGGCGACTGCAATTTCGATCACGCCCTGCCGCACAAGATTCCGGCGGCTATCGAGGCGCATGCCGAGCATATCGTGCAGGCCGGTTGCGCCATGCTCACCCTGGGCGGCGACCACTTCATCAGCTACCCGCTGCTCAAGGCCCATGCGCGCAAACACGGCGCGCTGTCGCTGGTGCACTTCGATGCGCACAGCGACACCTGGCCGGACAGCGATGATAGCGAGCAGGGCGTCAGCCACGGCACCATGTTCTATCACGCGGCCCGTGAAGGGCTGGTCGATCCGTCGCGCTCGGTGCAGATCGGCCTGCGCACCACCAATGACGACGTGATGGGCTTCCAGGTGCTGGATGCGCGCCAGGTGCACCGCAGCACGCCGGAGCAGATCGCCGCGCAGATTCGTGCACGAGTCGGTGATAACCCGGTGTACCTGACCTTCGATATCGACTGCCTCGACCCGGCCTTTGCCCCCGGCACCGGTACCCCGGTCTGTGGTGGCCTGAGCACCCATCAGGCCCTGGAAATTCTCCGTGGTCTGCGCGGCATCAACCTAGTCGGCATGGATGTGGTGGAGGTCTCGCCACCCTACGACCACGCCGAGCTCACCGCTCTGGCTGGTGCCACGGTGGCGATGGAGTTGGTGTGTTTGTATGCCGCGCGGCATAAATTGGGCGAAAAAACCTAGGGTGGAAATCGCGGTTTATTTTCTCCATCGGCACTTACTTTGGCTGCTTATGGTGGTGCTACGTCCTGATGGGCTCTGCGAAGCCGTAGGACCGGCCTGGCCGCGATTTTGTTTATTCATGTCGATTCGCGGGCAAGCCCGCTACTACAAGAACTGAGCATGTCGGCCAACGCCAATTCAGGGATCGCCATAAAAAAACGGGCCCAGCGGGCCCGTAAATTCACACTCAAGTTTTACTTGGCATTCAGCTGCTCGCACAGGCCGATGGGTGGCGGCAGAAACAGCCGCGCATCCATCAGCTGCGGCGTGCGCACGATGGGGGTGAAGTCCATGCGGTCGAGGATGTCGCGCTGGATATCCACGCCCGGCGCCACTTCGATCAGCTCCAGACCGTCCAGCGTCAGGCGCAGTACGCAGCGTTCGGTGACGTAGAGCACCGGCTGACCGCGCTCGGCGGCTTGGTGGCCGGCGAAGGTACGGTGTTCCACCTCGGCGACGAACTTGCGCAGCTCGCCGTCCTTGATGATGCGCAACTGGCCGTTCTCGATGCGGATATCCTGCGGCCCGGCGCTGAAGGTGCCGAGGAATACCACCTGCTTGGCGTTCTGGCTGATATTGATAAAACCGCCGGCTCCGGCCAGGCGTGAGCCGAACTTGGACACGTTGAGGTTGCCCGCCGCATCGGCCTGGGCCAGGCCGAGGAAGGCGATATCCAGGCCGCCGCCGTCGTAGAAATCGAACTGATAAGGCTGGTCGAGCAGCGCGCTGTGGTTGCTCGCTGCGCCAAAATCCAGCCCCGAGGCGGGGATGCCGCCGATCACCCCAGGTTCGGCGGTCAGCGTTAGGCGCTCGATCACGCCTTCCTCGGCCGCTACCCCGGCCACACCTTCCGGCATGCCGATGCCGAGGTTGACCACCGCACCGGCTTTCAGCTCCAGCGCCGCGCGGCGGGCGATCAGTTTGCGCACATCCAGCGGCATGGCTTTCAGGCTGTCCATCGGCACCCGGGTTTCGCCGGCGAAGGCCGGGTTGTAGGCGGTGGCAAAAGTTTGCTGGTGATTGGCCGGATCGGCCAGCACCACGCAGTCCACCAGAATCCCAGGAATTTTCACCTCACGGGCATTCAGCGAGCCGCGTTCGACGATGCGCTCGACCTGGGCGATCACCAGTCCGCCCGAGTTGCGTGCGGCCATGGCGATGGCCAGGCTCTCGATGGTCAGCGCCTCGCGCTCGAAGCTCAGGTTGCCGTCCGGGTCAGCACTGGTGGCACGCACCACCGCCACGTGAATGGGGAAGGTCGGGTAGAACAGGTAGTCCTCTCCGTCGATCGGCATCAGCCGCACCAGCTCTGCGGTGGTACATGCATTGAGCTTGCCGCCGCCGTGGCGCGGGTCGACATAGGTGCCCAAACCGACGCGCGACAGCTGCCCCGGCTTGCCGGCGGCGATGTCGCGAAACAGCTGGGAAATCACCCCCTGCGGCAGGTTGTAGGCCTCGATGCGGTTATCCACCGCCAGCTTCTGCAGACCGGGCACCAGGCCCCAGTGGCCGCCGATCACCCGCCGCACCAAACCTTCATGAGCCAGGTGGTTAAGGCCGCGACCTTTGCCATCGCCTTGGCCGGCGGCATACACCAGGGTCAGGTCGCGTGGAGCCTGTTCAGCAAGAAAGCGCTGCTCCAGGGCGATGGCGATTTCCTCGGCGAAACCGATGCCGACAAAGCCGCCGGTGGCCAGATTGGCGTTATCCGGGATGCGCGCCACAGCGGCGGCGGCGGTCATGATCTTGCTCATAGCGGGTACTCGAAAGCGAAAGGGGCTAAATCATTTGTAGGAGCGGGCCATGCCCGCGATAGCGGTTCGCGGGCATGGCCCGCTCCTACGGGTCTTGGGATCAGAAGCTGCCAAACATGGTGCCGAGCGTGATCACCACCACCAGCGCCACCATCGGGAAGGCCACGGTGTTGACGAAGATAAATTTGTACGACTCGCGGTGGGTCAGCTTGCAGATCGCCAGCAGCGAGATCACCGCGCCGTTGTGCGGCAGGGTATCCATGCAGCCGGAGGCCATCGCAGCGACGCGGTGCAGCAGCTCGGGGCTGATGCCAGCGGCGTTGGCCATGGTCAGGTACTGCTCGCCGAGGGTTTTCAGCGCAATCGACATGCCGCCGGACGCCGAGCCGGTGATGCCGGCGAGGATATTCACCGCCACGGCTTCGGAGATCAGCGGGTTATCGGAGACGCCGAGCACCAGGTCGCGAATGATCACAAAGCCGGCCAGCGAGGCGATCACCGTGCCGTAACCCACTTCGGCAGCGGTGTTGAGGATTGGCAGCATGGAGCCGAACGCGCCGTCGTTGACGCTCTTCTTTAGATCCATCCAGCGCTTCCAGTGCATGGCGATCAACAACAGGATGGCCGCGCTCAGGGCGACGATGATCGACCAGATACCGATCAGCGACTTGGCGTCCTGCAGGCCGCCGAACTCCGGCTTGGCCAGGTAGCTGGTGTCGATGCTCGGCAGAACCTGCTTGGCCATCAGGAAGTTCAGGCCGATCACCACAAAGATCGGCAGCAGTGCCAGCCAGAAGCCGGGGATCGTGCGCTGGTCCTCGACGACCGGGTCATCGCGGTGCTCGCCGTAGCCTTCACCGGCAGCCATCAGCTTGCGCGACTGTGCGGTAAGCCACCAGGTGCCGAGGCCGAACATGATCAGCCCGGCGATCAACCCCAGGCCCGGCGCAGCAAAGGCGTCGGTGCCGAAAAACGGGTTGGGAATGGCGTTCTGAATTGCCGGCGTGCCGGGCAGGGCGGTCATGGTGAAGGTAAACGAGCCGAGAGCGATGGCACCGGGAATCAGCCGCTTGGGAATGCCTGCTTCGCGGAACAGCGCGGCGCCAATTGGGTACACCGCAAAGGCCACCACAAACAGCGACACACCACCGTAGGTGAGAATGCCGCACGCCAGCACGATGGCCAGAATCGCCCGCTCACTGCCGACCTTGGCAACGATGCCGTGGGCGATGGCGCGGGCTGATCCCGAGTCATCCATCAACTTGCCGAATAGCGCACCGAGCAAGAACAGCGGGAAGAACTGAATCACGTAGCCACCCATGGCCTTCATAAACACCTGGGTGTAGGTGGGCAGCAGCAGGCCGATATCGCCGGCAAACAGCAGTGCCAGCAATGCGAGCAGTGGGGCGAGGATCAGCACGTTGATGCCGCGATAGGCGAGGTACATCAACAATGCGAGGGAAATCAGAATACCGAGGGTACCCATGGCTGGTTCCTTTTGTTGTTGTTTTAAGCACCGCTCTATGGCGACGCTGATGAGCTTGCTCGTTAAGTCAGGCAGCGAGGCAAAGCGTTAAGCAGACTAGAGCGAAAGCTGTGCCAGGCGTGGCTACGACTTTGGTCTAGGTGGGTGAAAGGCTTGTGGTTGATGGGGTGCGTGGGGGGTTAGGCAGTTTGGCGTGGTTGCCGGGGGAGAAAGACGTGTCTTTATTTTTGGAATTAGTCCAGAAATTTGGATTGTTTAATGGGCTTAAAGTCCAGAAGTCTGGATTTTCGCTTTTGTAGGAGCGGGCTTGCCCGCGATCTCTTGCTGACTCAAAAGCATCGCGGGCAAGCCCGCTCCTACAGGGAATTGCGTTCGCGTTAGGCGGGGGTGAGCCAGGCTTAGTCGTGCTTACCCAACCCATGCAGGGCCAGCTTGGCATACAGCCCGGCGCGGGAAATGCCTAGGCGTTCGGCAGCCTGTTGCCGATTGCCGGCTGTGGCCTGCAGGGCATCGATAAGCGCCTGGCGTTCGGCCTGCGCCAGCTGTTCAGCCAATGTTTGCGTCACGGTGGAGGCTGGCTGCGGCGCAATGCTGTGCGCTGCGGGCGTGACCGGATCAACCAGCAGCGCCCGCACCGCCTGCGCATCCAGGCGCCCGTCGACATCCAATTGCGCGCGTTCCAGCAGGTTGCGCAACTCGCGCACGTTGCCGCGCCAGGGTTGCGCGCTGAGCAGAGCGAGGGCGTCGTCGCTGACTTCCAGCGGGGCCTGCGTCGAGCGGTTGGCAATATCGTCGAGCAGATGCTCCAGCAATGCGGGAATGTCCTCGCGACGCTCGCGCAGCGGTGGCACACGCAGGGCCAGCACGTTAAGGCGGTAGTAGAGGTCATCGCGGAACTGTCCGGCGGCGACCTTGGCTTCTAGATCGATATGCGTCGCCGCGATTACCCGCACATTCAGCGGTTTGACCTGGTTGGATCCGAGCGGCTCAACCTCCTGCTCCTGCAAGACGCGCAGCAGTTTGGCCTGCAGCGGCAGCGGTAGATCGCCGATCTCATCTAGAAATAGCGTGCCGCCGTTGGCCACCTCGAACTTGCCGATGCGCGCCTTGCGATCCGCGCCGGTAAAGGCGCCAGGCGCGGTACCGAAAAGCTCGGCCTCGACCAGGGTTTCCGGGATGGCGGCAACGTTGACCGCGACAAACGGCCCGTTGGCTCGCGGCGACAGGTTGTGGATGCCCTGGGCCAGCAGCTCCTTGCCGGTGCCGGTTTCTCCGCGCAACAACACTGTGGCGTCCAACTGCGCGGCGCGGCGGGCCTGACGCTTGACCTCGCTGGCCGCGCTGCTGGCGCCGATAAATCCGGCGATGGTGTAACGCGCGCGGCGCGCCTTGGCCAGTTCATGCTGGGTGGCCACCAGCTGGCTTTGCAGGGTGTTGAACTTGGCCATCAAGGGTTTCAGGTGGCGAGCACGGTCAAACAGTACAAAGCCCAACGCGCCGACCAGGGTGCCGTCCTCGTCGCGCAACGGAATACGCGTGACCACGAAATGCTCGCTGCCGAAGGCCATCAGATCGAGCATGCTTGGCTGGCCGCTTTCCACCACCTCGCGCAGGCGGCTGGCCGGCAGCACCTCTTCGATTTCTTTGCCGAGCACGCTGCGTGGGTCGCTGATGCCGACCTTCTCGGCGTACTTGTCGTTGATCCAGACGATGCGCGCCTGGCGGTTGACCGCGATGGTGCCCTCGCATTGCGCATTCAGATGGTCGAACAGCAGTGGCATGGCCACGGCGCGGAAACGCTCGGGCGAAACGCCGATGATCAAACCGTGTTGGTCGAGGTCGTCGCGGGCAATGGCCATGGTGGCTGCGCATCCAGAATCAGGTGCGGCCGATTATGGGTGGCGCTGCGCGCAAGGGGCAACCAGCGGGCGGCGCGCGAGCTGCCGAGCAAGGCTTGATAAAAGATTTACGGATCTACGCAGTCAGTGGCGTGTGGCTCTTACCTAAGCCGTGGAGCTGGCGGTGAATGCGGCGCTGTCTGGCCAAGGGCCTAGCAGTTGAGGCACAGTGAGCCATCAAACCGCCATCTATGCAGCGCCGGGCCATGTTTTTTCGACCGCGAACCAAACCGGGCAGTGACAACAGCGTAGCCGTCGACGATTTGCAGGATGTCGGCCAGCGTTCGTTGATCCGCATGATCTTTGCCACCACCGGGCTGACCCTCGCGGTGTTCTGCGTTCTGCAATTTCTGGCCGGCAACTACCTGCTGGCCAGCTTCGAACTGGTGGCGACCGGGATCTTGCTGTGGGGCGCCTGGCGCATTGTCAGGGTGCGCAACCTGCTGCCCTGGATCTACCTCTACCTGCTGCCGACCTTCAGCTTTCTGCTGTACATCATCGTCATCCCCAATGCCTCGAAGACCGCCTTCGTCTGGGTCTACAGCATCCCCGTGCTGTCCTACCTGCTGCTTGGGCTCAAGCGCGGCAGCCTGATAACGCTGCCTTTCGTGCTCGGCGCGTGCCTGCTGTACCTCTACACCTACCCGATCCCACGGGATGCCGAGAGCCTAATTGATCTCGGCAATGCAGTGTTCTGCGGGGTGATGATTCTGGTCTTCGTCTACCTCTACGAAGCCCGCCGCGCCGCCGCCTACCAGCAGCTGCAACATATGGCGCGCACCGACGCGCTGACCGGTGTGGCCAGCCGTGGCAGCTTCCAGCAAAGCCTGGAGCAGAGCATCCGCGAGGCGCAGCGCAGCCGGGCCAAGCTGGTGCTGGTGGTGTTGGATGTCGATCACTTCAAGGCGGTAAATGACCAGTACGGCCACGATGCCGGCGACCAGGCCCTGCGGCATATCTGCAACAGCCTCAGCTCACGCCTGCGCGCCACCGACACCCTCGGCCGCCTGGGTGGCGAGGAGTTCGGCCTGCTGCTGCGCAATACCGATGGCCAGGGCGCCGAACCGCTGGTGGAAACCCTGCGCGAGCAGCTGTGCAGCCAGCCGATGCGCTATGGCAACCAGGAGATTTCGCTGTCCGCCACCTTCGGCCTCGCTGAATGGCCCGCCGATGGCAGCACCGCCGAGCAGCTTTATCGCTGCGCCGATCAGCGCCTGTATCGCGGCAAAGAGATGGGCCGCAATCGCCTGATTGGCCGCAGCAGCTCCGTGGATACGCGCAGCGCCGAGTAAACACTGCCTGCGCGCTGCGTAATCACGCAGAAGGCCCTGGTTAGGGCGTCTACACTCATCTCTACCCATCCCAAAGCCGCAGCAGGCATGCATTCGGCGGCGCTCTTCGCGACACCACAGGTCACTCAGGGACTTTCCATGACCGTCCTTTCAGCCTCTATCAAGCAGGTCATCAAGCTCTGGCATTCGCCCGATCTGGCGCTGATCGGGCAGCGCCGTGAGCGGCGTATGCGCATGCTCGCCAGCCTGGTATTGCTGCTGGTCGGCAGCTTCTGGGGCATCTTCTTCACCCTGCGCGGCGCGTGGGGCATCGTCCTGATGGACCTGCTGATGATCTTCTGCGGCCTTGGAGTATTTATCCTCACCCTGCGCAACCGGGTGCGCCTCGCCAACCTGCTGCTGTTCGGCGTGATCATCCTGGTGATTGTCGGCACCACAGTGCTGATGGACCCACACACGGCAGCGGCACCACGCGCCACTCACCTGTACCTGCTGCCGCTTGCAGTGGCGGCGCTGATGGCGTTTCGCGACGAGCGTCTGTGGCTGCGCTACGGCGTGGCCGTGCTGTGCCTGAGTTTGTTCACCGTGCTGGCATCGTCATCCTGGAGCCCGACCAGCGCCTTTAACCTGCCGGATGAAGTGCGGGTGATCGGCTCCTGGGTGCAGGGCGTGGCGGCCATGCTGATGCTGTTTGTGCTGCTGCATATCCTGCAAAGCGACGCCGCAGAACGCTCGGTACTCGACCGCGACCTGCACGCGGCGCTGCGTGAGCAACAGTTTGTGCTGCACTACCAGCCGCAACTGAACAGCAGCGGCACGGTGATCGGCGCCGAAGTGCTGATCCGCTGGCAACACCCGCAGCGCGGGCTGGTGCAGCCTTCCGAGTTTATCGGCCATGCCGAGAAAACCGGGCTGATTATTCCGATTGGCCAGTGGGTGCTGGAGCAGGCCTTTACCCAACTACACGCCTGGAAAGACGACCCCCTGTACCGCGACATCAGCCTGGCGATCAACATCAGCCAGAAGCAGTTTCGTCAGGCCAGCTTCGTCACCGACATGCTTGGGCTGATCGAAACCTACGCCATCGACGCACGGCAGCTTGAACTGGAACTGACCGAAACCCTGATCGTCCACGACATCGACGACCTGATGCGCAAGATGGCCGCGCTGGTCGAGCGTGGCGTGCGCTTCTCCCTGGATGATTTCGGCACCGGCTTCTCCTCCCTCAGCCACCTCAAACGCCTGCCGCTCAACACCCTGAAAATAGATCGCTCGTTTATCAGCGACGTACTCACCGATGCCAACAGCCAAGCCATCGTGCGCACCGTCATCGCCCTGGCGCAAAGCATGGGCATGACGGTGATAGCCGAAGGCGTTGAGACGCACGCGCAGCAGCAGTTTTTGCTCGATAACGGTTGTATGCAGTTTCAGGGGTATTTGTTTAGCAAGCCGCTGCCGCTGGGGGCGTTTACTGCGTTTGTGGAGAGGCAGAATGGTTGAGGGGTAGATGTGGATTAGATAAGGGTAGAAACGCAAAAGCCGCGCAATGCGCGGCTTTTTATTTGGTGGGCCCACACGGACTCGAACCGTGGACCAAAGGATTATGAGTTGCCTGGAAACGCTGCAAACCCAGTGAAACCGTGCGTATCTTAGCGCAGGTACAGTGAGCTGAAAGTAGCGTCGTTACTGGTGTTGAACGTAATTTAGCGTTAAGGGTAGAAACTGGGCACTGTACTGCTGGCGTACTGTTTATGCGCCGCGGAACAGCTAGCTTCTAGCTTTTTCATACTGTCGTAACTTGAGTATGTCTAGCCCCTGTGCGCGGTCTTTGGCTCATTCAGTCAATTTCGACTTTCACGCAACTTAAATGCTGCTTCTACCCCATCCAAAATACTCAGCAGCAGCTCCTCGCACGCAGGCCATTTGCGTATAAGGGTTTCGACCTTTTGTGGCAGATCAATCGAGCCGTCTGCAGGGAATATAACAGCATCTGAAATGTCTAAAAATATGCAAATTTTTTGCATATTTTTGCTTAATAAAGCTGCGTGACCACGCTCGATGCGCGAGATCTGAGTGTAGTGAACGCCCACATGTCGGCTGACATCTTTAAGCGTTAGCCCACGATCTTTGCGGGCTTGCATTATCCGACGGCCGACTAGTTTAACGTCTGTTGAATGGTTGAATCGTTTGCTCATAATATGCAAAATATTCGCACATAATTTTTGAATTGGCGAGTGCTCATGGCGGTCTATGTGGATGCGGAAGGGATAGCGTGGCGAGGTCGGCTGTGGTCACATCTGGTTGCAGACTCTCTAGACGAGCTACACGCGTTTGCGTCCACTTTGGGGCTGCAGCGCCGCTGGTTCCAGTCTAAGAGCCTATATCCTCATTATGATGTAACCGCGTCGGTTCGAGATCGTGCGCTTGCTATGGGGGCAAAGGGCGCAGATCGAGGTGTAATTGTTGCTTGTGCTAAAAGGATGAGATTCGAAATGGTCGAGGTGTATCGGGCTTCGTTGGCCGATGAGTCTTCTGATAAAGGGATTTTTTATGTCTACCCCGAAAACGCAAGCAACGCCGCTGTCAGTACCTGAATACAGTTTGAAGGCGGGTGCGACAAATCGTTTTGAAAGCATGGCTGATGGTTTTCAGAGCCTCCGTTTTGGCTATTTCGGCGAAATCGGGGGCTTGCTCTCTGTGGTGAAAAAGGTTGGGCGTGATCAGATTGCTGCAACAGTCAGCGAATTGGCAGCGGAGGAGCTGGGTGACGCGCTGTGGTATTTGATCAACGTAGCAGCAACTGTCGGCGTTCAGCACAACCACATTGGTGAGCGCTGCATAGTGGCGCTGCGCAAGCGTCTTGGTGAAAGCGAACAGTCACCGGTGATTCCCGTGACATTTCGCCATATCGATAGCCTCATAGATATTCGCAGGGAGCCTGCTTCAATGGATCGCTCGGTCCAGCTTGGAGACTTGGCTAACGCCGCCGGCGTTATTGCACACACCAGTTATACAAAGTACATGGCGCTCTCTATGCCTGCCCGGGCGGACCATTTTGGGACACACCTGGCGGAGCTAGCCATGACGTGCGCGAGCTTCAACCTTAAATTAGAAGAAATAGCTCAAGCGAATTTAGAGAAGATCGCGAGCAGATGGCCAGTAGATGATTTTGAGTACCCTCCTCATTTCGACCAGCAGTATCCAAAACACGAGCAGTTCCCACGGCAATTCGCGATGGATTTCATCGAGCGTGGTACGCCAGAGAACGGTCATGTCGTTCAAAGCCTCAATGGCGTTTTCATTGGCGATCGATTGACTGACAACAGCAACGAGCCCGACGATTACCGCTTCCACGATGTTTTTCATTTGGCATACGTTGCTTTTCTTGGCTGGTCTCCGGTGCTTCGTTCACTTCTCAAACGAAAGCGGAAATCCGACCCCAAAGCGGATGAAAATGAAGACGGGGCCCGTGCGATGATCATTGAAGAAGGGATCGCGACGTGGATTTTCAATCATGCTAAGGGACAGGACCTATACATCGAAGCGAAAACCGGAAGTCTTGATTATGGGGTGTTGAAACAAATCCAGAGTATGGTCGAAGGCTACGAGGTAGCCAGGTGTAAACTGTGGCAATGGGAAAAAGCTATTTTGACCGGTTTTGAAATCTTTCGTGAGCTGCAAATCCATCGAGGCGGTACGGTCACCGTCGATATGGAGCGGCACACCATAAGTTTTGAGCCCTTCAAGCAGAACGAGCAGCAATGAATCCAACAGCCTTTGTAAATGCACTATCAGCACTCAAACTCGATAACGTGTTCAATCCGTATGCGGATAGATGCCCGGTCCATGATCGCGCCGATGCGGTAGCTGCCCGCCGTCGAAATCTGAGGGGTTATTTGAAAGCTGCGACTGAAATTGGCGTCGATACCATTTGGATGGGGCGTGATCTTGGCTACCGTGGTGGTCGACGTACCGGGCTGGCTTTGACTGACGAATTCCACCTTCCAGAAATGACCCAAAGATATCCAGGGTCTAGTTTCAAACAGGCCACAATCGGAGCTGCTCTTGCAGAGCGGACAGCGACAGAGATCTGGACTGTACTGAGAGCAATCGACCTGCCGCCGTTACTTTGGAACGTCTTCCCTTTTCATCCGCATGAACCAGGAAACCCATTTACCAACCGAAAATTCACTGCACGTGAACTGCAGCAAGTCGATGACATCAACTTCACGCTGGTTAAGTGGCTAAAGGTTAAGAGGGTCGTGGCGATAGGGCAGGACGCATACAATTATGCTAGCCGATTTGACGTAGAGGTCGTCGCAATTCGCCATCCCAGCTATGGTGGGATACGAGACTTCCGCGATGGTATGAGTGCTTTGTACGACATCCCTGTCGAAACACTTAACCCGAAGAGGCAAGTCTCCCTTTTCTAAGCCTATTCAGGAAAAGCGACTAGCATGGCTTTGGTTGCCTTGGCTCCACCGAGGCTTTCCATATCAAGCAACGCATGCGTTGCGATACATGTGAGTACTCCGCACTCAAACCCAGATTCTTTCCCAACGAATTTATGTAAATTACTCAAGCCAATCAGGTTTCCTAGCGCTCTCTGTCCATACCAGTGCGAGCGATAGACAGCTGTGAGATCCAGCTTTCCTGCCGTGACTTTGAAACTCAGATGGCTGAGGCATGGCATGTTCAGCGGCTTTTTTTTGTCGATTGCGGGGTCGTACAGAGGAAGCTCACAGCCGAAGCCTTCTGGACTGTCTGCGATATCGTATTCAGGATCGACTACCCCCAATTCATATACCGCTTGGTAACAGCGTCCATTCTTTGCCTTTTTCAGCTTCCGGACGATTTCTTCAAGCGGGTTGAAAGTCGATTTTCCGTCGCGAGAAACCCTACGAATCATTCGTAGGGCGTAGGTGCCCCAAGTTCCTCGCTTTTTGGCGCGGCTCATGATGTCGATATATTTGCTGTAGAACGCTGGATGACCATCGCGCTTGTACAGACCATTAGGGAAGATGGTCCCAGCGACAGTATCAATTGATAAACCAGGCGTCGCTAAGCGCAGCGCGGTATCCACGGTGCGAATAATCTGGTGATCACCTGCACCGAGTTCGCCTGCATTTTTGATCTCAAGTATCAGGTTTCGATCAGTGTATTTCGGACATTTCACTAAATGTCGAGCTGCTTGCAGCCACGCACCTGCCGCATAATCAGCCTGAATTAGAACTGCCATGTTCAACTCCAAAAGCGCATGCCGCATGCGCTGTAATATAGGTCGAAGACACCCAGGCGTATCCTTCCAGACCCCAAGTTGCCCCCCAGCTGTTTCTTATTAAGAACCAAGGTTCGCCTTGATCGTCATAGCCCAGTCCTACCGCCACCACCGCGTGTACCATAGCCCCCGGTAGCAAGGCATTACTGAATGTGATTACCCCCTCTTTGGGTCGATAAAAATCGACGGTCAACCTTAGCGCCAACCCCATTGGAATGCGTGCTTGCATAGTTGAAATCAGAACATCAACACTGGGCTTTGTGAATTCCACAGTTCGCCCATACCGGTCCAAATGCATTGGTAGATCGCCAAGGGGCAGCTTGGGCTCTTCTACCTGGTATGGAAATTCACGTTCTGTTGGGTGGCCTAGCGCTGATGCGTGTTCCGCCGCGGAGATTCGTAACCCATCACCTGGTTTCCAATCTGGAATCTGGGCAATGGCTGCGCGGTAAAAAAATTCAGGGCCCAAATCTTCAGGCCCGTACTGCTGATTTAGGTCTGAGATCGCAAACGCAAGACAGGTTGGGCGGTTACCTTGGTTCTTTGCTGCTTGCCGCGATGCATCTAACAAACATTCAACTGTAATCACGGCTCCGAAGCCTCTTGAAGGAGTGCTTGCTTGGCGTCACGAGATAAACCTTCCGTAATAGGCTCGAAGTGCGCTTGAGAGCGGAAGGTCGCATCATTCTCCTGCTTGCCAAGCCAAGGCCGAATTTCTGAGAGTTGGATAGGTAATGGTGCGTCGAACCGTTCGCGTCCGCCGGACACCAGATAATCCATCGTGGTGTCTGCACCAAAAGCCAAGTTATCTCGCTCCAGCTCGGAGGCCGCAAAGGGAGAAACTACAAATCCATATGATTCCAGCTCTTTTATTGAGTCTGCCTGCCATAGGTAGCCTGCGGACGCGTGGCTTTTGAGCCGAACCACCATGTGGTCGTCTGGGCGCGGTTCCAGCACAGAGGATCGATCTGTATCGTCGAACAACCATACGTCTTTGGTTGAATCCTCCAGCGACCCCTGAAGCAACGCTTTTTTGATCATTGTCGGTGTTGTTTTCAGCAAGCGCTGAACCGCGTCGTAGTCAATCAGGTTGTGTCTTAGGAGAGACCACGCTGCTGCCGAATAGCTGACGCCGAGCCTGAGGGCTAGCTGATAGAGGATGAGGGGGTTAACAAGTGACTGTCTATTCCAGCCTTTGCGCTTACAAATGATAGTAAGCAGTGGTCGAGGAACTAGAAGGTGATACCCGAACCACTCTGCTTCTTGTTCCTGCAATTCTGCGTTGGTGCCGTAATCGATAGTCTCGTCGACTGCGCTGTCATGCCCCATAAAATAATGGCCCAACTCATGAGCGCAGGTCATGTGTATCAAACCCGCAGACCGCAAAGCATTTACCAGGATGCCTGGTGTTTCGTCTCGGATGAATGCCCCCAGGAGCTTATCCATCGGTCTTAATAAAACTGGGATGCCTTCTGCCGCGGCGATCCTGAAAGGGTCAACGCGTGTATAACCATCCTGTTCAATGCGTTCCATTGCACGAGTCGAGTCAAATACGCTGGCGACTCGCTTTGCCGTGGTTAGGGCTACATCCCGACGACCCATTCCTTGCTCCTACTTTGGGCGCACAGAGTGCTTGAGAAATTCAGCAAAACGCGCCACTTCTTCCAGGTCTTTTTCAGAGAGTCCCTTGACTGCCCTCGCCAGGAATCCAAGCTGTTCAGGACCTTCGGATGCGGGTTCAGCGCCGGTCATTAGATAGTCCAATGTCCTTCGGTACAATTTTGCCAGCTTGTTCAGCTCGATCGCATCGACCTTGCGAGCTCCTTGCTCCATATTTGTAACTGATGGCCGCGGCAATCCCAACACTGAGGCCACTTCATCCTGAGATAGGCCCATGTACTCTCTCGCACGACGCAGCCTGTCACCGATTTGAACTCGCTCGTCTTGGCGCACGTCAGTCATTTCGGGTTCTCCTCGAGATGCTTCAATACGCCCTCGGTAATTTCGGATACGAACTGTCCTTTTGAGTCATATCCACCGTGGCGAATGATCAATTCAACAGGCAGCTTGCGTTGTACGATTTTGTCGATTCGAACAAAGGCATCACATGCAGCTAAAGAATCCAGTGGTGCCCCTAAATCGTCGGTGGATAGTGGGTCTTCAATGATAGCCAGTGCGCGTTCATCCCAGAACTCACCCAGCGCCATCTCAATTTGAATTTTCAGCTCCATGAGTAATTCCCTGTATTAAAATCAGACATTCTATGTAAGAAAAAAATACACCTGTAGTCAGAGTTAAACAAGCTTTGTACATAGACGCTCTGAAATTTATTAAGCGGTTTGAATGCTCTGCATGGTTTTGCATTTGGGGAAGGTTGAGCAGCCCCAGAATTGCTGTCCCACTTGTGGGCCTGATTTTACAGTGCGAGTCAGCAGCATGCTGCCGCATTTCGGACACTGCCGCTCAGTTGCCGGATCATTGCGGCGTTTAAGGCTTTGCACATGCTCGCGGTGTGTAGCGAGCGATGGTGCACGGCGGCCGGTTTGCAGAGCGTGCAGCATGGCGTCGACTTCAGCCGCGCTAAATACCGTCTGCTGGAATGATTTGATATGGCGGATAAAGCCGATGCCCTGGGTGACGTTGGCCGGCACTTCGGTTTTAAAGGTGCTGCCGCCGACAAAGGTGATCACCGAGTGCAGGTGCTCGGGGTTTACGCCAAGGGTGGCTTCCAGCGCTTTAAGGTGTTTGTAGTTCTGTCGCAGCGGGTTCTGGAATTTGAAGGTGCGTTTGTAGAGCTTCTGCGTCCACTGCGCCTGCTTTTCGCTGCCGAAGATCCAGCCGCTCATATTCTTCGTTTCCAACACGAAGATGCCGTAGGGCGAGAGGAATACGTGGTCGATCTGCGTGGTGCCGTCTGGTGTGTTCAGGGTGACGTTGTGCAGGCGGCGGTAGGTCTAATTGTCTAGCTGCCAATGGGCAAACAGCCGCACCAGGAGTTCGCCGATCTGACCCTTGGCCCAGGGCGACTTGAGCAGGCCGATCAGCAATACACCTGGGATAAACCAGGCCAGCATGCCCCAGACCTGTGCGATGACGGGGGTGAAGTCCATTTCCTAGCCTTCAGTAATCCTGAGTTAACCGGATAGTACCGAAATTAGGCGTAATGGCACGATGATATTTATTGGCTGTATTCGGCTCATTTCGTGAGCCGAATAGCCCGGCTAATCGGCTCACTGTGGCGTCGTAGCGCACAGTTACGGGGGCGTGATCTGCAGCCGTTGGCCCTGTGCTATAAATTCAGCGCTTCTTTGCCAGCAACTCGGAGCGGCCAATCACCTCTCGGCTGCGTTCTGGTTTGCGCGGCCCTGAGAAGCCGGCGTCTTCAATGGCGGTATCCAAGCCGCGAAAGTGCGGGGCGGCTTTGGTGCTGCGTAATGTTTCCATACCCTCGTTCCAGGCATGCACCATGTGTTTGGCCACATCGCGCCAGGCGGGCTCGTTTTTCGCGGCTTCGATCACTTCTCTACCGACCGCTACGGCGGACTCGCAGAGTTGCTCGACCATGGCGGCATACTGGCGCGGTGGAATACCTAGGACGGCTTTGAAAAAGGTTTCCAGCGAACGGCCCGGTGTCCAGGTTTGTCTTCCGCCTACGGACAGGCCAGGTGGGTTACTGGCGAAGCGCGGGTAGGCCTGAGTTGTCACCAAGTCATAGACCGGAGTAAAGGCCACGTCAGCACGCGAGGTGTAAAACAGCGCGATGTTCTTCGCGTGGCAGTCAGCATTGCGCACCACGTAGTTGGTAAGCAGCTGCCAGCCTAGGTGCTCGCGTTGCGCTTGCAGGTGATCAGCGGGGATATAGGCCCGCGTGGCCTTCCACACCCGCTCGGTGGTGGGGGCGTACTTTTCATGTGGCGGCAAACCTAGTAGTCCACAGGCGTCTTCGACTCCGCAGCGGGGGATGCCTTGCTCGTCCACGTCGAAACGATCCACTACCAGGATTTTGCCGTCCTCTGACATGCGACAGGCTGCGACCGGCACGACATTAAGCCGCGCCAGTACGCGCATGGTGTAGAACTCGTTGAAGCCTAGAAAAGGGGTAGTGTCGTCGGAGCCTTTGATGATGTGAAAGCCGGTGCGCAGGGTCGGTTTGCCTAGCGGCTCCCGAGGTTCGGCGGCGTCGGTGGCAATGAACTTTGGTACGACCCCCGACACGGCTACCCGAGCATATTGCCGTACCAGTGCGGCGAACCGTTCGCTAGTGTTTTCCGCCTTGAGCAGATGGCTTATCTCTAAGAGTGCCATTTCGACGCCAGGCTGGATGCCTTCAGGCGTGACCGAGATTCTGCCAATGCCCGTGCCCCCCACCACGCCCAGCAGCGACAGGTCGGTGCCATCGAGCAGCGGACCAAATTCTTCGCGGATGACGCCCAGCAAATACCCTTCGGGTAGGTTCTGCCGAAAAAATGGGAACAGATCGCGGGGCCAGCGCCATGCTTCTTCGCGAACGGGCATAGTGAGGCTGATGAAGTCCTCCGGTGCTGTTCCTGGCAGGTATTTCAGTACGTATTCATCGCGCTCCCGATAGAGCTTGGCCACCAGCCTTGAGCTGACGTGGACGTCGAGGATCATGCTCAAGCGCTCCCTGACCGCTGCTCGTTGAGGATGTCTTCAACCGTGCGTTCGTGCCCGGCCTTAACCAGCTTCAAGTCATAGCCTGCCGCTTCCAGCAGCCGAACCAGCACCGAGACACTCATATCGCCTTTGGCCAATGTTTCCATGCGCGCAACAGTGGAGCGTGATACCCCTGCGCTGCTGGCCAATGCCTCTTGGCTCAGCTTGGCATCACCGCGTGCCTGTTTCAGCATTTCGGAAACATCGTAGAGAGAGGTCATTTGTAGCCCTCGGGCATCAAAAATAGATCTAATGCCTGATAATGTAGCTCTTGGGCTACATTTATACAAGTGATACCAGGCTTGATCTGTGGCTCGCGGGCTACAAAATGCACGTGTTAGTTATCATTTGTGGCTTCAAGGCCACAAACCAGCCGGCATGACGAGGCCCATGGCTGCGCCCTAGGGTTGGAGCGGGGTAAGGCGATTGCTGTCCTCAGTCCATGGACCGAGGACAGTCTGCTTACCGGGCTGCTCTGAATCGCCCCGTGCTTGGGGCTCTGGTGTTAAGCGAGGTTCGCTATTCGGTGACCACAAGGTTGTAGACTCGACTTGCTCTACGCCCAGTGCATTGGGTGCCGTACGTACCAGCGGACATGTGCACTTCATAGGTGCCGGCTTTGAGCGGTGTACCGGTGATAAGGCCATGCGAGTCGCGATCTTGGTGTTCGGCCCAAAGCCCTTCAGGCAGGGCGTAGGCATCATTCACATAGATGCCATGAACTGGCGTCGAGGTGTTGATCACTTCGAGTTGCACGCTATAGGGCTCGCCCACTGCGGCTACAGGTAGGCTCTCGGGTAGTAGCGTGGGCTCGGGCTGCATGGCACAGCCCGCCAGCGTGTTTCCAAAGATACCTGCTTCGCAGCCAGCAAGCGGTGGTGTTAAGCAGAGGGCAAAAAATAGTTTCCGCAGCATGTGAGAGTTGCCTAGAAACGCTGCAAGCCCAGTAAAAACGTGTGTAGCTTAACGCAGGTACAGTAAGCTGAAAGTAGCGTGGATACTGGTGTTGAACGTAGTTTTGAGAAATGGGTAGAAACTGGGCACTGTACTGCCAGTGTACTGTTTTCTGTGCCGCTAACACCCAGGCCTGGAGTCACCGGTGTAGCTACTGTGCTATTCCCTTTTCTTGTATCTCATGCGTCTAAATCAAGAAAAAATCTGCGGCAACCCGATTTACTAACGCGTACCGCTTCCCTGAGGGGGCGCGAAGTACCATCACTCAAAGATTCATGAAGGCATCTCCTGAAAATACATGCTCCTCTTCGTATAGGGAGGTGTAGCGCAGTTCAATCGAGACATCTTTGCGTGTAAGAAAACTAATTAATTCAAGCTCGCACCCTTGCTGTGCTTTTTTTGATAGACCCAGAATTTCGATTTCCACACCGGGCCTAAGCGCGGCGAGCTTTGTTGGCCATGCAATAGAAAAACAGAGCGGTTCCAAACCAATGTCGCGCATGATATTCGGCCATTGATTCGCACCTAGACCAGTGTAAGTCTTCCCTGAGACTGAAATACTTAAAGAGGTAAGCTTTCCGAGGCCTGCACCTTCATTGGTGAGATACAACCCTTTTTTTCCTTCTGCACCTTCAAAGTGAGGCGTAATGATCAAGAATGGCCTTACGGAAAGAATATTGTGCTGCTTAGCTATATTGAGTTGCCATGACGATACGTAGAGGGCGCCGCTGGCCACAACAAGTGCGGCTACGGATATTAACCGTTCCGGGTGATTGAGGGCTTGCAACCAAGCTGAAACTATAGACTTTGCCAGTGGGCTTAGCATGCTTTGAATTCTCCTTTTCACAATTGGCTCGTCGCGTAGCAAATTTGATAGTGTGAATCGCCCCAGGTTTCTAGACACTCTCCAGTCCACTGGAAATAGCACTTTTCAAACGCTACCGGCCGATTTTAGTGTGTGGCAGCGCACCTTGATCCAACAATTTCACTAGATGAGGTCGTGAAACGTTGAGCATGTACGCTCCTTCCTGGCTAGGAAGTACGGCATGAATGGCGACCTAATTCTTCTTTCTTCACTAGCCCTCCAATTCGCTAAGGTTTTGGCCCAATCAGGACGTGGATCAACACCTAGAGCATCTGCGCTGCCGGAATGATCGAGCCAAAACAACCGACCATAAGCGGAAATTGCCGGCGGTCAGGTGCTTAACACGCCACTCTCATTGCGCGAGGCCAATCCCTAGCGAATGTCTCTCAACGCCTTGCTAGCAAGCACGGTGTCGCGGCAACCATGCTCACGATTGAGTTGCACTTCAATGTGATTGAACTGGTTGCTACACAGCAGTGCTACCAGTGACCGCGCGGTAAAATTCTGCCCACCTTCGGTCAGGATTTGTACGTAGAGACTCATGAGCGCCGGCAGAATCGGCCCGGCCAGATCGTCGTCTAGCAAGGTTTCACTGACCACCAGACACCCTCCTGAGTTGAGGTGATGGTGAGCATTGGCAAGCAGCTTAACTTGATAAATATGACTCCAGTCCCCCAATACAGCAGAAATCAGCACCACATCAAAGCTCGCTTTAGCGAATGGCAAGGGCGCGAAAATATCTCCTGGCTGGCACGAAATGCGATCGTCCAATCCCATGCGATTGACTTCGGCGCGGGCGAAGCGCGTGGCTTTTTCCAGATCAATCAGAGTGATCTGCGCCTGAGGAATCGTCTTTGCGATTTCAATAGACACCTGCCCGCCGCCGCCGCCCAGATCAAGGATGCGTAAAGAAGCCGCAGTATCGACTCTCGCGCTCAGCGCATCGGCAATTCGTGTCCCCGCGCCAGTGCTGAAGGTGTTCATGGCCGCCATGAACACATCGAAGTCGTTCTCACTTTTGTCCAGCTCGGCGTAAAACTCATTGGTGTTGCCTTGCGCCGAAGACAGTTGCAGGCGATCAGAGATTGGCTTGCCACTTTTGAGCGACTCGGCAAGCTGACCGAATAACGGATAGACATGACGACTATGGTGTTCGACCGCCGAGCAAATATTGTGCGCACTGTGGCGGGAAAGCAGTTTCTGCGCATCGCTTGAGTTGAAGAACTGTTCATCCCTCTGAATGATCAATCCCACCGACAAGCCGAAAGACACCAGTTTCTGGACTTGCGTCGCACTGAGCAGACACGCGTCGGCCAATTCACTGATTGCCATTCCCGATGTCTCATCCAAATGATTGAACAGCCCCACCTCTACGCAACCGAATAGTGAGGCAGACAACATGTAGCCGTTAACCAGGGTATGTACCAACGCTTCTGAGCTTGGCAATTTACCGCGAAAATCAATGGCTCCCTGATTCAGCATATCTTCTATCCCTGTATTAAGTTGATGTAAGCCAAGGTCTTGGCCGGTGCGTACTTGAAAGCGGCGCCTTCGCCGAAAGCAAATACATGTGTATGGTCGGGCAATGTGGCTTGCGCCTCCGGCGCCACTGAAGCGAATGCGTCTGCCGAGCGTGTGGTCCGCACACTGGAGAATGAAAGCAGCGCTGGGGAGTAGCGCTGTAAATGCGCTATGGCCTTGTCCAAATGAGCGTTGGCGCGGTTAGGCAGTTTGTCTGGCGCAACGTCCCAATCTGGCTGAGGGAGGCCAAATAAGATTTCGCCGCACGCGGTCGGACGAGCATGGAAGCCACTGCCGTGCTCAACCACAAACGGCAGGTGCACCAGGTTATGGCCTGCAAGCCGGTGAACGGTGATGGTTCGATTACGCACTACATGCTGCAGCCCTAGGCGCTCGAGTAGGCTTGGGGTCCAGTAACCCGTGGCAAAGATCACACCATGCGCCATGTAACGCCCCGCTTGTGTCACTAATTGGCGTGCACTGGCACGGTCCTCGAAAGCCTGCACCTGATGACCAAACCGGAAGATCACCCCAAGCCGTTCACACGCAGAGCGCAGCGTATGCCATGTGGTCAGAGGGTCTCTGAAGCCGGCGTGTTCATCCTCTACGGCGTAATCCACTGCCCCCCATTCGGTATGCGGCCGGCATGTCTCAAGTTGTGCACGTGAAAGCACTCGCATGCCACTCGCGTGAGCCCTGTCCAGCAGACCCTCAGCGGCTGCCGTACCGAAGCCGTAATAACTCGTACAAGGACGGAAATCGTCAGCCAGTCCCAGTTCCGAGTAAAAGTCATGGCTCTGTACGACCTGAGCACTGACGACAGGGTCAGGATCGAAAAAGCGTATCCCTGCCCCGGACACGATGGAGGCGTTTGCCACCTGGGACATTTGCTCGATGACACACACACGCAGCTTGCGTCGTGCCAGATGCAGTGCGGTGCACAGACCGACGAGGCCGGCACCGACGACAATCCACTCGTAGTGGCTGGATCCCTCGTTTGCATTCATGAGCGATCCAGCTCGCCAATCACCTGCGGCATGATGCAGCTCAAGTGTAAGCGCAACAGCGCCATGGCTTCGGCCTCCAGATACATGCTAGTGCGCCGCTCGCCGTGATCGGCCGAGTCATCGAAATAAGCGCAGGTCATCCTCTGAAAGCGGGTCAGCACATCGAACAGTTGCTTGACCGAGTTGGCGTACTGTTTGACGGCATAGCCGTTGGGTACACTGAGAGCATTGCCCAGATGGGTCCTGTGCCGATTGAAAAACGTGTCGTATTCCTGGTGCAACCCAGTCCAGGAACCTGGTTGAGGAACGACTCCCGCAAAGTGCTCATCGAGTCGTTGTCGATGAGTTTCGAACAATTTCGTCAGATCAGCCTGAGCGCTTTGACGAAAGCTTTCAAACTCACTGCGATCATAATTTTCGCGGTTGACGTCGGGTCTTTTCAGCGACAGATAGAAGCGGTACCAGTCAGCAACGGCCGGCGAAGTAAACACATCGTTGGCCCAGATTGCGTGGTTGCGACTAGTGGAAAATTTCAACTGTTCTAACAACAAGAACTCGTTGACCACGAACGTTATTTTCAATGCCCGCACACCTAGTGCGGCGAACAACTGAGGGTACAAATGGGCGTAATAAAACGAGTTATCAAAACCCATCAGGTGAATGATTTCAAAATCTGCGCCATTGAGGCGTTCAATTGCCTGTTCGACATCACTGACTTCTTCGCCAAATACACTTTTGTAAATGGCGGCCAGGTAACCGGCAGCCATTTCGATCCATGCTAGGTAGGATTGCCCCTTCAGCTCCGAATGTCTTGAAGGCACGCCCCATTCACTGTGGAACGTCACTACATAATCTTCCTGCGCGAGCGCCTGTTGCTTGAGCAGGTACTTTTCAAGTTTCACTGGCGCTGTGACTTGAAAACCGGCGCGTTTAAAATCCGCAGCGCATCGACCCAGATCCAGGACACCCTTTTTGCCCTGCATTAGCGTCGGCGTCGCACCGCACAAGTTGCATGACACATCATGCAGGTTGTAGCTGTTATTCGGGCTGCCGCAGTCTTCGCAAACACACCCATTGGAGGGTGCATTACACGTGGGACAGCCGCCTCGAGCAAAGGCGTCAAACACTTCAAGCTGGCAGTCGGTGCACCATGCAGTGGCTTGCTGTTTGATCTGCAGAATGTCTTTTGCCAGCAGGCGCTCGATAAAATCATGCACAAACTCGAGGTGAAAATGGCTCTCGCAATCATGCACGTTGTCATAACCAATACCTGCGTTATCAAAAGTGCACATGATCGATCGACTGAACTTTTCATAGGTATCGTGGGCATGAACGCCCTGTTGCCGTGCCTTCAGGTCGACATAGGACTGGTGCTTGTCCAAGCCGACAATCAGGCTGGCCGATGTGCCTTGGCTCTGTAGATAGCGCTTGATGATATCGGCGCAAATGTAAGGCCCGGAAATATGCCCAAGGTGCAGATCGCCATTGGGTGTCGGGGGCGGCGTGAACAGGATCTGGCGAGTTGTCCGCGGGTCGGCTTGTGATTCTGCGTCTTCCCACCAGATACTCGTGAACTCAACGTGCGACTGAGGATCAGCCTCGATGTAGTGTTCGCTGAAAGGCTTGATATAAATGACATCTCCAGCCGAGATTTTGCTTCGAATGTTGTCCTGAACAAACTCGCCATGACCGGAAACGATGATGAATGTTTCATGTTCGTGGTGCAGATGTGGTTGGCTCAGCGTCCCGGCTTGAACGGTGACACTGGCAGAGCCGAAAGGTGTTCGCAGTGACGGCTCAGGATAGATACGCTTGATCAGTGCGTTGTATTCATGACTCAACTTGAACTGCTGATGCTTTCTGACGACTTCCATGATTGTCTCCCCAACTTGCAAAAAATGCTGATCACCGGGCGCAGGAGTTCCCGGATGCAGGCTTGTGTCTGCACCCTCGTCCGTTCTTATTGGTTTAAATCGTTTCCAGCGAAAGTAACTCGTCGAATGTCTGACGACGTCGGATAACCTTTACCGCGCCGCTATCCAGAAGTAACTCCGGGATTAACGGGCGGGTGTTGTAATTGGATGACATGCTGGCACCGTAGGCGCCGCAGTCGTGGAAAACCAACAAATCATCCATTTGCAGATCCGGCAGTAATTGGTGATCGATTTCGGCGTTGCTCTGCTGAGTGAATACATCACCAGCCTCGCACAGCGAACCGGCCACCACGGTATTGCGCCACAACGCCCGATCAGACACGGGGACTTTCTGAAGAGCGGTGATCCGGTGAAAACTGCCATACATGGCCGGCCGTATCAGGTCGTTGAAGCCTGAATTAACCAGCACGAAATGATTCGTCCCGACATCCTTTTTAGCCCTGACTTGCGCTACCAGGCACCCGGATTCGGCGACCAGAATGCGCCCCGGTTCGATCTCCAGTGTCACTGAGTGCCCAAGATGTTTTTCAATCTTGCGACGGGCAAGATCCCAGATGCGGAAATACGCGTCGATGTCGATCTGCGGGTCATCGTCGCGATAGGCGATCGGCAGTCCGCCCCCCGCAGAGATCGCCGAAATATCGAACGGGCAGCGCAGCACGTGCTCGACCATGCTTGCGCACACCCGTTGCAGATGCTCGTAATCTACGCCCGAGCCGATGTGCATATGCAAACCCACCAACTCCAGACCGTAGGTTTCGATCAGTTGATAGCAGACATCCAGGTTTTCATGCCAGTTGCCGTGCTTACTGCTTTGGCCCCCGGTGTTGGTTTTGTGGCTATGGCCGTGACCGAATCCCGGATTGATCCGTAACCAGACTTTATGCCCGGGACTCGCCTTGCCCAGTTGCTCCAGCATTTGCGGTGAGCCGGCATTAACCGGAATGTTCAGTTCGATGACCCGCCGCAGCGTCGCTTCGTCCAGGACATCACAGGTGTAGACAATTTGGGCATGCCCCCCGTCGTTACGAAATCCGGCCCTATGGGCTCGTTCAATTTCACCCAGCGACACGGCATCGACCATGGCGCCGAGGCTTTTCATCAATTTGAGTATCTGAATGTTCGGGTTGGCTTTCTGCGCATAGCGAATCACATCAAATGCATGCAACTGCGCAGTCCGACGACGAATCGAGTCGGCGTCATACAGCCAGAAGGGCGTACCGAACTCGTGAGCCAGCTGGTTGATCAGCGAATCGTTTATGTTGTTCACAGTAAACACTCGTTCAAAGAGCCGTAGGGCTTAGTTCGTACCAGACGTAAGCTTTTCGCGACGGTTCCAGCACATTCCATTCGCCCTTGTAGCCGGCGGGAAAGACCAGTTGCATACCGGGCAAAAACAACACTTGGGCGCCGTGCTCGTCTTCGATCATGATCCGCCCCTCTAACAGGCTGGCAAATTCATGCCCGGTGAAGTTCACCGTAAAACTGCCAACGCTGCATTCCCAGATCCCTACCGAGAACAACCGATCAGCACTTTCGAACTGCTTGTGAAAAGTCTGCACCGGACTACCCTGCGTGCACTTCTGTGGTGGGGTTGCGTACTCAGTGACTTCCATGGCCGGGTTGGCCAGCGAACGAATGTGGCGATTGTCGAACATGCTGTTATCTCGCGAAGGGGTTGGTAGGAACGGGTTCAGGCTGGCTCGATGTCAAACAGGTCGGCTGACAGCCTCGCCGTGTGAAACATGAAGTCTGGTGTGTCCCGATGCTCAATCGGCCAGAACCACTCCACATGGCCTTCACGTGTTTCGAAGTTCTGCGCATCCCTGTCGCAAACATCTCCAACGCCTTTGTAAATACTGAGTTCCTGCACACCTTCGGGCAGTGCGACCGAATTGATGCGGGTGATCTTTCCGGGCGCCGCTTTCAGAAAGGCGACGGCTGCCGTGCCACGGCGTTTGGCGACAGGCATGTCATCCCAGACGTCACAGTAGCTCTTTGCGTGCAGGGCATAGAGGTCAATGCCCAACGAGCGATAGACCAGGTCGATGATCCGGTCGCCCGCGGGGCGGGCGCCCACCTCAATGATGAAAGGCACGCCGTCAATGATCTTGATCTCGACATGAGATACTCCACGTTCGATACCCAGTGCCCGACACGCCTCTTCGGCAGCCGCGCACAAGGCGTCGTAATCAGCCCCGGCATAGGGAACGATGTGGCCCATTTCAGCAAAATACGGACGTGGTGATAGTTGTTTGTGGGTGACGGCCGCCGCCGTACACTCGCCAGGCCTGCAATAAACTTCGACAGAAACTTCAAGTTCACTGTCGAGGAAGGCTTCCAGGTGAATCCGCTCCGGGTCGATGTACAGAATGTCCTTGTACTTGTGCAACAGCTTCGCAGCGTCATTAATAGCCACTTGCAACTCCTGACGGTTGCTCACCAGACGCACGCCTCCACTGCCTCCAAACACACTGGGTTTGAAAATGGCCTTTCCCTGATCTTTAAAGACGTAGCTGGCGACTCCTTCATTGGCCGCCAGGGTCGGCGCCACATTCAGTCCGGCCTTTGCCAGTTCAGTCTTCATCAGCAGCTTGTCGCGGCAGCGCAGGATCACCGCGTCACTGTGGAAGGGTATTGCGTACTGCCTGGCTATCGCAGCGCCAGCCTCTAGAACAAAATCGTTGACCGGAATGACCGCCGCCGGTGTGAGTCCTGTCCTGCGCTCGTAGTCTTTGACTGCCTTAAGCGCGCGCTCCGGATCCAGCAGGTACGGGCTGACGATGTAGTCGTCAGCCAGGCTGGCTGCCGGCCTGCGCCGCTGGGCTAGAACTTCGCCAGGATAGGCCAGCACCACGACGGCCATGCCAAGCGCACGCGCAGTACACAGTACAGCCCGCTCTCTCATGGGCAAATCGGCGCCGATCAACAAGGCATAACGATTGGATAACGTCATATCGAATCCTCAAACTTTTATGTACATAAGGCGCGGCTCTTGTCAGGTGCCGACGGGGGCAGCGTTCGCCTGCCCTTGGGCAAAACGAATCGCAGAGGACTGCAGCAAGAGTGCGATGGACAACATGATCATCAGGAACGGCATGAGCCAGGCCACGTCGATCAATGCCAGTTGCAGACTCAGGATCAGCAAAAGCACAGGTGTAGCCAGGGCATTGGCTTTGCTGACACAGAGGCCGACGACGGCTTCGCTGTAGCGGTAGGCAATCGCAGCGCGGATGTGCACCCGGGCACCGCCAAAAGCCATACCTAGGATCAACAGGCTCAGGGCCTTGAGAACCAGTGTGTCGGGCACCAGGAGCCACACCAGCGCAGAGGCGACGGCAAGCGAGATCAGCCCGGATAAAAAGATCAACAGGTTACGACCGGTGTTGCCCAAAATAATCAGCAAGCCGATCAGTGCCATACCCATGCCGAATACGGCGTCCATCACACCTAACTCAAACAGCGCCCAGCCATGATTTGCCACATACACCGGGAGCATGAAGTTGAATGCTCCTAGGATTGGCCATATCAACACCATCGGAATGAACAAGGTCAGCGGAAGCTTCGCCGGAGTCACTGCGGTACTCCCGCCCAGCGCTTCAGTCATGGTAGAACCGTTTCGGGTGTGGCAAACCGCAGCGACGAGCAAGAAGCTGATGCACAGAAGAATGGAAAACCGCATGCCGGTCAAAATCGGCATCAGACCGGCCGCCAATAGCGGACCAATCATCAGCGCAGCCTGACTGGTGGCGGTGGTTGCGCCGCTAATGCGCCTGACGGTCGCCTCGTCCATTCCACGCTGAACCTGGGTAAACCACATGTCCAGACTGGCTTCCAGCAACATGAATATCAGCCACACAAAAAGATTGACGATCAGCAGTCCGACCGTAAGATCACGGCACGCTCCGGCGACCAGACTCAGACCTGCGAGACAGACCAGGAACCAGCTGCTCATCTGACGACCGTTAGTTCGGGCAGACAGGCGCTTGATCATTATCGGGGTCACAAACGCTGGAATGAATGAACAAAAAATCGCGAGCGCCAGGGGCAAATAGCCGTCTTCATTCTGATTGAGAATGGTCCATGTCAGGGAAACCAGCAGCGCACCAGAAAACAACCGGTAGACAGTGGAACAGACTAAAAAAACGGTCAGCTCTCTGGATATTTTCATGATGTCATTACGCCTTGCGCGTCTCTTTTATTCAGCGTGTTGACGATTTCCCCGCCGACTTCATAGGATCGCAGTGAAATAACCGAAAGTAATGTATCGCTTAGGCCATGGGTATGTTCTGACATGCCTTGGATATAGATATTAGGTTTGAAATTGCCAGTCATCTGCAACGCGTAGTGCCGGCTCAGACGCGGCGTTTGTGACGGCTCTGCCCAATATGGCTTGAGGGAGTCCAGCAGCGCCAAGTTATTTTTACGGGTGTAACCGGTCGCACAAATAACAACATCCACTTCAAGCTCCTGAGGCTCGCCGTCGAGCGTCGAAACCAATGTTACGGACAACGCATTATTGTGCTCAATTACTTGAGTAACCCGTTTGAACTTGAGTATTCCGAAGCGATCAGTATCCCCGCCGACCATGGCTTCATACTCTTCACGGTAAAGGCTTTGAATAATCGCCAGATCAGCCACCGAGTAGTTTGTGTCGACGTGTTTTCGAATCAGTGCCTCGCGACTATCTGGATCGAGGGAATAAATTCGGTCGATCATTTCGTTATCAAAAACTTCATTCACGTATTCACTGTCATCGGCTTGTTTAAACCCGATTCCACTGCTTGCCACTCGCACGTCGGCATGCCGGTAATGGCTGATTAAGTGCTGATAAATTTCAGCCGCACTTTGCCCGGAGCCCACCACCAGAAAGCGATAATGTTTGCTTTCATCGTATTTAGGCAGCTTTTCCAGCAGCTGTGAGGAATGGAAGACATGTGAACTGTTGCATGCCACCGGCATTGCCGGTTCACCGCCAATCGCAATGGCGAGGTTTTGCGTCCTCACGACCTGTATGTTGCCAGTCAACGTGTCGTTGACTGTTACATCAAGCGCGACGACTTGATCATTTTCCGAGACAGGCAGAACCGATTGCACCCGAGAGGAGTAACGCGTTACATGATTGAAGTGTCCGGCCACCCAGCGCAGGTAATCATCGAACTCCTTGCGACTGGGGTTGAAGTCCCGAAGATTGGCGAAAGAACCCAGTCGGCGATGTTCATGCAAATAGTTCACAAAGGTGAAATGGCTTTTCGGATTGCGCAAAAAGCAAAGATCTTTCATAAACGAAATTTGCATCTTGGCGCTGGGTAACATCATCGGATGGTGCCAGCCATGTTTATTCTTGGCTTCAAAAAAGGTGATTTTTTTGCCTTCTGTCTCCTCTTTGTAATCCTCATAAAGAGAGACCGCCAAGCCAATATGCGAAGGGCCAAAACCAATACCGACCAAATGATGTATATCCATATATTGACCCCTCATATGAGTCGAATTCAGTCCATCCATTGGTAAACTTAGTCCGCCTATTACTCAGCTCGCGGATTATCTACAACTCTGGAAACGCCGCCCAAAAGCAGGTGCCTGAGCGCACATAATTAACGGGGCAGAGCGGTAGAGGTCTATTTGCCGAGCCAGTGTAATTACATGGCCATTGCACTTAAAATATCATTTCTTTCATATGTCTTTCACTTCTGATATACCTGGATAAGGAGTGCAACAACCCTGCATGCCATGCTTGTCAGCGATTTTTCACGGATTAGGCTGTGTCTACCTTTGGGGATATGTAGTGAGATTCAGTTTCAGGCAAGTCGAAATATTCTGGGCGGTCATGACCACCGGCAGTGTGACCAAGGCGGCGACATTGCTCAAAACCTCACAACCGACCGTCAGCCGTGAGATCGCTCGATTCGAGCATGTACTGGGATTTCAATTGTTTGAAAGAACGAAAGCGCGCTTGCAACCAACCACTCAGGGGTTGAGTTTGTTCGAGGAAGTGAAAACTTCTTACTACGGGCTTGAACGCATCAATAAAGCGGCGCAATCGATCAAGAACGTCCAGGCCAGTCTCACCATCGCATGCTTGCCTGCCTTTTCGCAGAGCCTGCTGCCCTATGTCTGCGGTCGGTTCCTCAGCACTTTTCCGGAAGTGAACATCAACATCACCCCACAAGAGTCCCCGCTGCTCGAGGAGTGTATGACGGCCCAAAGGCATGATTTTGGGCTGACGGAAAACAGCGAAACGCCCCTCGGCACTCGATGTGAAAACATCTTTACGGGTGACGAAGTGTGCGTACTGTCATCCAGTCATCCGCTGTGCAGTAAAAAGGTGATTACGCCTCTGGACCTGATCGGCATCAACATGGTCAGCCTGTCGGGCCAGGACCCCTACCGGATCATCCTTGACAAAATACTTGCTGACGCTCAGGTCAAATGTCGCACTGTCATAGAAACGCACAGCGCAGCGGCAGTGTGCTTTTTCGTTCAGCAAAACGTCGGGGTAGGTATCATCAATCCGCTTACTGCATTGAGCTTTTCCGATCAGGGTGTGTGCATGCGACGGTTCTCGATTCCAATACCGTTTTCCGTGAATCTAATCACACCGTTGTACCGGCCGCAGACATCAGTCACTACGGCCTTCATTGATGAGTTGAAGTTGAGCGCCGGTGAGTTGCACCAAAAACTTTATACGCTACTGACATAGGCCGAGATCTCTATCGAAACGAGGGAGTTCCAAAGTTGGCTGATGGTCGTAGTTTCCGTCTGTTCAACCTGATTAACGATTCCAACCGTGAACTCTTGGCCATGGATATCGACTTGACTCTACCGGCTGAATGGTTGGTGCAGGCTATGGATTAGTTAATCGAGTTGCGTGGTAAACCACACGCTATCCGCAGCGATAATAAGCCGGACTAAATCAGTAGCAAGCTTGTTTTACGGGCAGAAAAGCATTGCTCTCGCCTGGAACATATACAGCTCGGGAACCCAAAGCAGAATCTCTGCGTTGAGCGCTACAACCGCATGGTGCATTACGACAAGCTGGGGGCATTATTTTTTCGAGTCGACCGCGGAGGCGTAGGAACATGTAACTCGCTGAGTGTGGGCATGCAATCACGAAAAACCAAATATGGCCCTGGGAGGCATCACTAAAAATATGAAGTTAGCTCTCGTGGTCCGGCAATTGCTCCTGACAAGTACTAAAGGCAAAGATTTGGCTTGTAAGACTTTTCTGATTTTTGCTTTTCTTGTTGAGATGGTCTCGCCATGTAGTGTAGGTTTGATCAATATCTATGTGCAGATTTTTCTTAATCACACTTAACGATACTGCCAGTCTGCTCTCACTTTCTATTTTGTCGAGTGCTAATAACAGAAGTTTGATCACAACGTCGCGCCACTTAATAATTAAGCACCTGCGCCTGATATGGTTAAGATCTTGCCTGTTCGGGTCAATAACTTAAATCGATCACTACAGGCGTAATTTTTCCTTGGCCGCGCAGGAGCGTTTTGATTGTATTAGCTCGAATTGAGAGGGTCGTGAGCATCCGTATAGCCTGAAATCATGCTCAACCAAACGGGGTCAATAGCTGATGCCTGACTTGGTCTTTATGTTACTTATGCGGTGATTGAATAATTTTTTGCATGCGACCTTGTCGTCAAGGGCAAATTGCTCGCTTGGTTGAAGATTTTAAAGGTGGCGGGGAGGCAAATATAAAACAAGAGGTTATTGTCAATCAGAGGCTCCAGCTTTTGGAGTTTCAGAATAAATCGAATGGAGTAATTCTGAGTAACTATGTTGCTGTGCTCAGTTGGTTGGTGATGTCAAGTCATAAGCTCGTGTTTGAGTTTATTATGAATTGAAGGTATTTCCAATACAGATTGTTTCCATTTGCGGTCGACACTCAGCTCCAATGTTGGTATGCCAACTGAAGGCAACCTCTGCTTTTGGTTGAATTCATAAAAGGGAAAATTATGAATAATATTTATATGGTGGGTGCTGGACACATGGGCGGGGCAATCCTGCTCGGGTTGAAGGATCATTTCAAAAGCACCGCTAACTTGCGTGTGATCGAAACCGATACACAGCGCATGAGTTACTGGCAAGAGCAAGGGTTTGATGTTTCTAAGCAAATTCTAGCGCTGGCACCACAGGACTGCGTGGTTTTAGCCGTGCCTCCACAGCAGTTCGAAAGCGCTTTAGCCGGAAACCCGATACTTTCCAGTCATCGCGGCCCCGTGGTTTCGGTGATGGCAGGCATCACCCATGCCACGCTAGTACGCCTGCTCGGTCATGACTCTGTCGTGCGTGCGATCCCTAATACTCCCTCTGAGGTTGCTCAAGGAGTCACGATGTACTACGCACCGTCGGACGAGAACAAAGGTCTGATCGGCAATGCGCGGCAGATTTTCGACGTTATCGGAATATCTCTGAGAGTCGAAGAGGAGTGGCAGATTGACACGGGGACCGCCTTGGCGGGCGGTGGACCAGCGTTGGTCGCCCACTTCGTTGATGCGCTGCAGGACTACGGGCTTCGGACTGGGCTGGATAGCGAGCAAGCGGCAGTCGTTGCTTTGCAGTTGCTTAGTGGCACTGCAGCGTTGATTCGGGCAAGCGGCAAGCCAGCCAACCAGATCTGCCGCGAAGTGCAAACAGCGGGTGGCACCACCGAACGAGCTATCCGTGCCTTGGATGCTGCTGACTTCAAGGGGCTGGTCAATGCTGCGCTGAATGCTGCAGCCAAGCGCTCGGCAGAATTGGGTGAATGACCCAGGAGGGTGAAACATGACGATTCTGACCGCACCGGGAAGCGTGCATACAGGCCTTACTGCATATAATTTGTATTTCGGCATGGGCCAGCGGATAACGCTGATCGACGACCCCAAGGTGTTTAGAGTTAGTCCCGCAGGAGAGGCTTTCGGGTCATTAATAGCGAGGCGTTTTGGGGGGCGTGATAGGGATGCTCGCTTTCTCGATCTTGGGACTGGGAGTGGCGTGCATGCCCTGCTCCTGCGGCAGTTGGGTATGCGCAATGTCATGGCCAGTGACATCTCTCTGGAAGCTGTTCAAGCGGCTCGGGCCAATGAGCTGGTTAATCTAGACGAATCATGCATCGAATTCGTGCATGGTAATCTTTTCGAGGCTGTCCCCTCTTCAGAGGGCGGGTTCGATGTGATCTTGTTCAACCCGCCAGGATGGCAGACACCCTCAGCAGCCTTCCTCAATGTATTACGACGCACCGAGGCCGCCCAAGGGCTGGCGCTGGAAGCAATGTTCTACGGGGAACAGACCTTACGAAGATTTTTCGAACGGGTGCCGAGTTATCTGAAGCCCGGAGGCTCGTTGATCATCGGCCTCAATTCGCTGGTCGACATTGCCGGTGTGATGCGCGACCTTTATGAGACGCATGAGGAGCGGTTCAAGATCGATTGGTCGTTACTCGAGCGCCACGAAATCCCCCTTGTGCTTTATACCGAGCAGTGGCGTGCTCTACAGGGCTTGTTGTATGAGGAGATCGGGCGTTGGGCTAGCCAGGGGCGAGCGCATTGCCGCTTTGACGATTCCGGCGTGCTGTTCTGGTCCTACGAGATAATTGAGTTCTCTTTCACGCCATTGGGCGAGTGACCGCTATGGCCGGGAGAGCTTTCGCTACGGCTGCGGGCTTGGCTACAGCGCTAGCGTCCAATTGCCTACTGGGGCTGTCGTCACTCTACTGGAAGGCTCTTGCGGCCTTACCGGCGTTGTCGTTACTCGGCTTTAGAGTGTTGATGTCATTGCTGTGTGTAATGGTGCTGCTTGCCGTGCGTAGGGAGTTGTCCCCCTTGCTGCGTGGTCTGACGCGACGTGACATTTTCCTACACGGTGCGGCAGCACTCCTAGTCGCTGCGAACTGGGGTACGTTCATTTGGGCTTCGATCCATGGACATGTGCTGGAAAGTGGTCTGGGGTACCTGATCGCGCCGGTTTTAGGGATATCGCTGGGCTTGCTGTTGTACCGTGAGAGGTTGTCATTGCCACGCGTATTGTCATTGGCACTAGTAGTAGGCAGCGTTGCCTATTTGCTTCTCGAAACAGGTGGGCTGGATAGCCGGGTGTTCTTGGTCATTGGCGTGACCTGGGGCGGTTACACCTGGCTCAAGAAATTAGCCCGACTGCCGCCGTGGTCGGGGCTGCTCCTCGAATCGCTCGTGCTGGGTGTGTTACTGGTTCCGCTGATCATCTGGGTGAGCACCCCTCTGGAGGGGTTCGCAGCCTTGGGTGCTGGTGATAAGGGGCTTCTCCTACTTTGCGGTGCAGTATCGCTGTTGCCGCTGGCCCTTTTTTCGTTCGCCGCTCAGCGGTTGCCCCTCAGCATATTGGGACTGATGCAGTTCGTGCTACCTCTGACTCAATTCTGCATCGCTCTGATTTTCTATGACCAGATGCCTTCCCGTGGTGCATTACTGGCGTTTTCGCTGATCGCCTTAGCCATGCTGCTTGTAATACTCGAGCCGTTGCTCAGTATATTTTTCATCAAGACAAAAGGAGTTGTTGATGATGTTTCAAACATATAGTGCAGTGGTCGTCGGGCTGGGAGTTGTTGGTAGTGCCACGCTGTGGCGCTTGGCTCAGCAGCAGCAAGGTGTTCTTGGCCTTGAGGCCGGCGCGCCTATCAACTTGCATGGAGGCTCCTACGGTGGCTCGCGGATTTTCCGCCAGGCCTACTGGGAAGGCTCAGACTACTTGCCATTGCTGGCAGAAGCAGATCAGGGGTGGCGCGAACTACAAGCGAGCTGTCACCGACCGTTGCTACACCACAGTGGAGGGTTGTTCATTGGCCCGATTCGTTCGGGTGTGGTTTCGGGCAGCGTGGCGACTGCGAAGGCCGGCGGCATTGCTCATCAGCGTCTGACCGCTGCTGAGGTCGAGGCAAGGTTTTCAGCGTTTCGTGCCGATGAGCACATGGAAGCGGTATTTGAGGAGGGCGCTTATACCATCGCAGCGGACGATGCGCGGCTGCAAATGCTGAATCAGGCGGTGGCTCATGGAGCAGAAATGCGCTTCGGCAGCCACGTGCAGGAAATAACCAGTACCGAGGGTGGAGTCCTACTGCGCCTGGCCGACGGTCAATTCGTTCTTACACAAAAAGTAGTCTTGGCGACCGGAGCCGGTTTGGCAAGCGCTCTGACTTCCGACCTCGCTGGGCTATTGCGCCCTCGCAGCGTGCCGATTTACTGGTTTGCGTTCAAACCGGGTACTGAGCAGCGATTTGCGAATTTCCCGGCTTTTCTCTACGAACTCGAAGATGGTCGCCTGTTGTATGGCACACCGCAAATCGATAATGCCGAGCCGGGCATTAAGGTTGGGTTCCATAATCACCAACAGTCCTCGCTGGATCCTCAAACGCAATTGGAGCCGGTTAGCGAAGTGCTAATCGCTGAAGTGTCTGCGTGCGTAGATCGAGTGTTCCCCGATCTCATATCTCGCCCATATGCCTCACGCAAGTGCGTATACACCTTGACACCGGACGAAGCATTCATATTAAGCGAATCCAGGGATCTTCCAGGTGTGCTCTATGCCTCGGCCTGTTCCGGGCATGGCTTTAAGTTTGCGCCAGCCTTGGGCGGTTGCCTGGCCCGCGCGGTGGCAGGCAAGTCTTTATCCATACAGGTTCCGGCCTTTAGTCGTTCGCGCTTTGCCCGTTAGCCACTGGTAGTTGCAAGGTCTTCCTGCAACTGTTAACCCAACTACTGAGCAATCGCGTAGTGACTGTATGAACTTATCTACAAAGCTTAGTAGATAAGATGCCGGCACGATTAATCGGCCACTGGAAGACGCATTACTTGAAACGCAAGATTCCCGCGCTCAATGCGCTTAAAGCCTTTGAAATTGCAGGAAGTACCGGCAACTTTACCCGTGCCGCCGATCTTCTGAGTGTCACACAGAGCGCAGTCAGCCGCCAGGTACGTCAGCTTGAGGAGCAGATTGGCGAAGTGTTGCTTGTGCGCCGGCATCATCGACTGGAACTGACACGTGCAGGGCGGGTTTTACTGAATGCTTTGAATCAGTCGTTTGACCGTATAGAGATCGCCGTGCGGGGCATTCAGCAGAAACAGCATCTCAATCGCTTGCGGGTTAATGCGCCCACCACATTTGCTAGTCGCTGGCTGCTGCCGCGTCTGAGTCGCCTGCGTCAGTTCCATCCAGACTTGGAGTTGAGCATTACAACTCTCGCAAACGACAGCCTTACCGAAAGCGGCACATTGGATTGCGCCATTCGCTTCGGTATTGGTGAATGGGAGCAACTGCACAGTAGTTTACTGATGCGCGAGCGGCATATTGCTGTTTGCTCGCCACGCCTGCTGGCCGGCCTTCAAGAAAGTGAGGAACCGACAAATTTCAACCGCTTCACGTTGCTTCACGTCCTCTCTAACGAAGAGCAACGCTATCAGACGTGGCAGCGCTGGCTCGACGCGGCAGGGATTCAAGGTGTGGAGACTATCAGAGGCTATGAGTTCGACGTATGTGACCTGGCTATCCGCGCAGCTATCGATGGGCTTGGAATCACTATCGCTGACTGGCACATGGTTAGTCGTGAATTGATCACGGGGCAGCTTACCCCAGTACAGAATGTGCACGTTGAGGGCCACCTGTCGTACTGGCTGGTAACTCGTCCGGAACAAGCGGAGTCGCCATCTTTGCAGGTGTTTCGCGAATGGTTGCAGCAGGAAATATGGCTTTCCATGCGCAGTCTGGAGCCATCTACCGCCGCCTTTATGGAGGATGAAGGCGCTAGCTGGGCCGGTACTAGATCTGTTCTGCCTGTCGGTTAGGCACCAGACGGCTGCCCAAGTAGCTACCTTGAAGAGCTATAGCGCATACGCCTTGGTGCTAAAACCTTGGTCGAAAGAGCCTCTATCAGCGTCTACTTTTATAGCCTAGCGCGATGGGCAGGCCGACACCTTTCCTCCGCCGATTTCAGTTTCCTCATGATCTAGTCCCTAATCGTGGTAAGTCCCTAGGAACTCTGCTCTGGCATCAGATAGAAGCGGAGCATTGTGGGCGTGCGCAAATAGCTCTGCGTCGACAAGCACCTGACGGAAATTCTCGCGCTCTAGGTCGGGAGTAACATGCGCTAAAGGAATTATTAACCCCGAATTTAATCGTTTGTCCAAAATCAAGCGGAGCACAAGACTGGCAGCACCTCGCACAACAAGAATCTGAGGATTGCCAGTATGTCATCCCCTTCTCGCTCTCTGCCCGGACTGCCCGTCGCCACCCTGCTGCTATGCAGCCTGTCGCTTATGGCCGCAGAAAGCACTATGCCAGCCGATGGCTTTATCGAAGGCAGCTCGCTCAAGCTGATCAACCGCAACTTCTATTTCAATCGCGATTTCCGCAGCCGTGACGACGGCCTGTTCAACGGCCGCCAGCAGAGTTATCGCGAGGAGTGGGCCCAGGGTTTCCAGGGCTTATTCAGCTCCGGCTACTCCAGGGGGACTGTCGGCGTGGGTTTCGATGCCCACACCCTACTCGGTGTGAAGCTCGACAGCGGTGGTGGCACCTCGGGAACCAACCTGCTGCCGCTGGACAGCCAGCGCAACGCCGAGGACGACTACTCTGCTGCCGGTGCTGCGCTGAAGCTCCGCGCCTTCGATACCGAATTGAAGTTGGGCGATGTATTTCCGGTCACCCCCGTGTTTCAGCGTGGCGATGGCCGCCTGTTGCCGCAGAGTTTTCGCGGCGTGTCGCTCCAGAACAGCTCCGTTGAAGGCTTGATCCTCCTCGGCGGACACCTGCACTCGGCACGCAACAAAGCAAGCAGCAATCACGACGGCGAGATGACCACCGAATACGGCGTCACTGCCTATGAGTCGGCCAGCTACTTTGGCGGCGACTATTCCTTTGCCGGTGGCCCTGTGCTGAGCCTTTACCGGGCAAGATTCGAGGATGTCTGGGACCAGACTTACCTGAGCCTGGGGCATCAGTTCAGCCTGGCCGAAGCGAGCACTCTGGCATTCGGCGCCAACCTCTACCGCACCCGCGATGAAGGCAGCTCGCGCGCTGGTGATATCAATAACGATAGCTGGAGTGCACACGCCAGCCTGCGCCTCGGCGCGCATCGCTTCATGATCGCGCACCAACGCATCGACGGCGACCAACCCTTCGACTACCTGGGCGACGGTGACTCGATCTACCTCGCCAACTCGGTGCTCTATTCCGACTTCAACTCGCCCAATGAGCGCTCCTGGCAGCTGCGCTATGACGTCGACATGGCGGCGTTCGGAGTCCCTGGCCTGAGTCTGATGACCCGCTATCTGCGCGGCACCGACATCGATAACTCAAAGGTCGACCCCAACGGTGCATACAGCTACTACATGGTGCTGGGCGACGGCGGCAAGCACTGGGAGCGCGACATAGAGGTCAAGTACCTCGTTCAGGACGGCCCAACCAGGGACCTCTCCATTTCCGTGCAACAGACCGTGCACCGTGGCAACTCGGCTCAGGCCGACGGTGATGTCGATCAGGTGCGGATTATCACCCAGTACCCGCTCGACATCCTCTGACACAACGCGGGCCCGGCGCCATCCCGGGTCATACATTCGCTTAAAACCAGGTAAGAGAATCATGCGACAGCATCGTAATTTTGTAGACGGCCAGTTCGTCGAGCCAGTCAGCGAGCAACGTATCGCAGTATACAGTCCGGCCACAGAGCAACTGATCGCTCATGTGCCCGCGGCCAGTGACGACGAGGCGCGCCATGCCGTACAGGTAGCGGCTGCCGCACAGAAGCGCTGGGGCAAACTGACCAGCATCGAGCGCGCCGACCACCTGCGTCGTTTTGCCGATGCCTTGGTGGACAATGCCGACAACATCGGCAGTGCCTTGGCCGCAGAATCCGGCAAAAGTCTCGAGGACGCCACCCATGAGGCTATCTATGCGGCCGAGATTACCCGCTATCACGCCGAGTGGGCGCGGCGTATAGAGGGAGAAGTGATTCCCAGCGACAACCCTGACGAAACCCTGATCTTGCAGCGAGAGCCCTTTGGCGTTGTTGCCTGCCTGATTCCCTTCAACTACCCGGTCTACACCCTGCTGCGTAAAGTGGCGCCGGCACTCATCGCCGGTAACACGGTGGTAGTACGGCCGAGCAACAACACCCCCACCTCGGCCTTCGAGATTGCTCAGGCTGCCCAGCAGGCCGGCCTGCCGTCAGGGGTGTTCAACCTGCTGACCATGGACCACGCCACCGCCGGCGTGCTCTGCACCCAGCCTGCCGTGGGTCTTATCACCCTCACTGGCAGTGTTGCTGCCGGTCGTAGCGTCTTGGAGTACTGCAAGGAAAACATCGCCAAACCGTCCCTGGAGTTGGGCGGCAAGACGCCTGCGATCATTGAGGCCGATGCCGATCTGGAGAAGGCAGCAACTGATCTGGTGCGCTCCAAGACCACCAACTGTGGCCAATTGTGTACCGCTATCGAGCGAGTCTATGTGCAGGAAACGGTGCATGACTGCTTCCTCGCTTTGCTCAAGGAAAAAATGGCTGCCGTGCGCATCGGTGATCGCGCCGCGGACACCCGTCTGATGGGGCCTCTGATCAGCGCAAAGGCCCGAGAGCAGATTCATGGCATGGTCCTGCGGGCCCTGGACGAGGGGGCAGTCCTGGAGGCCGGTGGAGAGCTACCTGAGGGCCCAGGCTACTTCTATCCGGCGACCCTGCTCAGCGGCTGTCGCCAGGAGATGGAGATCATCCGCGAGGAAACCTTCGGGCCAATCATGCCGGTGCTCCGCTATCGCGATATAGACGAGGCCATCGCCTTGGCCAACGACCACCAGTTTGGCCTGGCCTCGGTGCTTTACACCGAAAACTATCGCACCGCCATGAAGGTGACCAACGCCATCGAAGCAGGAGAGCTCTACATCAACCGCACACCGTCGGATCCCTACCAGGGTTTTCACGCCGGCTGGAAACGCTCCGGTCTTGGCGGTGACGACGGTAAGCACGGGATGCTCGAGTTCACCCAGACCCGCCTGGTGGTCATGAAGCACTGACCGTAGCTCCAAACCCTGCACGCCCGGGCGGTCGTGCAGGGGACCCAATAAGAACAATCATTGAACAGGCCCCATGCGGGCTCCGAGGATACACCGATGTCCCCAACTTCTGCCCAGATCGCCGGGCTTGCCGGCACCACTGAAAATGGCAAGCCCCAGCGCTACGTCCAGCTTATGTTGCTGGTGCTCGCCGCCGGCGCCATCTATCCCGTGCTCTACCTGCGCCAGGTCTACCAGAGCACCATGCTGGAGGTGTTCTCCATCAGCAACACCGAGCTGGGCTACCTCTATTCCATGCTTGGTACTTTGTTCCTGGTCAGCTATCTGCCAAGTGGCTGGCTGGCGGACCGCATTTCCCCGCGCTACTTGATCAGTTTCTCCCTGGTGGCTACCGGCTTGCTGGCTCTGTGGTACTCCACTGCCCCGGGCTTCAATAGCCTGCTGGTCATCTACGCCTGCTGGGGGATCAGTACTGGACTGACATTCTGGGCATCGGTGCTCAAGCGGGTGAAGATGATCGCCCGACATTCCGAGCAGGGGCGCTTCTTCGGCATCCTTGATGGCGGACGCGGGTTGGTGGAAGCGTTGTTGGCCACCATTGCCATCGCACTGTTTGCGTATGCCACCGAGACCCAGGGCCAGTCCGTAGCAGTCGGCTTCAGTCAGGTGGTCTACCTCTATGCTTTCATCTGCCTGGTCATCGGAGGGCTGATGCTCGGCGTAAGGGACCCAAGGGCAAGCGCCCAGGACGATACCCTCGCAGAGCATCAGAAGAACAATCTGCTGCGCGATCTCCGAGCCCTCGCAGCCATTCCCGAGCTGTGGCTGGTGGCGGCGATAGTGTTCTGCGGCTACCACATATTCTGGGCCACCTACAGTTTCTCCGCCTATCTGCAAGAGGGCGGCTTCGGCCTCAGTGCGGTAATGGCCGGCACCATCACCACGGTAAAGCTGTGGATGCGCCCCATCGGTGGCATCGGCGGTGGCTACCTGGGGGACAGGTTCTCGAACATTTCGGTGCTGACTGTCGCCCTGGCGCTGGCCACGCTCGGCATGCTCGGCCTGATCATTTTTCCTGCTCTGAACAGCCTTGCCGTGTTGGTCGTTCTGGTGCTGTTCATCGGCCTGCTTACCTACGCCATCCGCGGCCTGTACTGGGCGATTCTGGACAACTGCCAGATTCCGCTTCGCATCACGGGCCTGGCTATCGGCATCATCTCGGTGGTGGGTTATTCGCCTGACGTGTTCATTCCGCTGGTCAACGGCTGGATTGCCGATGCCTTCCCCGGCTTCCTCGGTTATCAGATCTATTTTGGCTACATCGCCTTCATTGGCGCCCTGGGTGTGATCGCTGCTCTCACCCTTCAAAAACGCATTCGTGACAAGGTAGGCAACTGACTATGAAGATCGTCTCTCTCCAAACCCACGTCGTCGCCGTGCCGCCACCTCATATCGGCGGCATGTACTGGCTGTTCGTGCAACTGAAGACCGACTGCGGCATCGAAGGCGTCGGCGAGATCTACTCCGCCACGTTCCACCCGAAAGCCATGGTTCCGATAATCGAAGATGTGTTCGAGCGCTATCTGCTTAACCAAGATCCGCACCACATCGAGCGCTTCTTCCGTCAGGCCTATTCTAGTGGCTTCACTCAGCGCCCCGACCTTACGATGATGGGCGTGGTTTCCGGCCTGGAAATGGCTTGCTGGGACATCATCGGCAAGGCTGCTAACAAGCCGGTGTACGAGCTTCTGGGCGGGCTGGTGAACGAGCGCCTGCGTTCCTACAGTTATCTCTATCCGGTCAACGCCAAGGGGGAGTACGACTACGACGACCCGGATTTGGCCGCCGAATGCGCTGCAAGATACGTGAAGCAGGGGTTCACAGCTGTAAAATTCGATCCGGCCGGTCCTTACACCGCCTACTCAGGTCATCAACTGTCCCTTGAAGTGATGGAGCGCTGTGAGACTTTCTGCAGAAAAATCCGCGAAGCGGTAGGCAACAAGTGCGACCTGCTGTTTGGCACCCATGGACAGATGGTGCCGTCCTCCGCCATCCGCCTCGCCCAGCGTCTGGAGAAGTACGACCCACTGTGGTTCGAGGAGCCCGTTCCTCCGGGTCAGGAAGAGGCAATGGGGAGGGTGGCGGCCAAGACCCGCATCCCTATTGCCGCTGGTGAGAGGGTTACCACCAAGTACGAGTTCCACAAGCTGCTGACCACTGGCGGAGTCTCAATCCTGCAGATGAACTTGGGGCGCTGTGGTGGGCTGCTGGAGGCGAAGAAGATCGCAAGTCTGGCCGAAGCTTACTACGCACAGATTGCCCCGCATCTCTATAACGGTCCGATTGGCGCCGCCGCCAGTTTCCAGCTCGCCGCCTGCTCGCCGAACTTCCTCATTCAGGAAAGCATCGAGACCTGGGGCGGCTTCCACGCCGAGGTGCTGAAAAAACCGCTGCAGTGGGAGGACGGTTACATCATCCCGTCGAGAGAGCCGGGTTTGGGAGTCGAGCTGAACATGGAGGTGGTGCGGCAGCACTCGCCCTATTCCGGTGACCGCCTGCATCTGCAGATGGCCCCCAATCCTGTGGACGTGCGCGATACGGTGCCAGCCAAGGGGTAGGTCCATATTCACTTCGCCTGTCTCCCCTCCCTGTCGCAGGGGCGGCAGTACAGACCGCCCCGGTAGTGGGCCATGAAACGAACGACGTGGTATTGAGCAATGACATACGACTACATAATCGTGGGCGCCGGCTCTGCCGGCTGTATCTTGGCTAACCGCCTTAGTGCCTCGGGCGCGCATTCCGTGTTGCTGCTGGAAGCCGGAGGTAAAGACGACTCGCTATGGTTCAAGGTGCCGGTGGGCTTCTCCAAGATGTACTACAACCCCACCTACAACTGGATGTACTACAGTCAGCCCGAGATGGAGCTGGCCGGTCGCAGCATTTATGCGCCACGCGGCAAGGTGCAGGGTGGTTCGGGCTCGATCAATGCAATGATCTACGTGCGTGGCCAGGCCCATGATTTTGATGACTGGGCGGCCAACGGCAATCAAGGCTGGTCGTTCAAGGATGTGCTGCCCTATTTCAAGAAGCTGGAAAGCCATCCACTGGGCGACACCGAATATCACGGTGCCAGTGGCCCGATCCGTATCAGTCCGATGAAGGGGCATACGCATGCTATCTGTGACACCTTCATCGAAGGCTGCCAAGAGTTGGGCTACAAGCGCACCGATGACTTCAATGGCAAGCACTTCGAAGGTGCTGGGCTCTACGATGTCAATACCAAGAACGGCCAACGCTGCTCAAGCAGCTTCGCCTACCTACATCCTGCTCTAACGCGGTCGAATCTGACGATTGAGCATCATGCCCTTGCCGAGCGCATACTGTTCGATGAAAACCGACGCGCTGTCGGTGTGATAATCAGTCAACACGGCGTGCCGCGCAGCTTCACTGCGCTCAAAGAAGTGATTCTTGCCACAGGGGCGGTAGATACGCCCAAACTGTTGCAGCTTTCCGGAGTTGGGGATCAGGGGTTACTTAGAAAACATGAAATTCCCTTGGTACACCATCTACCTGCGGTGGGCCGCAATCTACAGGACCACCTTTGCGTTAGCTATTACTACAAAGCTAATGTTCCCACCTTGAATGATGAGTTAAATTCGCTTTTGGGCCAGATCAGGCTGGGCATCAAGTATCTGTTAACGCGCAAGGGCGCCTTGTCGATGAGCGTCAACCAGGCGGGCGGATTTTTCCGAGGTCAGGAGTATCTGGAGCATCCCAATCTACAGCTCTACTTTAACCCGCTGTCCTATCAGATACCAAAGAGCAATAAAGCGAGTCTTAAGCCAGAGCCCTATTCCGGCTTCTTACTAGCCTTCAATCCGTGCCGTCCTAGCAGCCGCGGGAGCATCGAAATCGCATCAAAGAATCCGGCTGATGCAGCGTTGATTCGCCCCAACTACCTGAGTACCGAGAAGGACGTGGAAGAGGTGATCCAAGGCAGTCGCCTGATCCGCAAGATAATGAATGCCTCCGCGTTGAGGAAAATCACCGTGGAGGAAGTCTTGCCTGGTGCTAGCGTCGATGACGATGCCAGCATGCTCCAATACTTCCGTGAGAATGCCGGCTCCATCTATCACCTTTGTGGCTCCTGCGCGATGGGCAGTGACCCGGCGCTATCGGTAGTGGATAAGCGTCTTAAGGTGCATGGCATTGACGGTCTTCGGGTGGTCGATGCTTCGATATTCCCTAATGTCACGTCTGGCAATACTAATGCTGCAGCTATGATGGTGGCGGAGAAGGGGGCCGACCTAATTCTGGCCGAGGCCTAATCACGTCGGCACGCGGGGATCATCCTCTGCCGGGCCTGGTGTCAGGTGCCTTTATCAGGGACAGTCTCTCTTGTGGGAAAGCCAGGTCTGTCCGGGGGCTGGTGGATGTGTAGTTATGAGCTACTGCCCGCATTTCGCAGCTCAAACTCCACCGGACTGAAACAGTCTAGCGTTGAGTGGCGGCGATGGTGCTCTTCGGCGTTGCCTGTTAGATCAGGAACTCAAACGTGGAGAGTCGTTTTACGGTTTCGGGGAGTTTTTGCTGCAGTAGTTAGTCGAGGTATTACCGCACACTATGAGGTGGTTTTTTCAGCGACGTTCGCTGATCAAGATCACCGAGGCATTGCACTTAATTGCCGCGGCGAGTACGTGGCGATCATCCGCGTCAGGAAGACTAAGTCCCTCAATTTGCGGCTCGTAATCAACGACCAGGGCATCCGTCACAGCCCGATCCATCATTGAGGATGTTCTGTCCAATTGTTCGGCGGTTAGCTCCGGACGATTGGTCAGGAGATTGCGCCTTCACTCGTCATGAGCCAGGGCCGACCAGCGTGCACGGTATACGCCGGTCAGAGCCAAATACATCAAAAGTCACTTAGCGGTGCCGGGTAGAGAACATTCGCATCATAGAAGGCTGTGAACGGTGAATGCCTCATTCGTACCCCATCCCTAGCTCCTGCGCTTGTGCCGCTAGTTCATCCATCGCAGTGCGGCTCGCGTTATCACGCTGTTCCTTGTAAGCCATCAGATCAGCGAGCTTGATCCTACGATGCCGGCCGGTTTTGGTGTGTGGCAACGCACCTTGATCCAAAAGCTTCACTAGATGCGGCCTCGACAAGTTGAGCATGTCCGCACCTTCCTGGGTAGTCAGTTCGGCATGAATAGGGACGACCCTCACTGCATTACCAAGGGCGAGTTCGCTCAGGATTTCGCCGAGCAAGCGGAAAGCGAACGTAGGTAGTTCGACGACTTCACGCTGTTGCGTTTCGTCAATCAACTCAATGCGCGGGGTCTCAAGCTTGGTGGTGAGAAATGAAGCTAACTGGCGACTTGACTCCATAGCCGCAGCGATTTCTTTCTCATCGGGGAGACCGGTGCGGGTGAGGCCAGCGGTGGACATGGTTTTCTCCCAAAAACTCTGTATTCAATTGTCATCGTGGTTGCTGCTCGGCACCGATGGATAATCTTATATTCGGAATAAACGGAAATCGAAATAAACGAAACAGTTTTCGGAGAAGGAGGATTTCCTTAAGTAGGTTTCGCCGCCACCCAATTTGTCGAGGTCGTGTGAACCTTCGATGCAACTTTTGCCTTCTGGCATCAACGGCAGGTGGCATGCTGGAAGCGGTACGTCCACTGTCCATGGATGGTGGACGGTTCGCTGGCGGGCTGTCAGCAGCCAATGCAAGGTGATTCAGAGCTTTTGCGATTCAGCGAGCAGGAACCACAAGCCTCATCGTGGTGTGGATTAAGCACGCTTCAGAGCCAGTGCTGGCGAGGGTTTGCGGTGTAAGCGGCACGCCGATGCATTTCTTGGGTGCCGTCTCCAACCCCTGTGCAGACTACGATCTAGGCCAACGAAGTGCCGCCTCCTTTTATCTTGCCCTCCGCTTTTCCATTCATTTCCGGCTTTGGTAGGGGGCTCAGGGGTGAAAGGTATGGCGCCATCTCTTACGTGAAAGGTGGCAGAGGGCACAGTCGTCTGCACGAAAGTGATAACGAGGCGCCACGCTTTCGACATGCTAGTTAATGGTACCCGGGTCGGTTTCACCATGAGTCGTAGGGGATACCGTGCTGTTCGATGTAAGCCTTTGCAGCTGGTTTTAACGTCCGGTGCTGACCCTTCGACATTCCTTGGTATGGCCCTTTCGGCTCAACTTCAGCTTGGACGCGCAGGACTTCCGAGCCTTTGAAGCAGGAACCACTGACCCAGAGTTTTGCGATACCACCAGGTGCCAGACCGATAACGACGGCATCACGATATGCGGACTGCCGTCCGCCCATGACGCAGTCAACCTCCTCTTGCTGAAGCATTAAGTTGCGAGCTGACTCTGGTATTTCCAGCGTCGTTCGATAGGTTTGGGGTTCAGGCAAGGATTGCCAGCGGATGAATATGCTTTTGGGAAGCCCCAGTTGGTTCATGTACTTCCCTGAACCCATACCGATTTTTGTAGGCCAGCCTGATACCTCGCCCGTACTTGAAACGGTGCCAGACATCGCTTGAGTGGCGGTGATGCCACGAACATCTGTAACGTCGGCGGTCTCTAGCCAAATATCCATGTGTTCGGGTGTAAAGAAACCGAGATGCCAGGCTTTGTAAGGTAATTGCGGCTTACTGGGCGCCTCGGTGCCGCTGCAAATTCCTGGCAATGGAATAAGTAAAACCAGAGTGAGCAGTAGGCCTTTGTGAAAGATACATTCACCACGATCCATACGGGATGCCGTGCTGTTCTATATAAGCCTTCGCCGCAGGTTCAAGTGGCAAGGCATATTGTCCATCGCTTTGCCCTTGATCAGGTCCCTTGGGTTCAATTTCAGCCTTAACGCGTAGGACTTCCGTACCTTTAAAACAAGGGCCGCTTATCCACACTTTTACAATGCCGCCAGGGGCTAGACCGATAACGACTGCGTCTCGAAAGGTAGACTGCCAACCGCCCATGGGGCAATCAACCTGTTCTTGCTGGAGCATTAAACTACGAGCCGACTCAGGTATTTCAATGGTTGCACGATAGGTTTGTGGTTCAGCTAATGACTGCCACCGGATAGAGATGCGCTCAGGTAGGTCGAGTTGTTCAAATGCTATGCCTTTACCACGTACATAGGGCCCCGGCCACCTCGCAGCATTACCATTCCCGCTTTCTGGCTGGCTAACAGCAACTGTACCTCTGACTGCGTCCGTGAAGGTGATGCCACGGACATCCGTAACGTCGGCGGTCTCCAGCCAGACATCCATGTAGTCAGGCGCCATAAACCCCAAGTACCAGCCATCGGGAAACGGTAGGCGCGGTTGGCGCAAGTAGCACGCCTTGTGATCGCCCATAACCCGAATCAGGCAGTGCTCGCCGATCGTGAGGGGGACATTCTTGAACAGTTCGGCGACATCAGAATGCCCATCAGCAGTCAGGGTCACAGTGTTCTTACTATGTTGCCAGCGACCTTGAATATGGCCATCTAAATTGCCGTAGGCATAGCTTGCCTGGAAGTGGCCGTTGGCTTTCAGCAGCAGCGTGGAACCCGTTTCTCTAGCGCCTTGCAACACATAACTGCCAGCTAGCTCGGTTGCCGGTTTGGCGCTTGCGAGTAGTGGGATAAGGGCGAGCAGGAACAAGAGAAAACGCCTCATGCCCAGCAACACTCACCACGAGCCATAGGGGATGCCGTGCTGTTCGATATAGGCCTTGGCGGCAGGCTTCAATGAACGATGTCGGCCCTTAGAAAAGCCTTGATATGGTCCCTTAGGCTCAATCTCGGCCTGGATGCGAGCAATCTCTATTGGTGGCAAACAGGCGCCCATGACCCAAGCCTTAGCAATCCCGCCAGGAGCCAGGCCAATGACAATTGCCTGGCGATAATCCGAAGTTCGGCCGCTTGCCCCGCATTTTGCCGGTTCTTGACGGAGCATGATGTCGCGAGCGGCTGCGGGGATCGACAACGTAGCGCGATAGGTTTGCGGCTCGGCCAAAGACTGCCAGCGGATAAAAATGCGCTCAGGCAAATCCAAACCACTCAAATAGTGACCCGCGCCCCAGCCGAATCGCTCAGACCAACCGGCAGGTTTGCCGGAACCGTTCTCGGGCTGACGGATGGATACCGTTCCCTGTACCGCACCTGCGGAAGTGATGCCACGAATATCTGTGACATCGGCAGTCTCCAACCAGACATCCATATAGTCAGGCGCGAAGAAGCCTAGGCGCCAAGCCTCGTATGGCAATTGCGGCTGGCGCAAGTAGCACGCCTTGTGATCCCCCATATCCCGAATCAGGCAATGCTCGCCAACGGTCAGGGGCACATTCTTAAACAGCTCGGCTACATCCGAATGCCCTTCGGCGATCAGGGTGACTGTGTCCTTGACCCGTTGCCAGCGGCCTTGGATATGGCCATCCAGATTGCCGTAGGCAAAGGTCGCTTCGAAGCGACCGTCGTCCTTCAGCAATAGCATGGAGCCGGTTTCCCTGGCACCTTGCAGCACATAGTGGCCAGTTAACTCGGTGGTCGGCTTTGCGCTTGCAAACAGCGGGATAAGGGCGAGGAGAATAAACAGATAACGCTTCATAGCAGGTTTACCGAGTCGGGTTTGTTCGGGTGGACGGCGCGCTGCCCATTCACAGCAGGACGGTTGACGAAGTGAACGGTCAGTGCGCCACTTTCGCCCGGATAGACATTCCAGTGAGCGGATTGGTGCAGGAAATGGGCATAGAGCAAATCCTGCTCCGCGAACTCAAGGTTTAACGGCGCATTGCCCTGGGCATAAGCCATCAGTTTATCGGCAATGGCTTGAAGCTGAGGGGGAATGGCTACTTCAGGATCGAACTCCTCCAAGAGTTCGAAAGGTACCCCCGCCTCCTTAGCTAGGGTATGCATGATGCGCAGCGGAATGCGCCCATACTCGCCACGCACTCGGCGCTCCAGTTTGACCTGGGCATGGATAACCTTGCGCCGCACTGGGTTGTCGGTAGAGCGTACCTGCCGCCAGTCGATAAGCAGCGTGCCATTGGGCTGCGCCAAGTCGAGCAGGCCGCGTTGCGACCAGGATGCAAGGGCGCTGTTGGCATGTTTCCAGGCCAGGCTCTCTTCGTGGGGTAAGCGTTTATCCACCTCGTCACGGAAAGGGCGGGTGAGGAACAGCTTTTCCTCGGCCTCCAGCGGGTAGTTGCCACCGATATCGCCATGGGCGCCGGGCAATGCGATTTCCGAGAAGTTGGGTTGGGTACTGTTGAGCGAAAAGTTGTGGCGGCATTCATCGCCGGCCACCAGATGAATCACGCGCTTGGCGCTATCGGCTGCCAGGTGCAGCTTCAAGTCACCGTTTCGGTCGTCGTTCACGTCCCAACCGTCGCTCAGATCACCGATGGCCGCCACGGTGTCGAACAGGCCGATCAGGTTGACCTGCAATTCTTGGCCGAAGCGCCAGGCGAAGTTCTCGATCAGAGGCGCCTTTCCGTTGCGCATGGACTGGGCTAAAAGCGACGAGCCTTCGCGCCGCAGATCATTGACGAAATGGCGGGCGGCGGCAGCTCCTCGGCTGAAGCCAAAGACGTCAAACTCGATTTTTGATATTTCCAAGCCAGGGCTACTTTGGATGAACAAATCCAGCTGCGCCCTGAATTTTCCAGCTGCCGATTCAACTTTAGCAACAACTCCTGTTTCGCCCTTGCCAAGTGCCATATCAGGAAATTGCTGGTCAGGCTGCTCCGTCTTTGTACCTACACCTTCCACATACACACGTAGCACAGCCTCACGATCAGTTTTCACGAGGGGCCTGTCCGCATCATTGCGATAAAGGCCATACAACCGCGCAATATTGGTCCGCTGCCGCGCATAACTACTCATCGGGTCCATCTGATGAGGCGGGCAGTAATCCAATAGGGCGCGCTCATCGGCTGCGTCGTAACCGAGTTGGTTGGCGCGACACTGAGCACCCCGCGCGACGTTGGCATCATTGTCGCCGGTGCCATCAAAGAAGAAGCCCACGCGCAAGGTAATGCCCTGCTGCGTTTGTTCTTCCAGTTCCTCTTCCTCGTCCTCTTCTTCAAGGCCAAGTGGCGCGGGGTCACCCGGCTCTTCCTGCCAGGTTCGTGCGAAGGTGTCTGTGGGCGGGGCTAGGCTATTCGGAGCACTTGTCTCTAATGCAGGTGCTGCGCCACTACCTATCGCCAGTGCTACGGGCGCACTGAAGGCGGCGGCACCGTTGGTAGTACCGATCAGTACAGTCCCCGAACCACCAATCACCACATTGCCATGGCTACCGATGCTACCAAGCGTAGTAGCCGGCTTGCCGTTAATCAGTACGTTTGGGATTACATTACCTACGAGAGCGCCGCCACAGGCGGAACTATCGCCCTGGCGTGCAGCGCTCAGGTTGTCGAACAGGACGTCCGGTGAACCGCTGGCAATTGGATTGACTCCGTGACCTGGGATCGGACAGGCCGTTGGGTCTGACAGACGTGCGGCGGGCTTTCCGCTCATGTAAACACTCCTTGTTAGTGCCTAGTCCTCGTGGTCAGGCATCCGAAATACAAATTTGGTGCCCTTATTGGGCAACTGCAGATCGTAACCCGTACCCTATGTGCAAAGTCTTGCGCAGTCCGCGCAAACAGTAAGCGCCGCACAAATATCAACTGATAGAGCGTCATTGGGCTTGGGCGAGGTGGCTAGATTTTGGTGGGTCTCAAGCCGGCAGTGCCGGCTTGAGGTTCTACCTACAGAGTCAAAGGAAAATCTTTTATCTGTTGATCACTGCGCTGGTGCGAGCATATTCGTTGGTGAATTCGGCTTAGGAAGCCCACCTCAAATGCACGCCTTTCGATGGCGCAGGGGAGAAGATCGCGCTCAGCGATCATGGTTGCCCAAAGCCAACCACTCCTGGCATTGTCCAGCCAGGACTGAGCCAGCTTCACGCCCTGATTGAATGCCTGCCGACAGTCTTCAGCCCAGGTAATCTCCATGCCAGGGTGACCATCATGTGCCGGTAAGCAGGTCATTACGCCTTTGCTCATCTGACACCTCCTCGCACTTCGGAAAGCGCGCGTCGGTAGAGGACCACCAGTTCATCGAGCAGATCTAGGGCTGAGTAAGCAGCCACACGCAGGCGCAGGTTTTCCGGTTGGAAGCCTTGGGGCTCGGCCATTTGATCGAGCAGATTACCGAGCATGATGGCGCGCAGTTCAGCTGCTGCTTCAACGGGAAGGGTAGAGGGCTCTGATTCATGCAGCGGGCTTGGCCGCCGTGGGAAAGGTACAACGCAGGTTTCGAACTCAGCCATGGCACACCTCCGAATTAGCAGAGGCGAACAGCACGAGTAAGCGGCCAAGGCGGAGCTCTTGGGTAAAAAAGGGGTAGCGCATTTTCCTTATGCTCCTTGGTTCGATTAAGGAGCCGCGACCAACCGTTGCTACACGATATGGAGGCGGACCGCACGGGGGTAGCAAACCGGGAACCAAGGGAACCGGCCAGGCCGAAGCCTGCCCCGTACGGCCCGCCATAGAAATGCAGTAGCACAGTATCAAGATACTGGCTATGCGCTACGACGCTACCGCGTCTTGGTATCTCAGGTTGCTACACCCGGTCGTGGGTTTGACCACGACGGGCGCACTCTAGCTCGCGGGTTTCAGGATGGCAACCGGTTGGGGCGTAGATGGGGGGGGGATGGGCCGCACATAAATGTACAACCGGTTAGCTGTCGGCGCACAGGCGGCAGAGTGTGTTAAAGCGCAGTAAGCCAATACACTGGAATTAATGAAATCGCTGTCAGCGTGATCGATTGAGTACCTGGCGCTCGCACTGGTTTGTTAGCGCTTGAGGTGCAGAGAAACCTTAGTCGCAGGGTATGTTCTCTGGTATCCGCTTTCCCATGCTTACACGCTTCTCTGGGGCATAGCCGAGGGACTTGTAAAACCCGCATACGCTTTCGTTGTCGCTCATGATCTGAAGGTTGATCTTCATGCAGCCTCTTCCGGCCAACGCCTGTTCCGCGTGGCGCACTAGGGCCGCCCCGACGCCTTTCATGCGATTTGAATGATCCACTGCTACAGAGTACAGCCAGCCACGATGCCCGTCGTACCCCGCGAGGATAGTGCCAATGACTTTCTCTTCAAATGTGGCCACGAAGAATAGATCGTCTTTGGTTTCTAGCTTTTTATCGATAGCAACGCTCGGCGTATTATGTGCCGTCTCGTATCCGAATACCTTTTCCCAAAGATGGATTACTTGAGACCTGTGAGTGTCATTTGAATATGTAGTGATTGAGTGCATAGATATTTTAGTTAAAATCTTCCTAAGATTTCATCGCGGGATGGAATATAACCATCCCCAATGAGCATAAAAATTGAGTCAGTTGTTAAGCATCAAGCCAGCGTGGAGTTGAAATCGCAGAGCTATTAAAAATGGCTAGCCAAGGTCTCGCTAGCTTTTGGGTTGAGGTGCTGTGGCGGTCAACCTCGTTTCCAAAAATACCATCGAATCCAAGACTTGCTGCACATTGGCAAATATGCTCAATAAGTCCGCGTGTGGCATTGTACTGAATCATCGTCCAGGCATCTTCAGTGCTTACTCCCGCGCGATTTGCTTGCTGAGGAATTAACGATTTTAGATAATTAATTCCTGCGGCATTAGCTGTTGGACGCAGGACGTCTCCAGTAATCCAGCCATCGTACCAGTGCTCCTTTCTGAAATTTTCAAATAGATTGTTAGTCGGGTGCTGAGATACTTTCAGTCGTAGCTTCTCCAAATCATCCGATTTCAGCGTGCAGTCTAAAATATTGGCATTCAATACTATGCTTGATACCGAAATTTCAGTGCCGGCACCCGAAGCGAAGTCCTTTTCCGCCGTAAGAAAAATAGCACTGTGAGGAACAAGAAAAGGGTCTTTCCTTGGTGGAGGAATTTGCCAGCTTTGAAACCTAGAGGATGTCCCGTGATACCAGCATGGATGATTTATAAGGTGGCTCAGTGGACGTGTATATGGGACTTGGGTCATTACTATTCCTGACGTTTGGTTAAGGGCGGGCTTTAGCCCGTCGTTGTGAGCGAAGCGAGTGCCTGGTTAGGCGAATGAACTGAGTCCCCACATCGAATTATCGCAGTAGCTTAGGTTGCCGTGATAAGGGGCTGCGCCGCGCTAGAGCTTTGGCCCGTCGAATACGCCGCCAAACACGAGGAATGTCCTCGACTGGCGCCATGCTGAGTCGGACCGTCCAATAAGCCCATGCTCTCGTCTTGCGCATCAGAAGTCGCTCCCCCCTATCATGTAACTCCAGCAGTTCCGAGATGAAGCGGTAGAACGCACTATGGCTGAGAAACTGGTCGTTTACCCTCTCGAGAAGTGCCTCACCAATCTGCTTGACCCCCACGAGGATGATTGCACAAGGCAATACACAAATGGCGACTGGCAGCACGATAGCGAGCCACAACTGAAGGATCAGATTCCATGTATTTAGCAGGAACTGTTCCAGATCGGCAAAGAGTGCCTCTCTGGAGAGAGTCGCAATAACGATGCCGGCCAGTACTGCCACAAAGCCGGTCAGGTATGCGGCAAAATTACTGGGTGATGGTAGTTTGAAGAAGGCTCCTGCGCCGCGTAACAACGGCTCCTGAGCTCTAGCCTTAAGTTCTCGCCGCCACTCCCAGTCTTCAATGAGGTGCTTGGCCAAGGAGCGCAAATTGTCCCCTTCAGCGAATGTAGCACGGATATAAGCGTGCTTTTCTTTCGCCAAGGTGTCATGAGGCGTCCTGAAGTGGACCCGCTTGCCGGCAGGATAAAGTAAGCGATAGCGCCGCTCAGTCCCTTGGAAATATACCTGCATAAGGCCAAGCATCATGGGCAACTCGTAAATCAGCAGCCATGCCTGATCACTTTTGCTCAGCAGGTATGTACTTTTGGCAATGCGTAGGTACAGGTCGGAGAACAACAGCCCCAGAATAAGTGTTGCCAGCCCAATAGACAGCCATAGAGCAAATGAGTCGAGAGCGTAGAAAACTGGCGGGCGAAAAGTTTTGCGGTAATGGCGGATTTTGTCGGCTATCGCTTCCATGTGGCTTCTCTGTCACTAAGTTGGTGATTAGTACTCTGGTGCAATGAGTTTCTATTTAATGATGGGTGTAAAAAATGGTGAAAGTCGGCCAGTAGCAGTAGGCCAAATGCAGTTGTCGACCCATAACTGCCACTTGCAGAGGGCCGTTATGGGGCCAAATCCATATATTAGCTTTGGCGCAGCCGGTCCTTTGGCCTAGGTTTGCTTGATGGCGATGGAGCAGGTTTTGCCAGCCTGCGCATCCGAGTGGCGAACCTGTATTTGCCAGTAGCTAGAGCGCAACCAACTCGGCGATTTTTGCCGCGACCATCGCCATTGAGTCTTCCATAGTGTCTAGGCCGGTTCGGGAGGCGAGCATGGGGCTGATATTGCGGAGGGCTTCATATGTCGTGTTGTGAACGATAGGAATAAGCTGGTTCCCCGCCAGGAGTGTCGAGAGTTCTTTGTCGGCAACGCTCTCTTTTGGGAGCCGACTCAGTAGCGCTGGGGTAACAAGCACTAGCCCAATTCGCGAATTCGCTAAGCCCTTGTCGATAGCGCGCATCATTGGAACGCCGAGGCCAAGGTCTTTCTCGCTGAACCAGACTTTGACACCGGCTGCCACGAGCAACTCGTGCAGTTCTTTAGCTGGCCCTTGTCGGTCGTCCCATGCATGGCAGAGGAATACGTCGCGTAGGTCAGGCTGATTGGCTGCTCGTGCCTCAACCGTTTGGCGGATTGGCGTGAGTGACTGAACTTGGGCGAGGGTGTACGACAAGGACGAGCCAGCTTTTGACCAGCGTGGCTTTGAGTTTCCGCTGGGCCTAACACCACTGGCACTACTGGTGGCATAGCTACTCGCGCGACTGCTCGGTGTGGCATAGGACCGGATGTTGCTGCGGTAGCGGCATGCGGGGCAGGCAGCGGCCGCTGCACTTGAGCTGTGTCCACGTACAGGTGCTGTGCATCTAGACATGTCGAAATCCTAAATTTATAGGGAGAGAGGTCCCTGGGCAAAGAATGTGCCCAGGGTTCTGTTGAGCGATTAAATCAATTAGTCGCTTTTGGGCGAATGACGATGCGGAACGGTTGGCCGTTAGCACGTCGAATCACCTTTCCCGATTTGGTGGTGATGGTCATACGGTAGATGACCTCGCCTTCCCCTTCGGGCTTTTCGAACATCTCAAGCTGAGGCATAAAATGTCTCCATTGAGGTGGCTCGAACACAGAACTCGCTCCCTTGCGTAAGGAGTCAACAACGACTACTATCGCAAAGCTTTCAACACAAAAGCGCGAGAGACATCTGGAGCCAGTTCAGACGTCTTTTACCGAGGCCGGTCAAGTTCGCACCTTGACCGGCTTTTTCGTTTCTGGCGTTCTACTATCCCGCTCAAGCCGCTTTATGGATCGCAAAAGGTGCTATAGATTGAGATAGGATGCATCCATAATTAAATCCTATCATGATCATTTTGATTAGATCAAGTGCTCGCATGCTATAGTGATTTCAGATGTGATCGGCAGTGAACTGGTCATGCAGTAAGACAGGTACGACGGGGTGCAGATGATTGATTTGAGGGATTACAGCCAGGCCCAGCGGGAACGTCTGGTTTATATAGATTTTCGCCTCTATTTCACTGGGGGCGTTTCCCGAGCCGATCTGATGGATCGCTTCGGTATAGGCGCCGCCGCCGCCACTCGTGATTTCGCGCAATATCGGGAGATTGCTCCTGGTAATACAGAGCTTGATACGGTGGCCAAGCACTACGTGATATGTGAGACCTTTTCACCTTTAATTGCGCATTCGCCTGAGCGGGTGCTCGCAGCTCTTTCTCAGGGGTACGGTTACGACTTGGAAGGCGAAAAGCCACTCATCCTCAACGAGTCTGTTTCGCTACTGAGCAAACCTAAGGTCGAAATCCTTGCGCCAATAACTCGTGCCATTAGCCTGAATCAGGTGGTGAAAATTAGTTACACGTCTGGTTCGGGGGAGTCTGAGCGTGAAATTGTGCCCTTCGCTGTTAGCTGTGATGGCTTGCGCTGGCATGTCCGAGCTTACGATAGGAAGCGTGAGAAGTTTGTAGACTTTGTGCTCACCCGAATTGGCCACGCTCAGGTTCAATTGGGACAAAAACCTACAGATGTTGAAAACCAAATGCATGATGATCAGTGGAATCGCATGCTGGATTTGCCCCTCGTATCGCACCCTGATAGGGACTGTGAGCAGATCGTGATGCGCGACTATGATATGCCTGATGGTGTGCTTAGGTTGCGTGTTCGGGCTGCAATGGCAGGATACGTACTGCAGCAATACCACGTCGACTGTTCTCCAGACCACAGCATTGAGGACAAGGCTTATCGTCTCTGGTTGAGCGATCCCTTTGTTCTGTATGGAGTGGAGAGCTCTATGTTTGCTCCCGGATACAAAAGCCCGAAAAGCTAATGACAGCTTCGAGACGCGGATAACCATAAATGAGACTGTTTGTTGACTATTGATTACGTGGCATCCCTCTGACTGCGCTGATTTTGGCGACCTGTCGATGATCGAGATGCTTGCAATGTTGTAGGGCTGCTGAATATACGGCGGCTAAAGGTCTGGTGAGCGATCTGCTTGGCGTCCTCAGTCGATATTCCGCCTTGAACCAGGCGTTCCACGTAGTCCTCTTGCGAAAGCTGTGACGCATTTTGTGGGCCCGCGTGGCGACCAGTCCGGTGAATGACAGCCTTCAACCAGCGTGATGGGGAGGTGCGGATAGCTCCCTTGGCCAGTGCGTTCAGCAGTTGAGCGGTAATCGCTTCCTGCTGGTCAGCTGGAATTGAACTGATCAGCTGGGAGACCTTTTGTTTTTCCATCGCGTTCAGTTGCGTCGGTTCTGCCGTGTGTCGTACTGATGATTCATATGAAGGTTCATATGGTGGTTCTAGGGGTGACATAGCTTTGTCACCCTCCCCCTGACACAGCTGTGTCACCCCCGGGGTGACAGGGTTGTCACCCTCCCCAGCTCTGTCTTCAGCCGGGGGTGACAAATTGTCGGGGTAGCTTAGTGCCAGGGTGTAGCCATTAGAAACCTGCCGGCCGTTGGCATCGAATCGAGCGTCTTTCCTAAGCATGCCTGCGGTTAGCAGGGTTTTGATGGTGCGCTGAATGGTGCGTTCCGAAGTGCTGCATTTGGCTGCAATCGTCTTCATCTTCGGCCAGCAGTAGCCGTGATCGTCTGCGTTATCAGCGAGCGCCATGAGAATTAGCTTCGGTACTGGTGGAAGCGGCTGCTCCCATGCCCAGTTCATGGCCTTGATGCTCATAACGGTCAGGCTTCTTCAATGACACGAGCTACTGCAGATGTTTTGAAGTAGACCCTGCGGCCGATTTTGACCTTGCACCGACGTAGCTCGGCAGACAACTCGCTGTCTCCGCTTAGGGATACCCTTAGGCCATCTTTGCTGCGATGCAGAACCTCTGCTAACTGTTGGAGGGAGAGTAGTGGAGAGCCGCCGTAGCGGTTCAGGAGGGTTTCTTCGATTGTCATCGGGCGACTCCTCAAATGGCTTGCGATACACTGAGGTCATTACGCAAAGAGGCGTAAGAGTCCTTAAAAAATACCAAATGTCCGTATTTTGAACATTTAGTTCTTTTTATGATCGAAGGATCAGGATGTCAAGTACAATCGAAGATCGCGTCATTCTGATTTTGAAGGAGCAAATGTCTCCTGCTGACCTTGAGGGCCTGAAAGGGCATGAAGGGGCTTTCTCTGCGTTGCTCAGTCTGTGGAGCCAGCCGCAATACGCTGGCCGTGGTTTCTGGGAGAAGCTGTCCCAGCTAACAGATATTCCGTCTGCAAGATGGCGCAGCGCTTTCTCGCGCAAGCAGAAGCCTACTTCCGCCATGATCGAGTCGATAGCCCACTTGTGGCCGAAGTACGCGTTCTGGCTGGTCACAGGTGTGACCGATGCTGCTAATGGCCATGTGGCGCCACTTACAGCACTGACTTTCCCTGAGTTTCTTCATGCGGAGCAGCCTGGCGCGGATAACTATTTCAGCAAAGCCATTGCACTGGCAAAGCGCTTGTATGAAGAGGGTGATGTAGATCTGGATAGTGATGAGGAACGTCTTGCTGCAGTAGAGCGGACTCTTCCCTTGGCGCATTGGGTTGGAAGTGATCTGGTTGAAGTGGCTTATCGATTGGCAGCCAGCGATGAGTACCAGGAGCTTCTCGGTGTATGGAAAAGCCGAGAAGACTCGCGCGCTGAGCATCTTGGGAGAGTACTGGGCACCGACCGGCCTTGGGAGCGTCAGTTGGAGGAGAGAAAGTCCCTCGGCCTCCCTGTGTCGCCCGTATATGGCGTAGACCCACGGGTCAAGCATCAGAGCAGTTGGGATCTTTTCTATAAGCCCGACACTGACGATGTCTGATGGTTTCTGCCAGTAGCCAGGTCAGTCTGTTAAGCCCTCTTTGATTTTGGTGCCTGCGTCCCGTTTCGGGCGTGCTTCAGATGGATTGTCAGTCAGTCTTTTGCTGCGTTTGGCTGTTCTCTTGGCCAATTGATCCAGCTTGCCCACAAGGTCCTCAGCACGCAGGTGCGTGTAACGCTTAAGCATCTGCATCGACTTGTGGCCGCTAATAGCTGAGACCTCCTGATCAGATAGGCCGCCCTCGACCAGTCGGCTGACAGCCTCGTGACGCAGATCGTGAAAGCGCAGGTCCGGCATTCCAAGCTTCTTCTTCAACAGCCCCCAGGTCTTGGTGAAGGCGTAGGGGCGACGTTTTTCGTCCTTCCCTGGTTCGCCAAAGAACACTAGGTTGCAGTCCCCGGGGCGAAGGGGATTCGCAAGAGCAGTCTTGAAAGTTTCGGTGGCCAGTTTGGTGAGCGGAACAGTTCGGGCGCTGTCGTTCTTGGTGTCTGCGAGCCGCACAACGCGCTTTTGGAGGTCGACCTGACGGCAGTGCAGGCCTGTGATCTCAGACGAGCGCATTCCAGTCTCCAGGGCAATGCGGACGATCCAACCAAGCATTGGGTTGCTGTGGTTGTTCACTGCGATGAGCAAGCGTTTCTCTTCGTCGGCGGACAGTCGGCGGTCGCGGCCATCTCCTGGGCTGGGCTTGCGGATGTTCAGCACTGGGTTGAAGGTCAGGCCCAGGCCCCATTCCTGGATCGCCACTGTGTAAAGGTGGCTGAGTAGGGCCAGTTCAAGCCTTACGGTGTTGTTGCTGGTAGGGGCGCCACGTTTGGTCTGAGTGCCAAGTCGGGTGTCTCGATAGTTGGCGATGACTTCAGCGGAGAGGGCAGCTAGGGAGTATTTGCCCAGATGCTGGATCAGTTGCTTGGCCTTGGTTGCTTCGGCTTTTCGCGTAGTGGGCTTCTTGCTCGGCGTCACCTCGGCCAGATAGCGTTCGAGGGCTTTTTCTAGCGTCATGCGTTCGGAGCCGCTGCGTTGGATGTACACGCCACGGACCATCTCGTCTTCGGTGCGGCGTGCCCAATCTTCAGCGTCGCGTTTGGTACGGAAGGTTTTAGTGTTGGTCGGCCAGCCCGTTTTGCGGACTAAAGCTTTCCATGTGCCGGCAGGTGTTTTGACGATTGTGGCCATCTGAAAGGACTCCAAAGGCAGGCTGGCATACCAGCACTGTACCGATTTTGTACCTTTGGACCAAAGCGCTGATCCAGATGCCACAACCTTAGAAAGCTTAAAGCCGCGCAATGCGCGGCTTTAAAGGTGGTGGGCCCACACGGACTCGAACCGTGGACCAAAGGATTATGAGTCCTCTGCTCTAACCAACTGAGCTATGGGCCCTCAGAGGCGGGCGGATTATACCGGTGCCTTCTCGGCAGCGCCAACCGAATGGCGCGGGGTGAGGAAGTTTTGTGCGAAGGCGTCCGCATGGATGGCGCGGCTGATGACGAAGCCTTGGATTTGCTCGCACCCCTCGGCGGCGAGGAACAGTTCCTGGGCTTTGGTTTCCACCCCTTCGGCGATCACGGTCAGCTGCATGCTGCGGCCCAGGGCGATGATGGCGCGCACAATGGCGACGTCGTTGCTGTCATTAGGCAGGCCGCGTACGAAGGATTGATCGATTTTCAGGGTGTCGACCGGCAGGCGCTTGAGGTAGCTGAGCGAGGAGTAGCCGGTGCCGAAGTCGTCGATGGCCAGTTGAATGCCCAGGGTTTTCAGTTGATGCAGCAGGTTCAGGGCTTCTTCGGCCTGGTTCATGATGAAGCTTTCAGTGATTTCCAGTTGCAGCAGTTCCGGCGCCAGGTTGTGGTCTTCCAGCAGGCTGGAGATGCGTACCAGCAGGTGTGGCTGGCGCAGTTGCACGCCGGTCAGGTTGACCGACAGCGGGCCGAATGGGGCGTGCTGTTGTTGCCATTGCTGCATTTGCCAGCAGGCCTGGCGCAGTACCCAGTCGCCGAGGGCGATGATCAGGCCGGTTTCTTCGGCCAGGGGAATAAAGCGATCCGGTGGGATTTCGCCGAATACCGGGTGATGCCAGCGCACCAGTGCTTCGGCACCGATCAGGCGGTTGTTGCTGAGGCTGCGCTTGGGTTGGTAGTAGAGCTGCAGTTGTTCCAGTTCGATGGCGCGGCGCAGTTCGCGCTCCAGTGCCATGCGTTCGGTGGCCTGGAAGGTCAGGTCGCGGGTGTATAGCTCGACGCGGTTACGCCCGCGCGCCTTGGAACGGTACATGGCGGCGTCGGCATTTTTCACCAGGGTGGCGACATCGTCGCCGTCGTCCGGGTAGCGGCTGATGCCGATGCTGGCGCTGATAAACAGCTCCTGCTCGTCGAACTGGAAGGGCAGGCTGAAGCAGTCGAGTAGCTTGTGCGCCACCAGTTCGGCATCGCCATCGTGTTGCAGGCCGGGCAGCAGGATGATGAATTCATCACCGCCGAGGCGGGCTACGGTGTCGATATCGCGCAGATGGGCTTTCAGGCGTTCGGCGATGCTTTTGAGCAGTTGGTCGCCGACCGGGTGGCCGAGGCTGTCGTTGATGTGTTTGAAACGATCCAGGTCGATAAACAGTACGGCGCCCATGCGTTTGTCGATGTGCGCGTCTTCGAGGGCGGCGCGCAGGCGGGCTTCGAACAGCATGCGGTTGGGCAGGCCGGTGAGCGGGTCGTGATGGGCCTGGTGATCGAGGCTGGCCTGGGCGTGTTTGAGCGAGCTGATATCGGCGAACACCCCGACAAAGTGGGTGATGTGCTGATCGCTGTCGCGCACGGCGCTGATGGTCAGCCATTCCGGGTAGAGCTCGCCGTTCTTGCGCTTGTTCCAGATCTCGCCTTGCCAGTGCCCGGAAGCGCTGAGGTTGTGCCACATAGCGGCGTAGAACGCGCTGTCGTGGTTGCCGGAGGCGAGCAGGCGCGGCGACTGGCCGAGGGCTTCGGCTTCGCTGTAGCCGGTGATGGTAGTGAAGGCGCGATTGACCGCAGTAATACGTTGCTGCAGATCGGTGATCATCACGCCTTCGGCGGTGCTTTCGAAGACGGTGGCGGCCTGCTTGAGGTTTTCCTGCATCTGCTCGCGCTCGGTGATGTCGCGCGCGATGGTCAGCATGCAGGTGTCGCCTTCGATGGGGATCGGCTGCACTGACATCTCGCAGGTGCGCAGCGAGCCGTTACGGGTGCGGATAAGGGCGCGGAAATCACGCACCGAGCCGTGCTGTTGCACGTACTCGAACATGCGGGTGCGGTCGTCCGGGTCGGCCCAGATGCCCAGTTGCAGGGTTGAGCTGTCTGTCGCTTCGTCGATGCTGTAGCCGGTGATGCGGCTGAAGCCTTCGTTGACATCCAGCAGCTGGCCGTCGCTCAGGCGGGTGATCAGCAGGCCGTCGGGTGAGGCGTGGAAGGCCTTGGCGAATTTGTCCTCGGACAGCTTGAGGCGCTGCTGGGTGTCTTTCAGCTCGCTGATGTCGCGTACCGCCACGACCAGGGTGCTGCTGTCATCCAAGGTGACGCGCTGTGCGGAAATCAGCGCGGTGAACTGGCTGCCGTCGCGGCGGCGGAAGGTGCCTTCGATGTTGTGCGCATTGCCCTTGCGCAGCATTTCCAGAATGCGTGGCCCGATGCCCTGTTCGATCCACAGGTCCAGCTCCGAGCTGGTGTGGCCGATGGCTTCGGCGGCGCTGATGCCGAACTGTTGCTCGAAGGTGTTGTTGACCGCCAGCAGGCGGCCGTCGTGCAGGTTGAGCAGGGCGATGATATCCGGGCAGTTGTGGAATACCGAGGCGAACTTCTGCTCCGACAGGGCCAGCGCCTGCTCGGTGCGTTTGGTTTCGGTGATGTCAATCAGCAGGCCGCGCAGCATCGGGCCGTCATCCTGCGACGACAGCGTGACGATGTCGCGCACCCAGACCTCGCGGCCGTCGGCGGCGAGCATGCGGTAATCCATGCTGTGGTCGCGGCCGGCCTGGGTTTCGCTGCGGCAGTAGTCGAGGGTGCGGTGCGCGTCATCGGGGTGCAGGATGCGTTCGATAAAGCCAGGTTGCAGCCAGTCCTGGGGCGGATAGCCAAGCAGGCGCTCTGCCTGGGGCGCGACATAGGTGTAGCGGAAATCGCTGGGGTCCATCTGCCAGGCCACGGCGTTGAGGCTTTCCACCAGGCCACGGTAGTGCTGTTCGCTGTTGCGCAACTCGCTTTCCAGCAGGGCGCGGTTGTGCATTTCACTGCGCAGGCGATGGTTGATGCGCAGGATGCTGAAGATGATCAGCAGGGCCGCCAGCAGGCCGGGTAAGCCAAATAGCAGCAGGAGGCGCCAGAATGGCCGTTGGTCAATCGGCTCGCCCACCCAGCGCTGCTGGATTTCGGCGATTTCGCTCGGGGTGAGTTCGCTCAACAGCTTGTCGAGAATGCCGGCCAGGATGGCTTGGTCCTTGGGTACGGCCATGGCCAGTTGGTAGCGATAGGGCGTCTGACCGCTGATGACGATACCATCGAGCTTGAGCTGGCGCAGATGCCAGACGCTGGAGGCGAGGTCGCCGACCATCGCGTCGGCTTGTCCGGAGGCCAGCGCCTGCAGGGCGGCGGCCACGCTGGGGCGTGGCCAGAGGCGCAGCTCGGGGTGTTTTTCGCGCAGCAGTTCGTGGGTGGCGTAGCTGTCGACCACGGCGACCCTCAGCCCCTGCAGCTCACGTATCTTGCTCGGCTGCGGACCTTGCTCCTGGGTCAGGATGACAATCGGGAAGTCGAGGTAGGGGCGGGTGAACGTCAGGTACTGCTCACGCTCGGGGGTGGCCATCAGGCTGGGCAGCAGGTGCAGCTTGCCGGTTCTGGCATCGGCCAGTACTTGGCGCCAGTTTTGTGCGGGTGCCGGACGCAGGGTGATCGACAGGCGCTCTTCGATCAGCCGTACATAATCGGCGGCAAGGCCCTGGTAGAGGCCGTCGTCATCGATAAATTCGTAAGGGTGCCAGTCGCGGTCAACGCCCAGGCTCAGTTGCGGATGCTCGGCCAGCCATGTTTGCTCGGCGGGCGTCAGCTCAAGGCTGAGCGCGGGCACGGCCCAGCACGCCAAACACAACAGGAGGGTGGCTGCAACACGCGGCATGGGTGGGCTCGTTCGCTGGGCTATTAGGGAAAGTGTAGACCGGCTGGCAGACCTTGGTAGTTGCCCAGAATGCAAAACCCCCGGCAGGGCCGGGGGTTTTGGTGTTACTCGTCGAGGAAGGAGCGTAGGTGCTCGCTTCTCGTCGGGTGGCGCAGCTTACGCAGCGCCTTGGCTTCGATCTGACGAATCCGCTCGCGGGTTACATCGAACTGCTTACCGACTTCCTCAAGGGTGTGGTCGGTATTCATGTCGATGCCGAAGCGCATGCGCAGCACCTTGGCTTCACGCGCGGTGAGGCCGGAGAGGACTTCGCGAGTCGCCTCTTTAAGGCTCTCAACGGTGGCGACATCGATTGGCGACTGCATGGTCGAGTCTTCGATGAAGTCACCCAGATGGGAGTCTTCGTCATCACCG
>JAESGQ010000058.1_pt1 | contig 155489 bp, 119 predicted proteins | sample 9266251 | NCBI WGS metagenome assembly JAESGQ01 (sample SAMN17056778, study PRJNA650883) | algae metagenome | isolation source: Kaiparowitsia implicata GSE-PSE-MK54-09C and co-occurring heterotrophs from... | place: USA: Kaiparowits Plateau, Grand Staircase Escalante National Monument, UT ...
CTTTTTCTATATCATTCTTCGGTGTCTCAGAAGCTTTGAAGGGAGGAGCGAGGCAATATGTTAGTGGACATCTCGCTGTCGAGCGGTGCAGGGTCGTCTCCTCTCTTTAGTTCCGTCTCCCCATAAATTGCTGTGCAGCGGATTGACCGAAACCTCTTATGCTGAGTTCAAAGCGATCGGCAACTGCTGACCGCAACTGTTAGCTGACTTCGTTCTGTTTCTGAGATGGGACAGCGAGGTTCTTGGTTAGTCGTGAGTGTTAAACTTGACTTAGCAACACTAGGAGAGCGATCGCTGTGACTTCTATCACAATTGACTTTTCAGATAGCCAGTTTGAAAAGCTACAAGAGTTGGCAGCAGCGCATGGAATTCCTCTCGAACTTATATTGAAAGCAAGCTTGGAAGATTGGCTCAATTCCCAAAAGAGCGAGTTTGTTGATGCAGCGAATTACGTGCTAACGAAGAATGATGAGCTATATCGGCGCTTAGCTTAATGTACTATTTGACGTTAATCGAAGTGTTAGAACTCCATCGTAGAGTCATTGAGCAGTCTGGTGGAGCGTTAGGTATCCGAGATGTGGGTTTGTTGGAGTCAGCGATCGCCCAGCCCCGAATGGCGTTTAGTAAAGAAGATTTGTACCCAAGTTTGCTTGAGAAGGCAGCAGCATTTGCCCACTCTACCCATACCGAACGACGATTATCGAGCCTCTAGTTGCTAGAGTGTGGATAAGCCCAGAATGATCTCCTTTCGCTACCTGGATTAACTGCTGGGACATGTTGCCTAGGTGCAGAGGCAGTTTCCGACAACGCTGAACCCTAAAAAACCTAAATCAGAACCCAAACCCGATATTGCGGCAGTTCGCTGGGGTAGTTCGCATTGATGCTAACGAGTTAAATCTATGGTTGACCGAATGAATAGAGGGCGATCGCGCCGGTATGTTCTTAAAGCTGGGCTGCGCTATGGGGCGTTGTCGGCTATGGCATCGCTGGCCTCGGGGGCGATCACTCCATCTCGGGTGCCGCCCATGAGCAGCAGGGGCAGGTGATCGGGCAGCGGCAGAATCTTACCCGCCGAGTATCCCAGCTGCGTCACCGCAGCGGTGTGGGCACCATAGGCAAAAGCCGCACAAACCTGAGGAAAAAACTCAGGACTGGCGCTTTCGATCGCGACCCGGCCCCCGGCGGAGTGACCACCCAAAATTACGTGGTCTAAGTCGAGCAGGCCCGCCAAAACACCTTGGGCATTTAAGTTTTCTAGCTCATTGAGCAAAGCGGGTAATGCCGATGCTGTTGGGCCTTGGCCGTATTGGTCAGGCATCAGCATTTTGAGATCGACCCCTGGGGTGAGGGCGATCATGCCCGGCAGGTTTTCGGCCACCCAGGCAAAGGTCACCGCTGCCAGCCCCTGCTCTGCCAAAGCAACAGCCAGCCACTGGTACAGCTCTGGCCCGCAGTTGATGCCGTTAAATAGAATCACCACGGAGAAGGGGGCCTTTTCTACAGCAGCGGGAACCAAGCCCAAGTTGGTTTCTTGCTCGCCCCCGGAGAGTTGGGCTGGGTAGAACACTTTGAGATGAATGGTGTTGTACGGAGCGGGATGCCCCTCGACAGTCGCAGCGCGAAATAATGCTCTTACAGTCATAAAATGGAATTCCTCTAGAAGACGAGAAACTCGGTTTCTGGTTAGCCTGCCGATTATGCCGTTAGAGCAGATGAAGAAACCGGGGTTTTGGGACAGCGTTCAAGACCGCCAAAATTTGTCTGGCTGCAAGTCCTTTAGCTCGGCCTGAATTTCGCGGAAGTAGTCGCTCTCGGTAATTTGGGCCACCTGCTTTTGTAATTTCACCTGGTCGATTTCGATGGTGAGTTCCATCAACTGTTGTTTTAACTGACGTTCGCGCTGCTGCACGTGGGCTGCCATGAGTTGAAACATGCGGGCCAATTGGCCGAGCTGGTCATTGCGCTGGGCTACGTCGTCGAGAGTTGCAGAGTTAAAGGTGCCCTCATGCACGGCAGTGGCGGAAGCGGTGACTTTATCGACCTGCTCAATGTACTGCTGCATGTCGTGGTTGTGCCGACGCAGGGTGGCTTCGGCCTGTTTGCGATCGCTAATTTCTCCACAAATCCGCTCATACATTTCATGAAAGGTGGCGATCACCTCTCCCAGTTAGTCTTGCCGCTGGTAGCGCAGCGACTCAAATTGGGGAGTGTTTTGGTCGCAGGTCACTGCATCCCCCACCAAGGCCAGGTCGCGGCGCAGCGTCAAGATTGGCGTAATCAACTGCCGACTGAGCAACACCATCATCGCTAGGGTAATGAAGGCGGCAATCAGCAGCACCAGGGCCGAAATTCTGAGAATGTAGAGCAGCAGCGCCCGTTGGGTGCCGTCGGCGTTGTGGCGCAGCACAATCCAGTGGTTCTCTGTCAGATCGGGCAGCATGCCTTCGCCGATGCCCGTTGTCGTCCAGGCGATGTCATAGCGGCGATCGCCCTCGGTCGTAAAGAGTTGCCGACGATTTTGGGGCGCATGGGCGATCGCCAGCTCTGGCGGTTCGCCAAAATCTTGCACCAAGTTGCCGTCGGCGTCATACACCGCACCACCCAAAATACCCTGGAGCATGGGGTCTTTTTGCAGCTGTTGCAGGTGCTGGGCCAGTTCCTCCCCCGTGGCGGCTGGGTAGGTGGTGACAATCCATTGCACCTTGCCAGTGGAAACCTCTTCGATCTGCCCCAGCAGCTCGCTTCGGCGGCGCTGCACCGAAGGCACTAGTAAAATACCTTCGATCGCCACCAAGCTGGCAAACATGCCTAAAATAATGCGCTGCGATAAGGGCGATCGAAACAGATTGGCGGTAGTGCGTAGCGATTGGGCTAAGGGCGTCATGGCATCACTCGTGGGAATGGGACTATGGGTTAGAACGATCCACTAGCGGCGCAAAAATCCAGAAGAATAACGACACTCGGCATCTGCGCTGCCGTTGAGCCGACGGGCTAGAGTAACTCAGAAAATCTAACGCCTCTAGAGTGGCGCGCGCTCTAGAGTGCTGTCAAGATCAGTCGTCGGGTCATCTACTGATCCACTACTGATCTAGTTCACTGCTCTAAAACTGATCTGTCGCCGCTGGGCAATTTGGCCCCATATCACGAGTACAGCAACAGATCCCATTTCCCCAACGCGCTAAGAGACAACTCACGAACCAGCAAACTCAGGCCCAACCAGCAATGAATAACTAGCCCCAACCCCCAGCCACCGCGACGTAGCCTGAACTCAGCGATGCTGGAGCTAGAGGTGATTGCGGTGGTGGCAACTTATTGGAAACGTGAGTTCAAGGGCGTTGTTTTAGCCCTGTATTATGGGGCTGAAACAACGCCAAACCGTTCTGTCTGCGCCGCTAGACGAACTGATAGCTTTCAGGGCAAAAAATCTATGAAGGAATCTTAACGGTTGCCATTTAAACTATGGACTTGGCTAGGAGAAGTATTTTTATAGAAACCCCACAGAGGAGAGTCTATAAAAACAAAAAAATACTATTACCAATCAGTTACCAATCAGTGCTTCAGCTTCTATAGTCAATGGCGGTGTTTAGATAATATTTTTGTAGTTGAAAGTTATTTTGTCTTTAAACAAAAGAGCATAGATCTTAAACAATCTGCCATCAGTTAGAGAGCGAAAATATCCATAGATGGATGAGATTTTTCTGAATCAGATCTACCGTATAAGTAATGCACACATAGTGAAAAGAAAAGAAGCAATTGCATTGAGCCTGAATACTAAACTTAAAAACCAAGTTCAGGAGATCAATCGTCTCCGATCACAACTGCGGAATTTATCAGGACTTACCAGGAATTACACCTTACTAAAGTCCTAATAATCATTGCCGCAGGTCTTTAGAAGGAGTTTGACCAATGAAAAACTTTCAAGAAAATGAGCACTCATGCTCAACTCGAAAAAATAAAGCCTGGATGGGAGCGATCGCCCTTGCCGTAACGGCTTCACTGATCTCGTCATGCACTGGCTTAACTCAAAACGATCGGCCAGGCCAAGGCACAGTAACATCGGATGACGTGACTCAAGTAGAGGAAGGTGATCAGGTCATCGGAGAACTGGTCACTATCAGGAGTGGCGTAAGTGAAACACTTGACGCTAACGGGTTTGTAATGGAATCCAACAATGGCGACTCAATTTTAATCATCAATTCTACGGGTACTCCGTTCATGCCCCCCGCACAAGATATTCCCATTCAAGTCACCGGGCAATTGGAGATGTTTAACGCAACTGAACTGACCCAGCAATACGGAATGAATTTGGAATCTGCTCTGTATGAAGAGTACGAGCAAGAGCCTGTCATTATCGCTCAAAACTTTGCTCTAGCACCAAGGCCCCAAGATCTCTGGAATGCGCCTGATGAATACTTCGACGAAATTATTGCAGTTGAAGGTGATCTCAGACCTTTAGAAGAGGCTGACAATGCATTTGCTTTGTTTGAGGATGGTTGGGTGAGCGACACTGGCGTGTTAGTTGTCGGAGTCAATGAGCTAGTTGATAAGGCTAGCCTTGAGGCTGGCGAAAATATCGTCGTGACCGGGCAGGCTCGTCGAATTGATGAAAGCTTCCTCCAAGAGGCTGGGTTCGATTGGAACGATGAGCAAATTCAGGAGTTTTTGTCTAGGTACGAAAATCGACCTGTAATTGAGGCCGAGCAAGTTTATCCATCGGCTGTGCCGCCTCATCCCAGTGTCTGATCAAGGCTTGCTCATGATTGAGCTAATGGCAGAAGAGCTTTCTCAAGCAGGCTTGAGAGTTGTAGAAGTGACGAAGTCAATTTACGATTTGCTCGTTCAATTTAACTAGAAAATTAGAGGGAACAATGACAAACCTAAGAACCAATCAAAACCATACCCAATATAAGCGGGTAGTAGGGATTTTCACCCGACGTGAAGATTTGGAAAGTGCTCTACATGCGTTAAACGACGCTGGCATTGATAAGGAAAGAATTTCTCTGCTTGCCAGACATGTAGAAAATGTTGAAGGCGCTGAGGGTATTACAGACACTCAAGGTAACGAGGCGAAAGAAGGTGCTGGCATTGGGGCAACCACAGGGACTGTTTTGGGTGGCGTTGGGGGCTTTTTGGTAGGCGCTGGCGTGTTAGCAATTCCTGGTGTGGGGCCAGTTTTAGCCGCAGGTGTGGGCATATCTGAAATTGCAGCCACTCTAGCGGGTGCTGGCATTGGCGCGGCAGCAGGCGGTCTAGTCGGAGCGCTGGTCGGAGCTGGCATTCCTGAAGAAAAAGCCAAAACTTACGAAAAGCGTATTCAGGCCGGGGACTACCTATTAATGGTTGATGGCACAACCGACAATTTGCAAAATGTTGAGTCTATTTTGCGCGATCGCCACATCGAAGAACTTGGCGTCTACGATGCTCCTGATCTGACGCAGAAACATCAGTCCACTGCACCCGCTGCATCCACTGCACCTAGTCGCGAGCCTAGCTCTAGCCGTCATGCGGCCGTTGATGCGCGTGATATCGACAGCGATGGCGAGCCAGAAGTCTACATCGTAGATAAACGCACTAATTGAATCGACGGAATCAGATGAAGTAAAACGTCAATTAAAGGTTAATCGCCTTCTTTAATCGCTAACTTGTTCAAGCAGGGGTTTTTATTAAAGCCCCTGTTTTTTATTGCATTGGCTAATCCATGATTTGAGTGCAATAATCCCGATTTAGAGTCAAGAATTTTATAGGAACGTTAGCAGATTAATGCCAAACACCCTACAGCGCGAACCCCAACGAATCGGGTGTTAACTCAGCAATAGTGGAAATGAATCCCTTCACAACTGCTGTCAAGATCAGGCTCCTATCATGGGCCTGATCCATAGCTGATCCACCGCTGATCTTTCGGTATTGAGGCAATTAAGCCAGACTTACAAGAGTAGGCAATCTATTCTCAACCCTTAATTTCAACCCCACATCTGAGAAGCTGCCTGCACCCAGCCTATGCTTTGAGGAACCGCCATGTGTTCTACCTGTGCAATAACCCAACCCTTGTTGGCTTGCCCGCCATTAGGCCAAGAGGTGGCAATTATTAGCAGTCAGCTAAACGATTATCACGCTTTGGTTGAAGCAGTGGCCCCTCAAGTGACAGCACTGGTGCTAGACCCTAGCGAGAATGGTCTTACTGCCATCACTCAGGCTTTGATGACGCTGCAACCCATTCGTCGCCTTCATCTAGCTGTGCCGGGGGGGGCTGGCTATCTTCAGTTGGGATCTACGACCCTGAACTACGCCAGCTTGCCTCACTACGCTAGCGTTCTGTGCCGATGGAACGAGCGCATGACCAGCTCGGTAGAGCGATCGCCCCTAACCGCCAAAGCACAAATCTTGATCTATAACGACCAAGTCGCCACCACCGAAGCGGGCACGCTCCTGATTGATGTACTGGGTTCGTTGACGGGATGTGCGATCGCCGCCTGCACCACCCTGCCCAGTCCCGCATTCCCAGGCGGCAATTGGGAACTCGACTGCGCGACTCAGCCTTTTTCGCCGGTGCTGGCCTGGCCGCCAGCGGTGGTGGACAGAGTTTTAGCCAGTCATATCACTCCCAAATCATGCAAATCATGGGTTGAATGCCCAGCATTACTTGCGCCAACCCCTAGACTTAAAACACACAGTCATCGGGCAGTGGTTCCTGCTCGGCGGCGCTTATCGCAAACCCCTCAGGTCATGCTATGAGGTTAAACCCGCTGACGACCGAACCCCGCTGGGCCTGGGTGCCATAACCCAGCGCAGGTGGGCGCGCAGAACACAATTGGATCGGGGCGATCGCCCTACCACTCCGCCGCCGACCGACAGCTTTTGTGTCAAAAATAACAATTGGGAGGAAAATCCTGGGGCAGCATACCCTTAGGGGCAGCTGGGAGTCTGAGGCCTCTGGGTTAACCTCATGCGTATTTTGCTCGTAGAAGACGACGGACGCCTAGCCGACTCGCTGGCCGAAATTTTGGTAGCTCAGCGCTACACCGTTGACTTTGCCCTTGACGGCGAGGCCGGATGGCACCAGATTAGTGCGATCGCCTACGACTTAGTTTTGATGGATGTCACCCTGCCCAAACTTGACGGGATGGGGCTGTGTCAGCGCATGCGCGATCGCGGCTTCACCATTCCCGTACTCATGCTCACCGCCCGCGACACCAGCTCCGACAAGGTGTTGGGCCTCGATTCCGGGGCCGACGCCTACATGGTCAAACCCTTCCATTTAGAAGAGCTGCTGGCCCAGGTGCGCGCCTTGCTGCGCCGAGGCCAGACCAGTTTCACCCCCCTGCTGAGCTGGGGCAATCTCACCCTCGACCCCACCCGCTACGACGTCAGCTATAGTGGCTCCGCCATTCGCCTTACGCCAAAGGAATTTGCGCTGCTAGAGGCGCTGTTGCGCTACGGCAGGCGAGTGCTGAGCCGCAGCGCCATCATTGACCAGATCTGGCACTGGCAAGAGGCCCCCGAAGAAAACACCATCAAGAGCTATATCAAAACTCTGCGGGCCAAGCTCAGAGACGCCGGAGCACCCAAAGATTTCATCGAAACCGTCCACGGACTGGGCTATCGGCTCAAGGCGCTGGAATAGGGAGTGCGATCGCACCTAAACTCATTCAACTCAAATGTTAGAAACCGAGGACAATCTCCACGGTTTCTCCACACTTTCATCCCTAAAATTTCTACCGCTCAGCCCTAATCTAAGTCTCTAAGTTGTGTAGGCAAAAAAAGTAGAAATTGACTAAGACTTCGGCATTTCTGTATCGAATGATGCAATCATAACTCAACTGCTGAAACTTATCAATCAAACCAACCGAAACTGCCTGATCTACCACAACTGCCAACATTGCTGAGAAGAGGTAGAGCCAACCATGAGTGACGATCAATTGCGACTAGAGATGGCGGGGGCGACAGCCCCAGTGATCGAAGAACCGCTCCCTTCATCCCTGTTTCCACCCGTAGATATGATCTACGGACTGCACGACAAACCACCCCTGGGGCAGGCCATTTCGGCGGCGCTCCAGCACGTGATGGCAGCGTTTGTGAATATCATCGCCCCAGCGTTGGTGGTGGGCAACGCTATCGGGTTAGAGGCCAGCGATATTAGTTTTTTGATCAGTTTATCGCTGCTCATGTCGGGGGTTTGTACCTTTATTCAGATTCACAAAGTTGGCCCGGTGGGCTCAGGGCTGCTGAGCATTCAGGGCACCAGTTTTGCCTTTGTGGGCACCTTGGTCACCGTGGGAACCAACGCCGTCGAGGGCGGCAGAACACCACTGCAAACGCTGGCCTACCTGCTGACCATCTGCATGCTGGCCTCGTTTATTGAAATCGGCCTCAGCTTCTTTATTGAACCACTCAAAAAGGTGATGACGCCCCTAGTCAGCGGCATCGTAGTGCTGATGATTGGCCTCAGTCTGATTCAGGTGGCCATGGTGGCCATGGCCGGTGGCCCCGCCGCTCGCGCTGACGGCAGCTTTGCCAGTCTGCAAAACCTAGGCGTCTCCATGCTGGTGCTGACGGTGATTATGGTGCTGAATTTCACCGGCAGCTCGTTCTTGCGCATGTCGGCGATTCTCATCGGTCTGGTGGTGGGCTACCTGGTAGCCACGCCCTTGGGCATGCTCAACTTTGGCGGGCTATCGCAGCTGTCGCTGGTGACGATTCCCATTCCTTTTCGCTACGGGTTTGACTTTGGTCTGGCGGACTTTATTCCCCTGGCGTTTTTGTTTGTAATCACCACCATTGAGTCGATTGGCGACTTAACGGCGACGTCGATGCTGGTGGGTGAGCCAATTGAGGGGCCGTTGTATCTGAAGCGGGTCAAGGGCGGCATTTTGGGTGACGGGGTCAACTCGCTAATCGCCGCAATTTTTAACACCTTCCCCAACACGACCTTTAGCCAAAACAACGGCGTGATTCAGCTGACGGGGGTGGGCAGCCGCTACGTGGGCTATTTCATTGCGGGTATGCTGGCGCTGCTGGGCCTGTTCCCGATTATTGGCGGGCTGTTTCAGGCGATGCCCCAGCCGGTGCTGGGGGGCGCGACCCTGCTGATGTTTGCCTCGGTGGTGGCCTCGGGCATCAAAATTCTCAGCGGCGTTAACCTCAACCGACGCAGCACGCTGATCTTGGTAGCCTCGCTGGGGCTGGGTATGGGAGTTGCCTTTGTGCCCGATGCGTTGGCCAACACCCCTTACCTGATTCGCGGTGTGTTTTCGTCGGGCATTGCCACTGGCGGCACCGTGGCGCTCCTGCTGAATATGATCGTTCCCGGCTCGCGCGAGTAGATGGCCTAAAAATCCTAGATTCAGACATTAAGATGTTCCTCGAACGCAGGGGTCAGGGTTGCCTGACTCCTGTTTTATTTTGGATTTTGGCTTGGGGATTGGGCGGGTGAGAACCTCGGTTTCTTTGTCACCGATTTAGCGGCATGACTGTGGGGATGGGCGAGAAACCGGGGTTCTTCCGTCCCAGCGCTAGGGTGCTGCAGAAATAGCTTGCAAGAACTGGCGAATGGCTGCCCCAACGTCGGTTTCGACCATCAAATGCATCGTTTGAGCTGGTCTAGGTCAAGATCCCTCAAACCCTCTAACTCGCTGCGATCGCCCGCTCGTAGCCCTGCGATCGCCGTTGATAGACCATCGGCACACCATCTTGCCAGAGTCACGTTTCAAAGGGTTGTTCTTATACCAAATTCAGGATTCAGGTTACTCCAACGGCAACTGCACCGTGACGGTGGTGCCCTGCCCCTCGGTGCTGACGATGTGCCAACTGCCTCGGTGTTGGGTGACAACCGTGTGAACAATCGCCAGCCCTAACCCGCTGCCAGGGCGATCGCCCACATTGCTGCCTCGCTGAAACGCCTCGCGAATAGAGGCTAGGTCAGCAGCAGGAATGCCCCGGCCCCAATCCTGCACGGCCAGCGTTGCCGATTGCCCATCGCTGCTGAGCGAAACCTGAATAGGGCTGCTGCTGAGGGAATAGTTGCTGGCGTTAAGCAGCAGGTTGGTGAGCAGCGATCGCACCAGCCGTCGATCCCAAAAGGCGGTAATCGGGTGATCTGATCCACTAACGCTAATCGACTGGTTCACCTGCAACTGCACCTCATCGATCACCTCCTGGCACAACGTCACCGCATTCAGCAGCACCGGGTGAAACTCCAGCTTGCCCGCCTCAGCGCGCGTGAGGGTGAGCAGGTCGGAGATCTGCTGCTCCATATGCTGGGCAGTGACCAAAATGCGATGGATCTTGGGCTGCGCCGCACCCAGCGGTTGCACATCCCCCCGCAGCGACTCTGCCGACAGCAAAATAGTGCTCAACGGCGTGCGCAGCTCGTGGGAAGCCATCGAGAAAAATTTGAGCTTCATGTCGCCCAGGATGCGGGTTCGGGCCAGCTCGGTGTGCAAATTGTGCAAAAATAGCGCCAAACTGCCCGTCAGCAGCAGCCCCGTTAGCAGCGTCAGCGGTGCGCCGTACCCCCGACTCACCCCATAGGTGGCGGCGGGAGCAAACAGCACCTGCCACTGGCGCTGGCCTAGGGTGAGCAGACGGGTGCAGTCTTCGGCGCGAGGGCACACCACCGCCGGGGGGTGAATTGGTGTTTCTGTGGCAACTACTGTGGCGATCGCCGCCTCATACTGGCCTAAAAACTGTCGTTCTACCCCAGCATCTTGGTCATAGAGGGCAAAGTCGATGTCAGCGCTGAGGTCTTGCAGGGCCTCTTCAACCACATCGGCCACGCGAAACACCCCCAGCAAAATGCCCTCAAACTGCGCTTCGCGAGTAGCCTGATCGGAGGGAATGTCGCCATTGGGATAGAGCGGCAGCACCACCAAAAAACCAAACTGGTCGCGCTGCTCTTGCACTAGGCGAATGCGCTCGGTGGCTATAATTCTGCCGCTGGCGCGGGCGGGGGCAATGGCGGCGGCGCGGGTGGCGTCAGAGCTAAGGTCGTAGCCCAAGGCCGCCTCGTTGTTGAGAAAGGGGGCGACGTAGGTGACGGGCACATACTCGGCCCTTTCTCCAGCCCGCTGGAGCTGATTGTCTGGAGAAAGTTCGGTGATTTCAAAGGTGGGATAGTCTTCGGCCTGGATGCTGGCCTCAAAGGTAGCGCGATCGCCCAGTCGCACCAGCGGTGCCCATTCCAGCGCTTGAATGCCGGGATAGGTCGCGAGCGATCGCGCCACATACTCGGCAAAGGACTGCCTTGAGACCGGCTCCTCTGATACCCGGTAGTAGTCGTGCAAAAAGGTCAGCACATCGGTATAGCGGTTGAGGCTGCGCTGCAGGGCCGTGGCTAGGTTCTCAATCTGCTGCTGAAACTGGGTCTGCCGCCGGGTTGCCTCCCACTGGCCCACAAACCAAGCAGCTCCTACCGACAGCCCCACGCCTAGCCCCAGAGTTAGCCCCATAATGATTGGGTGGCGCAGCGACGGCTTGGTCATACAGCACCGAAAGAAAGACGATTTATGCTCCCCAATGCAGCTATTCTCAGCCTGCCGTTAAGGGTACGCCTAGCCTCGCCTACAGCCGCGTTGCTCGACAGATACGGGTACGGGCGAACGGGATGCGATCGCCTGATTGTCATCCCGTTCCTAGATAGCGTGATCAACCCCTCCCAAGACATTCTTTCCAACCCTCTTACTCAATTCAAACTAACTCAATTCAAACTAAACCGTAGATACCGAACCACGTCCCGGCAATGTCCCGGCATGTCCCGGCAATAGAGATACTAAATTCTAGTCTATGTTTTTGTAGCCGAGGATGACGGGGTGAGCTGTGGAGCGATTAGCTGACGGGCGATCGCCCCTATAAGCTGCCAAGGCAAAGGATGCGCTGACCCTTCGTCCTCGACAGCCGCAGCGGTCAAGTATCACTTTATACAATTAATCCCAATCTTGCCATGTGCGATACAGAAAAACTATTAGCCTGAAACGATATGTTTCGTTTTGTTAATAGCAGTAACTCAGCCTTTTTATGGGCCATAAATCAAACAATATCTTTCCTATGGGAGGCTCATAAATCAAAGATTAGATAATCTCTCTCCAATGGGAGGCTCATAAATAGAAAGTGATCGTATTAAATGATGAGTAAGCTTCAAACTTTAAGCCATCGTTTAAATACTAGTTAATTGTGGAGATTTGTTATGCGGATCGCCCAGATTGCTCCTCTTTGGGAAAGAGTGCCGCCCCCTGCCTATGGCGGTACAGAACTTGTCGTGGGATTGCTGACAGACGAACTGGTTCGAAGAGGTCACGACGTTACGCTGTTCGCATCAGGTGATTCTGTTACATTAGCTAAGCTAAAATCTATTCATCCTAGAGCTTTGCGCCTTGATCCATCAGTTCAAGAAGGCACCATTTATGACATGCTGCATTTGAGTACAGCCTATGGAGAAGCGAGTGAATTTGATGTTATTCATTCTCACATGGGTTGTCTTGCACTCCCTTATGCCAAGCTCGTAAAAACACCAACAGTTCACACCCTGCATGGTATTTTTACACCTGACAATCACAAAATGTTTTTCCATGCTAGAGACCTCAACTATGTCAGCATTTCAAATTCTCAGCGAGAACCTGCTCCATACTTGAATTACGTAGCCACGGTATATAACGGTATTGAAGTCAACAATCACAAATTCTTTCCAACACCAGATGAGCCACCCTATTTAGCTTTTTTGGCGCGGATCTCTCCTGAAAAAGGCCCGCAACATGCAATCTCTATTGCTCGTGAGACGGGAATACCTCTTAAGATGGCAGGTAAGATTGATGCCGTAGATGTAGAGTTTTTTGAGAATGAAATTAAGCCTCAAATTGATGGCCAACACATTCAATTCTTAGGTGAATTTAACCATGAACAAAAGAATGAACTGATGGGGCGGGCGATCGCAACACTCTTGCCGATCACGTGGCGCGAGCCATTTGGCCTGGTTATGGTTGAGTCAATGGCCGCTGGAACCCCAGTCATAGCAATGCATCTAGGGTCAACCCCAGAAGTAGTGGAACCTGGTGTATCTGGCTTTTTGTGCGATACGGTTGCAGACTGCATAGAAGCTGTAGGCCGCATTCAAACCATTGACCGCACTGAATGCCGCAATTATGTCTCTCGCCGTTTTGATGTTAGCCAAATGATAGACGGGTATGAGGCAGTTTATCAGCAAGTGGTTGCAGCGCGGCATGATTATAGCGAATCGGTTTTTCTTGAACTAAGCAACGGGTTAAACAACACTGGGTTAAACAACTCTGAAATTTCGATTTCAGTTTGAGAGAGCTAGCGAATGAAATCCGAAATTTAAGCATTAGAGGCATAAAAAATTACTTTAATAGCTAAGTTTTGGATTTTTATGAGTTCACTAGCTTCAAGGTCTAATCCTGATTGACTGATATGTCTTTTCTACAGATTAGGTTTAACAACGGAGAAATCAATCTCTAGCTCTCTCTCATAGGGTGCGGTTACACTTAGTCGACCCAACCTATGAGAGAATCACAGCGTCAGGAGTTTTATCGGCTGAGCAGGGTTTGACTTTTGCTGAGTGTTGTTTAGTGATTATCTTAGGTGCATATTATGTCAGCTTCTCCAGATATTATTGAACTAGACGGCAAAATCTATATTCCTGCCAATCAGCTACAAATTCCTGAGTGGGGCTGCGTTAGCACTCGCGACACGCAAGAAACGACGTTAACTTTAAAGGACGATGACTTATTCTTGATTACCGATACGCTAGGCAATATTTCTGGTTGCCTTGGGGATGGTGAAATCGGCAGTATGGGGCTATTTTGTCGCGATACTCGGTTTTTGAGCCGCCTAGAGCTGCAAATTGAAGGGCGGGTTCCTATTTTATTAAATAGCGATGCAAAAAAAGGGTTTTCCCTTTCTGTGCTTTGCGCTAATCCCACTATTGATAATCACCGCATTCCAGCTGAAACAATCAGCATTGCACGCGAAATCGTTTTAAACGGAGGCCTATTTGAAGAGCTGACGCTAACGAACTATAGCCAAGAGCCCGTCACGTTTGAGTTGAGTCTGAGTTTTGATGCGGATTTTATGGATTTATTCGAAATTCGAGGTGTCAAGCGCAACCAGCGTGGGCGCTTGTTGCGGCGGGTTTTGGCTAGTAATGAGCGATCGCACCCCACCAGCGATTCTAAAACTACCGCTGCTAAAGACGAGTCAAGCAATCCTTCTCCGTCTGATCTAAGTTCGTATGATCTCTATACCTCAACCTCAGATTTAGCGCTTACCTATGAAGGGTTAGATGGCGCGATGATGGAATCACAGATACAGTTTTTGCATCGATTACCCGATTCGTTTAAAGGCTATACCGCGATTTGGCAGCTAGAGCTTGCGCCTCATGCGACAGAGCGCTTGGGCTATCGGCTCACGATGCTAGAAAACAATCATCCCGTTTCGATTGTGAGCGTGCCAACGACGCTAACTCAAGCAAAAGCAGCAGAGCTTTTAGAGGAGCTTGAATGGCACACTTCGATCACACAAATCCGTACAGACAATCGCGCATTTAATCAAATCATCAAACAAGCTGAGCGAGATATTTACTTGCTGCGGCAGACCTTTGCTCAAGGCCAAATCTTGTCAGCCGGGGTGCCTTGGTTTTGTACCCTATTTGGCAGAGACTCCATCATCGCGGCGTCCCAGACGCTGATTCTCGATCCTGTAATCGCAAGAGAAACGCTAACTGTATTAGCCCGCTATCAAGGCAAAGCTACGAATGATTGGACAGAGGAAGAGCCAGGGAAGATATTGCATGAGATGCGACTAGGCGAAATGGCGCGCTGCAATGAAGTGCCTCATACGCCGTATTACGGCACCATTGATGCAACGCCGCTCTGGCTGATGCTCTACGCCGAGTACTACGCTTGGACCCACGACCAAGAAACCTTAGACAAGCTTTGGGAACCCGCCTTAGCCGCAATGGCATGGATTGATCAGGCCTGTAAAGAAACGGGTTATCTTAGCTACAACCGACGGTCTAAGCGAGGTCTTGCCAATCAAGGGTGGAAAGATTCAGATAATTGCATTGTGAATCGATATGGAGAACAGGCTAAAGGGGCGATCGCCCTTTGTGAAGTCCAAGCCTATGTCTACGCTGCGAAACATCGCATGAGCGAAATTGCCACTCTGAAAAAACGCGTTGACTTGGCTGAGCGCTGGCAAGAAGAGGCCAGAGCACTCAAAACTCGATTCAATCGCGACTTTTGGATACCGGATCTAGACTATTGCGCCTTGGCACTAGACGGAGAAGGCAAACCCGTAGACAGCATCACGTCTAACCCAGGGCATTGCCTGAATGTGGGCATTTTGTCGCCAGAGCGCGCCCAGAGTGTTGCAGAACGCCTGAAAGCGCCTGATATGTTTAGCGGGTGGGGCATTCGGACTCTGAGCAGCTTGTCGCCTGCGTATAACCCCATGGGGTATCACCTTGGCTCAGTGTGGCCCCACGACAATAGCCTAATTGCCTTGGGTCTGCGATCGCTCGGTGAAGTTGATCAAGCGTTGGAGGTAGCTCAGGGGCTATTTGATATGACCATGCGGCAACCCTACCATCGCCCACCGGAATTATTCTGTGGTCATGAACGCAGTGGTGAAGGAGAACCGATTCGGTACCCGGTCGCCTGTACGCCGCAAGCCTGGGCAACAGGCACCATTTTTCAACTCATTCAAATGATGGTTAATTTGGTGCCCGATGCGCCAGGCAATCATTTGAGGATTATTGACCCGGCATTGCCTGACTTGATTCACCATGTGTCATTAAAAAACCTCCGCGTCGGTTCTACGCTGTTGGATGTAGAATTTTCGCGAGAAGGGGATTCTCGCCCTGAGCATTCCGATGATGTGACAGCTTGTCGGGTGATTCGCAAGCGGGGCAACCTCCGCGTTGTGATTGAAGCATAAGCCCCGTCCAGGCAGTTTCGGCGTTGCTGAATACGAGTATGAATTCAAGCATTAATGGATCTGCGTACGGGCGCATGGCTGTGCGCCCGTACGCAGATCCATGCTGTCATTCAACAATGCCGAAAATTCTTTGCCAGAGATGCCCTCAGTAGCCTGAGTTCGGGATAAGCGCAAACCCTATTAACCCGAACTGAAGTTAAGTATGATGCACACGCTGCCGCCTTGACTCTCAACGCTAATCAGGCATACTAAGTGCAAGAGACCGAGGACAAGAGTGATGGCATCTCCAACAAAGTCTGAAACCGTGCCTAAGGCAATGCAGAGCACCTACGACAGCATTGTGTTGATAACCAATGCCTTTGCCAAAGAGCATCTGAATGATGAGTATGCTCAGATGATTCGCTATGCTACCGCAGCACTCTGCCGCAAGCGCCTCTCGCCGTTAGCCTCAGGGCGAGCTAAAACCTGGGCCTGCGGCATTACTCATGCCATTGGCATGGTCAACTTCCTCTATGACTCGTCTCAGCAACCTCACATTAGCGCGGGCGATTTGTATAAAGCCTTTGGAGTGAGTGCCAGCTCTGGCGGAGCTAAGTCTAAGCTGGTGCGGGATGTGCTGGATATGCACCAGATGGATCCCGATTGGACTGTGCCCAGCAAGATGAGCGGCAATCTAATGGCGTGGATGATTATGGTCAACGGCATGATTGTAGATGCTCGAACTGCACCCCGCCCAATTCAAGAAATCGCCTATGCGCAGGGGGCGATTCCCTATATTCCAGATGAGAAAGGCAACCCCCTCGACGTCGCTCAACTCGACGCGCCCATGGCCGCACCACCCGCAGAACCGGCATCGCCCAATACTTTGTATCGGCTAACAGCATATTTGATTGGTGGCCCCGTCTCTGAAGCGTTTATTAAAGAAAATCCGACTATATCCCGCTGTATTGCCATTAAAGGCAACAACACGCTGGCCGATCTGCATCGTATTTTGTTTGAAGCGTACGACCGGGAAGAAGAACACCTCTACGAGTTTCAGATTGGGGGAACGGGGCCATCGGACCCAGCCGCTAGGCGCTATCAGCCAAAGATGCCAGGCTCTCGGCTAGAGAAGGGAGTGAAAGATGCAGCCAAGGCGGCGATCGCCACACTAGGGCTCACAGAAGGTCAACCCTTTGGGTACACCTTTGACTTTGGGGATGATTGGTGGCATCAGATTGATGTAGATGCGATCGCCCCCGATGCTCCCAAAGGCACCTATCCTCAGATCACTGAACGGGTCGGCAACAGCCCACCCCAGTATGCTGATCTTGAAACATCGATCTAATCACCCTCAGTTCGAGTTAAGAGGTTTTTAGCATCGCTGCCCGAAACGCGGGCAATACGGCTTAACGTTGTTTCAGCCTCGCAATGCAGGGCTGAAACAACGCCGTCGGGCTCACGTTGATTTGATGTCGATTTAATAAAAGCGCCGCTGTGGATTTAGCCGCCCGTACGCAGCTTATCTAATACAGAGCGGTCTTCTAGTGTAGAAGTATCACCAGAGACATCTTCGCCTGCGGCGATCGCCCGCAACAGTCGCCGCATGATTTTGCCCGAACGCGTCTTCGGCAAGGCATCGCTAAAGCGAATCTCACCTGGACGCGCCAGCGCGCCAATCTCAGTCACCACATGCTGCTTCAGCGTTTTGATGAGGTCGTCGCTGGGGGCGATCGCCCCTTCTAGGGTGACAAAGGCCACCACCTCTTCTCCCTTGAGATCATCCGGTCTACCCACGACGGCGGCTTCCGCCACAGCTGGATGTGACACCAGTGCCGACTCAATCTCCATGGTGCCGAGGCGATGGCCCGAGACGCTAATTACGTCATCCACGCGTCCCATGATCCAGAAATATCCGTCTTCATCTTTGCGCGCGCCATCGCCTGCAAAATAGAGAGATTGACCATCCACCGGGGCAATGTGCTCCCAATAGGTGCGGCGAAAGCGGTCGGGGTCGCCATAGACCGTGCGCATCATCCCCGGCCAAGGGTGACGCACCACCAGGTAGCCGCCTTCATGATCGCTGACGGGGTTACCTTCTAAATCCACCACATCCGCCAGAATGCCAGGAAACGGTAGAGTCGCAGATCCGGGTTTTGTTGGCACTGCGCCGGGGAGTGAGGTAATCATGTGGCCGCCCGTTTCTGTCTGCCACCAGGTATCCACAATGGGGCAGCGATCGCCCCCAATCACCTTCTGATACCACATCCACGATTCGGGGTTGATGGGTTCGCCCACAGTGCCCAGCAGCCGCAGCGACGACAGATCTCGCGCTTGGGGATGCTGATCGCCCATCTTAATAAAGGCGCGAATAGCCGTCGGAGCGGTGTAAAACACCGTCACGCCATACTTTTCCACTACATCCCAAAAGCAGCCAGGGTTAGACGCTCGGGGAGCCCCCTCATACATCAGCGTCGTCGCCCCGTTCGAGAGTGGGCCATAGACGATATAACTGTGGCCCGTGATCCAACCCACATCTGCCGTGCACCAATACACATCAGTTTCTTGCAGGTCAAACACCCACTTGGTGGTGATGTGGGTATAGAGGTTATAGCCGCCCGTGGTATGCACCACGCCCTTGGGTTTGCCAGTGCTGCCCGACGTATAGAGGATGAACAACATGTCTTCGCTGTCCATCGGTTCGGCAGGGCAGTGGGCAGACACCGTTGGCTGCACCTCGTGCCACCAGTGGTCGCGTCCCGGCTCCATCGTCACGCCTTGTTTGGTGCGCTCAACCACCAACACATGTTGCACCGTGGGTGCAGCACCGTCTGCCAGGGCCTTGTCCACCTGCTCTTTGAGCGGCACGATGGCGTCTTTGCGCCAGCCGCCATCAGCGGTGATGATGAGCTTCGCGTTACCGTCGTTGAGGCGATCGCGCAACGCCTCGGCACTAAAGCCGCCAAACACCACGGTATGAGCCGCCCCAATGCGAGCACAGGCCAACATGGCGATCGCCGCCTCAGGAATCATCGGCATATACACCCCCACGACATCGCCCTTCTGCACACCCAAGTGCTTCAGCGCATTGGCAAACTGACACACTTCTCGGTGCAGTTGCGCATAGGTGAGCGTGCGAGAGTCTCCCGGCTCGCCTTCCCAGATCAACGCCGCCTTATTTTTGCGCCAGGTGGTGAGGTGGCGATCCAAGCAATTATAGGAAATGTTGATCTTGCCGCCGTCAAACCAGCGCGCGTTGGGCGGTTGCCAATCCAGCACGGTATGCCATTTCTCAAACCAGTGCAGCTCTTTAATCGCCAATTCTTCCCAAAATTTAGCTGGATTAGCTTTGGCGCGATCGTAGAGCTGCTGATATTCGTCTAGGCTTTTGATGTGGGCCTGCTGGGCAAAGTCGGCGGGCGGTGTGAACACGCGGCGCTCGTGCAGAATCGATTCGATGGTGGGTTGCGACATGGCGTTGGGTCAAGCGTGGAGTCTATGAAGGTCTATGAAGAAGTCTGAAGTCGGGTCAGCAGTAACGAGAGTTCCCCTTTCAAAACCATACGGGTTCTCGGCATACCACCGCTAGGGCAGTAGCTTTTCTTTAACTTTTTGGCAGCGCCGTTGCTAGCGCCCCAAGCGCCATCCACTAAACCTCATCGCCCCCTATCGCGCGCGGCAAGCCCAGCCCAACCGGATGCACCTGCAATCCGAGGCAATTCGACCCTGGGCTGATGCAACCATCTGGCTAGATTCAACGCAGCGATCCGGCGCGGTAATCGTCAATCCGGCCACTTAATATCGTCCTGTTGTGGACTCATGCAGTAGGCATCTGAACAAAACTTCATTAAGATGTTTAGGGGTATGCTGCTGTAGATCGGGCTCACATTCAGACCGGGTGAATGGATGGCAATTCAGCAGCCTGGATGATGAAACCAACGTGGGAGATCCGAACATGCTGCGACTCGAGCACATCAGCAAAATTTATCCCACTGGCGAAGTCTTGAAGGACGTGAACTGGGAAGTGAAGCCGGGCGATCGCATTGGACTGGTGGGGGTCAACGGCGCAGGCAAGTCTACCCAGCTCAAGATTATTGCTGGAGAAATGGAGCCTACGGCAGGTGAGGTGATTCGCCCTGCCAGCCTGCACATTGCCTATCTCACCCAAGAATTTGAAGTAGAACCCACGCGCACGGTGCGCGAAGAGTTCTGGACTGTCTTTGTCGAAGCTAACGCCGTGCAGCAAGCTCTGCACCGCATTCCCCAAGATATGGAATCTGCCGATCCCGAAGAGCTGGATCGGTTGATCCACGAGCTAGATCACAACCAGCGGCGGTTTGAAGCGCTCGATGGCTATGGGCTAGAGTCGCGCATTGAGAAGATGTTGCCGGAGCTGGGGTTTGAGCCTGAAGATGGCGATCGCCTGGTGAGCGCCTTTAGCGGCGGTTGGCAAATGCGCATGAGCTTGGGCAAAATTTTGCTGCAAAAGCCCGACATCCTCTTGCTAGATGAGCCGACCAACCATTTAGATCTAGAAACCATTGAGTGGTTAGAGATTTACCTCAAGGGACTGACCACCCCCATGGTGATTGTGTCTCATGACCGGGAGTTTCTTGATCGCCTCTGCAATCAAATCGTCGAGACTGAGCGAGGCGTTTCGACCACCTACCTCGGCAACTACTCCGCCTATCTAGAGCAAAAAGAGCTGAATCGTGAGGCGCAAATGAGTGCCTATGAGCGCCAGCAAAAAGAACTCGACAAGCAGCAAGAATTTGTCGATCGGTTCCGCGCGAGTGCAACCCGCAGCACCCAGGCCAAGAGCCGTGAGCGCCAGCTCGACAAAGTAGAGCGGATTAATGCGCCGGTCGGCACCATGCGCACTCTTAAGTTCCAGTTTCCGCCTGCGCCGCGCAGCGGGCGAGAAGTCGTGGAGATTGCAGACCTGAGTCATAGCTACGGCGATAAGATTCTGTTTTTGGGGGCAGAGCTGTTGGTCGAGCGGGGCGATCGCATTGCCTTTTTGGGGCCTAATGGAGCAGGCAAATCCACGCTGCTGCGGATGATTATGGGCATGGAGCCCCATGACGAAGGCACAGTAGAACTGGGCCAGCATAACGTCATCCCCGGTTACTTTGAGCAAAACCAGGCAGAAGCGCTGGATCTCAGCAAAACCGTGATGGACACCATCCACGACGAAGTGCCCGATTGGAACAACGAAGAAGTGCGCACATTGTTAGGGCGCTTTTTGTTCAGCAGCGACACGGTATTCAAACCCGTGGCCTCGCTCAGCGGCGGCGAGAAGGCCCGGCTGGCATTGGCTAAAATGCTGCTGCAACCCGCGAATCTCCTCATTTTGGATGAGCCGACCAACCACCTCGACATACCGGCGAAGGAGATGCTCGAAGAAGCGCTCAAGGCCTATGACGGCACAGTGCTGATCGTGTCGCACGATCGGTACTTCATCTCTCAAGTCGCCAATAAAATTGTCGAAGTGCGGGATGGGGAATTGGTGGCCTATCAGGGCGACTACCACTATTACCTCGATAAGCTAGACGAAGAGCGACAGCAGACGGCGGCAGCCCGCCTTGAGGCCGAAAAGGCGACGAAGGCTGCGGCAAAGCGTGAGAAAGAAAAAGCCAAGAAAGCGGCGAAGAAGGGAAGTTAGGCGATCTGTTTCGCTGAATGCCCACTCCTCTTGCGATCGCCCGCCCCACTCTGGTGCATGATGAAACGCCTCCAGCTCAATCTATTCAATCCCTGGCTGGGGCGGGGGGCGATCGCCCTATTCAGCGGGGTGCTGATGGGCCTAGCCCCAGCGCCGTTCCATCTGTGGCTGCTGCCGTGGGGGGCGATCGCCCCATTGTGGATTTTAGTAACCGCGTCTGCCACAAGCCGACCGCTGCTCCGCTATCCCCTGCTGTGGGGCATTGGCTATTACGGGCTGGCCCTATCGTGGATAGTAGACTTGCATCCTCTGACCTGGATGGGCATCCCCTGGTTGGGCAGCGTGGCGATCGCCCTGTTCGCGTGGGGCTTTATCACCCTATGGGGCGCTGCTATCCCTACCGTCTGGTGTGTGCTGCTGCACTATGCCCTGCGCCCGCTGGCCAGCAGAGGGCTGGGATTGGGGCGCTTGGCCGCGCTGCGGATTGTGCTAGGTACGGGGCTGTGGTGTGCACTAGAACAACTTTGGAGCTATGGGCCGCTGGATTGGACCTTTGTGGCCTACACCCAAAGTCCAATCAATCTGCCGCTGTTGCACCTTGGGCAACTGTCGGGGCCACTCACCGGATCAGCAGTGCTTGTGGCGGTCAATGGCTGTTTGGCAGAAGCCTGGCACGCGTGGTCAACTCCCGCCTCTCAACGGTCGACTCCCCCACTGCGACGCCCGCACCCGTCCCGTTCTTTTCTCCTAACCGCAGCAGGCCTAGTGCTAGTGGCACATCTGGTCGGTTGGGGCTTAGCCTCGCAGCCGTTGCGCGACACCCCTGCGGACGCGCTGACGGTAGGCTTGGTGCAGGGCAATGTGCCCACTCGCATCAAGCTGTTTGAAGAAGGCTACCAAATGGCGATCGCCCACTATACCCAAGGCTATGAAGCCCTAGCCGCTCAGGGAGTTGATGTGGTGCTCATGCCAGAGGGAGCGTTTCCCTGGCAGTGGGTGGGCACGGCGCGCCAAGCGCAAAACCCCCTACACCAAGCGATCGTGGCGGCGGGCGTGCCTGCCTGGGTGGGCACGGTGGGTCGCCAGAACGGGCGCTACACCCAAACGCTGTTTACGCTGTTGGGCGATGGCTCGGTTTACAGCCAATACAACAAAGTGAAGCTGGTGCCATTGGGGGAATATGTTCCCCTAGAGCAAACCTTGGGTCAGGTTATAGGACGCTTGTCTCTCGATAGAACCTCAATGGTGCCGGGCAACCCCAACCAAGTGTTGGACACACCCTTTGGTCGGGCGATCGCCGCGATTTGCTATGAATCGGCGTTTCCCTGGCTGTTTCGGCAGCAGGCCGCGCAGGGGGGCGAGTTTATTATCACCGCGTCCAACAATGATCCCTACCGGATGGGCATGATGGCCCAGCACCATGCCCATGATCTGATGCGCGCCATCGAGACCAACCGCTATGCCCTGCGAGCAACCAATACAGGGCTGTCGGGCGTGGTCGATCCCCACGGGCGCACGCTATGGCTATCGGAGTATCAAACCTTGCAAATCCACGTGGCGACGATTTATCGCCGTCGCGCCCAAACGCCCTATAGCCGCTGGGGCAACTGGTTCACCCCGCTTTTGATAGTCTTGGGAATCACACTTTGGTTGTGGCAGTGGCGACAGACCAGACTAGTCTGAACTGAATTACTCCTCAAACTCACGTTTGTTTAGAGTGCAGCATACAATTGCAGTTTAAACAACCCGTCAACAGACAGCCCAGCGCTTTACAGTAAAGGGTTGGCCCTACATCCGTGCAGCATCGTAAATCCAAAACCGGGTGAACGCGCCTACCGTTTTTACCCGATAGGCAGGGATCACGCCGCTGGGCAAAAACGGTTGCAGTTCTGCGGGCAATAGATCTTGTGGGCGTAAGTCTGTGGTGTAGTGACTAAGCACCGTAAAATCTTGCCGCTCGGTATTGCTAGTGATGAGCTGGCGCAACTGTGACTGGTTATCTACGATGGCTTGGTTGCACTGGGTTTCGAGACTATTGCCCAAAAAGGTAGGCAAGTCTGGACATACATTTTCTTGCAGGTAGGCAGTGAGCTGCTGGGTGGCGTAGGTGTCGTACTCGGGCTGCTCAGGGTTTGTCATGGCTAGGGCGATCGCCCCACCCACCAACGCCGCCCCCAAAACTCCTGCACTCACTTGCCAACCGTTCATGCGATCGCCCTATCTTGCTTTGGTACATTTCTATACTGTCAGGACTCGAGGCTCACCGGGTTAAATCCATGTAAAAAATTGGGTTCACTGAATGTGAGCTTGCTTAGCACATTTATGTGAGCTTGGTCACAGGTAAATTACGGGGATTACCGTATAGTTATATGTACTTTGCTGATCAAAGTGAGCCATTTACACGCGACTTACGCGTTGGTGGTGCCTTCAACTGTCCTAAAGGTAGACGGTGTTATCGGTCGCATAGAGTTTACTAGTAGTATCGGCTCGCTGTTTCGATAGCTTAGAGGGAGCCAGAAAAGCTACATTGCTGCCTGGCTAGTTGCTCCTGGGGGGCATTTCCGTAGAAGCCTGACTCGGTGCATCACCTTGAAGGCATCATGACTTGGATTGGTCTTTAGATTGTCTTGATGGTATCTAACAGTCATTTATTCTCCTGAATCGTCACTCACCCAAATGTTGTTCTAAACCATCCGCTCTATGCGGGTTGGTCTAGCCCCCGCTGATCAGCGTTGGGTATCTACTTCTGAGTTGCAATATGGCACCCACCGTATCCATCATCATGCCCGCTTACAATGCTGAGCGGTATATCGGGCGAGCGATCGCCTCGGCCTTAGACCAAACCTTCGAAGACTTTGAGCTATTAATCGTTGATGACGCCTCCACCGATGGCACGATAGAGGTGATTCGCAGTTTTGGCGATCGCCGCATCAAGCTTTTTGTCAACAGTGAAAACATGGGCGCTGCCGTCGCCCGCAACTGTGCACTCGAAGCAGCGGCCGGCACCTGGATCGCCGTCCTTGACTCAGATGACTGGTATGACCCCGCCCGATTAGAAACACTGCTCTCGATTGCAGAACTTGATAAAGCAGACATGATAGCCGACGACCTGCACTATGTGCTAGCCGGTACCGAGCAGACCAAAGGGACATTGATCAGCCAAAGCGGCTACCACTTTAAAGACGTTACGCTAATTGACCCTGTCTTTTTTGTGCGAACTGATGTGTTTGCCCAAAAGGGCCTGCATCTAGGCTATTGCAAACCTATGATTCGCCGCAGTTTTCTTGAGCAGCAATCGATTCGCTACAATCCTGAATTGCGCTTGGGGCAGGACTATTGGCTCTACCTCGATTGCTTAGTCAACGGCGCGAGCTACTACCTTGTGCCCGAAGCCTACTACTTTTATCGGCTGCGCAGCGATTCTCTGGTGAGCCATAGCAAAATCAGCCGATTAAAGGGGTACTGCAAAGTCGCTCAAGCATTCTTGGCACGACCTTCGGTTCAGGCTGATTCAGAATTAAGCGATAGCATCCAGGCCAGCTTAGATGTGTACCGGAAAAATATTTCTTACTATCGGGTTCTAGAACCGCTAAGACGCAAGAAATGGGCGAGAGCGCTGGGGGCAATGCCGCGCAACCCTTATTTCTTTATATTGGCGATGCAGCGCGCCCAGCAGGTCTTTCATCGCTACTGGACAGCCTACGTGACTAAAGATAAGCAGAATAGTGAGGCTCGGCTCTTTAATCACTAGCTCTTTAATCACTAGGGCGTGTCATCAATTCCAACCAAACGCCTGATGCTATGAGCGTTGCAACGCCCGACCCAAAAACCAGGCTAGGGGCTGTGACGGTTGATTTCTGGGATATCAGAGGCTAATTGATGACAGCCCCTAGAGAATGGCTCGTACTAGATTTCTGAAATCCTTTGTCGCATTTAGCGTTAAGCAATGGCACATACCTGATCTCGACTAAGCCTCAATTAGGCTAGGTCGGAGTTTTTGATGGGGGCTGAAGGGATATCGGTTAGCGCCAAGTGGGTGGGGTAAGCGTGGCATGTTATCTATTGCACTAAATCTAAAGATAATCTCGGGCAGTTTGTGGTTATAGTCCGGGTGGATTCCTAAGAAATAGCTAAACTTCCGTAGATTCTGGGTTCCGTTACTAAAGTGGTAGCTAAGGTAGAGCTAGGGACTGAGATTGATAGCGCTAAAAGGCTTGCATTAGAACCTGAGTAGCAGATCGAGCTAGAGTAAAGGGCGATCGCCCTTGCAACGTAATCTCATTCCCGATCTAACTCAACTCTTAGCCTCTATCTATTTCACAGCGGGTAACGATAAGGCTCTAGTGAATATGCCAATGAATGTATCGCACTAGAATCTCGTTCCAACAGCCCTCACCCATCCACGTTGACAGCAGACAGAGGACGTACGGTTATGACTGATTCGACGGTGGCGGTTTCACCCCATACCCCCAACGCGGCCCAGATGCTTTCGGCTCAGCAAGATGCTGTGCGGGCAGTGAGTCGAGTGCGGTGGCTGGTTTGGAAGCTGGCGATCGCCACTTGGCTCTTGATGGCCGTCGGCAGCGCCACTCGTGTCATGAACGCTGGCCTTGCCTGCCCTGACTGGCCCCTGTGCTATGGCACCCTATTCCCGGGGCAGCAGATGAATTTGCAGGTGTTTTTAGAATGGTTCCACCGCCTGGATGCGGCCCTGATTGGCGGACTCACGCTCGTATTGCTGGGGATGACGCTGTGGCTGCGCCGTTATCTGCCCCCATGGACGACTGGCGTGGCAGCTCTCGCGTTAGGGCTCATCTTAGTGCAGGGCTTACTGGGCGGGCTCACCGTCACAGAAATGCTGCGGTTTGATATTGTCACCGCACATTTGGGAACGGCTCTATTGTTCTTCACCACGCTGCTGATCATGGGCATGCTGCTGGTGCCTTACACAGGGACGGGGACAGCAGGCAAACTACCCTGGGTAAGCCTAGCCGCCGCAGTGCTGGTGTATTTTCAAAGCTTGTCGGGAGGGCTGGTCGGCTCTCGCTGGGCGCTGCATCAGTGCCTGGGTGGGGCACAGCTTTGCCAGGTGATGAATCTGCACCTGCTGGGGGTGGTGCCTGCCACGTTGGCTGTGTTGGCCTTGGTCGTGTTAGCCTGGCGCACCCCAGCGTTGCATCCGTTACTGCGGCGGTTAACCAGCGGGGCATTGGGGCTATTGGTGTTGCAGATTATTCTGGGTATGGCAACCTACCGCTTGCACCTGCAAGTTGAGCCTCTGACGGTGTCGCATCAGATGATCGGCGCGTGCTTGTTTGGGGTGCTGGTGTGCTTTACGGTCGTGGGCTGGCGCGATCGCCGTGCCGTTCTCAGCCCGGTCACTCCAGATGCAGTCGATACCGGGCGATCGCCCTCTGGGGCAGTGCCCATCTAAGCTAGGTCTATCGCCTGACCCCAGTTCATCTATTGACTATTCACAGATTAACTCGATCGCTTTGAGTTCCCTACGGCAACTCACCCCGGTTGACTCATACTGTTTTTTTAGGAAGCCCTCGTAATGACTGAATCGATGTATCCTACCGGACGCCGCCACCATGACAATGCGTGGCAGGTTGTTCAAAGCTACTGGCAACTCACCAAACCTCGCATCATTATTCTGTTGGTGATTACCACGGCGGGCAGCATGTGGATTGCAGCGCACGGTCAGGTTGATCCGGTGCTGCTGCTGGTCACGCTGGTCGCTGGCTGGTTGGCAGCCTCCTCCGCCAACACCATCAACTGCCTCTATGACCGCGACATTGACTATGACATGGAGCGCACCCGCCACCGTCCCTTACCCTCTGGACGCGTGCAGCCTAGAGATGCACTCATTTTCGCCATCCTGCTGGCGCTGATCTCCTTTAGTCTGCTGACCGCATTTGCAAACCTGCTCAGCGCATGTCTGGCGATGTCGGGCATTGTCACCTATGTGTTGGTCTACACCCACTGGCTTAAGCGCCACAGCACGCAAAATATTGTGATTGGTGGTGCGGCTGGGGCGATTCCCCCGTTGGTGGGCTGGGCTGCGGTCACTGGCGAGTTGAGTTGGGCAGCCTGGGTGCTATTTGCTATCGTCTTTTTCTGGACACCGCCTCACTTCTGGGCGCTGGCGCTAATGATTCGCCGCGACTATGCCAAGGTCAACATTCCAATGCTGCCCGTGATCGCGGGGGAAGTCGTAACAGCGAAGCAGATCTGGCTTTACACGCTGATTTTGATTCCTCTGACGCTGGTGCTGGTGTTTCCGCTGCATGTGATGGGGCTGCTGTATACTCTAGTGGCGCTGGGGCTGGGCGGCTTGTTTTTGGCAAAGGCTTGGGCCTTGCTAGAAAATCCGGCGGATATGGGTGCAGCGCGATCGCTCTTTAAGTACTCCATCCTTTATATGATGTTGCTCTGTGCTGGCATGGCGCTCGACAGTCTGCCTGCAACCCAGCGGCTGACCGCCAACTTGGTGCACACTGTCACAACAGCCTTGAGCCTGGCCTAACGCCAGAGTTGCCCCACGGCCGACAATCTTCGACAAACTCAAGCAACGTGCTATGCAAATAGTAGCTGCACTTGCTAGAATAGAGAACGCTGTATTGAGTCTAAAAATGGCAAAGAAAAGCATGATTGAGCGCGAGAAGCGCCGTGAAAAATTAATGACCAAGCACCTTGAAAAGCGGCGCGCGCTAAAGGTAGAGTTCGCTAAAGCCGAAACTCAAGAAGAGAAGTTAGAAATTCATCGTCAAATTCAGCGGTTGCCCCGCAATAGTGCCCCAAGTCGCAAGCGCAATCGCTGCTGGCTTACGGGTCGTCCTCGTGGCTACTATCGTGACTTTGGTCTATGCCGTCATGCCATTCGTGAAATGGCTCACGAGGGGTTGCTGCCGGGCGTGGTCAAGTCAAGCTGGTAGGGCTAGTTCTGTTGAGCTGGTGCAAAAATTAGACTCAATCGCGGATGCTGCGGTGAATGAATCAGTGATTAGGAGAAAAGAACTGTGGGCGATCGCCCTCCTCTAGTCACGTTTGATAATTCATTCAAGCATCCAAATACATTGCGTATCCCCCATTGGTGAGCTTTCGCCAGTGGGGGTTTTGCTGTAGCGATCCGGCTGTAGCGATCCGTTGAAAGCGATACAAACCCCGGTTTCGCGTAGGTCTGGCAGGGGCGATCGCCCCAACTTCCACCGAAACTCTATAAATTCGCTATAAATTCACTGTAACGTTCGCCCCATTTATCGAGCTAGCGGCCCCATTTGCAGTTTGGGTGACATTTCCGGACAGGGTCTTTACGCTTAGATAGGTGAAGTAGTGTGAACAAGTCTTGCTCATTGGGGCAGGCGATCGCAGCTATGCAGCAGTAGTTTTAGCAAATAGAGGGAAACGACTATGGCAGACGCCGCCACCAAGCATCGTGTTGTGATTGTAGGGGGCGGCTTTGGCGGGCTATATGCCGCCAAAGCGTTAGGGTCGAGTGCAGTGGATGTGACGCTGATCGATAAGCGCAACTTCCATCTCTTTCAGCCGCTGCTATATCAAGTCGCGACGGGGACACTCTCGCCTGCCGACATTTCTTCGCCACTGCGCTCGGTTCTCAGCCGCCACAAAAATGTGCATGTGCTGATGGAAGAAGTCGCCGATGTTGACCCCGCGCAGCAAACCGTCGTCACCACGTCAGGCGACATCCCCTACGACACCTTGGTGGTTGCCACCGGGGTGAGCCACCACTATTTCGGCAATGATCAATGGAAAGACGCGGCTCCTGGCCTCAAGACAGTAGAAGACGCACTGGAAATTCGGCGACGTATTTTCATGGCGTTTGAAGCTGCAGAGAAAGAGCCCGATTTAGAAAAGCGCAAAGCCTGGCTTACCTTTGTCGTCGTAGGGGGTGGCCCAACGGGAGTAGAACTGGCTGGGGCGATCGCCGAACTGGCCTTTCACACGCTGACGCAAGATTTTCGTCTGATTGACACCCGTGAAGCCCAAGTGCTGCTGCTAGAAGGGCTAGATCGGGTGTTGCCGCCCTATGACCCGTCGCTTTCTGCCCATGCGAAAGAGGCTCTGCAGCGGCTGGGAGTAACGGTCACAACCAGCGCCATGGTAACCAATATTGACGGCACCACCGTCACCATTAAGCAGGGAGACAGCCTCAGCACTGTAGAGTCGCACACCATCCTTTGGGCTGCAGGAGTCAAAGCATCAAGTATGGGGCAAACTCTGGCTGACTGCACAGGGGCACTGCTCGACCGAGCCGGACGAGTCATGGTAGAACCTGATCTCAGCATTCCTAACCATCCCAATATTTTTGTCATTGGTGACTTGGCTCATTTTGCTCATCAGGGCGATCGCCCCCTGCCTGGCGTTGCGCCTGTCGCCGTGCAGCAAGGGGAATACATGGCTCGCACCATCAAACAGCGGCTCAAAGGCATCGCGCCCGCGCCGTTTGTCTATAAAGACAAAGGCAGCCTGGCGGTAATTGGGCAAAATGCCGCCGTGGTGGATCTGGGTTTTGTCAAACTTACGGGCACTCTAGCCTGGCTCACCTGGGTGTTTGCCCACATCTATTACCTGATTGAATACGACAACAAACTGGTGGTGATGGTGCAGTGGGCCTGGAACTATATCACCCGTAATCGAGGCGCTCGCCTAATCACTGGAGAGTCAACACTGATGGCGGTAGAAATTGACAAGAATGGCGACTATCAACGGCCCAAACCTACAGCCCCTGTCGAGGTGTAACGCGCTGCGCGTTAACGCGTTAGAGCCGGGGCGTTGGTTTCTAAAGTCAGCGCCCTCGTGTTGAATGCTGAGTTTCCCAGCCATAACTCCTACCCCTCCATAAAGTGGTTCAGCAAAATCACCCCCGTGAGGATAATCGCCGTGCTGCCCACCATGCCCCAGTTCATGGTTTCGCGAAATACAATGGCTCCAATCAGCACAGTGCCAACGATGCCCACCCCCGACCACGTGGCATAGGCAACACTGAGGGGAATGTGCTTCAGGCTGAGGGCAAATAGGTAGAACGCGAGCGGGTAGCCTAAGAGCACGATGATGCTGAATCCCAGTCGGGTAAACCCCTGGGACGCTTTGAGGGCGGTAGAGGCAATCACTTCAGAGGCGATCGCCAAGAATAGCAGCAGAAGAGGGGACATAGTGCGGTTTGGATATTTTAAAGACTAAATAATGGCGATCGCAGACAAGCCTCTGCAACCGCACAGCAGCGGCTTGTGATTGCAAGCGGCGTGGGAAAGTCCCTCAGATGATACATTGTCAGAATGATGACCGTAAGTGCTGACGAATTGGAGACCTGGCGCACGCAGTTTGCCGATCATGAGGCGGCATTGCGGGCGCTAATCGTGATTGAAGATTGTGAAGGAGAACTGGAAGATGCGGCGATCGCCCTAGCCTTGCGAGTGGGGCAAGAGCCCACCACATCGGGCGACTGGCTAGAGGGGTTTGCCAAGCGCTGGCGGGTGCAGGTGTGCCAAAGTGAGGTGCGATCGCACCTCCAAGACAATGCCCTCCCCGACGCTCTAGAAGCGCTGATGGCAGCAACCGAAGTTCCGACCAGTCTGGCTGTGCCGCTGCTGATGTATCTACACAACGTCGGCATGGCAGATTTCTGTGCGCCGCTTAAGGAAAAACTCTAGGGAGATCTGCACCATGCGAGGCAAGCACGTCTTACTCACGGGCGGCACGGGTGGACTGGGGCTAGGCGTGACGCCTACAGTGCTACAGCAGGGCGCGGCATCGGTGACGCTGCCCTATCACAAGCCAGAAGACATTGAGCGGCTCAAGGGGCGGCTCGCTCCGGCAGATGTGGCCCGGCTGCGGTTTGTCGCGGCAGATTTAACCGATGAAATGTCTGTGCAGCAGGTAATTGACGGCATGGATCGAGTGGATGCAACGATTCATCTAGTCGGCGGTTTCTCAATGGGCAAAACCCATGAATATACGCTGGCACAATGGCAGAAAGATTTTCGGTTAAATCTGGAAACTACATTTTTGGTTTGTAAGCACAGCCTGCGGCGCATGCTAGAGCAGGACTATGGCCGGATTGTGACCGTCGGATCGCGCGGGGTAGAACAGCCCGGTGGGCAACTAGCCGCCTACTGTGCCTCTAAGGCTGGAGTGGTGGCACTCACTCGGGCGATCGCCGACGAAACCAAGGGCACCAACATCACAGCCAATGTCGTCCTGCCCAGCGTCATCGACACCCCAGCTAATCGAGCCGCCATGGGGGCCGAAAATGCAACACAATGGGTCAAACCCGAGTCCTTAGGTGCGGTGATCAGCTTCCTCGCCTCCGAAGCCGCACAGGATATGCGGGGCGCAATTGTGCCTGTCTATGGCAACACCTGATTTCAACCCTGCTACCCGTTCTGGCAATGGCGCTATAAGTATGGAATGGGTGGATGAGTGGACGAGTGGCGGTTGTTCAGCAGCAGACGTTGGTTCTGAGGGGATTAAGACAGGGTTGGCTAGCGGGTCGTCGTTAGGACATGCCGCTTGTAGAGGTCGTAGCGATCGCCATGACTCAGCACATGCACCCGCATATTGTGAACGCTGATAGGGTCATTGGTACCCACATCTCGCTGGTTCGTATGGCTGACCTCGCTCGGGTCTACGATTGTCACGGTGCCTTTGCCAATCACCTGAAACGACCCATCCGCTTCAAACATGGCACAGGTGTCTTCATCAATGCCCACACCGAGCCGATCAGGATAGGCGGCGATCGCACTAATCAGTCGCGCCATGCGATTGCGATTGTGGAAGTGCTGATCCACAATAACTTCTGGAATAATGTTTAAGCCCGCCGTCAAATCTACCAAAGACCGATTCGGCGACTCGCCACTACCGCCGCCCGCAATCATATGCTGTCCCATCACGGCAGCCCCAGCGCTGGTTCCTGCCAACGTAATTTCGCCGAGCTGAGCCCGCAGTCGAATCTTCTCCATCACAGGCGTATCAGCCAGCAGCCCGCACAGCCGCAGTTGATCCCCCCCGGTGAGAAACACACCCGTGCATGTTTCTAGAAACTCCATCCATGTTTTGTCATAGCCTTGGTCCCGCTCTTGGATGTCGATGACTTCAATCGTCGTCGCCCCCATCTCTGTAAAAATGTCATGGTACCGCTTGCCGATCATGGCAGGTTCCCGAGATGCAGACGGCACAATTGCAATGCGTGCATCAGTGCCCTTTGATCGGCTAAAAAAGGTATGGAGAATCAACCGTCCATGCACCTTATCTTCTGCGCCGCCAATGACTAAAACTGCAGCATTTGTAAGTTGAGACATCCCCTGGAGTTGGGATTGAGGTTCCGTTTGTAGCATCGTGCTCTTATTGAATAGCCCGGGCAATACCCGTTCTAACAGCTTTGTGACATCATAACTACGCTTACGCATGGAACAACCAGTTGCAGCAAATGTCTGGAATTTGAAACAAACCATCAGACTTGCCAAACCTAGACAATCCAAGGCTTAGCAGCGACCCTCAGCGTAGTCAAGAAGGAGTCAGCGCGGCAGAAGGACACACTCTAGCACTCATCGAACGCGTTCTTCTACAAGAACCTACAGGATACATCTATAGATCCAACTATTTAATCATAATTACTCAATTCTCGATAAAATTCATAGGACTTACACCTGGATGCGGCGTCTTGGAACTGTGAAGGTGGCTTGCAAGCAGAAAACCAACGCAAAACTCTTCCATTGCATCAATCCGGGTTCATGGCAAACCACAGGAGAATAATGGGTTTGATCCCACAACAGCCGCATTGCTTCAGCTCTAGCGTCAGACCTATCAGACCTATATTAATAGAGCCTCAAATTGGGTATTGCCACAAAGCAGGCACGCCCAAGGACAGCAGGATCGATTTTGACGCTCTTGCCGTGAGCCAGACCTCCAATAGTGCGGCTTACGCAACGGAAACTGGATGGCATCCTGGGCGGTATGATGCAGTTTGATATCGTCACGTTGTTTCCTGATTTTTTTGCATCCCCCTTGGCTTCTGGGCTACTGGGGCGGGCGCTGGCTAACCAGATTGCCCAGGTTAACTTGATCAATCCCCGCGACTTTACCACTGACAAACATCGCAAAGTGGATGATGAGCCCTATGGCGGCGGGGTTGGCATGTTGATGAAGCCAGAGCCTATTTTCGCGGCAGTAGAGTCGCTGCCTGTGCTGCCCCGGCGAGAAGTGTTGCTGATGACGCCCCAGGGAGAGTCGATGACTCAACCGCTCTTCCAAACCTTGGCGCAGCAGTATGACCAGCTCGTCATTATCTGTGGCCATTATGAAGGGGTTGATGATCGGGTATTGAGCCTGGTGACGCGAGAGGTGTCTCTGGGAGATTTTGTGCTGACCTGTGGGGAGATTCCGGCGCTGGCGCTGCTCAATGGCGTGATTCGGCTGCGCCCTGGGACGGTGGCTAAAGCCGACTCGCTAAAGTACGAAAGTTTTGAGGATGGCCTGCTGGACTATCCCCAATACACGCGCCCGGCTGAGTTTCGGGGAATGGCGGTGCCGGAGGTGTTGCGTTCGGGCAATCATGAGGCGATCGCCCGTTGGCGCTATGAACAACAGCTCTCTCGCACACGTCAGCGCCGACCTGATCTATGGCAAGCCTGGGTGCAACGCCAGCCGCCACCAGCGACCTAGCACAGCCCTAGACTTGCAGCGGCAGGCAAGCAATTCACGAGTAGGCATCCACTACACAGCAGGCATCCATTACTGCGTGAACCGAATGCGGCGCGTGACGGTAGTCATGCCATCTTCCCGAATGATGATGCCAGAGATCCAGCGGCTATCCGAGAGGGCAGGGGCTCGACCTGTTTTGAAGAGTCCCCCGGCGTTGAGCAATTCTAGACGGGGTCTGGGGCTGCTGAGATACGTATCTGGCGTGATGGGTTCTTCCATCGCAGTGCCCAGCAGTTGGCGATCGCCCAAGGGTTCTGGCACAATCACGTCGAACGCAAAGTTGCGCGTTGTCGGCACCGAGTCTGGTGCTTGCACCTGCAAATCAGGTGGATTCGTCCCCGACGAGAGGCGATTGTCTTCTGTCAAGGTTTCCTGTTGCACCAGCAGGCCATTGCGATACGTTTGGCGGCTGGTCACCGTGGCTAGAAGTTGAAAGTCTCGCACGTCTGTGCGCTGGAGGCCTGCAATTTCGGTTGTGGTCTCTGCCACAATTCCATCTTCACTCTGTTGCCAAGAATCCAAGGTGGTGGTGTAGGTTAGCTCGTCGTAGCGCTCCCACAAGCCTTCTAGGGCTTGCTGCAACCTGTCGCGGGTTAAGCCATCGGCATGCATAAAATCTTCATCGATTAGAGCCATGACTTGCTCCACATCTTGGCGACTGGCAGCTTCATCCATAGCGGCGATCGCCCCTGTGAGTTCTGCCGGAGCCGCTGAATCTAGGCCATTCAGCGTCTGAGCCTGCACACTGGCCGCCAGGCTGAGCAGCATCCCTGCTAGGAGCGCGGGCAATGCTCCCCGACGACTGCGGAACGAAAACCAACGGATCGCAGGTGCTAAACGTTGAGCGGGGAGCAATTTACGCATAGGATGATAGGTTGAAACGCAATGGAGGACAAATCGTATGCCAGATTTCAGAGTGTGGAATGGATGCTCCACCCACATGTTTCATCTAGCGTAGCGGATCACGAGTAAACGGCAATGCCCAATCAGGCAAAACTATTGATTGCTGCCAGCGGGACGGGCGGCCATTTGTTTCCGGCGATCGCCACCGCAGAGCAGCTCTCCCAAGTCGAGATTGAGTGGTTGGGCGTGCCCGATCGCTTAGAAACACGGCTGGTGCCCGACTGCTATCCTCTTCATACCATCGCAGTGGAAGGGTTTCAGCAACGATTTGGGCTGAGTACGCTGCGCATTTTTGGGCGATTGGTGCACAGCATCTGGCAGGTGCGGCAGTTGCTGCAACGGGGGCAGTTTCAGGGCGTCTTCACCACGGGCGGCTACATTGCTGCACCCGCCATTTTAGCGGCGCGATCGCTCGGGCTGCCTGCTATTTTGCATGAATCCAACGCCTTTCCGGGTAAGGTGACGCGGCTGCTGAGTCCCTTCTGCAATACGGTTGCCCTTGGTTTTGAAGCGGCTGCCGATCGGTTGCCCAAAGCCCAGACCCAGTGGGTAGGAACTCCGGTGCGATCGCCCTTTTTGCAACCCGTCGCAGATCTTCCCGCGCTGAGCTTGCCGGTTCCCGATAACGTGCCGCTGATTGTGGTGGTGGGCGGCAGTCAAGGCGCAGTCGCGGTGAATCAATTGGTGCGACAATCTGCCCCAGTCTGGCTTGAGCAGGGTGCATGGATCGTGCACCTAACGGGCGACAATGATCCAAATACTAAAGAGTTGGTGCACCCCCAATATCTAGCCTTGCCGTTTTTTGAGAATATGGCGGGGTTGCTGCGGCGCGCTACCCTTGCCGTCAGTCGCTCTGGGGCTGGCACGCTCACAGAACTGGCGATCGCCCGCTTGCCTTCCATTCTGATCCCATATCCCTACGCCGCCGACGACCATCAGACCTTTAATGCTCAGGTCTTTGCCGCAGCGGGGGCGGCACACCTCTATCAGCAAGCAGATCTCACCGCAGACATCCTCCAACACCAGGTGAGTGAGCTGCTGCAACACCCCGAACGCCTTCAGCAGATGGCAGAGGCCGCCAGTCAGTTGGCGATCGCCGACAGCGCACAGCAGCTCGCCATTGTCATCGAGCGATCGCTCCTGCTCCGCAGCTAATCCAACAGCCTGTGAACCAATGCCCTAGCATGTTGCTTTCAGGCAAGCAGCTAAGCCCAAGTTATAAAAACCTACAGATGGCCCACCTGTAAAGAATGGTAGCAACAACAACAAAATATTCCTAAGGCCCCGTATTATTGAGATGGAGGCAACGCCTCTCAATCGCCTCAATTCAGCGTCTACTCACTCCTTTTACGGAAACCCTGCTTCCCATCATCAGCAGGTTGCCCCAAGACGTTAGCTCAGGCATGCGTCATCCCTAAAACGGTGACACAGCAGATTGGTATCGCGCAATGCTCTTCATCCCTTACGCGAGGTCAACTCTATGAATTTGTTCAAACTGGTGGGAAATGCCATCCGCTATCTGTATGATGGCGCAATTGAAATCTTTAGCCCCAGCCCCGATCAATACCCCAAAACGGGCGTACAGCCATTTGATGGCGATCCTCATACTGAATGGATCGATCGGTCGTAGGGCGATCGCAGGTCTGGTTTACCTCAGCGAAAATGCTATCGAGTTAAGTTCCTAAACGATTAAAGTCGCTGCGCATGCGCAGCGACTTTAATCGTTTAGGAGGAATCGTTTAGGAGGCTAAGTGATGCGCTTTTGAGGTGCCGTGATACGCGCGACTGCGGCTGTCTAATCTTGTCGTTGAGACGGTTGCAGCGGCAGTTGCCAAAAACGGGTTCGCTCTATGAGCCAGCCGTCCTCTTGCCACTGGGCGATCGCCCCATTGACCGCCTGCCGCAGTGAGCGAAACTGCTGACCTCGAGGCATCGCAACCGCTAGCGGCTCACCCGACAGCAACTCTGGCAACAGCCGATAGCGCGACGACTGCAAAACCCACCCGGTTAGAACACTCGCATCAGCAGCAAAGGCTTGCACCTCGCCAGCATCCAACAGTTGTTGGCCAGCTTGATAGGATGGCACGCTCACTAACTGAGCCTGAGGCAGACGCGATCGCACCACCGCAACGGTACTAGATCCTTGGAGGACGGCGATCGCCCCACGCCGCATATCCACCAAGCGCTGAATCTGAGGCCTATCAGCCCGCGTGATCAGCGCCGTGCTATCGAGATAATAGGCGGAACTAAAATCTACCAACCGCGCCCGCGCATCAGTTATGGTGAGTCGGGCAATCACCAGATCGACCTCATCTGCCAGCAGCAGCGGAATGCGCTCTTGATTGAGGACTGGACGCAGAACGATAGCATTAGGATCACCCAAGATCTGCTCGGCTAAGCGTCGGGCGATCTCAATTTCGAAACCATCCAGAGTTGTGGCGCTAAGGGAAAAGCCCAACGGCGGCAGATTGTCTTTGACCGCCACAACCAAAAACCCTCGCTGCCGAATCTCTGAGAGTTCAGCAGCGAGGACAGTGGGAGTAATGTTGAACGACAAAAGTAATGATGCGGCGATCGCCCATCCCATTTCTTGGGAACGCATCCACCGCATACGCAAGCCCTACCCTTTCACTTGGCTAGCGATTTCGGCCACTTTGCCAAAGCTGGTCGGATCAAGCACTGCCATTTGGGCCAGCATCTTGCGGTTAATTTGCACGTTAGCTTTATTCAGATTGCCGATCAACTGGCTATAGCTCAGGCCATGCATCCGCGAAGCTGCATTGATTCGAGTAATCCACAAGCGACGAAAATCACGCTTCCGCTTGCGGCGATCGCGATAGGCATTCCGCAGCGCCTTCATCACTTGCTGGTTTGCAGTACGAAATAACTTGGAGTGAGAACCCCGAAACCCTTTCGCCAGCTTTAAGATTTTCTTGCGGCGCTTACGAGCCACATTACCGCGCTTTACCCGTGTCATCGTTCAACGTCCCCTTTTCAGTTCTCTCGTCAGATTTCTAGATTTGTCTAGGTGGCTTCCCAACCGATATCCCTAAATGGCCTGCGTTTTAGAGATAAGGCAGCATTAGTTCTACGTTCTCGGCATCACGCTCATTCACAATAGCTACCTGCGAAAGCCGCCGCTTACGCAACGAACTCTTGTGCTGCAACAGGTGGTTTTTAAACGCTTTGCGCCGAGCAATTTTGCCGCTGCCCGTTTTGCGGAAGCGCTTTGCAGCAGCTCTACGAGTCTTTAACTTGGGCATTTCTTTAATCCTGCTCTTTCACACAGTCTTCCATGTTACTACCATCATTAGGGCGAACGCAACCCCCCTCACAAAGTTAATGCGTGAGCCAACCGTGGAAGCCTCAGTATGGCTAAAACGATCCTGATGTTGAGGCTTTTGATGACATCGCACACTACTTATCTATTGTGCGGCCGGGCTCTATTGTGCGGCTGGGCAGGTGCCAACCCAGATCGGGCTGGGCTCAAGATTCAGCCTCTGACGAATCACCGCTTGACTCATCAGTGCACAGCTGGATGTAGGGAACCCCACGATAGGTCAGTCGCACCACTGAGCGAGGCGTTTGATTGGTAGGTATGGATTGGATGGGGGCAGACTCGTCAGGATGCAGCCCTAGGTCTGTTAGCTCCAGATCGGTTAGCTCCGCTGATTCTAGCTTAGAAGGAGAGAGTGGCTGAGGAGCATAGGGCACACCCCGATAGCTGAGCTGAGACAACATATTCCGCTGGGGAGAGCCGATCTGGTCAAGAATTTTGGAGAGTTCCCGCTCTTGACTGGGAGGACGATGCAGCAGCCAATTCGTAGCAGCGCAGACTGCAAAAAAGGCGATCGCAATCAGAGCTTCAACCACCCCTACTTCTAACATCTCAGTCATGGCAGTCCCCATTAATTTTTCAACTGCGTGGTACAACTCTCGCAGTCTCTAGACGGCAGATCTGGCAAAGTTAATCGTGCAAGTTATATGCAGCCTAAACCATTCTGTAGAAGATGCGAGGAAATAGAAGCGACTTGGTTCCCCTTGATTCGCGGCATTTGCAGTGCAACAAAGTTGCTTTATCGCCGTTGTATCATTAGCTCTGTGAGGCTCGGCACCTGTCACACAGCATTTTAGAAATTTAACATCCCCGATTATTTTATAGTGCAGATGGATCAAATAAGCCTATCCTTTTCCGTACTCCTTGTTATTTGTCAAGGTTCTGCTATTGAGATTTTTATTATGGCGGATTCGCTTCTATAGAAGAACGGTCTAAACTGTGCAAAGACCAAAAAACCTCTCATCAGAGAACATCAATTCCCCGTCCAGGGTTATCACGCACCTACCCATCATGAATAAGCCTACTGTTCCTGTTGAATCAGCCCCTGTCGTCACCCCGCCCATTGCCGAAAAGCGACCCCATGTTCACAGACTGCATGGCGATGAGCGTCCTGACCCCTATTTTTGGATGCGCGATCGCACTGATCCAGCCGTAATGTCCTACCTGGAAGTGGAGAACGCCTATACCGAATCGATGATGCGCTCTACTGAAGGGCTACAGCATACGCTCTACAGTGAAATGCTGGCGCGCATTCAAGAAACTGATCTGTCGGTGCCCTATCGCAAAGACGCCTATTGGTACTATTCCCGGACGGAAGAGGGGCTCGATTACCCCATTTATTGCCGCAAGTGGGGCAGCCTTGAGGCCGAGGAAGAGGTGCTGCTTGACCAGAATAAGTTGGCTGATGGGCATGATTACTTTGATGTCGGGGTGTTGCAGGTTAGCCCCGATCACCAGATTCTCGCCTACTCTGTAGACACCTCTGGGGCAGAGCTGTTTACCCTGTATTTTCTGGATTTAGGCACCCGACAGCTCTATGGCGAAACCATTCCCGAGACCTATTATTCGTTCGCCTGGGGCAATGACAACCGCACCATCTTCTACACCCAGGTTGATGAGGCCCATCGTCCCTATCGACTCCTGCGGCACCAGTTAGGCACGTCTGTCGAGCAAGATGCACTGGTCTACCACGAAGCTGATGAGGCCTTCTTTCTTAGCATCGGTAAAACCCGAAGTGACGCGTATCTGCTGATGAGCCTTCAAAGTAAGGTGACATCGGAGGTGCATTACCTAGATGCTAACCAGCCGACGGCAGAGTTTCAGCTCATTCAGCGGCGATCGCCCTCAGTAGAATACGATGTCACCCACCACAGTGACGGCTTCTACATCACGACCAATGATGATGCCGTTAACTTTAAGCTGATGTGGGCTCCCGTCCACAGTCCCGGACGGGAGCATTGGCAGACGGTGATTCCTCACCGCGATACGGTGCTGCTAGAAGGCGTCAGCGCTTTTGCCGATCACCTGGTGATCTTTGAGCGCGAAGCCGGAGTGCCGCAAGTGCGAGTGCGTCAGCTTTCTACCCAGACTGAGCATACGATTGAGTTTCCTGAACCCATCTATGAAGTCTCTGCCAGCGCTAACCCAGAATTTGAAACGGCGACACTGCGCTTTGCCTATACCTCGCTGCTCACCCCAAGTTCGATTTATGACTACGACCTGAATACGCGCGATCGCCAGTTGCTCAAAGAAACTCCGGTGCTCGGCGGCTATGACAAGCAGCAGTATGGGAGCGAGTGGCTGATGGCAACCGCACCCGACGGCACAGCCGTACCCATCTCTTTGGTATATCGCCGAGACGTGATGCAAGACGGCTCCAATCCCTTGCTGCTAAACGGATACGGCTCCTATGGTGCCAGCTATCCGGTCTATTTTTCGTCCACACGGCTGTCTTTATTAAATCGCGGGGTGGTGGTGGCCTTTGCTCACATTCGCGGCGGCTCAGAAATGGGGCGCAACTGGTACGAGCAGGGCAAGTTTTTAAACAAAAAAAACACGTTTACTGACTTTGTTGCCTGTGCCGACTATTTGATTCAAGAGCAATGGACGGCGAGCGATCGCCTATCGATTTCTGGCGGCAGTGCAGGCGGGCTGCTCATGGGAGCTGTCATTAACCTGCGCCCCGACTTGTTCAACGCCGTGATTGCACAAGTGCCCTTTGTAGACGTAGTCACCACTATCCTTGACACCTCGCTGCCCCTGTCCGCAATGGAGTGGGAAGAGTGGGGGAATCCCAACGACCAAGCCTACTACGAGTATATGAAGTCCTATTCTCCCTACGATAACGTCACGCCCAAAGACTATCCCGCCATGTTGGTTACGGCTGGTTTAAATGACCCTCGCGTATCCTATTGGGAGCCCGCTAAGTGGACCGCTAAGTTACGAGACCTTAAAACCGACAATAATCTTCTGTTATTGAAAACCAATATGGGGGCTGGGCATGGCGGCGCGTCAGGTCGCTATGAGCAACTAAAGGAGATTGCCTTTGAATACGCTTTTTTGCTGGCTCAGTGGGGATTGACGTAAATTTGAGCCTGCTAGACTTCACATCTACACGGTGACGGTGGACGAGGAGTATCAGAAAGACAAGGGCATCGACACCAACGCTGATGCCTGCCGCCGGGTGGAAGCCCAGAAAATCGCCGACCTAGTGGAGGACATGCTGTCGGCGAAGCTGCCAGTCCACGACAAGCCCAGTGGGCAATTGCGAGATATTCAGCCCAAGGACATCGCCATTTTGTCGCGCACCTGGGGGCCGCTGGAGCTGTACAGCAATGCGATCGCCGCTCGCGACATCCCCATTTTGCAGGCCGGGGGTGGCAACCTGCTCGACACCCGTGAAGCCAAGGATGCCGGGGCGCTGCTGCGGTTTTTGGCTGACCCCACCGATAGTTTGGCCCTAGCGGCCGGTGCAGGTGTCGATTGAGAATGATGGGCCGGTCACCCTGATGTTGGAGCGTTGAGGGGACTGGTGCTGAGGGGTGAAGAAACCCTGTTTCTGGGGTTGGGTTAGCAAACCCTGGGCTTCGCTGATAGAAGAAACCGGGTTTCTGGCCTGTCCCTGTTCCCTACTTCACTTCAACCCTTCTATGGATTGCTGAATGATGCCCAAATTTTCCCGCCCTGTGACGGTGTTGGGATGCTCAGGGTCAAGGATTTCCTCAAAGATATCCACTACCCCCGCCATCATTGCCGCTGCCTCGGGGAAACGATTCATGGCGTAGTACAGCCCTGCCAAGTTATTCAGACCTTGGGCGGTGTCGGGGTGGCGATCGCCCAGTTCTGCTTTACAGATTTCCAGCGCTTCGGTGAAGAGGGGTTCGGCTTCCCCATAGCGGCCCATCGACCGATACAGCGATGCCAAGTTATTCAGACTGGCGGCGGTGGAGGGATGGCGATCGCCCAGTTCTGCTTTCCAGATTTTCAGCGCTTCGGTGTAGAAGGGTTCGGCTTCCCCATAGCGACCCATCGACTGGTATAGCGCTGCCAAGTTATTCAGACTGGTGGCGGTGTCGGGGTGGCGATCGCCCAGTTTTGCTTTCCAGATTTTCAGCGCTTCGGTGTAGAGAGGTTCGGCTTCGCCATAGCGGCCCATCGACTGGTATAGCGCTGCCAAGTTATTCAGACCTCGGGCGGTGGAGGGATGTCGATCGCCCAGTTCTGCTTTCCAGATTTCCAGCGCTTTGGTGTAGAGGGGTTCGGCTTCCCCATAGCGACCCATCGACCGATACAGCTCTGCCAAGTTATTCAGACTGGTGGCGGTGGAGGGATGTCGATCGCCCAGCTTTGCTTTCCTGATTTCCAGCGCTTCGGTGTAGAAGGGTTCGGCTTCCCCATAGCGGCCCATGGAATAGTACAGCAATGCCAAGTTATTCAGACCTTGGGCGGTGTCGGGATGTCGATCGCCCAGTTCTGCTCTCCTGATTTCCAGCGCTTCGGTGAAGAGGGGTTCGGCTTCCACATAGCGGCCCATCGACCGATACAGCTCTGCCAAGTTATTCAGACTGGTGGCGGTGTCGGGATGGCGGGGGCCGAGTTGGGTTTGGCTGATGGTGAGCGATCGCAAACAGCACCGCTCTGCATCGCGCCACTGGTTCAAACTCTGGTAAAACCAGGCTAGTCGAACAGCACAGGTGATTTTGTCATATTCCCCCAGCACCTCCGACCACTGGGCTGCTACTGTCTCCCAATGGGGCACGGCCTCTGTTATTTGCGATCGCACCTCCAACGTGACTGCATAGGGCACCGTCTCAGCAATCTGCACCATCGCCTGAGCAAAGCCCTGGGGCAGGGAAGCGGCGGCGTCAAGTTCGGGGCGCTTGGCAGCGAAGAATTCCCGCACTAGGGGATGCACCTGGTAACGGGTAGCGGTTCCCATGCCGCTAACTTGCAGGAAATGCACTCGCAGCAGTTCCGCTTGGGCATCTTCCAGGGTTTCTTCGTCCCAGCCCTCATCTTCCTGTCCCGTCAGCGTCTCCTCCACCCATCGCCACCTAATCGGAGCCGCTGCAAACAGCCCTAAGGCTGCCGCCACTAACTTCGCTTCTGCCGACAGCGGCTCCCAACTCAACTCAAAGGCCGCTGCCACCCCTAGTTCTGCCGTCATCGCTGGATAGGTGTCTACCAAGGCTTTCGCTGTTAGCTGTTTAGCCGCTAACCGCTCCAACAGCCGCTCAATCGTCAGCTCAGGCCGCAGGCTGAGGTAATACCCTACCAACTCCAACCCCAAAGGCAACCGCCCCACCCATTCACACAGGGCTTCCGCTTCTGACAACTCCGCCGCAATCCGCTCGGGCCCTACGAGCGATCGCAGCAAATCCAGCGCCGCTCCTGGCACCAGCACCTCCAACGCCAACCGCTGCCCCGGCGGCAAAATCCCCTGCCGGGTCGTCAACAGCACCCGAAAGCGGGGATTCCCCGGCAGCAGCGGCTTCAGTGCCCCATAATCCTGCACATCATCCACCACCATCAGCACTGGCTCATTCCCTGGCCACCGTTGACAGCACCAGGCCAAGGGGTTCTCCACCTCTTCCGGTACCGTCAGGCCCAGATGGATCTGGGCAAAGTCCACCATCTGCGGTGCCAGGGGCAGACGCCCATCTAGCCAACAAACCCCGCCAGGGAACCCATCCCCGGCACGCAGGGCATACTGCAACGCCAGCTCTGTCTTGCCCACACCGCCCATCCCGACTGCTGCCGCAATATTCACTCGCTGATTCGCCCGCAGCAGGGCATCCACCGCCACCAAGTCTTCATCCCGACCGACAAAGGCCGTGACGGTGCTGGCTTTCAGGTTGTTAGGGGTGCTTAACTCTGGCGGTGCCCCTCCCGCCGACTGTAGTCATATGTTGATATTGTTCGTCTGGTTCTCGACCTTGCCGAGGTTCACCACCCCAATCTTGTCCGCCAGCTTGATCAAATTCTGCAAGTCCAGACCATTCGCCTGAGCCGCTGCCCTTGTAGCCGCTGCCGCCTCGGCCACCTCCAGCTCTTGCTCCGCCACCCGGCGCACTTCCTCGATTATCTCGGCCTCAATTACATCGGGGCTTTCGGCTGCCTCAAGCCGCTTGGCCGTGTCAGGCGCTTTGCGTCGCAGCAGGTTCAAAAATCCCTGCGCCGCTGCCACGGTGCCCTCCCCCAGTTTTCCCCCCACCTTCTTTATCGCCTCTGTGCCCAGCAAGGCCACCGCCGCCAATGCGATCGTGATTGGATCCATGGGGTTTGTCGCTAATAAAATTCCTTATCCGCTAGTATACCAACCCCTTTTCTGGGCACTGGTCTGTCTGGTCTCTTGAGAGGAAATGAACCTCTACGGCTCTTACACAGCTACGGCGTGAGCCAATTCGCCCCAGGATTTTGAAAGTGCTTGTCCAGCAAAGCTTTCAGCCATCTATCTCCTGTTAGCGAACCCGTGCCGACCCATCGCGACCAACTGAGGGCGGTTACCGGGTCGAAGTGGGCTGAGGGGCTGAAGTGACTTGCCGTTGCCGATGCTGCAAAAATTCCGCCCAGTTTCTTGGAAACGGAGATTGGATCGAAAGATTGATTCGATCCAATCTCAAACCAAAATGGCCAAGAGTAGTCTTGCTGAGTTCCTGACATCAGGAACTCAGCAATGATTTGAATCACTGTGTTGCTGAGCGATATAACCCTTGGCCTATATGGTTTAAGAGAATGGAGAATAGGGGATTCGAACCCCTGACCTCTGCGGTGCGATGGTAGATGTCTAGATCCTGGAGACTTTATTTTTAAAGGTTTACAGGCTTTATGAAAAAATCTTCGATCCACTTTCGATCTAAAATTGCTCAATGCTGGCCGGAAACTCACCACTGGAAGACAGTCCTTGAGGTCAATGCTCTCTTTTTGTACGGACTTTCACTGCTGTCCTCTCTGTTTCTTTGTCCTTCCCACACCCCCTGCGTTGGAGGCTCAGGTTAACCTTAATTCGGGTTAAGAGGGTTTGGTGGCACTACGTGTCGTTCAATGCCCCAAACCATTGATTTGCAATGCGCCACGCGCACTGCAAATCAATGGTTTAAGCCTATCCCGAACTCAGGTTGATTGGGAAAGTGAGGGCTGAGATGTTACTCCACAATTTCGATCACAGTGGAGAAGGCGGCGATCGCATCGGGAGCCACTGCCGTATCTTCAGTGCTGACCATCTCCACTTCAACAGAACCAGAGCTCCGAGACATCCCATCGACATCGCTGAGCAAGTCGTCGATTAAGCTCAGGGGGTTGCCTTCAGTAAAGCCCACTGGGCCACGGGTGTCGCCTCGGCCTTGGGCGATTGCTTGCAGATTGCGCAATATACCCCTCAGCGGCTGTCGGCTGACGATGGTTAACACTTCCACAAAGCCCGTATCCCGCAGCCGAAACTGGAAGCCATCCTCGGGCCGCGGTACAACTAGGGTTTCATTGGCGTCGATGCGGGCCGCCTCGTCCGGGGCATTCCAGGTGTTAGGATAGAGAGCAATGGTATTGCCCTGGCTATCGATCACCAGACAGCTCAGGTAGACATCTGTGGCCTCCTCGTTGTTGACCCGCAGCTGAATAACATCGCCGGAGGGATAGGTAGCTGTTGTCACCTGGGTTCGCAGGCGCGATAGGTCGCCCTGGGCCGCTTCACCGGCGATCGGCACCGTTGGCCCCTGGCCGCTGGTGCTAAAGATTTCACCCCCCACGCGCAGGCTGGTGGGAGTACCCGCCAGCTGCTGCAAGGCCCGAGCCACCAATAGCGCCCGAAATCGGGGCCGCAAGCGGTTGACCGCTGCTGAGGCCGATTCATTCACGGGGCCAGCGGTGTTGGGCACGAGCACGCTAAGGTCGGCGGCATACAACCCCACAGAGCCAATGGGTGGCGGACTGGTCGCCCCGGCAGTGCGTAGGTCTGCCTGCATGGTCTCGCTGGTGCGAGCCAGCACAAACTCTACATCCGCCTGTTGATCGACGGGCAGCACGGTAATGCGGTTGACGGCCTGGCCGCTAGTGGTGGTCGTGGTGCCCAGCGCCGCATTCAGGGCGGTTTCTGCCACAACTCGCTCGGTCGATAGAGATGAATCGATTCCAATGCGCAGGGAAGGGACCGCCAAAGCCGCTACCTTTTCTCGCAGTAAAAGCCCTGGCTTGACGCTAGTGGTTTGGCCCTCTGTCAGCTTGCCGTAGGCCAATAGCCCATTGCGCGACTCCAACTCCACATCGCCCAAGGTATTGCCCGTCGCCGGATCGATCAGCGAATAGACGGTACCTACCCGAGCCGTTTTAAGGGTTTGGGGCGACAGCCCTCCCAGCCAAAACTCAATCTGGGAGTCGGTTACGGTTCTCACCACCGCATCGGCAAAGGGAGCCAGAGACGAGGTGAAGTAGAGGGGCTGGCCCAGGCTGTTGCTGTCAGGGGCCGCTTCAAAAATAGGCACCTGAGGCTGGCGGCTTTCGGTAGCGGCGGTGATACGAGTGCTGCGCACCAAATTTACCTGGGTGGTGCTGGCGGCTTCGGCCCCTGGCACTTGCCACAGATAGCTCGTCAGCAGGTAGGTGAAAATGCCTGAGCTTTCGCCATTGTCAAAGGGCATTTCCCAGGCCTCTTGGTCACAACTGGCAGAGCCCAGAGCTACCCCTTTGGCTATGCCCAGGGAGCGTCGCCGATGGAATTCGACCTCATCCAGGCTGAGATCCTTCATCCAGCGCTCTTGCTGTTCAATTTCATCGGGAATAGGCTTGAGAACTACATCGGGGTTGCCCGATATCCGAGCGCTGGTGGCCGATCGCACCCTGGCATTACCCCGCGTGCCTGCCCCAGAATGGCAACTATCCAGTACTAGGGTGACATTGTCGGTGTCTAGGCGTTGGCTGAGCAAAAATAGGGTGCGACCCATGATGTCAGCCACTTCAATTTCGTTCTGACCTTGGGTTCTGACACGCCCCGCATCGCGAGTCACTAGGGTGCCATTGCGACCGTATTCGTCGGCACCGCCACACTGGGCCACTGTAATAGGCTGGGGGTCTTCCACTCGCGAGCCATGTCCAGAGTAGTGGAAGACAACGATGTCGCCCGGTTTGACCTGCTGAATCAGGTGTTCTTCAAAGGCCTGGAGAATGTTAGCGCGGGTGGGCAAAATACCGGAGTCATCCGTGACGCGGAGGATATCAGCCTCTTTGAACCCGAAGCGATGTTTGAGCAGCTCGTACTGCATGTTGACATCGTTGAGGCAGCCGTAGAGCTCTGGAACACTGGGGCCGGGGTATTGGTTCACCCCCACCAGCAGGGCCAGTTTGCGGGGCGTACCCTGGGCCAGGGCTTTGCCGTAGTGGTTGGCCTGGCGCAAAAAGTTGGTCTGGCTCAGGCCGATAGCGGCCAGGCTAGACCCAGCAGCTTGCAAAAAGTGGCGACGTTTCATTGAGGGCATGGTGAATCTCCAAAAGGCAGGGTCAATTGTTGAGTTGGCTGAGACCTTGCTCAGGCCGCGAGGGCGTTCACGCGGTGGCTCCAAAGGGGGCAAGTCACCGGAGTAAGCCAGCACCAGTTAGAAAGCTTGGCGGATGAAGCTGACAATCGGGTCAATTTTGACCCCGTAGTTGACAATGCCTTGGCTCTGAATGGTTTCTCCGGTGCTGGCGTTGACTTGCCGATCTGTACGTTCAGCGGAGTTGAGCCCTACAATGCGAAATTCACCGTCAATGACGGCCAGCATTGGCCCCCCAGAAGAACCGCCGTGGGTGTCGCAGTCATGAATCAAGCTATCTTCCACTTCACCCAGCACGTTGCAGCCCTGATGCACCCCAGCGGTGCGGCCCGGTGCGTGGGCTGGGAAATCGCCCGAGTAGCCCACGGTGGTTAACCCCCCTCGATGGTTGCGGACTAGCTCAGATACTGAGAGCGATGACCAAGCCAGGGTGCCATAGGTATTGCCCAGGGGGCGATCGAGCTTGACAAAAGCCCAGTCGTTGGGGTGAGGGAAGCTAGACTCGTCGCTGAAGTTGGTACCGTAGATAATATCGACCACGTTGGCGATATGGTCAGCCTCTCTAACCCGGCCATTGACCATGTTGGGATGAAAGGTAATGTTAGTTTTGACCTGGTGGGTTTCAGGATTCACCACACAGTGGGCGTTGGTGAGCACCACGTCGGGGGCAACCAGACTACCGGTGCAGAGATCGATATATCTCTCCCCGGCTGGGCTTTGTAGACGGCCAATGGCCGACCACGGATAATGGCTGCTGGTCACTTGGGTGCGATCATCGCGGAGACCAATGACACCCCGGCCTCCTCTAGGGTCACTCGACTGGCTGAGCCCAGCCGGAATGTAGGGCTCGGGGTTGGGGGTGAGGCCAAAGGCCAAAACTTTTTCAGCAGCAGTGCGCTGTACCTGGCGAAGGGATTGCCCGACGACAGATTGGGCTTGGGCTGATAGGTTAGCCAGCATGCCCAGGGCTAGCATGGCGGCCCCAGCACTTGCTAGCACAAGCCTGGCGGAGCGACGCGAGGAAATAAATCTCATGATTAGTATTTTTGGCTGAATGCGGTGACATCTTTACCTATATCTGGCGGCAGGGAACTTATACAGATAGGTTTTAGTGTTTCATAGCTGGGCGAATCCTAGTTTTTTATTTCTGTAAAAATGAAGACGCCCAGAGTTCACTAATCGGCGGAGCCAATCAGGGTGAAGGCGGCCCACAGGCGGGGGTCGGGGTGTTGCGCCATGGTGGTGAGCATGGCCTGGCGCAGGGCCTGGGCTTTGTCGCCGCTCTGTTGCCAGTTGTCGTAGAAGGCGACCATGAGATCGGCGGTGGCGGCATCATCCACGGCCCACAGCGACACAATGATGCTGGGCACCCCTGCCGCGACAAAGGCGCGGGAAAGCCCCACCACCCCATCGCCGGTGATGCGCCCCCGCCCGGTGTCACAGGCGCTGAGGATGGCTAGGTTGGCCTGTAAGTCCATCGCCAAGATCTCAGCAGAGGTGAGCAGGCCGTTGTCACCGCTGCCGGGGGCGAGGGCAATGGCACCGGGCAGGTCGCGGGTGCCGGTTTCACGGGGGTCACCGTACTCCAGCAGGCCGTGGGTGGCCAGATGAATCACATCGGCTCCGGCCATGCGCTGCTGCACCGCCACCTTGGTGGCGGCACTGCCCAACAGTGCCGGGGTTTGCAGAAAGCCGGAAATCGCCTCGGCCTCCCGCTGGGCACCGGGCAGGGGGCTGAGCCGCATATCCTGGAAGGTGCCGCTCTCGCTGAGGAAGGTGACGGTGGGCATGGTGGGGTTGCCGACGATTAGGGCGTTGTCGGTAGAAAAGAGCGAACCGCCGTTTGCGGTGGCAGCGGCAGATCTGGCCTCGGTCGCCAGGCCGAAGACCTGGATGGAGGGGGCAGTGAGGATGGTGTGATTCTCGATCAGGTAGCTGCCGTCGGGGGCTTTGAGGGCGGCGAAGGGCACTAGAAATAGCTCTTCCTGGGGCATGAAGACCACAGGCTGCTTGGGGTCGGCGGGCAGCAGGTCGGCGATGGGAGCAATCAGCAGATCGTAGAGCTGGCGGAGGTTGGCCTCGGTGCGGGCCTGCTGCTGGGCAAGGTATTCGGGAGTAGGCTCGGGAACAATGGTGGCTCGATCGCCCCGTACGCCAATGGCGTCGCGGGCGGTGATGACGAGGTCTTGCAGGCGCACACCAGTTGAGGGTTGGGTCCGAAGTTCGATGTTTCCAGCCTCGGTTTCCACGGCAATATTCCTCTCCGATGCCAGGGCCACCGACTCAAAGGCAATTTCCCCCGTGGGCTGCACAACCCAGATATACAGCCTGTCTGCTTCCTGCGGTCTGGAGTAGCTGACGAGGGTGACGTTTTGCTGTTGGGCGATGCGCCGAATCTGTGACAGGTTGGGAACCGTATCTAAAAGGTCTTGCTCCGCTGAGGTAGAGATATGGTTGGCCAGCGTTTCCACCAGCACCCTAGCGCGTCCCCGTTCTGAGGCCACCAAAGCGTCCTCAATCCTTCCCTGCTCAATGAGGGTGCGCTGTAGGGTGGCATAGCCCCCTCGCTGGATTTCAAACAGGGCTAGCTTATCGGTGTCGTTGAGGTCGCCCTCGCGTAGCCTGTCTGAAATGTCTAGGGCACTGAGCAAATACTGTTCGGCTTGGGTATGTTGCCCCAGATTCATGTGAATGAGGGCGAGACCATAGAGGCTCTCTTGCTCCCCAGCTTGGTTGCCCCGTTCGCGATGGATAGCCAAGCTTTGCTCGTAGGCCGCGACGGCGTCCTGGGCAATGGCTTCCTGGGGAAGGAAGGAATGCATACTACGGTAAACACTGCCCAAGTTGATGAGAATAGTCGCTTCTTCGGCCCGCAGGCTACGCTGCTGGGCGAGGGTGAGCGCTCGCTGATATAATCCCAAGATTTCTGGATATCTCCAATCAACACGTAACGCTCCCTCTGATACCCCCAGTGTTCTGGGGTTGGCAAGGTACCACCTGCCTATGTCAACCCAGGCTCGGATTAGAGCTAAAGGTTCATCTAAGCCGTTGGCAATCTCAATACTTTGATTCAGCAGTTCAATTCGGCGAAAATAGTTTGGGTGAACTGCCGCCAAATTTCTCAAGGCCATGGCCTCGCTAGAGCGATCCTGCAGCTCACGGGCGAGATTCAAACTTTGTTCATACAGTTCAAAGGCTTGCTCGTCTCGACCCAGGGTTTGGTACAAGAACCCGAGGTTATTGGTCGTGCGTCTGACGCCAGAGTTGTCATTGGCCTCGCGGGCTAGAGTCAGCGCTTGTTGATAGGATCCTATCGCCCGCTGATACTGTCCCAGGGCAAACTGGGAAATGGCAATACTGTCAAAGGCGTTGCTTTGGCCATTAATATCGTTGATCTCAGTATAAATCTCCAGGGCTTGATAGTGCCAGTTGAGGGCCTGACTCGGGTTGCCGAAGGCTCTGTAGGATACACCTAGGTTGCCTAAAGCCGCTGCCTCCTGGGTGCGATCAGGAATAGCACGGGCAACGGTTAGGGACTGCTGATGAAAGTCAATGGCTTGGGGATAGTTGCTGAGGGTGCGGTGGGCGATGCCAAGATACCGCAAAATCTCCGCTTCCCCGCTGCGATCGTCGTTTGCCCGTTTGATCGCCAAAGATTGCTCAAACACATCGATAGCGCTTTGAATTTGGCTGGTAACGCTGTAGAGGCTTCCCAGTCGATCTAACAGGTGTTCTGTCTCTGCTCTATTGTCTAAGACTTGCCAAATCTCCAGGGCTTCTTCATAGGCCGCAATGGCCTCTTCACGATTTTGCTGACGACTATGGGTGTTGCCGAGAGCCGTAAGGGCGGTGGCAACACCAGACTGATCTTGAAGCTGGCGTCTGAGGGCGATGGCTTGCTGTTGCAAGTCGATGGCCTGATCGTAGTCGCCTAGGGCCTCGTGAGTATTGCCAGTCATTAGGAGTATCCTGGCCTCTTCTCGACGACTGATCGCGAGCAGCGTTTCGGGCACGGCCCCACCGTCTGTAAATCCAAAAGCTTGTTTGCGGATCAAGGCTTGCCTGTAGGTCTGTAGCGCTGCTGCAAAATCCCCGGTGCTGTACTGTTCTCCTCCCCGCTGCGATAGGGTAACGGCATCAGAAATGAAGATTTCTGCCTCCGTTGAATTGGCGACCCTCATCTGATAAGAACCCTGACCATTCTCGTTGTGGGTGGTCACACGAATGCTATAGGTTCCATCCGCTGGTAGGCTGGCTACCAGCCACGCATCCTCTGCAGAAATCAGGGTGACCAGGCCAGAACCCACCAGCGTATTGGTCGATGCATGGGTCACAAGAATCCAGGGCGCAAAATCACGACTTTTGACCTGAATGGTAATCGTTTGGCCTGCCTTGCCTTCAAACTGGTGCGTGTTAACCAGTCGCACTGAGTCAGGGCCATCATCACCCTGTCGCAGAGTAATATTTCCACTGCGTTCATCCAATTGATGGGTGGCGCCAAACGCATCTGAGGCTCCTTCTTTTGCCCGAATACTCAGCTGAAATGGTTCGGTGGCCTCGACCCTGGGGGCTTCAAACTCTTGAGCCAAAGCCGCAGCTGTGAGCAGGGCTGGGATCTCGGCAAAAGGCGCCATCGCAACTGTAACCGCAACCAAACCAAACCACTTCGCTGCGTAACGCATGAGGGCAATGCTCCATTTTTGAGGTGATATCAAGATGTAGGTCTGACCCCGAAGAGCTTATTCAGCTTCAGGTCAGTTTCCTTCCTTTTACACAGCCATCAGGCTGTAACTTAGGGCGCTTCCGTCTGAAGCTGGCGCACAATGCGGGGAATCTTGACGGCAAAGTTGACGATTCCTTCTCCGGTATCGCGACGGGATGCCCCCGATGCGTGGAGCGCCACGATGCGGTACTGGTCATCGACCATGGCCAAAATTGGCCCCCCCGATGCACCGCCTGTGGTGTCGCACAGGTGCAGCACCAACGAAAGATCCTCCGCTACAATGCTGCATCCCTTGTGGGCGCTGGCGGTCTGCCCCGGATTGTCGGCGGGGAAGTCGCCGGAGTAGCCCACCATAATCAAATTCTCGGCAAAGTCGTTAATTAATACTTATGAAGGCAGCGGGCTGAAGCCAATGGTGCCGTAGGTCTGGCCCAGGGGTTTGTCGAGCCTGACCAGCGCCCAGTCGTCAGGACTGGGTTCATCGGGGTTCCACCCGACAAAGTCGGTGCCCAATAGCCATCCAGTCACCTCAGCGACATCGTCCTCGTGGGTCACAAGACCATTGACCAAGTTGGGGTGGAACTCAATGCGTTGACTGTGCTGTCTTGTGCGAGGATTCACCACGCAGTGGGCGTTCGTGAGGACGATATTATCGGTCACCAGAGTACCTGTGCAGGTGTAGCCACTGCCGTTGGACATAAAACCGACAATTTGGCCCATTGCCGACCAGGGGTAGGCTTTGCTGTACACAGGCTGGCGATTGTCAGGGCCAATGATGACGCGCCCGCCTTCCGAAGGGTTGTCTGACTGGCTCAACCCCTCAGGAATAAAGGAGCGGCTAGCCTCTATATCAAACTCCAGTTCTGAGAGGTTGGTCAGGCTAGGAAGCTGGGTTTCTGCCGTAGTTTGTTCAGTGGCCTGTGCCTGCCAGGACAGACTCGCCTGGGTTAAAGGCACTGCAGCTAGGGCAAACCCCACCGACGCCATGCCCAGAGTCAAAAAACGATTCATAGCCAAAAGTCCTCAACATGAATGACAAAAGCGCGATGCCCCCAGCTTCTCTGGTACCTGCTCCTCACCAGTCGGAAGCTGCCCAGAGAAACCAGGAACAAGAAGAAGGATCAGGGGCTGACTAAAAGCCAAAGAAGCGGCGGACGCGGTTGACGGTGTCGAGCAGCTGGTTAACGTTGCCTAGCATGTTGTCAAAGCTGACGCGATCGCTGGCAGTGGGTTGGTGGGTATAATCGCTGGCTCTGGTCACCGCTCCAGATGCGGGCAACTGGGGTGGTGAGAACACCACATCGTAGGGGAAGTTGAGCCCCGCCTGGGAGGCCCGACCCAAAAAGGTGGTTACAGGAATGCCGTAATTAAACCCGGTGCCTTGAGCTAATCCTTGGGCTGTTTCCAAAGGAACGTTGAGCCTTTGCGAAATCCGTCTAGCATCTTCTAGGGTGCCAATGCCGTGAATCCCTATCAGTCGCCCCGCTTCGTCAAGCACCTGTCCCCCGGACATGCCGCTGCGGGTGACATTGGTATAGCCCACCTGATACCCTCTCCAGGGCGTATCTAACACCGTTGAAATAGACCCGCCGGTAAACTGTCGAACCCATTCACCTGTAGGGGAGCCCTCCCCAGGCCAGCCAGATAGGTATACATTTTGCCCCGGAGAAAGCTGATAGGTCGCGATGGTAATCGGCTCGTAATTTTGTGGGCACTCGAAAGTCAACACAGCCAGGTCTTCGTTGGTGAATGCCCGAGTGTTAGTGACCTGATGCACCGCTTGATCAAAGGTTCTGACAACAAACGTAGCCCCAGGCACATCAGTGACATGGGCATTAGTGACACCCACGCAAGTATTCCCGTCTCTAGCAACCAATGAGCCTGAGCCACGGCTGATAGGTTGTCGGTTGTTATCTAATGCCACAATCAATAGCGTGGTGCGCTGGGAGATTTCGTTGATTTCGGGGCCAGATTTAATGGTGTCGCTGATGCGGGCTTGGAGCGGCATCTGCGCGGCGAGTACCAGCACCGCAGAGCACAGCGCTGGCAGTGTAGCTTGTTTCATAGGTGAATGTTCCAAGATAGATAGGGAGCCGCTCAAGCAACCAGAGCGGCTGTAGGTAAGGAGACGGGGCCAGGTTAAGACCGCTGGGGCACCAAATCAGCGATTTCGACACACAACAGAGAAACTTGACTGTTTCCTCTATTAAAAGGGAAATTACTCAAGCAGGCTGTAATGCTTTAGTAAAGAAATCAGGGTCTTTACATAGAGCTGATAGTTGCTCTCCATAGGTCGTTGTTGCTCTCTGGACTAGTTGGGCTAAGTTTTACAGGTGGCCCTAAGTTGACGTAGGCCTGAAATTTTCCCTCTCCCCTTTCCCTTCGGCTTTGCTCAGGGAAGGGGGAGAGTGCATAGACTTAGTTTTGGGGCACCACAGCCAATCGATAGTCACCCTGTCCTTCAAGCTCGAAAGAGGTAACCAGCAGCATGTAGCGCTCTGTGGCGGGCAAGGCGATGTCAATGCGAGAGTTGGTGTTTGTTGGGCTGATGTCGTCGTTGAATGCAACCCGTTCGCCTTTGGAGTTGATGAGCATCAAGATGGTATCGAAGTCGTTGCTTTCTAGGGTGATGCTGACTGCCTGACCCGCTGTGCCATTGAAATGGTGGTAGGAGGCGAAACGGTTGCCCTCTTCAAACTCCACCACTTGCTTGTGGGGGCCGAGGCGGTCTTGCACCTGCAACAGGGGTGCGGAGGCCACGGCCTGGGCGATGCTAAGAGTGGGGGCACTCTGGGGTGCATAGCGCACCGTCAATGGAGCTGCTACAGAAATGACAAGAGTGGCGAGGGAAAGACCAACAGTGTTGAGAAGTTTCATGGAAGTAAGTCCTTACGAAAGGGGTTTGTTGCTGTCGTAGGTACTTACTTCTGAGCGATTATGACTTATTCAGTTCTGGGAGATTTTCTATGGCGAAGGCTGTAAGTCTTGCTCACAGATTGTTTTGACAATCGCCTGGCGGGTCTCAACCAACTCTGCCGAGGGAGCGTCTACCGAGAACAGGGCTTGCAAAGCATCGGCAGACAGGTTGTGATCAAAGAAAAATTCTGCCTTGGCAACGGCGATCGCCTCAGCATCTTCCCTAGCCTCAGCCAACTCAGCTTCTAGCTGCGCTAAATTGGCCTCAATCTGGTCGCGCTCTTGACCTTCAGGCATGACCTGAAAGACATAGCGGCGGCTTGGCTGCATGCTAAAATCGAGCCCTAATACTTGCACCTGCTGTTCGTAGATGGTACCGGGTTGTAGAGGGTCGCCGTCGTAGGACAGCTTAGCTATGAAGTCATCGGTAAGGGCAATGGGGAAACTCCAAAAGGGCTCTTCGCTATTGGCGACGTATAGGGCCGTGCTTTGCAGGTTGCCCTGGAGCAGCAGCAATGGCTCTACCGTCCAGACCACTTCGCCCTGACCGGGGTTGATCAGGCATAGGCCCCGGCCCCGCGAGCCACCGTCACGGCCTCGATTGCTATCTTGGAGCGGGCGGCCGCTGAGAAAGGAGCGAATGCGGCCAAAGCCGAGCCAGGAGCTGGGGGTTTCGGCGGCAGAGAGCGTCATGGGGGAGATGGTCGCTGCGATCGCAACACCACCAATTGCTGCTGCTATCCACTTAACTGGATTCATGAGAAGCCTCCTTGAGCTTGGGTAAACTATACAACCACAGGGTGAGCGACGGCAGCAGCCAGGGCAGCAGCACCGCCGCAGTAATGTAAATTTGCAACGCCAACACCCCGTAACCCACAGTGGCCGCCGTTAAACAGGCCGCCAGAGTAAGGCGACGGGGAGAATGCTGGCTCAGGTAAAGCGTCAGCGCCTTGCCCACTGCCGCCGCCGCCAGCACCAGCCACAGGTCGGGGATGGGAATCACCAGGCGATCGCGGATCAGGTGGTGGGTGATATAGGCGTGGGTTTCGCCACCGGTAAAGTCGAGCAGGCGCTGGCCCGTGCGATCGCGCCAGTAGCCAATGGCGCGCGGCTGGGGAAAGTTATCGTCGCCCTCGCGGCCAATGCCCGCTGCATCGTAGTAGCCCGGCACGATCATCACCAGGGTCTGGTCGAGGCTGGTCAGGGGCAGCAGGGCCGTATCGGGGTCGTCCAGCAGTTGCCAGGCGGGCACCGTGCGGTAGACCTGCGACGGCGGCATGGAAAAGTCAATCAGCGGTTGCAGCCAGTGCTGGCCAAACCGGGTGGAGATCTGCGTCAGGGGGTGCACCTCCGCCCAGGGCGACAGGCCCAGGCTATGGTCTCGCTGGTAGGCCTGCACCTGGGTTTCGAGGGGTGGCCCGCTGAGGCGGGGGCGGGGCACGTCGGCATCGCCAGCCCGAGCCTTTTGGTGCAGTGTCCAGGCGGTGGCCAACTGGTAGCTAAACGGGGTTTTGGCTTCGGGCCAAGGTTCGCGGGGCAGCACATGGCGAAAGGGTACGAAGGCATTGCCCTGCAAAATCCAGTCGGGGTTGACGACGGTGGGGTAAGGGTTGGTCCAGGAAAAGTCGCGGTTGCGAATGCTGATCAAGACTGGCCAGGTTTGGGTTTGCTCGATGGCCTGGCGCAGAGCCTGGTTGAAAGTGGGGTCATGGTCGGTCTGGGGCATATCGAGCAAGTAGTCGAGACCGATGACGGCGGCCTGGCGCTCATGCAGTCGGGTGATCAGGTCGGCCAAGAGAGAACGGTCAATCGGTCTGGGATTGGCAATACCTTGACGATTGAAGGTCTCGGGGTCGATCTGCACCAGCAGAATCGGGGGTGGGTCGGTGGCTATCTGGCCGGTGCGATCGCGGTAGACCGCCTGAGCCCACACCCGCTGATCGAGCAGCCAGTTCTGCACAGCAGGCAACAGGCTGAGCAGGGCGATCGCCGTCACGGTAACAGCCTCATGCTTGGTCGGTCGCCAGCGCCGGGCCAGGGCACGCCAGCCCACCGGCTGAATGCGGTAGGGCACCGAGTCGGGATGGCGAAACAGTGAGGGCACCAGGTAGGCCGACGGGTAGGTGAATTTGTGCTTGGCATCTAAGAACTCGCAGGCTCCTCGTAGGGCTTCCTGCACATCCTCAAACTGGGCCAAACGCTGGAGCAACTGCACCAAAAACGTTTGGGCCACCTCGTTGTGAATGGGCTCTCGCATGATGGCCACCTGGCTCAGACCCAAGCTGATCAGAGCCTGGGCGATATCCAGGCCGCTGCACGAGTTGAACAGGGCAAACTGTAGGCCGTGGCGCTGGGCCTCCCGCAAGGCGGGGGTGAGTTCTTTAATGGAAAGGGCGGTGTTGGGGGCGATCGCCACCTGACCATCCAGCAGGGCCGCTTCGTTGCTGTGACCGGCAAAAAACAGCACGTCCCACCCCTGGGGGTCGGCAATGGTGCGGCAAATGCGCTGCTTTAGGGCGTTGGTATCTTCCCCCGGCTGCCAGCCTAGATAGTGAATCTCCAGCAGCTTTTTTTGGGCATTGAGGGCGTTGCGCTCGCCGGTAAAGTTGAGCCCGGTTTCGTCGCCGAGAATGGCCAGCACCCTGGCTTTACCCCGCCGAAACGACTGGCGATCGCCCGTGGCGGCGCGGATATTGGGGGGCGATCGCACGATCTGCACCTGCTGCCCCAGCTCCCAGGTCTCCCAGGGCAAGCGGGCAATTTCGATCGGGTCGCAGGTGATAAACAGCTCGGTCTTGGCATGGTCACGTTCTGCCGCTGGGGATGCCGAGGTCAACTCGGCCCGTAGGTCAAACAGTTCGCCATCCTTCAGCCAGGTGTGCAACTCCGACAGCAGTCGAGCCTCAGCCTGCTTGAGCTGACTATGCCAATCGACCTCGGCAGCCACCACCTGCCCGGTGGCCCCGACTCGGCCCCGCAGCGCCTGCTTGTAGTAGCCCAGGTAGGCCCGCCGCCAGGCATCGTACAGCCCTAGTAGTGCTGGAGGAAAAGCCAGGCGCGTAGATAGCTGCTGCCCCTTGCCCCAGGTGAGGTCAAATAGGCAGCTCTGGTCTATTTTGCGAATGGTCAGGCGGTAGGGCATGGGGGGTGGGGAGTGGATGGGTGGGGAGTGGATGGGGTAGGGGCAGACCCGTGTGTCTGCCCCCCGGGGGATTAGAAATCGCTCATAGGGCTCCACTCTCCAGAAAACAAAAACGACGCCCAGTAGTAGGGGTGCTGGTAGGCGGGGGCCTCGATAAATTCGAGCTGCACCTGGCGCAGGGCTTCACTGCGGCCTTCGCCGTTTTGCAGCCGCTGGTAGTAGTGCTGCATCAGCTCGGCGGTGCCAAAGTCGTCTACTTTCCACAGGCTCATGAGCTGGCTTTCGGCTCCGGCCATGACAAAGGCGCGGCGCAGACCGTAGACCCCTTCGCCATTGGCGACCTGGCCGACGCCGGTTTCGCAGGCGCTCAGCACCACCAGGCGGGTGCCGCGCAGGTTTAGCCCGGTGGCCTCCAGGGCAGTGAGGACGCCGTCTTCGCCTGCACTGTCGCGGGGGTTGAACCCGGCCAGGGCCAGGCCAGAGCGCAGCAGCGGGTTTTCAGTGCTGGTGGGGCGGGTGGGTGGGGGTGCCTGCCCGGTGGTGATGATGTCGATAGAAGCGCGATCGCCCCGCGTAGCCCCAGGGGGCGGCACAAACTCCACATCTTCGAGAAAGAATCCGTGGGTGGCGATATGCAGAATGCTGGGGGCCTGGACTTGTTTGAGGGCATTTTCGGTGGCGTTGGCCTCGGTGAGGATGATGGCGTTGTCTGGAAGCAGGGGGGTAATGGCATCGACTTCTTGCTGGGTGCCGGGGAGGGGGCCAAAGCGCAGGTCGGCGATGTCGCCAGAGCGAGTCCTCCCGTTCCCTTCGACTCCGCTCAGGGAACGGGAGCCTGGGCGAGGGGAGGTGGAAGCGGCGGCGATGAGTTGGGTGCCGCTGGGGTCGGCGGTGTCGTAGTTGGGGTTGGCAAAGAGGATGGGGGGCTGCTGGCTGGGGGCAGGGTTTTGCAGGCGCAGCAGGTCGCGCCCGGTGGTGAGGTGGGTGAGGGTGTAGGTTTCGACCAGGTAGCGGTCTTGCTCATTGAGCAGGGCGGCGAAGGGGACGAGGTTGAGCTGGCTGTCGGGGGAGAGCAGCAGGTGGGTGGCCTCGCCGAGGAGGGGGCGGATGGGGGCCATAACCAACTCGTCGAGGGCGCGGGCGGTGGTGCGGGCCTGGGAGAGGGAGTTGGGGGTGCGGGTGGCGGCGAGGAAAGCGCGGGCGGCGGTGTCGATGGTTTCGGCATCACCGAGATCGACCCATTGGGGGTCGCCAGTGCTGTGGAGGATGTAGGCGGCGTAGCGGGGGGTGCCGAAGCGCTCAGATTGGCTGGCGGTGGGGTCGGAGGGGCGATACTGCACCAGTTCTACCAGGGCAGCATCGGCGGGAATCAGTGCTTGGACGGCCTCGATTTCCACAGGCTCGGTTTCCACCCGAAACTCATCACTGCGGCGGGATAGTTCATTTTCCAGGCGGTTGGCTTCTTGGCGGAGGTTGTCGATGCGATCGCGGTAGACTTCCGGGTCTTGGTCGCCTAGGCCGCCGTAGAGTTGGGTGGCAAGCTGGGTTTGCACGGTGGTGTACTCGTCCAGCAGAGGGGCGAGGTCGGGGCTGAGGTTTTGGCGTAGGAGTTGTTGGGTGTCGGTGACAGCATCAAGGACGCGCCCTTTGCGGCGCAGCACGATGGTGAGGGCCAGGCGGGCAGCGGCGGGGTTGGTGGTGGCATCTTGTAGGTGGAGGGAGATGGCAAGGTCGGTAGTGCTGGATATGGTGGCGATGTAGTCCAGCTTGCGATCGTCGGAGCCGATGGCCAGGTTGAGGCTGAGGTTGGTCTCCTCTACCGCCAGCCCCTGCTGCAACCATGTCAAAGCAGTATTCATTTCTCCTTGCGCCCAGTACAGCCCAGCTAGGTTGTTAAGGCTGGTGGCAATATTGGGGTGGCGATCACCCAACTGCTCGTGCCAAATGTCCAGCGACTCCCGGAAAAGGGGAGCGGTCTCTCCATAACGCCCTTGCGCCTGGTATAGCAAGGCCAGATTATTGAGGCTGGTGGCGACCAAGGGGTGGCGATCGCCCAACTCCTCACGATAAATATTCAGCGCTTCCTGAAAGAGGGGTTCGGCCTCCCCATAGCGTCCTTGATTCTGATACAGCAGAGCCAGGCTACTGAGGCTTTGGGCGACTGCGGGATGGCGATCGCCCAACTGCTCACGATCAATTGACAGCGACTCCTGTAAGAGAGGTTCTGCTTCCCCAAAACGTCCTTGTGCTTGATATAGCGAGGCTAGGTTGTCGAGGCTGATGGCAACCAATAGGTGGCGATCACCCAACTGCTCACGGCTAATATCTAGTGACTCTTGATAAAGAGATTCAGCCTCCTCAAAGCGGCCTTGCGCCCGGTACAGCAAGGCTAGGTTGTTGAGGCTGATGGTCACATCAGGATGGCGATCTCCCAACTGCTCACGACGAAGAGCTAGCACTTCCTGGAGGAGGGGGGCGGACTCTTCGTAGCGACCTGCCTGGTACAACTCGATTCCCTGATCATTGAGGCGGTTTGCTTCGGTTAGTGAACCTACCCGTTCTACATCAGCCGCTGTCCCCGGTTGCACAGTCAATTGGTAATTGCCAGTTTCACCAGCAGCAAACGAGTTGGCTAGGATGCTATACGTCCCCGCAGTTGGCAACGTCAGTGTGATGCGAGCATTTATCCCACCGCCCCCATCATCATCCAAAGCTATGAGAACATCGTCTGGGCTACGAAGTAGTAGAGAGGCATCAAAATCATTACTGACCAGGTCAATAACAACGATTTGACCCGCTAGCCCCTCAAATGGGTGGACATTAAAAAAGCTGCCATCATCCAAAACCTCGCTATTCTCATCCAGCACCCCCACAATGGTCAGCGGCTCAAACTCTGGAACCGACTGGGCTACCCTCATCGCCTCAGCCTGGGCCGGGGGCCGCGACCAGACGCTGGGGCTTTGGCCCACCAGCAGCGCCGCCAGCAGCGCTAGACTCACCATGCGGGTGATTCGTCCATTCTGCATAACCCAAACCAACCTGCGGATATGCTGTGGTAGCGATGTCATAGCGGCCTCTTAGGAGTAGACTCTGGCAAATAGGGGGCTTCATTCCATCATTCATATTCCTGGCCGCACCAAACTTATTCAGCCTTGCCCAGATAGTCTTTAGCTTCAGCCAGGCGGCAGTGATCTTCGACAGCCTGCTGGATAAAGCCGATATTTTGGTCGAAGGTGCGGCTCGTTTGCTGGGCAAGTAAGCCTGCTCACACCTCGGGCCGAAACACAAACGGAGGCCAGTTCAGGGTCGTACCATTGGGCAGCTCCACCATGGCGGTAAACTGCTCATCCCAGGTGCCAATCACCTGGGCATATAGGTAGGCGGCATCGAGATCTGGGCTCAGAGTTTGCTCCGCCAAAATCGCCTCGGTATCGCGCACAATCAGCCGGGTGCCGGGCGGCAGCTGTTCCCCAGGCACCGGCCCCAAAAAGAGAAACAGCGACCATTCCGGCGGGCGAGGTTCAAACATCGTCCAGGTGAGGGCATAGAGCCGAAACGGTAGGCCAAACTGCTGGAGGTCGGTGTAGGCTCCCCTGGCGGTACTGGGAATCGAGCCCCCCGCTGGTTCTAAATCTCGCAAAACGGCCTCCAGCTCTTCAGCCGGGGTGCTGGTCGACATCATGGCGTGGGCTGGGGCCAGGGGTGGCAGCAGCGTCCAGGCCAACCCATCGGCCACGGTGTCGAGTTGGTCGCGCAGCCAGCGGCCCGCGTTGATCAAGTCGCCCGCCCGCTGAGTGAGTAAGGATGGTCGTGCTGGAGCCGATGCCGCTGCGGGGCTGGCCGCCGCCAGCTGCTCCGGGTTGAGGCAGGTCAGGTAGAGCAAGATATCTTCGGGGGAGCTATCGAAGTACTGCACGGGCAAAGTATAGGTGCCATCGGCCTGGGCGACAAGTTCCCCCTGGCGCAGGTGGGCCAGCAGGCGATCGCGCCGTAGTCCCGCCAAAATAGTCACCTGGTCGGCTTCTTCTTGCACCTCGGCCAGCACGTAGAGGTGGGCAAAATTGGCGGCATCGTCCACCGCGCTCTGGGGAATCGTCACCACCTCGTCGCTGAGGCTACCCTGGGCCACCACCGCCAGGCGAAAGTCGTTGACCCGGCAGGTAACCGTTGGATTGGGGGGGCGATTGCGATCGTAATAGATGGCGATATCTTGAGCCCCGGCCTCTAACCACTGTTGCAGCCCCTGCACCGCCATGGCCCGCAGAAACGTCGGCCACTGCTGGGCCACATCGGGCTCTTGCTGGCAGATCTGCACCGCCCAGTCGATCGCAGCGGCAGACAGAGTCACCATAGATGAGCGCCAGGGCTCAAACTCAAACTCAGCAGACTCGGCAGAATAGCTCATAGGAGGTAGATGGGGAAATGGGTAGGCGGCGAAAGAGAGCAATATCATGACTCAGTACCCGGCATAAAGGGATGAATGGTGGTGCAGAGCTGATGGGCAAACAGGCTTTTAGCGGTGCGGCCCTTTGGCTGTTGAGCTTCAGCGGCGGCGGTGGCCAGCATCTCGTCTACCTCCTCGGCCAGCAGGGCCTCTAGGGTCTGGTCGAGGGCCTTAAGGCGATCGGCAGACACGTAGGCAAGGGCCTGGCGGCGCACGGTTTCGTAGAGCTGGGGTAGCAGCCGATGGCGCACATCCGATCGCAGGCGTTTCAGATTCAGCAATCGATTCACCTGCACCTGAGAGCTGAGGCCAATGTCGGGGGCCAGCTTGCCCATGCCCAGCCCTTTGCAATGGAACAGATGCAGCCCCTGCACGTAGGCCTGATCTTGAGGCGGCTTACGGCCCCGCAACCGATCAATGTTGGCCTGAATGACGGCGGCGATCGCCCCATCCAGCTCCTGCACCATGGCCTGGCGGTAGGCCTGCAAAAACTCGTCCTGGTCATCGCCAGTATCGGGGGGCGGGCTGGCCTGGGCATCGGCCACTTTTTCCCAGTCGAGGCTGTCAGATTGATAGGCCAGGGCTGGGCCGCCCCGCACATGCACTCGGTACTGACGCAGTTGCCCGGCTAGCTGCCGCAGCTGGGCCAGTACCTCTTTGGGCGGCAGGTCGGGGGCAATCGCCCGCAGTTGTTCGGTGGTGGGCGTTTGGCAGCGCTGGCGGTTGAGGCGCTGGGCGATGCGATCGCGCTGGTAGATCTGCTGGTAGCAACCCAGCAAGGCCGCTGCCTGGGTAACTTCGTACTCGCTGCACAAATGGTACTGACGCAAAATCCGCTGCACCTGTTCGGGCTTGGTGTCGTTCAAAATTGCCCAGTCGCTGACTCGATACAGGCCCTTTTCTAGCAGCACCCGGTTTAGAGCCGGGTGGTGGTTGGTGCGCCGACTGGCCCAAGTGCTGAGGGCGGCTTTAGTAGGGTCATAGGTCTCTAAGATCTCCAGGGTAAAAGGGCAGTAGTCTGCGGCTAGCCGCCCATCGTCGTCGAGCACTAGATAAAGCAGGTCGCTGTCAGTAAACTTATAGTCTTGCCCAAACCGCTGGGCCAGACTGATGCAGACCTGCTGAATCTGGTAGGTAATGAAGCAGCGCAGGCTCAGCTGGGCCAGCTGAGCCTCGGCCTGCCCTGACAACCAGGTGGCGAAGATCAGTCGTGGCCATTCGGTCTCGGGGGCGTCTGCAATGGTGCTCTGAAACCAGGTTTGCACCTGGGGCAGCACCTGCATCTGGTAATCGCCTGAGCTGCTCAGGCGCACCAGTTGCCAATAGCGTGAAGCAGTATTCATGGTTAGCTGAAGCTTGCGGGTTAACGGTAACAGTCAAGGTGCTAGGGTTTTTTCCCCGCCACTATTAACTATTACTGACCACCGGGAACTTATTCATGGAGTTTCAGTAATTTTGGCAAGTCTTGCTTATACGGGAACAGATCCGCTGGCTGAGCGGCGTAGGTAACGGAGTCCGCTGACTGAACGGAGTTGTTTATGCAGTGTCTTTCAACGGAAGAAAATCAACAGGAGAATAAGGCAGGGCTAGAGGCCATTGCCAATCAAAATAAATGGTGCCCAGTGGTAGGGGTGCTGAGAGCCCACTGCTGAGAGCGGTCTGCCATCAAGGGTCTCAATTGATATAGAAGCTCGGGAGGCGGCGAGGCGGGTGGCAGTGTCTTCGTTGTAGAGCAGGCTAAGCTGCGCCTGGCGTAGGGCCTCAGCCTTGGTGAGTTCGCCTGTAGCGAGGAACTCGTAAAAGCGCTGCATCAGGACACTGGTGCTGTCGTCATCCACCTTCCATAGGGAGGCGACCACGGTTTCGGCCCGACCCGGACGGAGAAAGTAGGAACTGAGTCCAGCAATTTCAGTACCATCTCCGGCGGGGCCACCCAGAGCGGTTTGGCAGGCGGAGAGCACCACCAGGTGCAGGTTGCGCAGGCGGCGCTCAATGGTTTCGATGTCGGGAATGAAAAGGCGATCGCCGTTGCCTAGCACAATGTACGATTCCTGGGCACGACCGGGTACAAAGGCGGCGTGGGTGGCCATGTGCAGCACCCGATGGCTGGCCACGTTGTCCCGCAGGGCATCGAAGGTGAAGGCCTCGTCGAGGAAAACCTGACCGGGGAAAATGCCCGCTCCCACGCTGTCATTCCGCACGATCGCCGCTAGTTCTTCTTGTACCGCTGGCAGTGGGTTCAACCCTGCCACTGCCTGGGTCAGCCCCAGGCCCAGCACCTGGGACTCATCCACCGCTCCCAGTCGCCCGCCGGTTTCGGTGACGGCGGGGGCCAGCACGGTAGAGACCCGGTAGCGCTCGATCAAAAAGTTTTCGCCGTCGAACAGCGCCGCCATGGGAATGTAGCGGGTGACGCGATCATTGACGAAAATCAGGTGGTCAACGCCATTTTTTTCTAGCTCTGCTTCCAAAGGTTTAATGATCCAGCCGTAGAGCTGCTGACTGGTGGCCTGAAGGTCATCCAACGCCCCCCGATTTAGCAGTTCCCCAAACCGCTGCACTGTGGCCGATAGCTCTCCCTGAGGTACGGGTACCTCCACACTGCCAATGACGTTGCCCGCCGTGGCCCACACTAACCACAGCTTGTCTTCCAGCACAAAGGGGTAGATTAGCACCGCCGTTTCCCCGGCTTCGGCATAGGCCGCTAGCAATTGCTCGGCCTCGCCGCTGATGGTTTCAGGGTTTTGAAATACGTCGTCGTCGGCTCGGTTGGCCCGGACGATGCGGTTGAATTCGGCCACCTGGCGATCGTACTGGGCTTTGAGGGCTTCTTGCTGGTCGTAGAGGGCGTCGAGGTCGGCGCAGTTGGTAGCTTCACAGTCGAGAATTCGGCTGCCCAAGGCGATCAGGCTACCGTGGGCCTCAATGACGGTTTGCTCTGGGTCGGTAAAGGCCAGGGCGGTACCAGTCCACACGGCGCGGGTGTTGGTAAACTCACGCAGTTCTTCCAGTTGCAACAGGTCGAGCACCTGCTGTGCTTCGGGAATACGGCCCTGGTTGAGGAGCAGATTGGCCAGGCGACGGTAAGAACCTGCAACAGTATCGGTGAAGGACTGTTGCAGGTCAATATCCAGGCCACGAATGCCATCCCGAATGGATTCACGCACTTCAATAGAGGCTTTGAGGAAAACAATGGCGAGATCAGGGTTGCCTTGCTCGTCAAAGAGAACACCAAGATTGTGGAATGAGATGCCTTCGCTTCTGCGATTGCCAATGTCGCGGGCGATAGCAAGCCCTTGCTCGTAGAAGTCAATAGCTTCCTGATATTGCCCTAGGCTGTAATAAGCATTTCCCAAATTCATTAGGACGCGGCCTTCACCACCACGATCGCCAATCTCGCGGACAATCGCAAGACCTTGCTCATAAAGGTCGATAGCTCTCTGATGTTGACCCAGGCTGCGGCGAGCATTTCCCAAATTCATTAGGACAGTACCCTTTCCAGATTGGTCGCCAATCTCATGGACAATGGAAAGACTTTGCTCATAAAAGTCGATGGCTTGCTGATATTGCCCTAGGCTGTAGTAAGCACTGCCCAAATTTCCTAGGCTGTAACTTTCTCCAGTGCGATTGCCAATCTCGCGGGCAATCACAAGGTTTTGTTCGTGGAGGTTAATACCCTGCTGATATTGCCCCAGGTAGATGTAGATATTGCCCAAGTTCCCTAGGGTAATGCCCTCCCCAGTGCGATTGCCAGTCTCACGGGCAATCGCGAGACTCTGGTTATAGAAGCCGATGGCTTGCTGATATTGCCCAAGACTGCTGTAAGCACTGCCCAAATTTCCTAAGGTAGATCCTTCTCCAGCGTGATCGCCGATCTCGCGGGTGATCACTAGACGTTGCTCATGGAAAGTGATTGCCTTACGGTCGTCTCCAAGACCACTGTAAGCACTGCCTAAATTCCCTAGGGCATTTCCTTCGCCGCCCCGATCGCCAATCTCGCGGTAAATTTCCAGCGCCTGTTCCCAGGATTGCAACGCCTCTCGAAACTGGCTGGCGTTGTATTGCTGGATGCCCTGCTGGAAAAGGCGTTCAGCTTCGCTGGCTCGAAGAGCATCGGCTTCGGCCTTGCGCTCCTCGGCGCTCTGGGCCAGGGCAGCGGGCATCAGATCCCTGGGTTCTTCAAAGAACCCAGGGATCTCGGCAAAGGGCACCATTACCGCCGTTGCTGCAACCCAACCCAACCACTTTGCTGCATATCGCATGGGGGCAATACTCCATCTGGGGGTGACACCACTATATAGGTCTGGACAAGGGCCACTTATTCAGCTTTAGACAAACTTTCGATGAATCGACACCCTTGCTCTACAGGCCATTGCCGATCAAAATAAACGGTGCCCAATAGTAGGGATGGCTGAGGCTGTCGGCTACGCTCAGGGGCAGCCCCGTTTGCTTGCTGACAACATCAATTCCCGCTCTGCGATCGACCCCTGATGCGGTAAAGTCTCCCTCGATCAGGGCGATCTGGGCCCGTTGCAGGGCCTCGGTTTTGCTTATGCCCTGGTTCAGATTGGTATAGAAGGCATCCATCAGCATCTGGGTGCCGCCGTCGCTGACGATCCACAGGGAGGCGATCGCCGCATCGGCCCCGGCCTGTTTCATTCGGTAACCCAGGCCCAAAATTTCGGCCCCATTGCCGTCGATGATATCTCCCACCGCAGTTTCGCAAGCGCTCAGCACCACTAAATCCACGTTGGGAAAGTTCCAGAGGCCCACATCCCGCAGGGTGACATGGCTACCATCACCAAACACAATAAACGAGTCCTCTGGTGGGCCAGGGTTAAAGCTAGCGTGGGTGGCCAGGTGGATAACGTTGTAGTCGTTCATATCCAGAACGATAGAGGGTGCAAAGTCTTGGTTGAGCCGCTGAGTAGTGGTAGGGATGAGTTGAGCGATGTTTTCGACCTCGCGCCCGGCGTAGGTAAGTCCATCGAACAGTAGGGTGCGGGTGCTGGTGGGGATGGTGAACTGCCCTTCGGTAAAGGCGGCAGCTAACACTGATAGCCCGCCGGAGAAGGGGCGATTGGTCAGGTTGGTGAGGCTGGCGGCCACGATGTTGTTGACCTGGAGCCGCTGGGCCAGCCAGCTCTCGCCGTCGTGCAAAGCAGCCAGGGGAATGTAGCGCAGTTGGCCATCGGGGGCATAGAGCACTACTTCGGCATTGGCCTGGGCCAGGTCGGCCTCGATGGGGCGAATCAGCCAGTCGTAGAGCTGTTGGGCCGGGACGATCGCATCCCGTCGGGGCGACCCCAGGGCAGAGCGAAACTCTGCGATCGCCCGGTTCAGCTCTTCACGCCCCACCGCCACCGTGCGGCTCACGGGGGGTGCATTGGCGGTGACCACCACCAGCTCCAGGCGATCTTCCAGAATTAGCGGGTAAAGGGCGACGGTGTTTTGCCGCAGCGTTTGCAGGTTGTTTTGCAGTTGGTTGAGTTCCGCCAGTTCCAGGTTGGCGGCCCCAGTTGTATTGCGCAGCCGCTCTACTAGGGCCTGCACTTCGTGGCTGGTGATCAATTGCTCAAAGGCGAAGCGGGCATCTTGCTGGAGCTGGCGCAGTTCGCGAATGCGGGCGGTTTGCTCTGGGGTGCGGTTTGCTGTGGCAATAGTCTCTAGCTCCCGCAGCCCTCGCCCCAGGGCCACAATCTGGTCTTGGTTGGTGGTAAAGCGCTCTAGGGCGGCCAGTTCTTCGGGCCGCAGAGGCACGCCGCTCTCGGTTTGGGCGGTGCGCTGCACGTCTTGCAGGTAGTCGTCCAGTTCTTGCACCTGCAACAGATCCAACACCCGCTGAGCTTCGAGCACGCGATCGGCTTGGAGGAGGAGGTCGGCCAGACGGCGATAGGTGTGGGCAACGGTCTCGGTGAAGGACTGCTGCTGCTCGGCGGTGAGGCCGCGAATGTCGCCGCGAATATCTTCTCTGACATTGACCGCTTGCTTGAAGAAGGCGATCGCCAGCTCTGGCTCATCCAAGCCTTCCAGCACAAAGCCGATGTTGTTAAGGGTAATGCCTTCACCTGCGCGATTGCGAACCTCTTGAGCAATCGCTAGGGAATCGGTGTAGTAGCCTAACGCCTGTTCATACTGCCCCAGATTATGATACACCCCCCCAATGTTGTGGAGAGTCTGTCCAACGCCCGCGCGATCACCCACCGCTTGACGAATAGCCAGAGCATCACTGTAGTAACGCAGCGCCTGTTCATATTGCGCTAGGTTGTAGTGCACCACCCCAATATTGTTGAGGGTGGTACCCTCGCCCGCGCGATCGCCCATCGCTTGACTAATAACCAGGGCATCGGTGTAGTAGATTAGCGCCTGCTCGTATTGCCCTAGGTTGTAGTACACTATCCCAATATTGTTGAGGGTATCTCCCTCGCCTGCGTGATCGCCGACTTCTTGACGAATAGCCAGAGCATCACTGTAGTAACGCAGCGCCTGTTCATATTGCGCTAGGTTGTAGTGCACCACCCCAATATTGTTGAGGGTGGTACCCTCGCCCGCGCGATCGCCCATCGCTTGACTAATAACCAGGGCATCGGTGTAGTAGATTAGCGCCTGTTCGTATTGCCCTAGGCTGTAGTACACTATTCCAATATTGTTGAGGGTGGTACCCTCGCCCGCGCGATCGCCTACCGCTTGACTAATAGCCAGGGCATCGGTGTGGTAGCGCAGCGCCTGCTCGTATCTCCCAAGAGCATGAGAAATTACGCCCAACCCGGTCAGCGTTTGCCCTTCGCCCTGACGACTCTTATCAGGAAAGGCTGCCTGCACGTCTGGATGACGGTACAGCTCTAGCGCTTGCAACAAAGCATTAAAGGCCGGTTCAAACTGGCTAGTGCGCCAAAGCTGAAATGATTCATTAAAAAGCCGATCAGCCTCAGCCAGGTGGGTTTCAGCGGTCTGCCCCTGGGCCAGGGTAACTGCTTGCTGGGGCTGCCGCGTTGCCGCATAGCTTGGTGGTTTCCCCACTGGCAGTAGCACCGCTGCCAGCGCCACCCACCCTATCCACTTCGCCCTGTGCCCCATAAGATTCTCCTGTACGATTCAGTAGACTTTATCGGTTATAAAAGGCAACGCTATGAGTAGAACTTATCAAGGCAATTATCTTGATTTTGACACTACCTGTAGCGTAATCAATATTATTTCCAATTAAGTCTAGTAATTGGGCTGCTGGGTTAACAACAGCATATAGGTCTGACCCAGCGGAGCTTATTCACTTCATGAAAACTTTTTTCCCATAGTTGCGTAGCACCCCCGAACCCATCAATGGGCAGCCTCGACCGATTTATCTCTCACCTGCAAAAAACCTTCACACGCGATGGTTTAGTGAGTTGGGTATTCAGTCAGTGAGCGATCGCACCTCCGCTTACTGGGCTGAGCCAATTAGGGTAAACGCGGCCCACAGGCGGGGGTCGGGGTGGTTCTCCATGGTGGTGAGCATGGCTTGCCGCAGGGCCTGGGCTTTGTCGCCGCTCTGCTGCCACTGGTCGTAAAAGGTCACCATCCACTCGGCGGTAGCATCGTCATCCACCGCCCACAGCGACACCATCAAACTGGGCACCCCCGCCGTCACAAAGGCGCGGGATAAGCCAATTACCCCATCGCCAGTGATCCGTCCCCGTCCGGTGTCACAGGCGCTTAGCACCACCAGTTCGGCGTTCAGATCCATTTGCAGAATTTCGGCGGCGGTGAGCAAGCCACTCTCGTTAGCGGTGGGGGCCAGAGCGATCGCCCCTGGGACATCGAGCACCCCAGAGTCTTCGGGAGATCCGTATTCCAGTAACCCGTGGGTGGCCAGGTGAATGATGCGAGCGTTGGGCATCTGGGCCATGACGGTGGCTTTGCTGGCGCTGCCACTGAGGAGAGCATTGGTATCTAGGGCCTTGGCAATGGCGATCGCCTCTCGTTCGGCCCCAGGTAGGTTGCTGAGTTGCTCGGTTTGGTTGGTCTGAGGATTCCAGACCGAAGGCATGATGGGGTTGCCGACAATGAGTGAGTGAGTGGGGCGATCGCTGCGGGCATTGTTGGCGATCGCCTGCTGATAGGTGAGGTCGAGGACTTGAATGGAGGGGGCTGTGAGAATGGTGTGATTTTCGATCAGGTAGTCGCCATTGCCATCGACCAAAGCCGCAAAGGGAACCAGAAACAAGTCCTGGTGGGGAATGAATATCACCCGCTGGGTGGGGTCAGCGGGCAACGATTGGGCGATCGGCTCAATCAAGAGTTGGTGGAGTTCTTGTAACTGCTGCTGCCGCTGCGCTTGCTGTCGTTCCAGGGCATCAGGCGTAGGCTCAACGGCGATGGTGGCTCGGTTTTGTCCCCGCACCCCGATCGACGATCGCACCAGGCTGACTAATTCAGAGAGGTTGCGATCGCCCAAGTCCACTTGCTGAAATGCAATTTCCCCGGTGGGCTGAACCACCCAGATAAAAAGAGACTCATCAGAAATGACTGAATAATTGACCAGTGTGGCGTTTTGCTCTCTAGTAACTCGTTGAATTTCCGCCAAGTCGAGACTATCGATGGACTCTAAACCTGCAACATCAGCACTGCTATTGATTGAGATCCGATTGGCTAACAACTCAACAAAAGCTCTGGCTCGACCGCGTTCACCATAGACCAGTGCTTGCTCTGGCTCGTTTTGAGCAACCAGTGATCGCTGGAGATTTAAATAAGTATCAAGATAGGTATCAAAGAAGGTAACTTTTTCAGCGTCAGGTAGATCAGATGTGCGGAGGGTGTCAAAAATGGCGATCGCATCCAGTAATGCCTCTGTGGAAGCAGAAAATTGCCTCAGGTTGTAATGGGTTAAGCCTAAATTGTTTAGCGCATCTCCTTCTCCACGGCGATTGCCAATCTCACGGGCGAAGGTAAGACTTTGCTCATAGTAGTCAATCGCTTGCTTGTATTGACCCAAGCTTAAGTAAGCATTGCCTAAATTGTTTAGAGCAAGTCCTTCTCCACGGCGATCGCCAATCTCACGGGCGAAGGTAAGACTTTGCTCATAGTAGTCAATCGCTTGCTGATATTGACCCAGACCAAAGTAAGCATTGCCTAAATTGTTTAGAGCAAGTCCTTCCCCTTGGCGATTGCCAATCTCACGGGTGATCCCAAGCTGTTGCTCATAGTAGTCAATCGCTTGTTGATATTGACCCATACCGAAGTAAGAGTTACCCAAACCACCCAGAGAATTTCCTTCTCCACTGCGGTTTCCAATCACGCGGGTAATGGCAAGACTTTGCTCATGGAAGTCAATCGCTTGCTGATATTGACCCAGAGCAACGTAAGCAATGCCCAGACTGTTCAGTGCGCTTCCTTCTCCCCGACGATCGCTAATCTCACGAGCAATGACAAGACTTTGCTCGTAAAAGTCAATCGCTTGCTGATATTGATCTAAGCTCAAATAAGCATTGCCCAGATTGCCCAGTGCATTGCTTTCTCCCTGGCGATCGCCAATCTCGCGGGCGATGGCAAGAGATTGCTCATAGAGTGCGATCGCCTCCTGATATTGTCCTAAGTCGACGTAAGCAATTCCCAAATTGCCCAGAGCGTTGCCTTCGCCCTGTCTGCTTTCCTGGGGAAAGGCGACTTGAACAACCCGATCTCGATAAAGTTCTAATGCCCGTTGCCAGGACTGCAGAGCTTCTCGAAACTGGCTCACCTGATATTTCTGAGTGCCTTGCTGAAAAAGGCGATCGGCTTCGGCAAGGCGGGCGGCGGCTTCCGTACTGAGTGATGGGGCTTCCTCGGCAAGGGTATTTTCTGGATACAGCATTCCAGCCGCAGGCATCCACAGCCCTGTCGCCACCATTACCCCCAGAAGCTTGCCACCATATCTCATCTGCCCGGCCCTCCCGTTCAGTAAAACGCCACCACTATATCTCTCTGGACTAAGTCACCTTATTCAGCCTGGACTAAGTCACCTTATTCAGCTTTACGAAGAAACCCAATTTCTTGGTGGTGTTGCTTAACCTTACTCACTCTGGCAAAAGAAACAGGATTTCTGGCTCCGTCACGCTAGCCCTCGCGCTCAATCATTAGACCTTATCGGTAATAAAGGGGGGTAAAACGGCCTCAAATGCCCATCTAGCAAAGACTTCAGCCTATTTCTCTCCGATCTTTCGAACCCTTGTGTAGCAAGGGTTCCACTATTTCCGATTAAGTTTATTAAATAAGTCATCAAAATGACCTGAAGTGAATAAGTTCCGATTGCCTGGGAGTAGGTACCCTCGAACGCAATCAAAACCTATCCATGAGAACACCTTCTGTGAAACATCTCAGCTTCCTGGGTCTATCTCTCGCTACCCTACTCGCTTCCCTTGCCGTCCCCGTTGGCCTGCAAACCCTGCCCGATGGCACTGTCACCCTTGATACTTCAAAAGCCATTGCTACTTCTTCTTTAGTCGACACCAGTGGCCAAATTGGCCCCGAACACGAAAAGACTCTCTCCAGCGGTCGCACCATGCGCATGGCTCTGCACTCCTTCTGGGGCCGCAGCGGGCAGACCGTCACCATTGCCCTAACCAGCCAGGACTTTGACACCATCGCGGTTCTATACGACAGTACAACCGCCGAAGTCCTCGTAAACCACCACGATCCCAACAGCAACAACGCCACCGTACAAGTGACCTTGCCCACCTCTGGCCCATACTTGGTCGGCGTTACCTCCACCAGATCCCAGCCCGCAGGCAACTATCGCCTCGTTGTCACCGATCGCAACTAGAAACCTCGATTCTGCCCTGACCCTTTTTTCTTCTTTCTCTTCCAGAGGGGCCCCGCCCAGAGGCCAGGGCCAAAGGCTGAGGAGAGCCGAAGCCATCCCAAAAACATCCACCTCAAAGCATTGGTGAAATCGATCATGCAAAAAACCACCCTACTGACCCTGGCCGCCATCGTTGCGATCGCCGCTGGTATTCCCAGCCTGGCCCTGTGGCACCACACTGACCAAACCAACCAAAATCTGGCCGCGCTCGAAGCCCAGCGCAAAGAAGAAGCCAGGGCCGAAACCGCCCGGCAACAACAGCTCGAACAAGAGCTAGAAACCGCCCGACAAGAAGCTGTCCGCAGAGAACAGGAACTCGAACAGCAACGCCAGGCCGCTGAGCGCCAGCGCCAGCAAGCAGACCTGGTTAACCAAACCGCCGAAGCCTGGCGACAGTTTAACCAGACGCTCGACACCGCTGCCTCAGCCCATAGCAATAACGCTCAAACCCCAGCGCAGATCTTTGGAACCCTGGCCGCCGACCTAGGTACCATTCCCCTGACCCAGATCGACCCGGAACTGGCTACCCTGATCAACGACTTTCGCAGTACTGCCCTGGAGGCTCACCAGATCAAGACCCATTACACCACCCGCATGCAAGAGCTGGATGCCGGAGTTGTCAACGCCAGCAAAACCGGCTGCGAGGTCGGACGCATGGTTGGGGAAAATAACTCGCTGCGCAACTGTATGGTTGGTGTTCTGTTAGGGGGCTTTGTCTCTGCAGTGGGTGCCAGCGAAGAATTTAACCAACTGCAAACAAGCTATGAAGCTCGTAGCCAAGTCTTGATCCAAGCGTTTGGCGACCTCTACGGTAGAAAAGAGGCCGTGGGCGATCGCCTGCAAACCACCTACGGCATCTCACTATCTTGAGCACTAGAGTCGCTCTCGTATCACCGGGCATTGACTAACTCTACCTGGGCTTCTACACAACACAACCCACGTTCATCAAACTCGGATTTGGAGAAAATCTCATGCACCTGTCCCGTACCCCTCAGCCCCGCCAATGGCTGCGCCTGGCCGCCTGCTCCCTTACCCTGTCCGCTTTCCCCCTGGGGTGGAGTCTGCTACCCGCACTTCCTGGACAGGCGATCGCCCCCTTTCAAAGCATTCAAAGCGATTCCAGCACCCCCGCAGTCCCTGGGCAACTTGCCCTCACCAACCCCCAGATGGCTCACCTTCAGGATATGCTGCCCGAGCTAAAAACAGCGGTGATCCTGGCCCCGCAAGTGTATAGCGATCGCATAGAGCTATCCCTGACCACCAAGGACGGTGCTCCCCAGCGCTACACCATCCCCGTCAGCGAAACGGAACTGCGACAGAGCCTTCTAGACTTTCGCCAGGCGCTAACCAATCCCCGCACCGACCCCCAACCTGCCGCTCAACAGCTCTACCAGTGGCTGATTGAACCGATTCAAGCTGAGCTAATAGCGGCGGGAGCCGAGACTATTCTGTACGTGCCCGACGGCATCTTGCACTACGTCCCCCTGGCGGCTCTCCACACGGGCGATCAGTGGTTGGCAGAACGGTATGCCGTCAACGCCTTCACCGCTGCCGCCATGGACGTTGCTAGCCGCTCTGACCGACAACCGCCCCGAATTCTAGCCGCGGCTCACACGACAGGGCAGTTTGGGATTGCTGTAGGAGAAGGGCAGCCGCTACAGCTCCAGGGATTTCCCTTTGCCAGAGACGAAGTCGAGGCGATCGCCGATCGCTTCGCCAACACCACCGTGCTCCTAGACGAAGCCTTTTCTCCAGAAGCGCTGCTGCCTGAACTGGGCAACCATACCGTTGTGCATCTGGCTGCCAATACGTGGGTGTTTCCCGATCGCCCCGATGAGTCGTTTTTGCTGTTTGGCAATGGCGATCGCCGTTCCTTTAGCAACCTGCAACAGTGGCCCCTAGGCCAAGTTGATCTGCTAGTGCTGAGCGCCTGTGAGACTGAAGTAAGAGATGCCCTCGACGATGGCCAAGCCGTCATCACATTCAGCAATCTGATGCACAATGCCGGAGCCGCCGCCGTGGTAGCCCCCCTGTGGCAGGTGGATGATTTTGGCACCAAGGTGCTGATGGAGGCATTCTACGAGGCGATTGCAGAGGGAACTACCTATGTTGCTGCCCTCAACTCTGCCCAGCGATCGCTGATTGCCACCCAAGCATCCCCGGCGACGCGCCAGCTAAAAGCCACTATCTCAGTTGAGGAGGGCGGAGGCGCTACCTCCGGCACCAGGCAGGGAGACCTCAGCCATCCCTACTACTGGGCACCGTTTGTGCTCACCGGTTCTGGTTTCTAACCAGCTTGTGGCCCAGAGTCAGCAAAAGGCCGCAGGTCACTCACACCAAGTCATCTGAGGAAACACACCGATGAAACCCCGATCTCTTCCCTTTGTTTTGGCCCTGACGCTGTTGGCGGGCTGGTTACCCCCAGCCCTGGCCCGATCGCCCGAGCTGCCGACGATTACTGACCTGATGGGCTCTGGCGCGATCGCCCCCACTAGCCAGCCCCAAACTCCCAGCGGTTCCAGCGAATTGGTGAATCAGGGCTTTACCCTGCTGGTCCAGGGGCGGTATATGGAGGCGATTGCCGTCTTTGATCAGGCGATCGCCATTGATGCACGCCAGCCCGATGCCTGGCTGGGACGGGGCTATGCCTGCTACAGCCAGGGCAACTACCCAGCCGCATTGCAGTCGGCCCAGCGGGCGATCGCCCTAGCGCCTGACCATGACGCCGCCTGGACGCTCAGTGGTTCGGTGCTGTTTGCCATGGGCCGCTACGCCGATGCCGCTCTGTCTTTGGGTCGCGCAACGACCCTCAATGGTAATAACGAAACCCTGTGGATGCTGGGGTTTGCCCATCTGCTGTCTGACCAGGCCACCGCAGCTCTCTCAGCGTTTGATGTGGCCCTGCGCCTCGCGCCAGAGTACCCGGATGCCTGGCTGGGGCGGGGCCATGCGCTAGAAAGTCTGGGGCGGTATGCCGAGGCATTGCGGGCTTATGAGCAGGTGCTGGCGCTGAATCCGGGCGATCGGGTGGCCCAGGATCGGCGCGATGCGGTGGAGCTGTTGGTATAAGTAGATCGCCAGGTTAGACTAGGCGACATAGATGCGATCGCAAAATGGCTGTAGAGCAGTATCAACGCTACGTTCAGCAGTATTGACCCAGCGGGCAGAACCGGCCAATGTTCAACACAGGGAATATAGCGGTTGAGGACGGGGCGAAGGTGAATTTTGCCTGAAGGTGAATAAGCCTGAGGAAGCCAGACATATATGCTGATGTCACCCTAGGAATGAGCATTGCCCCGATGCACTACGTTGTGAAGTTGTTGAGTTCGGTTGCTGTAGCAACAGTCCTAATGCCCCTTGTCAAGATACCGGGATTCTTTGGAGAATCCCGGTATCTATTGCCTTCAGCCCTGGCTCAGAGTGCCGAAGCCCGCAAAGCGGAGGCAGATCGCTTGTTTCAGCAGGGTCTTCAGCACGCCCAAGTTAGCCAGTTTCGGGAAGCGTTGCAATCTTGGGAACAGGCGCTGGCGATTTACCGAGAAGTTCAAGACCACAATGGCGAGGAGTCCGTTCTGGGGAATTTGGGTCTTGCTCACTACAGCCTAGGAGACTATCGTCAGGCGATCACCTTCCATGAGCAACATTTGGCTATTGCCCAGAACATCGGCAATCGTCGTGGTGAAGGTCGTGCATTGGGTAACTTGGGCATCGCTTACTTTAGCTTAGGAGACTATCGCCAAGCGATCGCTTTCCAAGAGCAATACCTGGCCATTGCCCGTGAGATTGATGATCGTGGTGGTGAAGGGAATGCCCTGTCAGGTTTAGGCATTGCTTACGATAGCCTTGGAGAGTACAGTCAGGCGATTACCTTCTACGAGCAACGCCTGTCAATTGCCCGTGAAATCGGCGATCGCGGTGCCGAAGGCCGTGCTCTGGGAAATTTGGGAATCGCTTATCGTAATCTGGGAGAGTACCGCCGGGCAGTCGCCCTCCACCAGCAATCCCTTGATATCTTCCGAGATCATGATGATCGCGATGGCGAAGGGCGTGCCCTAGGGAACTTAGGCCTGGCTTACTTCAGCTTGGGAGAGTATCGCCAGGCGATCGCCTTCCACGAACAACACTTGGCCCTCGCCCGCCAGATCGGCAATCGCGGTGGCGAAGGATTGGCTCTGGGAAATTTGGGCGGTGCTTACTACAGACTGGGAGAGTACCGTCAGGCGATCGCCTTCCACGAGCAATATCTGGCCCTCGCCCGCGAGATCGGCGATCGCCGTGGCGAAGGGATTGCCCTAGGGAATTTGGGTGTTGTTTACAATAGCCTGGGCGACTACCGTCAGGCCATTACCTTCTACGAACAATCCCTGACGATCGCCCGCGAAATTGGCGATCGCCGTGGCGAGGGGGGGGCTCTTGGAAACTTGGGCGGTGCTTACTCTAACCTAGGCGATTACTATCAGGCCATCACCTTCCACGAGCAATCCCTGACAATTGCCCGCGAGATTGGTGATCGTGGTACCGAAGGGGGTGCCTTGGGAAATTTGGGCGGTGCTTACTTCAACCTAGGAGAGTACCGTCAGGCAATCGCCTTCCACGAGGAATATCTGGCCATTGCCCGTGAGATCGGCAATCGCCATGGCGAAGGGACGGCCCTAGGGAACTTGGGCAATGCTTACTACAGTCTGGGAGACTACCCGCAGGCGCTTGACTTCCACGAGCAACGCTTGGCGATTGCCCGTGAGATCGGCGATCGCGCAGGTGAGGCTCGAACGCTCAACAATCAAGGATTTTTGCTGAATGCCTTTGGCGAGTTTCCTCAAGCCGCACGGGTGCTACAACAGTCCATAGCGACCTTGGAATCTCTGCGGGCAGACCTGCCTGATAGTCAGCTTATTTCCATCGCCGACACCCAGAGAGGAACCTACCAAAATCTAGAACGTGCTTTAGTTGCCCAGGGCAAAACCGACGAAGCTCTGGGCGTCACCGAACGCGGACGTGCCCGGGCCTTTGTGCTGCAACTGGCTAACCGACTTAACAGCAGCGCCGACCAAGACACTATCGCAAAGCCCCCCACGATCGCAGACATCCAGCAGATTGCCCGCGACACCAAAAGCACCCTGGTCACCTACTCCCAAATCTTCGATCAGGCGCTTTACATCTGGGTCGTGCAGCCCTCTGGCGAAATTGCCTTTCGCTCCATCGAGTTCGAGGGTTCTGGCGACGCGGGCTTTGCCATCAACCCCATCACCGCCATTGATGGCCCTGTCTATCGCAGTGCCCCAGACGACTCTGAACTAGGGCAACTTGTCGCCGATTCGCGCGCCAGCATCGCGATCGAGAGCACCAACACCCGCCCAGAGCAACTGCGAGAGCTACATACCCTGCTCATCAACCCCATTGCCGATCTGCTACCCACTGACCCCAAGGCCAAGGTGGTCTTTGTGCCCTAGGGCAACCTGTTTCTAGTGCCCTTTGCTGCCCTGCAAGATGCCGAAGGCACCTACCTGATCGAAAAACACACCATTCTTACTGCCCCCTCTATTCAGGTCTATGGGCTAGCCAACGAAGCCGCATCAGCCACCGCAGGGGCCAATGGCCGATCACCCTTTTCTGCCGACAACGCCCTGGTTGTCGGCAACCCCACCATGCCCACGGTCTGGTCGCCTACCGCCAGCGGCGACTTTGCCGAAACCCAGCTCACTGACCTACCTGGTGCCAAAGCCGAGGCCGAGGCCATTGGCGGTTTTCTCAACATCACCCCACTGATCGGCCCCCAAGCCACCGAAGCGCGAGTCAAGCAACTCTTGCCCTCGGCTAGGCTGATTCACCTGGCTACCCATGGCCTGCTCGACTACGGCGACCCCCGCGCCTACGGCAGGCTAGATGTGCCCGGTGCGATCGCCCTCACCCCCGACAGCACCGAAGACGGCCTGCTTACCTCTGCCGAAATTCTGGAAATGGACTTGCAGGCCGAACTAGCCGTGCTCAGCGCCTGCGACACCGGGCGGGGGCGCATCACGGGAGATGGCGTGGTGGGCTTATCGCGGGCCTTGATCACCGCCGGGGTGCCCAGCGTCGTGGTTTCCCTCTGGGCTGTACCCGATGCCCCCACCGCCGAGCTAATGACGGAGTTTTATCGCCAACTCGACCAGGGCCAAGACAAAGCCCAAGCCCTGCGTCAGGCCATGCTCACCACCCTAGAGCAGCACCCCAACCCCCGCAACTGGGCGGCATTTACCCTGATTGGCGCTGCCGAGTGAATAAGTCTGCACTCCCCAGAAACACATACCTCCAGAACCACCTAAACACCGTTCTTTTTGGAGTTGAGCACCATGAATCTCTATCTCAGCCTTGGTACCACCGCCGTCAGCCTGGCCCTGGGGCTAACCAACTACCTCCCCGAGGCACTACGACCCCAGCCTGCTCAACTAGCAGGGAATGTAGAAATTGTCCCCACGGAATCTGTGGCCGATGCGCTTTTAGAGTTAGGGCTTGACCTGGAGGCCAGTGAGCCGATTATTCCCGAAGGTCTTAACATTTCAGCCAACCCTGCCGAGGGCAGCCGTGCCGTTTTTGACGAAGACAATCGGGTGCCAGTAACCAGCACCTCCTACCCCTGGTCGGCGGTGGGGCAGATCTCTGGCACCACCCCCGATGGCAACGGCTACATTTGTACGGGTTCTCTGGTGGCCGAAAACATTGTGCTCACCAACGCCCACTGTATTATGGATGCCGAAACTGGGCAAATGGCCACCAACATCAAATTTAAGCCCAACCTGATCAACGGTCGGGTGGCCAGCGAAAACGACATTGCCAACGTACAGCCGGTGCTGGTGGGTACTGACTTCTCCAACGGGCGCAACCCCGATCCCGATGACTGGGCTTTTGTCACCCTCGATCGCCCCCTAGGTCAAAAGTACGGCACTCTGATGATGGCTCCCATCCCCACCGCAGCCCTGGCCAATCGGCCCTTTGCCGAAAACCTGATCATGATGGGCTACTCCGGCGACTTCCCCGTCGATAAGCCGGGGCAAACCGCCAGCGCCCACGTGGGGTGCAGCATTGTCGGCGAAGAACTGGATGTGGTGTTGCACCTCTGCGACACCTACGGTGGGTCGTCGGGCGGGCCAATTTTGACCCTGGTGAATGATGAAATTCGTATTGTGGCGCTGAACTCGGCGGAGGTCACCGACCGGGAGACAGGGGAGGGGCTGGTTAATATTGCGGTGCAGATTCCCCGCATTGTTACCCGCCTCAATGCCCTGAGGAACTAGAGCCGCGAATCAGAAACTGGGTTTTTAGCCTGCGATCGCCAGCGTGGGGCAGATTCCAGCAGAAACCCGGTTTCTCGATAGAGCGATCGCCCCTATTGAGCACAGATGATGATGGCTAAGGAATCTGGGATCTCGGGCAGCAAAAGATCCTCTAAATGATGAATAAGCTGCTGAGGCCCAGCCATATATGCTGATGTCAGTCTAGGAAGGAGCATTGCCCCTATGCATTACGTGGCGAAGTTGCTGGGTTTGGTTGCGGTTACGGCTGTGATGGTGCCTTTCAATGAGATTCCCAGATTCTCTAAAGGAACCTGGAATCCGATACCCCCAGCCATGGCCCGGAGCACAGCAGATGTCAAGGCTGAGGCAGAGTATCTTTTTGGTTTAGGTGCTGAGCAATTGGGTCGTAGAGAGTTTCGTGCTGCTCTGGAATCGTTTCAGCAAGCTCTAGAGATTTATCGCGCAATTGATGTTCGCGAGGCTTTTCCACAGGAAAGTCGCCGTGGGGAAGGCAATACGCTCACTGGTATTGGCGTTATCTATTACTTTCATTTGGGCGATTATCCAAAAGCGCTGGAGTTTTTGCAGCAAGCGCTTGTCATTCATCGCGAGATTGGAAACCACGCCGGGGAGAGAACTACACTCGACGCTATCAAACGCACAGTCGAGCGCCTTTATGGCTTAGGTGTTGAGCAATTGAGTAGCGATGAATTTTATGCTGCCCTGGGACTGTTTCAGCAGGCTCTAGAGATTTATCGCACAGTTGATGATCGCCTTGGGGAGGGCGCTACGCTCTATGGCATCGGCTTGAGCTACGATCGTTTAGGCAATTATCCCAAAGCGCTGGAGTTCTATCAGCAAGCACTCGGCACCTTTCGCGAGAGTGGCGTTCGAGAAGTTTCTCCAGAGGAAATTCGCACTCAGGAGGGCACCATTCTTCACAATATCGGCTTGATCTACGACCGTTCTGGCGACTATCAGGCAGCGCTGGAGTTCTATCAGCAAGCACTCGATGTTCGTCGCGAGATTGGCGATCGCCGTACAGAGAGCACTACGCTCAACAACATCGGCGGTGCCTACGAAAGTTTGGGTGACCGTCCGAAAGCGCTGGAGTTCTATCAGCAAGCACTAGAACTCTTCCGAAACATCGGCGATCGCCGCGGCGAAGGCGACACGCTCAACAATATCGGCACTACTTACTTAAGCTTAGGCAACTATCTCAGAGCACTGGAGTCCTTGCAGCAAGCGCTCGGCATCTTTCGCGAGAGCAGCGTTCGCGAGGCGTTTCCAATGGAAAGTCGCGATAGGGAGGGCACCATACTCCACAATATTGGCGTTTTTTACTACAGTTTGGGCGACTATGGTAAGGCGCTGGAGTTTTATGCGCAAGCACTCGATGTTCGTCGCAAGAGTGGCGATCGCCGTGGTGAAGGCATCACGCTCATCAATATCAGCACTACTTACTTAAGTTTGGGCGGTTCTAGTGACTATCTCAGAGCATTGGAGTCCTTGCAGCAAGCGCTCGGCATCTTTCGCGAGAGCAGCGTTCGTGAAGCATTTCCAGTCGAGAGTCGTCGTGCAGAGGGCACGATACTTAACAATATTGGCAATGTCTATAAAAGTTTGGGCGATTATCCGAAAGCGCTGGAGTTTTTGCAGCAATCGCTCGTCATTCATCGCGAGACTGGTGAACTTGCGGGGCAGAGCACTACGCTTAACAATATCGGCGGTGTTTATAAAAGTTTGGGCGACTATCCAAAAGCGCTGGAGTTCTATCAGCAATCGCTGGTCATCTATCGCGAGATTGGCGAACTCACGGGGGAAGGCACTACGCTCAGTAATATCGGCTTTGTTTTAGCGAAGCAAGAACAGAATGATCTCGCGATCGCATTCCTCAGAGCCTCCGTCAACGTCCGCGAATCCATCAGGGGCGACATTCGTGGCCTCGACACCGACCTCCAACAATCCTTCACCGACACCGTCGCCGACACCTACCGCACCCTCGCCGACCTCCTCCTCGCCAGGGGCGAAATCCTCGAAGCGCAGCGGGTGCTCGAACTGCTGAAAGTGCAAGAACTGCAACAGTTCACCCGCAGTCGCGTCACCAACCTCGAAACCCGCGACTACGAACTCGACCCCGCCGAAAAAGCCGTCATTGACGTCCACACAAACCTCGTCACCTTTGGCCTCAAACGCGCCGAGTGCCTTGCCTCCGTCGACTGTAGCGATGCCACACTCCGTAATCTCGATATCGAGTACGAACAGCTCAGTGATGCCTACACCCAGGCTGTCGAACAACTCATGACCCAGGGTCGGCAAGAGCAAGAGGCTCGGGCGCGGCGGGCCGATGGGCAACTGTTGCAGGCCCGCCAAGAGTTAAGTCCCGAAGGCTTTGCGGGTACTGCTGGGGTGCTCACCCGTAACCATCCCGGCACCGTGCTGGCTTACCCCGTGGTGCTCGACGATAAACTGTGGGTGCTCTGGGGCTCAGCCGGTGACGTTGTTTCCGCCATTGAGGTGCCCGCTGGGCGACAGCGCATTGGCGATGCAGTGCTGCGGTTCCGCCAGTTAATGACCGCTTGTGAACTCGGCGGCTGCGATGCCCGCGACATTCCAGCCGTGCAGGCCGTGGCCCAAGAGCTTTACCAATACCTGATCCCCGCCCCCCTGGAAGAAGAATTGCAGGCACTCCAGGCCACCCTACCCGAGGGGCAGGTTCCCAACCTGGTGATAGTGCCCGACCTGGTCACCCGCTACATTCCCTTTGCCGCCCTCCACGACGGCCAGCAGTACCTAATCGAAAAGTACGCCATCTCCACCTTGCTATCAGCCGAGCAGACCACCGCCGATAACCCACTCACCACCCTCGACGGCACCTCCATTTTGGGGTTGGGGCTCTCGAACCCGGTGCCCGAGCATGGGTTCCCCTTTCCCCTAGAGAACGTGCCGATGGAACTGGCGGCGATCGTCCAGACCAGCGCCACCGAGTCCGGCATCTTTCGCGGTGAAACCTTCTTGAACGATGCCTTTGACCTAGACAAACTGCGCCTGGCCCGCCACCACCAGGTGCTGCACCTGGCCACCCACGGCGTATTCGACTCTAAAGCCGATTCCCTATCGTTTTTGATGTTGGGAGTGGGGCAACCGCTCTATATTCGAGATTTGCAGACCGCCCAAGCCTACTTTCAAAACCTCAGCCTGGTGGTGCTCTCCGCCTGCGAAACGGCCCTGTCGGATATTGACCAGAGCGGGCTAGAGCTGGCCAGCATTGCCAGCACCTTCCTCCAGGCTAGGGTGGATACGGTGGTAGCCTCGCTCTGGCAGGTCAGCGACAGCGCCACCAGCGACCTGATGCAGCAATTCTACGGCAGCCTGGCCCAGAGTACCCCAGAGCAGCGGGTCAGTGTTGGCCAAGCCTTACGCCAGGCGCAGCTTGCAATGCTGTACGGCAACGAAGCTGCCGATGCCACTTCCAGAGCCAGCATAGCGATCGAAAGCACTGGGCCTGGAGCTGGGGCGAGTGACCTGCCGCGCACAGCGCACCCCTACTACTGGTCGCCATTTACCATCATTGGCAATGGGCTGTAGGGACAGGGTGATTGAGACTACACTAAAACCAAGCCTTCCCAAACTCAAACACGGCTAGTCGCTCAGCAGCAGAATACACCGTGCTGGATCGGTTGCGTGATCGCTGCCGCCACTACCAAACGGTCGGAGCCATCACCGAGAGCACGGCAGGTGCTGCAGCGACTGTTGCACCAGGCTTGAGCTAACGATCGGGAAAGCAAGCTGCTCCTCAGCAGCCTTGAGGGGTTGTCAGTAACCCGCCTCAGCGCTTACGAGGAACAGCTTAGATCGACCCCCCTATTTCACGCTCGCCTGCACCAGGCGGACCGCCTGCTCCGCATCCACCAGGCCACTGCCAAGGAAATAGTGCAGCTCGTTTTCAGTCGGCGGGGTGGCGCTGCGATCGCGCAGCACCCGGTACAGCTCTCGCTCCTGTGGCGTCAGCGTCAGGGCGGCATGGCTAGAGGCGGCTTCCAACAGGGCGATGATGCGATCGCGGTTCAGTCGCCGCTCTGGATCGGCGCTCAACATCAGCGCCACCACCCCCGCCACCGCTGGCGACGCAAACGATGTACCTTGAGTCCACACGTAGTTGCCCCTGGGGTCTTGGGCCGGGGGCCAGGGTTGAGCGGGAGTAGTAATGCCTTGCCAGAACAGATCGCTACCGGTGCCGCTGGTCGATAAAATGCCACCCTCCAGTCCGGCTCGCATATCACCACCGGGTGCCATCAGCGTCAACCCTGGTCCATAGTTGCTGTAGGAGGCGCGGGTGCCCTGGCGGGTGGATGCGCCCACAGAGATCACATCGCGCAACCCCGCCGGAAACCCAACTCGATCAATATCGCTGTTGCCTGACGCGGCCACGATGATCAAGTTGGGATGGGCCGCTAAAACCTCGGTGATGACATCGGCAGTCTCAGTGCTGGGCATGATGCCGCCCAGGCTCAGGTTGATGATGTCGGCACCTCGGACGGCGGCGTAGCCGATGCCTTCAACAATATTTACAGAAGGGCATCCACGGAACAACGCACAAACTCTAACGGGCAGAAGTGTAGCCTCAGGAGCAACCCCAATGAGGCGTGAGTGGTCTGTCCCAGCGGCCCCCACCACACCCGAGACCGTGGTGCCATGGAACTCACCCGCAACGCGAGCGCGAATGACTCTGCGAATCGCAGCGGCGATTTCTCTCTCCGAAAGCCCTGGTTCATTTCGTTGGATATCGGCAGCCATGGCACTGTGCTGGCGCAGAAATTCTCCGTCAGACAGGGTAAATGTGCTTTGGAACAGCGGACGTAGAACAGACAGTTCAGCGGCTTCTACGCGGGTTTCTGAGTCGTTGCCGACAAAATCCCAGCCCCGGGACTCGCCAGGCAATCCCGAAACGCCCGGTGGTAGCTGGTAGATACTGTTCACCAATGCCGGATGATCCCACTGAATCAGGGCATCAATCACGGCTACGGTAACGCCGCCCCCTCGACTGCCCAACGCCCAAGCCCCAGGAGCCTTGACCCCTGTGTTGTTGCGGCCCGAGGCCATGGCTGCACTGTCCAAATGCCAAGCCAATGCCGATGCATTGCCTGGGGTGGACTGGGCGATCGAGCGTTCGGAAACGGTTAACTCACTGTCAAGCCGATCGAGGGGCGATCGCACCGGAATAAAGTTGGGCGTGGCCGATCGCACTCCGTCAGCCTGGTTCAGTGCTTCGGCAGCGGTGAGGACGGCGGTTTCACGGTCCAGAGTGCGCAGGCGGGCCAGCACGCGGTTTTCGGTGAATCGTAGCGGTCGGATCAACTCCAGGCCCTGGGCTGCCAGGATCTGCTGCTGCTCAGATGCGCTGGTGTTGGCCGCAAAGCTGACAATAATTTCGTTGGGCAGCAATATTTGCTCATTCTGGTCGGCCCGGCTCACGACCGCCAGGGTAGTCTCAACATAGGGCTGCTGAAGTCGAGGCCGCAGATCCCTCAGGCCAGAGCGGCTACCGGCAGGCAGCGTGGCGATCGCATAGCTCGTTCCCACAGGCTGCACAGTGACACCGCCACTGCCCCGGCTGGAGGCAGCATTGAGGTCGTTTTGCAACTGCTGATAGAGGGGCGTAGGGCTGACCGAGCGGCTTGGGGGCTGGTCTTGAAAGGCGACGGCGATCGCGTTCTCTTTCACCACTAGGGGAATATGTTCACCGTTGAAGCGGTAAAAGAGATCGGCAGTATCAACTTGGGCGATCGCAATGGTCGGACGCCATACCGCTAGTGCCAGGCCTCCACAAAAGTACAGGCCAAGCAGCAGCGTGATAATTAAGCGCTTGGATGAGATGGGTGGTGTCATAGTAAGTATCTAGTTTTCACTATCTTTGCTCAGCAGCTTACCGAGGGCAATCAAGAACGCTTCCTCCGCTGAATAGGTGGGTTGCTCGGGTTCTGAATTGCCTTGCCCCAGGGTGCTCTGCGTCCAGAGGGCAAACACAAAGGCGATAATAATGAGAATGACGGGGTCCATAAGCAGGCTTTCCACTGAAAGAGTCTTGCCCTTACCTAGTTCTGTCGGAGGCCAGCTTATTCATCGGCATGAAATATAGCCGCACCGAGATTAATCAGCTTGCGCCCCTAGCACTTGCCCCAGGGCCTCTGGATAACGCTTCAGCGCTAAATCTAATGACCGCAGCTTCGGTATAGCTCGGCCATCAAGCACCGCACCTTGGCTTCAAACCAGCTGCCTTCAAAGGCTGCTTCGCGGGGTTGGCAAATATCTAGTGCCCCCTCATAGCAGGCCAGGGCGTGCCAACACTGCTGTCGAGCCTGGTAGACCTGGCCCAGGTCAGCCAAAACCAGGGCTTCGCCGATCGCATCTTGCAACTCATAACGAATAGACAGCACTTTTTCGAGCTGCTTAACGGCCAGGGCCTGGTGCCCCAGGTGAAAGTTTGCGTTGCCCAATAGGTGCAGCGCAGCGGCATGGTAACTGCGCATCAGCGATGGGTTGTTGATGCTCTGACTCGCCTTGGTAAAGCCGTACACCGCCAGCTCTGCCCAGCGGCGGGCCAGCCCATACTGCTGCTGCTGTAGTAGCAAAACTCCCATTTGGCGGCAGGTTTGCCCAATGCCAAACAGGTCATCGGCAGCCTCAAACTCGGCCATGGCTGCTTTGTAGCTGGTCACCGCCTGGGGCCACTGCTCCAGTTGGTGGTAAAGCAATCCTTGCAGGCTGTGGGCCTGGGCGCAGGCGGCAGGGTTTGAGTTATCGCGCCAGCTCTGCACAATTAGCGCAGCAGTCGCAACGGCACAGTGAAGCGCAAGCTTTGAACTCATGGCGAGCATTGGGGAGGAATGTACATCCCCACCTATTGCTCGCCTCACAGAACTTATTCATGCAGCTCAATATCACAGGCCGTTGCCGATCAGAATAAACGGTGCCCAGTAGTAGGGATGAGCCAGGGAACCGCCCGCCACCAGAGGCTGGCCGGTTGCGGTCCTGATCAGCTCTATGGTGGCGCGATCGCCCCCTACGGCTGAGAAGTCCCCGGTAATCAGCGCATTTTGGGCCGCCTGCAATGCCTGGGCCTTGGTCATACCTTGGCCCAGGGCGTCGTAGAAGGCACTCATCAGCACCTGGGTGCCCTGGTCGCTGACCTTCCACAGCGAGGCCAGCACCGCCAGGGCACCGGCCTCCTGAATTTGGTAGCCCAGGCCGAGGATCTCCACGCCGCTGCCCAGCTGTGGGCTGCCCACGGCGGTTTCGCAGGCGCTGAGCACTACCAGTTCCGCGTGGCTCAGGCTCCAGCTTTGGCGAATGGCTTCCAGGGTGACATGCTCACCACTGCCCATCACCACAAAGGATTGGCTAGGCTGGTTTTCCACCACTGCGCCGTGGGTGGCTAGGTGAATGATACTGTAACTGCCCAGGCGATTTTCTAGCTCCCTGCGACTAAAGCCCTGGTTCAGCAGCACGCTGGTGTTGGGCATCTGCTCGGCCAGGGCGTTGACCTCGGTTTCGGTGTAGGGCAGATCGCCAAAAGGAAACGTTGCCCCGCCCACATTCACCGTAAAGCTGCACTCGGCGCAGGCCGCCGCCAGTAGTCGCCGCCCCTCGGCATTGGGCACCTGGTCAAAGTTGGTCAACGAGGCTGCCGTGATGTGGCTGAGGCTGAAGCGCTGAGCCAGGTACTGCTCGCCATCGTGCAGCGCCGCCAGGGGCACATAGCGTAGGGCACCATCAGGAGCATAGAGCAGCGACTCAATGCCTGCCTGCTCTAGCTGAGGTTCGAGGGGGGCTACTAGCCAGGTATAGAGTTGCTGAGCCAGGGGTTGAATATCGCTGCGGGGGTCTTTGAGCGCCTGGCCAAAGGCAACAATTGCCCGGTTCAAGTCTTCGCCTTTGATGTCAATGGGGTAGCGCAGGGGTGGGCCATCGGCGGTAACCAGGACGAGTTCGAGGCGATCGGGCAAAATCAGCGGGTACAGCAGGGCGGTCTTTTGGGGTAGGCGGCGCAGGTTGTTTTGCAGGGCGCGATGTTGCCGCTCGATATCCAGGTTTTGCCCATCGGTTTCCTCGCGAATGCTATCTAGTAGCTCCTTCACCTCTGTCAGGTCGAGAAAGGCGGTGAAGCGGCTTTGCGCATCGCCGTAGCGCTGGCGTAGGGTGGCGAGGCGCTGCTGTTGCTCTGGGCTAAGGCTGTCGTAGTCAGCGGTCTGCAGTTGGGCGAGTTCGTCGCTGTCGGCGATCACCTGGTCATAGAGGGCCAGTAGGTTAGTCTCCACTTGCCAGAAGGCGACGCCGCTGGCGGTGTCGGCGCTGCTGCGGACGCCCCGCAGGGATTCGTCAAGCTCCTGCACTTTCAGCAGATCGAGCACTCGCTGGGCTTCGAGGATGCGGTCCTGTTGCAGGAGCAGGTCGGCGAGGGTGCGGTAGGTGTCGGCGACGGTGTCGGTGAAGGATTGCTGAAGGCTGGGGCCGAGGCTGCGAATGTCGCCGCGAATGGATTCGCGCACATCAACGGAGGCTTTGAGAAAGGTGATAGCCAATTCGGTCTGTTCCTGCCTCCCTAAAACAAATCCGATATTGCCGAGCGAGTTGCCCTCCTCAGCCCGATGACCAATGTCGCGAAAGATGCCGAGCGATTGCTGAAAGAACTCTAGTGCCTTCGGATAATTGCCCAAACGGTCGTAGATAGTGCCGATATTGTTGAGCGAGCCGCCCTCTCCAAAGCGATTGCCAATCTCGCGGCTGATATCCAGCGATCGTTGGAAGAACTCTAGCGCTTTCGGATAGTCGCCCAAATGGTCGTAGACGCCGCCGATATTGCCGAGCGAGTTGGCTTCCCCAGAGCGATTGCTACTCGCACGACTGATATCTAGCGCTTGCTGGAAGAGTTCTAACGCTTTCGGATAGTTGTTTAAACGCTCGTAGATAGTGCCTATATTGTCGAGCGTGGTGCCCTCCCACGCAAGATTGCCAGCCTCGCGGAAGATAATCAACGCTTGCTCATAAAACTCCAGCGCCTTTGAATAGTCCCCTAAACTAAAGTAAAGTTGGCCAAAATTGCCCAGCGTGGTGCCCTCCGCCGCAGGATCACCAATCTCGCGGAAAATAATCAGCGCTTGCTGATAGAACTCTAGCGCTCTCGAATAGTCCCCGAAATTCGAGTAGACTACGCCAATACCGGTGAGCGTGGTGCCTTCACCAGCGCGATCGCCAATCTCACGGGAAATAACCAGCGCTTGCTGATAGAACTCTAGCGCTTTCGGGTAGTCACCCAAACGATAGTAGGTCAAGCCGATACCGGTAAGGGTAGTGCCTTCACCAGCACGATCGCCGATTTCATGAAAAATATTGAGCGCTTGCTGATAGGACTCCAGCGCTTTCGGATAATTACTCAAATTAGAGTAAATGATGCCAATATTGCTGAGCGTGGTGCCCTCCCCTATATGGTCACCCATCTCGCGACGAAGAGCCAACTCTTGTTGAAAAAACTCCAGCGCTTTTGGATAATCGCCCAAACGGTCGTACATACTGCCGATATTGTTGAGCGTGAGAACCTCCCTTGCGCGATCGCCAATCTCACGGACAATCGCCAAATGTTGCTCATGGAAGTCAATGGCTTGGCGATAGTTTCCTAGATTGCGGTAAGCAATGCCCAAATTCCTCAGGGCACGACCTTCGCCGCCACGATCCTGGATATCTCGATAAATCGCTAGTGCCTGTTCCCAGGACTGCAGCGCCTCCCGAAACTGGCTGATGTTGAACTGCTGAATGCCCTGCTGCAACAGCCGATCCGCCTCGGCTTTGCGCGCCTCGGCACTCTGGGCCACTGCGGCGGGCATCAGATCTCTGGGTTCTTTAGAGAATCCAGGGATCTCGGCGAGAGGTACCATTACCGCCGTAACCGCAACCAAACCCAACCACTTCGCGGCACAACGCATCGGGGCAACGCTCCATTCTGAGGTGACATCACTAACATCACTATATAGGTCTCACCCCGACGAACTTATTCACCTTTATGAAAACTTCCTCGCCCAGCAGCTTTATCCACAACCCCATCTAGGCCCTCCTCCTCCACCCATATCAGTCGGCCTGAAGGCGCTGCCCCAGCCAAAGTCTCAACCTCTTGGAGTCTCAATGTCAAAGACAACGGCGTATTCAGCCAGGGGAGCCAGACGATGCAAGGCTCTCAGATGCGCATCGGCATCGTTGCGACGCCGAAACCGAGCCACCACCCGGCGCTGCATTTCAGGTAAATGCTGAATAATGCACCAGGGGTGCAACTGCTGACTATACGCCGTAGGCGGACTTACAGCATGGGCCACAGACGAATAGCACTGCCGCCCAGTCAGGCGATGCGCATCCTGCTCAGACAATTCCGCCCGCTGGCTAGATACAACCTTCGCCGCAAGAGCAGCACTATCACAATTCAAAGCCCGCTCAATCTTGCCCAATAGCTCCGACGCCTCCCTATCGGTCGGATGTAAAGCCCAGGCATTGAGGGGAATAGGGAGATAGGTCAGTCGATAGGACTTGCCACTCTTGCGATGCACAATCCAAACAGCCTGCCGAGGTAGCTTTTGCAGGCGATCGCCCTGGTTTGCCAGTGCCGCTCGAATGCGTTTGATATCGGCCATCACTCGGTGTCCTTGGCTCACTTGACTGTCCTCCAAGAGGCTTCATTTCAATGCAGTTGATGCCACCCTAGCCAGAGAAGATTTGCCAAAACAGAGCACGGTGATATTGACAATTTTGGGTTAAGTGTGATCGTCTTCCTGCTCAACGGAGCAGAGTGCCTGCTGTAGGTCTGCCGGAATCTGGTCAAAGTTGTCGAGCAAAAAATCCATCAGGGCCAGATGGCGCAGGTCAATGGGGGTGGGGCGACGATAGCTGCGACCTTTGCGAAACCAGCCCCGCACAGTCGAGACCGACCGGGAGCAGATTGCGGCCATGTCTTCTTGGCTGACCTGCCACTTGGCGTAAAACCGCTGGGGCGTCATGCCCAACTGGCAATAGCTGTACCGCTCGATTAGGTGCTGTTCGCGGAGAGAAAGCGGACGGGGATTCATCGGGTAGCCTCTTGATCGAATGGTTCGAGTTCGTCTTCCCAGGCGATATCGGCCTTGACCCAGGCGGCACTGGGGGAACTGCAGTCAAGCCAGATCAGGTAGCACCATCGCCAGCGGCGGCTATGGGGTGCATAGCTGTAGAACCGGCCTATGACCAAGCCCCAATCGGTCGCGTTGCCGTGGGAAACCCAGCAAAGGCGATCGCCGTAATGGAAGTGGGGCGTTTCGACATTGGGGAAGGCGACAGGCAGGTCAGTTGCGGATGGGAGGTGCAAATGGCCAGGGTTAAAGGCATACCAAGAGGCTTGGTGGATTACCTGAAGCTGGCGCGATCGCCGATGTGGAAAGGGTTGAGCCATAGGGATGGCACCTCCTGGGTGCTGGCGAAGGTCAGCCTGGCCGCTAAACAAGGCTGAGGCGACTGAACTAGCGAATATGCTTATCTATATTAGTTTAATCTACTCTAATCTAGAGTAGATTACCCTTATTTGCAACGCTTCACCTAGGCTTGCTCTAGAGCTAGATAGAGCGGTTATGACTACCCAGAAGCGCCAGACCAGCATTTACCTGCCAGACCCGATGAGGGATGCCATTCAGGCGATCGCCGATAGAGAGCAGCGATCGTTTACGTTTGTAGTTGAAATGCTGTTGAGGGAGGCTTTAGAGGCGAGGGATGCCACTGGGAAGAGGAGCTAAGTGAACCTACTTAGCCAGGACGTTTAGCGATTATCAAACTTGCAGCAGGAGGGTCTCTGGCAAGCTCAGGACTCACCCTTGTCTGATCGCTCCCATTCCAGGGTGATTTCTAAGTTGGCTTTGCCGGAGCCTTTGACGATCACGGCGGTCAGTTGCCCAGACTCGATTGCCAGCTCCATGCCAAATTTCACGGTCGCTTTTTTGGGTCTGGCTTTTTGAATGGGAGTGGCAATCATTTGCACGACTCCCTCAATCGCATCGGCGACAGGCTGAAATTGCTTAGGATCAAAGCTGACGTCTTCTCGCCCGGTTTGGGTGACCTCAAATTTGACCGTTGCGCCGTTGGGTAGTTGTACGGGCACGGTGTCGTTGTGAGAGTCTGTGAAGCTCATCCAGGGGTCTCCTTAGGGTTGTGGTCGGATAATTGGCCTGCTCTTGGGGCGTTGCGTCTCAATTCAAGCGCAATTTCGCGGATGCCTTCGGCAATCTCCAGAAAGGCTTCGTCTGGATTTTGCCAGGTGGTGACAGGCTGGTGGTTTTTGGGCAGCATATCGAGTTGGCTAAAGGGGGCACCCTGCCAGTCTACGGGGCGCAGCAAGATGGGGATGACGCGGGCCTCGCCGGACTGGTGCCGCTCCATGGCGCGCTGGATTTCGAGGTGGTAGCAGGTGTCGTCGGCGAGGGAGTTAGCGCTGATCAGTAGCAGAATGATGTCGGCGGTGTTGAGCTGCTGATGGATGGTTTGGGTGCGATCGTCGCCGGGAAGAATTTGGTGACTGCTCCAACTGGTGATGACGCCCTGACGTTCGAGCAGGGTGAGGTGGTTGGCTAATTGGATTTGTAAGACTTCGTCAGCGGCAGCGTAGGAAACGTAGAGGGAGATAGTGTTGCCTTGGGGGATGATATTCTTAAGGATTTCGTAGTTGTAAAACTGGCAGTGGTTTTGAATGGCAATGAGAGCACGAAATGCATCTTGTCCAGGGGAGAACGGTGAACCAGAAGAGGTTGGTATTAGAGTAAGAAGTTCTGGCAAGGCGTAGGCTGCCAGATCACCTTTTATATTTTGCAATGCTGGCCCAGCCTTTACATGGCCATATTGAAGAGCTACCAGTAACCAATCGATAGCTGCTTTATTATTCATTTGCCCTAGAGCTTCTGCCGCCTCTCTTCTAACATCAGGGCTTTTATCAAAATCAAGAGCTTCGGATAGCTTGATTTCAATCTCATCGCCTATTTGGTCTGATGATTCTATTGCTCTCAAAAGGAGATCGTGATTATCATCTTGAAAGGCTTTAAGCAGTTCAGAAACAACTTTTTCTCTATTCAGATTCCTTAGCGACCATAGTGCGATAATTTTCATTCCATAATTCATGTTATTGCTTTCGTCTTTAAGGCAATTAATCAACAGACAAATAGCTTCATCGTCGTCTAATTCCTCTAATCCATTTATCCTGCGAAGATAAAGATCTTCATCATGAATGTCTTTTGTTAAATCATCGGGTTCTGCTTCGCCATCTTTTTTAGCTAATGCCTGTTCTATTTTTAGACGTACGTCATCATCTTTTTCATCATCAAGAGCATTAGTTAGTGTGATAATGGCTGCTTTGCCACCCAGCTCTCCCAGTGCTTTTACTGCAACCAGGCGAACATCAGCGTTTTTGTCCTTAAGAGCATTGATTAATTCGGGGATAGCATCTTTATTGCCAATTTCGGCTAATGCTAATGATGCGATAAAACGAACATAGGAACTTTCATCATTAAGAGCTTCTTTTAGAACAGGAGTTGCTGCGTCATTACTTAAGCTAACCAATAAAGAAAATATCTCTTCTATTTTGTTAGAAAGTCCATGGGATAACTCTTCCTTGAGAATTTTGAACAACTCAGGAATAATTTCTTCATTCCCCAACGCTTCTAATACATGTGCAGCGCTTCTGCAAACATTGAGGTTCTCGTCTTGAAGGAACTTGAGCAACTCTGGGATAGCCGTCTCGCTTTTCAGTTCCTCCAGCGCTCTTTCTGCGCGAGAAAGGACATGATTATCTTGATCCTTAAAAGCTTTCAATAATCCAGAAATAGCTTCTTCACCACCCAAATTCCCTAACACTTCCACGGCTCTACTGCGAACATCGGAATCTTCATGCTCATCCAGAATTTTAATCAATCCAGGGATAGCTTCTTCACTGCCCAGTTCTTGTAGCGCTCTTTCCGCTTCCCAGTGAAGTTCCTCATCTTCAAGACCTTTAAGTAATTCAGGAATAGCTGCTTCAGATCCCAATCTCCCTAGCGCTAATGAAGCACTAAAGCGAACAGAAGGATCACCATCTTCTCTAAGAGCTGTAATTAGATCAGGAATAGCTACCTCATCGCCTAACTTGTCTAATGCTTGCACCACCATCTTGCGAACATTAGCATCTTTATCTTTAAGATCTCTAAGCAAATCTTCAGTAAGTACATTGCCGCCTAGATCTACCACTACAGCTGCTATACTAAAAGGCTCATGAGGACGAACTTCTTCCACTGCTTGTTTAAGTGCAGATATAGCTACCTGACTACCGAGTTTTGCTAACGCTTCTGCTGCGCTCCTAGATATATGAGAATCCTGACTCTTGATTGCTTCACACAATTTAGGAACTACTCCATCAGTTTGTGCTGCTTCTAGTGATTTTACCTTTAACCAATTAGGTAGCTTTAAGTCGCTTACCAACTCAACTGCTTGCTTCTGAAATCTGAGATTTACCTTTCCTACCAATTTTGCCCCTAGCATCAAATCTACTTCGATTGCCAGCCTTACCACTCGCAATGCTTGGCCTTCGTCACTCACCAGTGCCAGCAGCAGAGCAATGGGCTCTGTCCACTTCAAGTAGTTAAGATAGTCTTGCTTTAGTTGGTCATCGGTCAGGTTGGGTAATAACTTGAGGATGTATTCTGCGGCGTAATATTCCTGAATTAGTTGGTGGCGAAACTCAATGTGTTCTTCAAAGTTGGGCTGAATAACAGGTTGGATTAGGTGATATTTCAGCAGGTCTGTGAGCCAGCGCTCGGCACACTCTCTGGGATTTGCCCTGCCCGCTTGTTGTAAATATGCCGTTAAACAGTCTTCTGCTTCCTCCCTGGGGACAGATAGCTCACGATCGATTAAAGTTTTTCCCTGCATCATGACAAATGCCAGATGACGTAGCAGGCTAGGCCACTGGTCCCTTGAATCAACAGGAGCATCTTCCTGAATAGCTTGATGCTCGTCAGCTCCATGATCATAAAGCTGAGTAAATTCGCGAAAGGCAAGCCCGAGGTTCTCAGGTAGTTTTGGGGTTCTTTTCTCCTTTGCTGCCTGAATGCACTCTTCAGCAAACACGCGACACAGCATCCACAACAACAGCGGCGTTTCGGCAAACTTGCGGAGTCTGTCACCCTGAATCTGCTGAAATAGGCGATCGCCTTCATCTCCCAAGTAGCCCCGCACAAACTCCCGCATTTGCGGCTCTGTCAGGGGCAGCATCTTTAGAGTTTTGGCAATGCCCAGGGTGCCGCCCGCGCTCAGATCCCGCGTAGAGACAATCATCGGGGTGGTGGAGTGATATCTATCCCGAAAATTGGCAATTTCTGTCCTGAATCGTTCTGGCAACTCGTTCAGGCCATCCAGCAGTAATAGTAATCTCCCTTGGCTCAGTAGTTTCTCAATGTGGGCGGTCTCCACTGCTACCTGATGACCAACCAGGAAATCTCGAATCAGTCCCTCGATTGTTCCAATACATCGGCGCAATTTCACGAGCACTGGTATTCGAGCGGTTGGATCGTGTAACGCCTTCTCTGCCTCTTCCCAGAGCAATCGTTTCAGCGAAGTAGACTTTCCCGATCCCGGCTTGCCGATCAGCACCACATGCTCGGACGCATAGTTTCGCAACCCTGCTAACACATCCCATTGCTCAACCTGCTCTTGTTGTTCCGGGGTTCCATCGAGCTGATTTCCCTGCCCCTCCTTGTCAGGCTTCACCGTTTTCACCCGCAACTTCAACCGCGATGAAAACCGCCTTTGGGAAACGGTTGTGGTGTCCTGCACTGGCATTCGCCGCCGATCTTCCACCGTTGTGGGGGTGTAAAGCTCCTGCCACTCCTGATAATCTTCGTTGGTAAGGATAGCTTGTAAATAGTGCTGGAAGTCAATCCCAGGTTGCGTAATCAGGCTTACCCAGCGGAGATCGCCCCCATGAAACTCTTGCTGGAGCGATCGCAATTCAGGAAACTGCGCCAAAACCACCCGAGTAGGAATAGCACCACCGCCCATATCAGAAGAGCGATCGCGGGTAAACTTCACCATGCCGCAGACCTTTCCCGTGCGCTGGTTCAGCAGCGGCGATCCACTCATCCCCGGTCGCACCTGCCCCAAATTAAACAAAATCGCCGCAATGGCGCTCCCGGTAATGCCATCACAGTTAAACGTGCGCGGTTCTCCCTGGCGATCGCCCTCATCAGGATAGCCAAATAGGTAAAGCGGATCGCGGGGTTGCACTTCTTCATCCAGCCACACGCAAGGCGGATTTACATCAGCCGCCAGCGTGACCCGCAGCAATGCCAAATCATAGGGATCCGGGATAAACCGCTCCACCATCGCATCCAGGGTTTTGTTCTGCCACCCAACCTGAACTTGTCTGGGCGATCGCTTTACAACATGGTCACAGGTCAAAATCAATCCGGTCGCTACAAAAAAGCCTGTCCCCCAGCCATCTTGACCAGGAACTGTAATCTTGACCGTACATTCTTGCAGGAGTTCATCCAGTCGCTGGGGCATATCAGCGCTCTATGCTTTTGGGGGCATTGTCCGGCAGCTCCTCGATAGACCTAATCCAGCCTGCACCGAAGCTACCCCTCAGTTATATCCTCTCCTAGAAGCCTCCTTTCCATCGAACGCCGATTTTCGTCCTGGTCAGCCGGTCTCCGCGAACGGTCATTACCCCGCTGCGTCATCCATCGGCCTAAGAAATGACGCCAACCTCTCAACTGCCAGACAACCACCTCTGCTATCTCCTCCGGGTTCAGCACATTCCTGATCTCGTAAGGGTACCCGGAAATATTAGACTTCAGCCCCCTTCATGGCCTGCCTATGGCTTTTTGCTGAGCTTACTGGTGAAAGGTCTCGCTGTAGCTCCTGCCGAATCAGGGCAAACCGCTGCACATCTGCCTGAGTCAGCCAGGAGTCAATCTCATAGAATGTCTGCCCATTTTCTCGCTGAGTCCGCAACGTCAGAATTGTCTCCGGCAGGTGGTAGGCATCGCCCCTGAACTCGATATTCAGATCGCGCCCCCGCTCCACAATCGTGTAGAACTGCTTGCCCTCAAACACCCGCTGCCCCCGGTGCTGCCCCTGGCAAAACCGCTCCAGGAGCAGCACCGCCGTCCCCGCAATCTGCTCCTGGGTCTGGCGGTCAACGGCAACAGGTGTTCTGGGTCGCGGCGGGGTCACGTCAAGTCATTGATGAAAGGGTTGAGCCCCGCCATGATGGCGGCATCGTCGCCCAAGAACTCCCGCAAGGGCTGATCCACCGGTCCTGGGTCGGGTAGGGTTTTGATGGGTTCTGCTGGGGTGGATGCCGTGGAGCTATTGGCTGATGGTAGATGTCGTGGGTATGGCTTACCCAGTGAGAGAGCTGTCTTCGATGGCATTATCGAATCGTCGAAGGCTTCCAGTTCTGGGAGAAACCGCTCCTTGATTTCTAGAATCTGAGTCGTCAACTGCTGAATTGATCGCACAGCCTGCCGCCGAATTTCATCTTTGGGAGCCCGAACCGCTGCCATGGCAAACGGCCCGTAGCAACCATTGAGCGCTGATCGCATCCGGGCATGGAGGTCATGGCGAGACTTTCCCCGGCAGTAACCAATCACCGCCACATCCAGCTCATCTCGGCTGGAGTATTGAATTCGGGCCTTTGTTTCTGACGTTTGGGTCATTCCTCTGATTCCTTATCTCGGTTGTCTTGGGATGGCCGTGCTGCTAGCGGGTCTGGGTTGTCTTGGCGCTGTACATAAAGGTTTTGAACAACCCATAGACATCGGCCCAGCGGACACTGGTGATCAAGTTGGGTTCAGCCGTGCCATCCTGACCTCGCAGCACGTCGCTCATCTCCTGTCGTAGAGCCTCGGCCCAGGTAATCTGCTGAGCAAGCCCGCGCTGGTCAAAAAATTGCTCCAGCTCTGGCCGAATGAAGTAGGCGGCACCCCCACCGACAATTACCTCCACCTCAGCCGAGGGCAGCCACTCCACCAGAAACTGGTTCACTCGATCCAAATAAAACTCACGGGCATAGCTACAGGCCCTAGACAAGTCGAGGGCTTCCTTGCGGCCTGGGACGTGGAAGGTGGGGTACCCCTGCAAAATTGCTTCGAGCAAAGCAGGGTCATCGGGAGCGACACCCGGCAGCTCGGTGGCACACTGCTTCAGATATTCCACGAACCCCGGTCCCTGGGAGGTGCTGTTGGTTTCCTGGGGCGTGCTGCCTTTCTCGAAGGTGAGGATGGAGAGATTGCGGTGGCCAAACATCAGGACAACGACGGTAGAATCGCGAATCCCTACCCCAGCCCTAGCCAGCTGTAACCCCTTGGCTAGGTAAAGCCCGGCCCCCTCTGGCTGCATCTCGATTCGCTCCAGATGTCCAAAGAGAGACCGGCCCCGGAATCTGAAGTCTGAGATCGCCCCTAGAATCTGGGCCTTCAGTTCCTTGCGATCTTGCCAGTATTCTTCTAGGGGCAGCAGCAGCCCCAGTTGAGCAGTGAACTCACAACCCGAGCTGTCGGAGTCCTGAGTTGCCAAAGTCTTCTCAGCGATCACACCCAGGGTAGCCAGAATTTTGTAGACGGCGCGATCGCGCTTTGGCAGGGCCAGACCCGAGTCACCTTTTTGGGCGATCGCTAACGCCCCAATGGCATAGGCACTATTGCCCACCATTACATAGGCACTGTCCTCGGGTTCTTGGCTAGTCAGCCCGCCGAGCATCAGCCGGTCGAGCCGAGCGGGGTTCAATCGAGCCACCTGGGGGTCGAGGTGCAGCAGGTAGGGCTGGCCCTGCCAGTAGAGGCACTTGGTGGCAGAGCTGCCCATGTCGATGTAGGTCTGGATGATTTGGGTCATAGTTTGAATGCCAATGACAGCGTTTAATCAACAGATTGAGAAGCAAAGAATGTCTTCAATCTGGTTGATTGATATCTGTATTCTGAGTTGTCGTTTTTATTCACGACTTAATGACGACTGAATTGTTATCTTCAGCAAAATTCATCATCGTTTTGATGGCTGGTGAATTTCATTCACGACTTATTCACGACTTGATAACGACTTGCTTATCCTGAACACGGGACAAGCCTTGAATCATCCAATCATTCACGACTTGATAACGACTTAATCACGACTTCCTGATCGATGTCTTTCTGCCAAAGGCAAAAATCAATCATTTAAGTGATGAATAAAAACAAACTTTGCAGCTCTCTGAGCTGAACAGAACTGACATTTTTCGTGGGCTAAAACAGAGATTATTGCCCCTTGTCTTCTCCCCAGGAAATGCCCCGGCAAAAGCCTGATGGGCTGCCCTGGGGGCTACGCCACTCCACTGCGTTTCGTTGCTCCGCGTTTCACACACCACGCCCAGCCCTGGGCCAGGGGGTTGCTGAAACCCAGCACTATCAGGGGTTGCGGGCGTGGGAGCCAATGGCCGGTCGTTTACGAATCACTGACGAATTCACGGAAAAGCTCATGGGTAAAGGATTTAGCGTCTCGCTGCCCCTTGAAGAGGCAGCGATCGTCGAGAAAGAGGCCAATCGGCTGGGGCTACCTGCCGCCAGCATCATTCGCCTGATGATGCGCGATGGTCAGCAGCGCCGCGAACTGGAGCGGCAGGTGGATGACCTCAAGGCCCGGATGGAGCTGTTGCAAGTGCAGTTTCAGGGGCTCCAGATTTTGCTAGAGACCATTGCCCTGGAGCAGGCTAATGCTCGGGGGCCGCAGGCGCTAGAAAATCGCAAGGCGCTGATTCAGGAAATTCGCAAGCGCCAGGGATTGGTAGAAGGCTAGGAGGTCAGCCATGCTCAGCCTGACGGTGATCAGCGCCAACCAGGGCGAAACCTACTACACTGCCGAGAACTACTACACCAGCGAAGAGAACCAGGCCCACTCCGGTTGGTGGGGCCAGGGGGCCAAGAGCCTAGGTCTGGCAGGCCAGGTGCAGGGAGGCGACTTCAAGAATCTGCTCCATGGCTCTCATCCCCAGGGGCACCAAACCCTATCGGGTCGAAAGATCGACCCGGAGCGTCATCGAGCCGGGCTGGATTTGACCTTTAGTGCGCCCAAGAGCATCAGCTTGGCGGCTCTGGTTGGGGGAAATGAAGCGATCGAGCAGGCCCATCACACAGCGGTGGTGCGCACCCTGGCCATCATCGAAGAGCGCTATGCCCAAACGCGGGTGCGGACGCCAGAGGGACGACAGGCGATCGCCACCGGCAACCTGCTCGTCGCCCAGTTCCACCACGACACCTCCCGCGAGAAGGATCCGCAGCTGCACACCCATTGTGTGGTGATCAACGCCACGCAGCTCGCTAACGGACGGTGGCAGTCGCTTCACAACGACATCCTCTTCAAGCAGCAAAAGCTGTTGGGGATGATTTACCAGAACGAGTTGGCGGTAGAAGTGCAGCGCTTGGGCTACGGCATTGAGCCCAGGGCCAACGGCCAGTTTGAACTTCGGAGGTATCGACCCGACGACCTCCAGACTTTCTCCAAACGAAGGGAGCAAATTCTAGCGGCGGTGGAGGAGAACGCGACGGCCCAGGAGCGAGAGCTAGCGACGCTGATGACCCGTGCCCCAAAGGGCAAAGAAATTCCCAGAGAAGAGCTGCGCACCTACTGGCAGCAGCAGGCCCAGGCGTTGAAGCTGGAGCACCCTCAAGCCCAGCTGATAGATTGGCAGAGCCAGCCGAAGCGAGCCACTCAAGCCGGGCTCACCCACTGCGCTGAGCGGGAGGCGGTGTTCCAGCGCGAGCAGGTGGAGCGCTTTGCCTTGGAGAACCATCTGGGGCAGCAGTGCTTTGAGGACGTGCAACAGACCTTGGATGCCAATCCAGAGGTGATTCATACCCATGACCGGCGGCTGACTACTCAGACGGCAGTGCTGCGGGAGCTGGAGACGATCCGCACAGTGCTGGATGGCCGGAGAGATGTAGGAAGTATTGCCTCTCCAGACTTAGTGGCAGCCCATCTGCGCGATCAGGGCTTGACCGAGGGGCAGGTGCAGGGGGTGATGTTGGCGGCCACCACCCGCGATCGCTTCATTGCCTGGCAAGGGGTAGCGGGGGCGGGGAAGAGCTATGCCCTAAATCAGTTTCGGTGGATTGCGGAGTCCCAAGGCTACACTGTCCGGGGCTTTGCCCCTAGTGCGGAAGCAGCAAAGTCGTTAGGCGACTCGGCCCAGATTCAGCCGGTGGAAACAGTGGCGGCGTTGCTGTGTGCTCAACTGGTGGAACCCAACCTGGCTCAGCCCGAGGTCTGGGTGGTAGACGAGGCGGGGCTCTTGAGCGCGAAGGATGCGCTGGCCCTGGTGACCAAGGCCCAGGCGCAGCAGGCGCGAGTGGTTTTGGTGGGAGATACCCGACAGCTGTCGGCGGTGGAGGCGGGGAACCCGTTCAAGAGTTTGCAGCAGGCGGGGATGGCAACGGCCTACCTCACCCAGTCGTTGCGACAAAAGAATCAGCAGATCAAGGCGGGGGTTGATCTGATTGCCGCTGGGGAGATTGCGGCGGGGGTGCGACAGTTGAAGCCCTACATCCAGCAGGTGAGTAGTCAGGATGCGAGGGCAGCGGCGATCGCCCGCGACTATCTCGCCTTGACCCCAGAGGAGCGCCAGAAGACCTTACTGCTGGCGGGTACCAACCAGGAGCGGCTAGCAATTACCCAACTGGTGCGAGAGAGCCTGAAGGCGGAAGGCACCCTAGGCCAGAGTTTGACAGTCAAGCGGCTGAAGGCGAGAGATTTGACGGAGACCCAGGCAGGCTATGCCCACCATTTTCAGCCGGGGAATGTGCTGATTCCCCAGGCCAGCTACAGGCGGCTGGGGTTGGAGAAGGGGCAGCGCTATGAGGTGCTGGCGACCGATAGCTACAGCAATGGGCTGATGCTGCGAGGGCAATCGGGGGCAGCATTGCAGGTGGATCCAGCTCAGATTAGGCGAAAGTCGGTCTATGAGGTGGAGGAGATGGAGATTGCAGTTGGTGACCGTCTCAAATGGACAAAGAATCATCGGTCACCAACTAGTGTGGGCGTTGGCGAAGCCTATCCGAAGGATAATCGCCTGCGGTGGACGCGCAATGACCATGCCCTGGGGCGGCACAATGGCCAGGAGTTTGAGGTGGTGGGGCTGGAGGATGGGCAGGTGCTGATTCGTTGGGGGCGGGGTGAGGTGGGATGCTTCGAGAGTTCGGAGTTGGCCCTTCTGGATTACGCGCTGGTCAGCACCACCTATTCGGCTCAGGGCAAGTCGGCGGAAAGGGTGATCGGGGCGCTGGATCGCCATGTGGGGCGAGAGAGTTTTTACGTGGCGGTGAGCCGGGTGAAGCAGGATTTGCGGCTATATGCCTCGGAAGATTTGGATCGGCTGATCAAGCGGGTGGAGCCGTCCAAGGCGAAGGAAAACCCTAGCGACATTAAGCTTTCAGAGACAACGCTCAGCATTCAAAGCAGCTTTATGCAGCTGGTAGGTTTAGAAAGCACTGAGAATGAGGTGTCCCAGTTACCAAGTTCTCCACCGAAGGAACGTTTTTGCCAGAGACCAGCAAAACAGGTCGGCTTGGAGCTATAGATAAAAACCTCGATTCTAGGAAATAGGGATCCTGGTTAGATCTAGTAGAGCAGATATCAATGTGAAAATCTTACAGTTGATGGCAGGATGAAGAACTAAGCCATCATTCTGTCTAGGAACTAAGTTCTTAGACAGAATGATGTAGAGAGGATTACAGCCGTACCTTAGTTACACCTAAACAAACAGCTACAATTATGTCCGATTTGACTTTAGACCCTTATAGCCAACTGCGCCTTCTGGTGGGGTATCTGGGCGAAAAAAACCAGAAAAACTGGTGGTCTACCGCTTTCTTCGACGCCACCAGCAAGCTATTTTTAGAGCCTATTGTGCCTCGTACAGTACGCCTGGCTCAGTACAAAGGCGTCCATGAAGCCGCCCGGCGGCTTCATGATGAGCATGTGGCCGTAGGTGGCATTTACCACCTCTTTCGCTTGCCCGAGGAAGTGGAGCAGGACTTGCAGCAAAGGATTATAGCGGCTCCCGAAGAATGGTTCGCGCCCTTAATAAGTCCAGAGCAGGCTATGGCTACTCTGGAAACCCTGGCTGAGGCCCCCACCCCCATTGAATCAGGCCCCCAATCTCTGGGACAGTATTCCGAGCTGTATTGCCCTGCTGGCACAACGGTTCTGGCTCGCCATTATCTCAGCGCTTTCCGGCAGAACATTCGCAGTTACCCCTATTTCACCCGTTAGCCGTGCCGTTATCTGCTCCCTATACCGCTCTGGCTCGCCATTATCTCAGCGCTTTCCGGCAGAACATTCGCAGTTACCCCTATCTCACCCGTTAGCCGTGCCGTTATCTGCTCCCTATACCGCTAAGTTGCAGGCAGGGCTGGGTCTGGTTTCTGAAACAAAGTTGCTGCTACAGCTTTGGGAACCAGGTATGACAGTGCCCATGCTATACAGAGAAGCCCTGACATCTGGACAGTTTCCAGGCATGACAGCTCGACGACTACGGAATGTGGTGGTCGAGTGCTTTGCGCCACGCTATCTTGCTGACAATGCGGCCCCGGCCCGACACCTGAAGCAATTGCTGACAGCCCTGACTAACGAGGAGCTGCTGCAATTTTTCCTACTGTTTACCTGTCGTGCTACGCCAATTCTGGCGGACTTCATACGCCAGGTCTACTGGCCCCGCTATGAGGCGGGAGATCAACAGCTGCACAATGAAGTTGCTCAAAGCTTTATCCGACGCGCCATTGACGACGGTAAAACTGCCAAGCGATGGGCCGACTCTACTATTAAACGCATTGCGGGCAATCTAACGGGATGCTGTGCTGACTATGGCCTGCTGGAAGACGGAGTTCGTTCTAAACGCCGATACCAGCCGGTTCATCTATCTAGCCGAGTAGCGGTCTATTTGGCCCACGACCTCCATTTCAGAGGCCCGGGGGACACCACCCTACTGCGCCATAGTGACTGGAGCTTATTTGGCATGAATGACAGCGACGTGCTCACTGAACTCAAACGGCTTTCTCTAGATGGCTGGTTTATGGTTCAGTCTGGTGGTGATGTCGTGCGCATCAGTTGGAAGTACCCAGATCTGGAGACAGTTTGCCGTGTCCTTACAGAAAGCTAAGCTAGACGCCGACTTTAAGGAGCTGGTGAACCGAGTGCGTCGGGGTCGGGAGTTAAGCAATGCCAGCTTTGAGCCGATCTACTACCTGGTGTTTCAGCCCAGCTTGATTTTGGAGGTGAAGCGCCAAACCCCGGCCTGGGTGGCTCGCCTCAAAAACGAGGGCTGGAACGATGTGCACTGTTTCTCGATCGCCCAAACCATTCAGGAAATTTTGCAGCATGACCCCCGCCGGGCTCTATGGCTGATGGCTGACGGCAAGGAGCCTCAGAATTGGCAGCGAACCAACGAGTCTTTGACGAACGCTCTACAGAATGGAAAAGCCATCCAGATCAAGCTGGAGGCTCTGTTGCAGTCTTTAGAGGGGCGCAAAGATGCCATCGTACTGGTCACCGATTTAGAGGCTCTTCACCCCTACCTGCGCATTGGGGCGATCGAGAGCCAGCTCCATGGTCAGTTCAGCGTGCCCACGGTGTTTCTTTACCCTGGCAGTCGTGCAGGTAAAACAAGCTTGAAGTTTTTGGGGTTTTATCCCGATGACGGGAATTATCGATCAGTACATGTAGGTGGGTAGCTCTCGGTTTTTATAGGTAAGGCATAAGGTTAATGACTATTAGAACTCTCTTTGATCCCAATCGCGGGCTGGATCGGCCCATTGAAAAAGTGATCACCTTCGCGGCTAAGCAGGAGGCGCGGCTGAAGGCAGAGATTTCTGAATACGTCGTCACCGATAGCATTGAGGATCAGTTTCGCAAGCTGCTGGAGCGGATGCAGCTTGCGATGGAAGCGGGCGGTGAAAATGAGACCGGGGTATGGGTCTCGGGCTTCTATGGCTCGGGCAAAAGTTCGCTGACCAAGTACCTGGGCTTTGCCTTTGACGATCGCGTCCAGCTCGATCAGGTGCCGTTTCTCAAATATTTGCAGGATCGCTTCGATACTCCCCAGGTGAAAGCCCTGTTGGGCACCGTGGCCCAGCGGTTTCCGGCTGCGGTGGTCATGCTAGATCTAGCCAGCGAGATGCTGGCTGGAGCCACCATGGAAGATGTTTCGACGGTGCTCTACTACAAGGTGCTGGAATGGGCAGGCTATTCGCGCAATCTGAAGGTGGCTACCCTAGAGCGCAGAATTGAGCAAGACGAACGCACTGAGGAGTTTGAGGCCACGGTCAAAGCCCAAATACCGGGGATGACCTGGGCCGATATCAGAAATGATCCCTTGGCGGTGGACGCTCTGATTCCGCAATTGGCCCACGAGATGTATCCGGCCCTGTTCCCTACGCCCAATGCCTTTAGCTCCAGCACAGACGGGTTCTTTCAGTTCGAGAAAGACCGCGTGAGCGAGATGATTGACCTGATTCGGCGCAAGAGCGGCAAGCAGCACATTTTATTCATTATCGACGAGGTGGGGCAGTACATCGCCTCGCGAGACAACCTGATTTTGAACCTGGATGGCCTAGCTAAAAACATTAAGGGCCAGGGAGACGGCAAGGTCTGGATTTTGGCGACAGCCCAGCAGACCCTAACCGAGGATGACCCACGGGCCTCTCTAAATTCTGACAAGCTCTACAAACTCAAAGACCGCTTCCCTATCCAAGTTGACCTGGAAGCCAGCGACATCAAAGAGATTTGCTATCGTCGCCTATTAGGCAAATCGCCCAGCGGCGAAGATGCCCTCGGGCAACTGTTTGACACCCACGGCCAAGCCCTGCGCCACAATACCAAGCTGAAAGACGCCAAGTTCTACAGCGCTGACTTTGATCGCACCACCTTCATCAACCTCTACCCCTTTCTACCTGCCCACTTTGATATTTTGCTCAGGCTGCTAGGGGCATTGGCCAAGTCTACGGGGGGTGTGGGTCTGCGGTCAGCAATCAAAGTCATTCAAGACATTTTGATTGAAGAGCACAATGGCCACCCGCCAGTCGCCGATCGCACCGTTGGCTGGCTGGCCACCACGGTCACCCTCTACGACTCCCTAGAGAAAGACATTCGGCGAGCCTTCCCCTCGGTTCACTATGCCGCTGAAACCACCTGCACCTTTTACCGCGACAAGCCGCTGCACCAGGAGGTGGCCAAGTCGATCGCGGTGCTGCAAATTCTCGGCAACCTGCCCATCACAGTCGAGAATGTCGCCAGCTTGATGCATCCAGCAGTGGATGGGGTATCTCGGCTGGAGCCGGTGCGCCAGGCGGTTGAAGCAATGCTGCAAGAGCCCCAGGTGCCCCTGAGCGAGAAGGAAGGTGCACTCAGCTTCTTGAGCGAAAAGCTGCGGGAAATCGACGTTGAGCGATCGCAGATTGCCCTCCGTTCCGTCGATGTTCGCAGCATTCTCAATGGAGGCCTGCGGGACAGCTTTGACCCCCTGCCTCGGGCCACCCTGCTGGGCAGTTTGCAGGTGGTTACAGGGTTAAAGGTGCTCTCTGGCAGCAGTGTCCAGGGGTTGGCGGGCGACCAGCATCCGGTGCAAACCCTGGTGCAGTTTGTGGATGTGACCGAATACGATGCGGTGCGCTCGGCCACCGTGGAAGAGTCGCGCCAGCGGCAGGCCCAAACTACGATCTATGCCCTGGGGCGCACCGATTCTGAGGCCCAAGACCTGACCGAAGAAATCTACCGCTGCCAGCGGATTGATGAGCTTTATCGCAATGACCCCGACCAAGAAGTGCGGGACTACTGCAAAAACCAGCAAGTTCGAGCCGAGCGTCTCAAGATCACCCTCCAGCAGAAGCTTCAACAATCTCTCTATGGCGGCTCCTTCGTCTTTCGAGGGCAAATGACCGGGGTTTCTACCCTAAGTCAAGACCTGTTGGAGTCGGCCCGTAAGCAGTTGGGCGAGGTGGCGGATCGGGTCTTTGACCGTTACAGCGAAGCGCCTACTCGGGTCGAAACCAGCCAGGCCGAGAGGTTTCTGAAGCAAACTAATCTGTCGGCCATTACCTCAGCGCTGGATCCCCTGGATTTGGTGCAGGTGGTAAGTGGGCAGCCCCAGATTCAAACCAGCCAAAAGGCCATTGTCAGCATTCGCGACTACATTGATCGCAACGGCACGGTCGAAGGCAAGCGGCTGATCGACCATTTTGGCGATCCGCCCTTTGGCTGGTCGCCCGATACTTTGCGCTACATTCTGGCGGCCATGCTGGTGGCCGGAGAAATTACCCTGAGAATTTCGGGCCGGGAAGTCAAGGCCGTGGGTCAGCAGGCCATTGATGCCCTCAAAACCAACAAGAGCTTTGGCAAAGTTGGGGTGGGCCTGCGCGATTACAAACCGCCGATGGAAGTGCTGGGGCGGGCTTGTGAGCGCCTGACCGAGCTGATGGGTGAGTCGGTCATTCCCCTAGAGCAAGATATTTCTAAGGCGGCGCTGAAGCAGTTTCCTAAATATCAGCGAGACTTTAGCCCCCTGAGCGCTAAGCTAGCAGCCCTAGGAGTGGCGGGGGCAGACCGGCTACGATCGCTCACCGACGAACTAGCAGAGGTGCTGTTGTCCGATGCCTCCGATGCCCCCGAGCGCCTGGGGGGAGAAGACTCGGCCCTGTACGAAAACCTCAAGTGGGCCAGGGAGGTTGCCAAAGCCCTCGACAATGGCTTGGAAGGCACCATCCGCCAGCTCCAAGAGCATCAGCGAGAGATTAAGCAGCTCCCCAATGCGGGGGTGCCTGGTCAACTTCAGCAGGAGCTAGCGGAGGAGCTGAGCCATCTAGGGCAGCGGCTAAACCGGGATGACTTTTACAGCCACGGTGCAGAGTTCAATACGCTGCTGACCAAGATGCAGACCGGCGTGCGCGATGCGGTCAATGCGCTGAGTGAGCAGCAGCAGCAGCGGGTGAAGCAGGGGGCCAAGGATTTAGAGCTGCTGCCCGACTGGCAGGCCCTGACCGAAGAAGAGAAAAACAACATTCGCGCCGAGCTAGACAAACTGCTGAAGGGCAGCCCAGACAACCTGGCTGGCCTGCGCGACCTGATTGGGCGGGAATATTCCCTGAATATGACGGTGGAGCAGCAGAAGGGTAAGATTCAGCAGCTTGCCATTCAGCGACGGCAGGAGCAAGCTAAACCAGTTCCCATCGCTGGAGGCTCCAGTGTCCGAGAACTTGTCACCAGTTTTGAGCAGTCTCTAACTATCCCAGCTCGGATTCGGTCTGTGGAAGAGTTAGTTCGCCTACTAGCTCAGCTACAGCAGATTAAAGATTCCCTAGGTGGCTATGCCAAGATTGACATCTCCATCAGTATCCAAGAGCAGGAATAACAGAGTTCCATGGCGTTTGACCAAACGACTCGTAACCGACTACAGCGGTTTGTCAGCGATGGGCGATCGCTGTTAACCGAAGAGTTCACCCGCCAGCTTCAGAACGACTATGGACTGGATCCAATCGCTGGGGAGGTGACGATACTAGAGAACCTGGCCCACCTGGACGATGGGCGGCGAGAGACAGCCCGTATTTTGCGGGCTACGCTGGCGCACTACCAGGCCAGCAGCCCAGAGGCCACCGTCAAAGACCTGCTAGAGCGGATTGTGCGAGAGCAGGCATTTACAGTGCTAAATCGGCTGGCGGCGCTGCGCATGGCCGAGGCCCGCGAACTGCTGATCGAGTCGGTGGCGGCGGGGTATAGCTCCAAGGGGTTTCAGCTCTATGCACGGCTGGCGGGGACAGGGTTGGGGGAAACGGGCGATGCCTACCGCTGTTACCTGTTTAGTGTTTTTGATGAACTGGCGCTGGATCTGGCGGTGCTGTTTGATCGGTTTTCGCCCATGGGGCGGCTGTTTCCCCGCGAATCTGCCCTGCTGGACTTGCTGAAGCTGCTGAATGACCCGGAGCTGGCCGATCTGTGGGCCGAGGATGAAACCATCGGCTGGATCTATCAATATTTCAACTCGAAGGAAGAGCGCAAGCAAATGCGGGACGCCTCTGCGGCCCCTCGCAACAGCCGCGAACTGGCGGTACGCAACCAGTTTTTTACCCCCCGCTATGTGGTGGAGTTTTTGGTAGACAATACCCTGGGCCGCCTCTGGTATGAGATGACCCAGGGCGAAACTGCGCTGAAGGCAAGTTGCCAATATCTGGTGCGGCGTCCAACAGAGATTTTCTTGGCAGAGGGAAAAGCCGCTCCAGAGCCAACCGATACTGGAGAGGAGTTGAGCCAGGCAGACCTGCTGAAGCAGCCAGTACATATTCCCTTTCGGCCTCTGAAAGATCCTAGAGAGCTGCGGATGCTCGACCCGGCCTGCGGCTCAATGCATTTTGGCCTCTATGCCTTTGATCTGTACGAGCGCATCTATGGGGAAGCATGGGAACTGGAGCAGCAGTCTCGAAGGTTGACGCGCAGTGGGGAACTGAAGCCGCTGGCGAAAACCTACGACAGCAAAGAGGACTTCCTACGAGATGTGCCGCGTCTCATCATTGAGTACAACATTCACGGCGTGGATATTGACCCCCGTGCGGCTCAGATTGCGGGGTTATCGCTGTGGCTGCGATCGCAAAAAAGCTGGCAAGCCCAGGGGCTCAAGTCCAAAGACCGGCCTCAAATTAGGCGCTCTAACATTGTCTGTGCCGAACCGATGCCTGGCGAAGAGGTGCTACTGAGCGAGTTCATTGAGACCTACCTCTCGGCCACAGCGGAGCAGCAGCTGGTGGGGCAACTGGTGCGGCGGGTATTTGCCGCGATGACGCTGGCTGGGGAAGCCGGATCGCTGCTACAAATTGAGCGAGAAATCAGTGACGACATTCAATCGGCTAAGCAGCAGTGGCTCAACCGCCCCGAAGGTGAACAGCTCAAGCTACTTGAGCTAGAGGCTGATCGCCCCAGGCAGCAGAGCCTGCCCCTGTCGGTGGAAGACATTACCGACGATCGCTTTTGGCTCAAAATCGAAGATGAAATCTACACCGCCCTAGAGCGCTATGCCGCCACTGCCGAGGGCACTGGACGGTTTCAGCGGCGGTTGTTTGCCGAGGATGCCGCCCGTGGGTTTGCTTTTATCGACCTGTGCCGTAAGCGCTACAGCGTCATGCTGATGAATCCGCCCTTTGGGGCTGGGAGCCTGCAAACTAAGTCGATGCTGGCGGTGGCTTACCCTCGCACCAAAAATGATGTCTATGCCGCTTTTGTGGAGCGGGGGCTGCAACTGTTGGAGGTGGCGGGCAACCTGGGGGCGATCACCTCGCGGACGGGCTTTTTTCTGTCGTCGTTTCAGAAATGGCGGGAGGAGATTTTGCTAAAAGAGGCTCAGCCGACGGTGTTTGCCGACCTGGGCTATGGCGTGCTGGATGCGGCTATGGTGGAGACAGCGGCCTATTGTTTGTCGAAGGTTGCCTGAGCATTCGCTACAAGGAGAAATTAACGGTGCCAGAACTCAATTGCTTACTTGTCAAATGTGAAGGCACAATTTCTGGATAACCTTACCCACCGCAGTGATGAGGAAATCGACCTATGACAGCCATCCTTACCAATCATCCAATTGCTCAGACCTTTACGGCCATTCTGTATTGGGAAGAGGACGTTTACGTGGCAGAGTGCCCTGAGGTCGGTACCGCTAGCCAAGGTAACACTGTTGAAGAAGCCCTTGCCAATTTGCAAGAGGCGACTGAGCTATATCTTGAAGAATTTCCAATGCCGACAGTAACCCGACGGTTGATTACGACGTTTGAGGTGCCCTATGCCCAAGCTGCCAAGGGTTAAAGCGAGTGAGGTAATTCGAGCGTTAGAGCGACTGGGTTTTGTACAAACCCGACAGAAGGGCAGCCATATTGTTATGAAAAAGAGAGTTTTTTTGCCTACAGAACCACCAGAGGAAATTGAAATTGGCTGTGTGGTGCCTTTGCATCAAAAAACGCTGGCCATTGGCACCCTAAAAAGTATCCTCAAGCAGGCGGGGGTTACTGTCGAAGAGTTTACGGAAAACCTATAGAGCTACCATGAGTTTAGTTATATCAGATGACATTATTAGGGCCAGTGGCTTATCCGAGGCCGAGCTTTTGCTGGAAATTATTGTCCTTCTATTTCAACAAGAGAAGCTGAGCTTAGGCAAAGCTAGCGAAATCCTCAGAATGCCTCAAATTCATTTCCAGAGATTGCTGGCTGATCGCGGAATCTGTGTTCATTATGATGTTGCCGATTTCCAGGAAGACTTGCAGCATCTCAGTGAAAAAGGCTAGCTATAAGGTCTTTGAGTGAAGGTGAAAATTGATGAATAATCAACTGATTGATGGCTTAGTTCAAACAATACTTTCGCTCTCCCTAGAAGAGCGCCAACTACTGCTAAAGCGTATTCAAGACGCACAAACCCGTGATGAGATTCACCAAAAGCTGCATCATTACGAGCAGCAGTACAGCATGACCAGTGAACAGTTTTATCAGCAGTTCTTAACGGGTGAGCTAGGAGACGCTGCCGACTATGTTGACTGGGCAGGCTTCTACGAAATGTTGCAGCCGCAGCCGGTGGCGAGCTAGATAAAAATGTCTCCCCCTGACTATCTGGCGACCATTAAAGAAGCTCTAACCCGCAGTCCGGTTGTGCAGGAGTGGATAATTGTCAACGAAGTGGCTTTATTAGAACGAGGGCACTTTCGGGTTCGACTGACTTTGTCGAATGGAGATTTTGTAGAAGCATCTGAGTTTTTCTATATCTGCAAAGATGGCATAGAGCAACAGCGCTACCGCTATCAGTGGATGGATGCTAAGCAACAGCAACTCAAAAAGCGTTGGGATAATGCGCCCCATTTCCCCAACATCGAGACGTTTCCCCACCATGTGCATGTCAATCAAGAAGACAACGTCTTACCCAGCCAGATGTTTGGTATTCCTCAACTGATTACTCTCCTAGAACAAGAACTCTCTCCCTGAGTAGAAGTTGTCAGCGATCAGTGGCCAGTGATTAGTGGCCAGGTTGCTGATCTGCTCACTAGCCACTGCGCACTGATCACTTTCTTCCCACTGCTCACCGCAAGCTGCCGACTATGAACACCCTCTTCTTTCGCCTGCTCGATGCCGAAGACAAAGGCACCACCTTACAAGAAGCCATTGCTGCCTTGTCGCAGAACCCAACGCCAGAAGCATTTGCAGTGAATCCTGAATCGTTTGAGCAAGTGCCGGGAGCACCTTTTGCCTATTGGGTGAGTGATGCAGTTAAGAAGACGTTTAACAGACTACCTTTATTAGAAAGCGAAAGAATAAACGGAAGGGTTGGACTGCAATCATCTGATGATTTTAGGTTTTTACGCCTCAAGTGGGAAATAAATGGTTCAAGATGCTCGAAAACAGAAACTCATGGAGCTTGGTGTACCTTCGCAAAAGGAGGTGAACATTCTTATTTCTATTCTTTTCATCATTTGGTAATTAATTGGGGTATTGATGGAGAAGAAATTAAATCTTGGGCTGGCTCACTATACAACAAATCTCATTGGTCTAGAATAATTAAAAATACCGACTTTTATTTTAGACCCGGTCTGACTTGGTCAAGCCGAACTACTAGTGGCTTGAGTGTTCGAACTATGCCTTCTCAATGTATTTTTGCTCATAAAGGGCCAGCTATTTTTATGAGAGGAGATAATTCATTAGACCTTTTATCATTACTATCTATTCTTAACAGCAAAGCTTTTCATTTACTCATTGAGCTTCAGCTCGCAGCAGCAGACGCAGCAGCACGTTCCTACGAAGTAGGTTTGCTTCAGCAGACACCTATTCCTCAATTCACTTTGGAATTAACTAAGAAATTGGCGACTCTCGCTCGTCGCGCTTGGTCTCTCAAACGCAGTCTTGACACCATCACCCAAACCTCCCACGCCTTCATCCTTCCCGCCCTACTGCAAGTCCAGGGTGCCACCCTCAGCCAGCGCGCCCAAGCCTGGGCCACCACCGTCGCCACCACCGAGCAAGAGCTAGCCCAAATCCAAGCCGAAATCGATGCCCTCGCCTTTGACCTCTACGGCATCAGCCCCGAAGAAGTGGGGGTAGGAGAGCAGGCAGCAGGCAGTATGCAGCAGGCAGAAGGGGAGATAGAGCAGGCAGACTCCGAACTGCCCACTTCCGAAGACGACGAAGACGACACCACCGAATCCGCCGACCTCCCCTCCCTCGTCCATGGCCTGATCGAATACGCCCTCGGCGTTGCCCTCGGTCGCTTTGACCTCCGCCTCGCCACTGGCGAACATTCCCATACCCCCGAACCCGAACCCTTCGATCCCCTCCCCACCTGCTCCCCCGGCATGTTGGTCACCGCCGATGGCTTACCCCCCACTTCTGCCGAAGCACTGCCCCCCAACTACCCCATCGACATCCCCTTCAACGGCATCCTCGTAGACGACGAAGGCCACCCCAGCGACATCATCACCCCCATCCGCCAGGTGCTCGACCTGATCTGGGGCGACCAAGCTGGCGACATCGAGCAAGAAGCCTGTCAAATCCTCAGAGTCTCCAGCCTGCGCGACTACATCGCTAAACCCAGCGCCTTCTTCGCCGAGCACCTCAGCCGCTACTCTAAAAGCCGCCGCCAGGCCCCCATCTACTGGCCCCTCTCCACCCGCTCCGGCGGTTACACCCTCTGGCTCTACTACCACCGCCTCACCGACCAAACCCTCTACACCTGCATCAACGACTTTGTAGAGCCCAAACTGCACCAGGTCAACCAGGCCACCACCCAGCTCCGCAGCCAAACCAGCCGCAACCGCGACGAAGACAAACGCCTCGAAACCCTCCAAACCCTAGAGCTAGAACTCATCGACCTCCGCGACGAACTGCTCCGCATCGCCCAGCTGCCCTACAAACCCAACCTCAACGACGGCGTCCAAATCACCGCCGCCCCCCTCTGGCCGCTCTTTGGCCTCAAAAAGTGGCAGACCAAACTCAAAGACACCTGGAAGAAGCTGGGAAAAGGTGACTACGACTGGGCACACCTGGCCTACGCCATCTGGCCCGACCGAGTGCGCGAGAAGTGTAAGGGGGATAAGTCGCTGGCCATAGCTCATGACCTCGAAGCACTCTACGAGGCCCCGCCCGAGAAACCCAAAAAGAGCCGCCGCAAAGGTTAGCGGCACATAATAGGGCATTTCCCCCGATGCCGGATACTATATACTCAGCATCTATCGAAACTGAGCTTATGACTGGTAATGCTGACGAACCGAATCAGGCAAGCGGGTCGCTAGCCTTTCTTAATTCATTTTGGGCTGACTTATCTAAGCAAGAAAAAATTATTCTCGGTGCTCCCTCAGTTCTTCTCATTACAGTCCTTTGGAATTTGGATAAATTTCCAGAGGATCTCAAATCTCTAGCGGTTGTAACTGCTGTATGTGTCTTTGTGGTTGCATGGTTAATTGTCCTCGCAACCCAGTGGAGGAGAAGTAAGAATCGCAATTACTCCTTAGCTCGCGAAAGAGACTTAATCATAGAAAATTGGAATACTCGATATGAACAAATGCATGAACTCAGGAAGAAGGTAACTAAAATTCAAAAAGATTTAGAGTCTTTAGTGCAGGAGGGAAGGCTGGAACTGCATAACCAATCCTTAATCGACCTCAGCGCATTAGTTTCAGAAATCGATAAATACATAGACACAACTAATCGCAGAGTTTTAGAAATTGAGCAGTCAGAGGAAGTGGTTAAAACTCCTGAAGAAAACCAAGCCATTGTTGACATGCTCAAGAGCCAAGCACCAACTGAAACTATTCCTAATCGCTCAATTTCTGAGTAAATTCTTTAGCTAAGTATTCATAGTAATGGGCAGATGCTGGAACGTCTCCGCTCTTAGCTTTATATTGAAAAACCCGTATGAAAATATTTTTAGGATGACCAAGTCCAGCTTTTACACCTGCCCTCAGGAATGGTCGAACCCCCCATTTATCAAGCACATCATATGTGCCAGCAATCATGGCATGTTTCACCAATTCATCGAAGTAAGTTATAGCCTCGCCTTCGCTGCCTTTGGGGATTAAGCATCCTTGTCGATGAAGGTTGCCAAAAAGTTCATCAAGACGTTTGAGGTAGGCTGCTGAGCCCAACGCATAATTAGTTTGCTCTTCAAGCAGTTTCTCCCGGTATTTAGCCAAGTTTTGCTTGACCGTAGGGGCCGCTTGGCAATTCACGTGCTGAATCTGGCGTTCTAAAGCATCCATGGCGTTTCTAAATTCGTTCCAGTTCATCAGCCGGTTGCCTCATAACAATCTTCATACCCGTCTTTCTCGTGCATCCTTGACAGATCAGGACAGATCAGATCAGCACGATTAGAAACTTGATGAAGATTGCAGGCTATCCGGCAAATCTTATCTACAGCATCATAGTACAATTGAACTAGAGTTGCGTGAAAACCTCATAATTTTTAGCAAATCCTGGGCAGGGCACTTAGAGGCTGTTTTAAAAGTCAGATTTTTGGTAGGAAAGCTCACACGGGAATAGGCTGGCAGTACGAAAACGTCAGCCCCGTATGAGCCATGAGCAAAGCCTACACCAGCAATCTCACCCGTGACCAGTTCGACCTGATTGCCCCCCTGCTGCCTGCGGCAAAACCCGGTGGCCGCCCACGCAGCGTCTGTCTGTGGGTTATCCTCAATGCCATTCTTTATGTGGTTGTCCAAGGCTGTAAATGGCGAGACCTCCCTGCAGACTTTCCCGCTTGGTCAACCGCCTACACCTACTTTCGCAACTGGCGCAAGGATGGCACTTGGCAGGTGGTTCATGACCGCATTCGGGGCTGGACAAGAGCCGATGCAGGCCGACCCGAAAGCCCCTCAGAAGCGATCATCGACAGTCAAACCGTTCCGACTTCCCCCATGACCAATCAGGCCGTAGGCTATGACGGCGCTAAGAAAATTAAGGGCCGTAAGCGCCACACTGTAGTGGATACCTTGGGTCTGGTAATGATGGTTGTCGTGACGGCGGCCAATGTCCCCGAGCGTCAGGGTGGGCAGCAAGCCCTCAGCAAACTCAAAGGGCTCGTAGACCAAGTGAGTCGGCTCTATCTGGTGTGGGCGGATGGGGGCTATAGCGGTCAGCCCTTTATGAAATGGGTGATGGATAGTCTGGGGTGGGTGTTGCAGGTGGTGCTACGCTCGCAGGAGCGTCAGGGATTTGTCTTGCTCAAGAAGCGCTGGGTAGTGGAACGAACGTTTGGCTGGTGGCAGTGGTATCGGCGGTTAAACGTCGATTATGAACGCTTGCCTGAGAGTGCAGAGGCGATGATTCAGATCGCGATGATTCGGCTGATGCTCAGGCGGTTGGCCTAAATTGATACTGCACCCCACCTTTTAAAACAGCCTCTTAGATCTTGAGCTTTTTGAAACGCCTGGATGCTTGATTTGCAAGGCTTTCAGGCCTATGGCGGCTCTAGTAGCTGTAGCTAAGTAAAGAGGGCTAGCTGCTGTGTATGTCGCGGCAGGCTGCTCCCAGCTTGTCTAAGATCACAAAAAATAGGGTCCTGGCGAATCCATAACCCTGCACATGTTTGATAATTGGGTTGAAGCTCCCATTCCAGGAGGATTCCACAAGTATGGAACAGGCCACCATAGAGCAAGCTCTCCTAGAGCAAGTTCGCGCCCTCACCCCCGCTCAACAGCAAGAAGTCCTAGACTTCGCCGCCTTCCTGCGCCAAAAACCGCCCCAACCCTCTCCCAAAGCTCGCACCCCTGGGCTTCACAAAGATGACTCATACTGGATGGCCGATGATTTTGACGATCCGCTGCCCGACGAGTTTTGGCTTGGTGAAGACGCATGAAAATTCTACTCGACACCCATGCCTTTATCTGGTGGGACAGAGATACTGCCAAACTTCCAACGGCTACACTTGACCGCCTCCAGTCCCCTGAGAACCAAGTGCTGTTGAGCCTTGTTAGCCTCTGGGAAATTCAGATCAAACTTCAGCTCGGCAAGCTAACCCTCAGAGGTGATCTAGCCGATATCGTTCGGCAACAGCAGGCTGAGGGTAATATCACCCTGCTGCCTATCGAGTTTTCGCATATTTTAGAACTTGAACAACTCCCCCAGCACCACCGAGACCCATTTGACCGCTTACTAATTTCCCAAGGTCGAGTTGAGTTGGCTGCTATTGTTACCCGTGATGCCATCTTTGAGAGCTACGACTGCCAAGTTCTTTGGCAGTCGTAGCTCTAACCGAAAACCTAATCCCTATGCTCAATAGTCCAAGCTTGTTTCACTGTCTTTGCAAGTCGCTACACTAAGATTTATTTCCTTTGGCTCTAAAGCTGGATCTACGATAATGCCTGACCCTAGAGACATTTTTGAGCACCCTATTAATCACTGGAACTTTCTCACAGCATCAGAAGATACAGAGTTTGAAGGGCAATATTTTGATCGCAAAGAGGCAGGACGAGCAAAGCCAGGCAAGAACTTCAAAGATGCCGATCTGAATGGTGCGATTGATGGCATCAAGGAATGCATTTCAGCATTTGCCAACAAAAACAAGTCAGGAAGCTTATTAGTTATTGGCATTTCAAAAAAAGGTGAAGTTAAAGGACTTGGCCACCTATCTGATCCTCAAAGAAGTAGATTGACAGCTTTCAATGCTCTTTTATCCGATCAATCAGCTCAGGCAAAATTTTTCGAATGCACCAACGACTCTAAAAAGCAAGACTTTATTTGCTTGGTGTATGTGCCCTATACTTCACGGCGAATTTGCCAAACGCTAGGCAACCATCCTCGTGCATGGATAAGGCAAGGCACCCAAAATATCTGCCTTACCCAAGAACAACTAGAGCAGCTTCGAAGAGACAAAAAAGTTGTAGATTATGAGCAAGATGACTGCTGCTCCTATAATCCCAAGGATTTAGATAATGGAACTTTTCAAGAGTTCCGCAAAGCGTTTCTATCCAACTCTTCCTACGAGTACGACAACGAAGAACTTCTCTACCAAATAGGAGCCATTAATCAAGATAACAGTGGCTATATTTTTACGAATTCAGGATATCTTTTCTTTTCTGCCAATCCACAGAGAGTATTGCCTGCATCCTATATTCGCCTGTTGAGGTTTGAGAGCAATATTGAAGATGGTGACAACAGAGGTTTGCCAACATTTGACAAAAAATTTACAGGTTCAATCACCAAACAGATTAGGGATATTAGAACTTTTTTTAGAGAATCAGGTTTCTTCAAACTTTATCAGAGAAGAAATGCTGACGGCGGCTTTATTGAAGAGCCTGAATATCCTTTCATCGCCGTTGATGAGGCAATCGTCAATGCAGTAGCCCATCGTGAGTATGCCATTGGACTGCCCATTGAGTGCTTCGCTTACAAAAACGCTTTTGTTGTCCAAAATTCGGGACGGCTTCAGCAAAGAGATAAAGATGTACCCGAATTTTTCTCTCTTGAAGAGACAAAGCTAAATTCCTCACCACGCAACCCAAAATTAATTGAGTGGTTAAAAATGATGCGCGATGAGCGAGGGGCCGAATTTGTGAGAGCCCTTAGCGAAGGAACAAAGCGTATGCGTGAAGAAATGAAGGCTTTGAACCTTCTAGCCCCAGAGTACAAAATAGGGGAAAGTCAGACAACGGTGATTTTGTTTAATAAAGCACAAGATCGGGAAACAGCTTTTCGCCTTAATAAGCAACAAAAAACCACTGAGTTTACTAATCTTTTCCTTCTAAACTTCATCTCTGAAGATTCGCAGACTCTTAATCTTAGACAAGTTTCGCCTCACTATAAGACAATGATGGCCAGCCTGAGAGAAGTCCTTTCAAGCGAAGGATGGTATATAGACAGATTTAAATTTGGTAGGCTTATAGCTCACCGGCAAGGCATACACATTCCTCTAAATCCGGAGGTCAACAAATTTATCAGATTCTATCCTGCCTATATTTTTCAAGTCAGGCAGTATTTTGGAAAATATTACTTATGTATTGACTACACCTTGGAGATTAAAAATATAAAAAATCTTTTTGAGTGTCTTGTGCATTTTTCGGCGGAGGAATTAATTGATAGTTCAGCAGTTGTAAAATATGATGGATGGGAGCTAGGGAGAATCATCTCGATTGACTCTGAATGGACTGTCGTATACCTATTTGACTTTAAGCAAGAAGTTCAGGTCGCTACTAATAAAGTCATCCCCAACCTGACAAGAGCACAAATCGATAAAGTCTTGCAGGACTCTAACATCAAGTTTGATCTACCAAGAGCTATCAAGGAACATAGCTTGGCTCTAGAGCCTAGCTCTTCAAGAACTCGCTCTGAAAAAACACAGTCAGTCGCAAAAGATCTCGCGGCTGAAGTATTTCCTTTGAAAATTAATGATTTCCTATGCTATTTGTCGCCGGAACCAGCACCTTTAAGTAGACGCCAAGCTTTTGTAGACAGCTTTCAGGTTCGCAGCATCCCAGAGCCCGATGTTGAATTCAGTCATCATCGCGAATCCAAAGATATACGAATTGGGATAACTCAATTTGGATCTTACAGTGATGACAAAAAGACTATTGAGATTGTTCCTATTTGTGGGTCAAGTTTACAAGGAGGCATGACTACATTAATCAACAGGCTTAAAACAGGAAAATATAAGTATCGTGGATCTGAACGTACATTTAGTACCCGTCTGAATTATTCTTCAGTCATTACGCCTAGTTCGGTCAAAGATACACTCAGTGAGTGCAGTAGATTAATATCGGAGCATCCAGAGTGGCAAGGTAACGATGCACTTGATCGAATCTTTCTGATCCACATTCCTGAAAGAGGATATTCCATTGATGATGAATCTTCTCCTTATTATACTATCAAGAGATTTTTATTCGAGAATGGCATCCCCTGCCAAATGGTTGACACATCTACTCTTCTTAATCCGGATTGGAAAGATCTTAATTTGGCTTTAAATTTAGTTGCAAAGTGTGGAGTTACACCGTGGGTATTGCCAGGAGCAATACCTGATGCCGACTTCTTTATTGGGCTCTCTTATACACAAAGTAGGCGAGGGGACTATGATCGACTGATGGGATACGCAAACGTATTTGATCAATATGGTAAATGGCAATTTTATTCTGGCAACACCGACGCTTTTCCCTACATTGAAAAGACGAAATATTTTGAAGAACTGATTGAGGAAACCATTCAGAAGCTATCTTTATCTGAAACACCAAGTATTTATTTTCACTACTCTGCCAAGTTTTCTGGAGAGGACAGATCTGCCATACTAAAAGCCGCCCGGAGAGTTAAGCCACAAGGAAAATATTCGTTCATTTGGATAAACTCTCATCATAACGTGAGGCTTTATGACAGCCGAGCAGAAGGAGATGGTAGCTTGAGTAGAGGAGATTACTTTATTGCATCTCCAAATCAAATTTATCTCTCAACCACAGGATTTAACCCTTACAGAAAGGCACTTGGAACTCCCCTAATGCTTGAAATAAATACGAGGGTTGAGTACCCAGAAAATACTCCGAATCCTCCTCCTGACTTAAAGGCCATTGCTGCTCAGATACTAAGTCTTACAAAACTTAATTGGGGATCTACTGATTCTCTATGTGGCGAACCTATAACAACTAAATATGCAGGTGATATTGCATATTTAACATCTGCTTTCTTGAGGCAAGGATCTTCGTTTAAGCTCCACCCTGCGTTAGAAAGAACACCATGGTTCATCTAGCCATAAAGAGTTCTTGTGTGCCATTAACTTCCTCGCCATAAATTATGAGTATTGCTGAATATATCCGAGACGATATCCTCAAACTTCGCCTTAAGGCAGAGTGCCTGGTCGTCTACGACCAAGACCAGCGCTATCGCGACATCTGCCTAGACCTAGCCGAAGAGCAGGTCGCCGTCATCGATACCTCAGCCAGCAGCATCGAAAGCCGCGAGCAGGCCCAAGCCGCCTTTCTCAAAGTCGCTAGCGGCAGCCTCAAAGGCATGGTTGTCTACATCCCTACCGCTGCCCCCGCCACCGATGAGCAACGGCAAAAAGACCCCTTCGCCATCTACGTTCAATGCGGAGCCCAGTTCCCCGATAGCGACGGTGACGAATACTTCAACCTCTGCCTAAAAGCCAAGCCCGAGCACAACACCGAAATTCGCCGCATCTTCCAAAACAACCCCAATCCCCCTTTTGCCACCGTCGATGCCGTCGGCGGTGGCATTAGCTGGCCCCAACTGCGGGCTACCCTCCAGGCCGACTCCGCCGTCGATATCCTGATCGCCTTTCTCGTACCCACGGAAGCACAGCAGCATGCACTTAAAACCGAGACCGGCTGGTTGCCAGAGGCCAAAGACTTCTTTAAAGCCACCCTTGGCCTTACCCTCAAAACCCGAGCCAAATCCTGGAGCCCCATCGCCGAAGAGCTATGGCGCTTTGTGCTGTTTAGTGAATTTGTCTTTGACCTGCCCGTACCGTTGCCAGAAGCCCTCCAGGCGGTTCCCTATGGCCCCCCTGAGGCCGAAGTGGTAGTGTGTGACCTGTGCGATCGCCTACGCAACGACCAACGCTACCAAGAAGCCTACATAGAGCGGGCAGAAGCCATCGAAGCCGAGCTAAACTTGCCCCCTATCTGTGCTGACATTGACGATCTCGGTCAGCTCAACACCTTTCCCTTTGAAGAGAGAACCTTTCTCCAACGAGCCGTTCAGGGCATTGTTGCCAACGACCTAGACATTACCCGCGACCTGCTGACCCGCCACAGCCAATCGATCTGGCGCAGCAAGGGAGAAAACCAAGAGCAGTGGTCACTACTTCAAGCCGCCCTCAACCTGATCGTCATCTGCGAAGACGTTGACCGGCAGTTGCCTGAGTTTGGCCGCAGCCAGGAGAGCTTAATCAATGCCTACGTTGAGAGCCTGCGCCAGGTCGATCAGCGCCAGCGAGAGCTAGAAGAAAGCGTCGGCAATGCGATCGCCCTCAGCGATTCCCTTGATGCTGTTTTAGACGCCGCCCGTAGCTGCTACCGGCGGCTGACCGAAAAAGTTCAGGCGCTGTTTACGCGGCAGCTCGAACCCAGCGGTTGGCCCCCAGCGGGCCGTCTAACCAACACTGAAGTCTTTAAGCGGTTTCTGGCCCCCCGACTCAGCGAGAAAGGGCAGCGCATTGCCTACCTGATGATTGACGCCCTGCGCTACGAGCTGGGTGCTGAGCTAGAAAAGCTGCTGACCGAAGTCGGCATCGTCGAAATGCATACCGCCTGTGCCCAGTTACCCACCATTACCCCGGTAGGTATGGCCAGCCTGCTGCCCGACGCCCACAACAGCCTCACCTTAGACATCGAGCAGGGCAAGCTGGTGCCCAAAATCGGCGATACAGTCGTCAGCAATGTGACCCAGCGGATGGGGTACTTAAAAAAGCAATTTGGCGATCGCTTCACCGAGATGACCCTAAGAGATTTCATCACCAAAAAGAATCCCAGAGTTGAGCCCACCGTTGATTTGCTGGTGCTCCGCAGTACCGAGATCGATAGCCAGCTAGAGTCTAACCCCGAAGACACCCTGAGCCTGATCCCCAAAACCCTTAAGCAAATTCGTGTAGCGCTAACCAAGCTGGCCAAACTCGGCTTTCAGGAGGCCATCATCGTTAGCGATCACGGATTCTTTCTCAATGCCCAGGCCGAAGCAGGGGATGTCTGCACCAAACCCCAGGGCAACTGGCTCTACACAGCCCACGATCGCATGTTGCTGGGCAACGGTACCGCCGACGCTCACAACCTGGTGCTGAGTGCTGATAAGCTCGGCATTCGCAGCAACGCCGCCCAGGTTGCCCTGCCAAAAACCATGGCTCCCTACCGGGCCGGGCATCTCTATTTCCACGGTGGTGCTTCTCTGGCAGAGGCGATCGTGCCCGTCTTGGTCGTGCGTTTAGACAGTGAACCCGTAGAAAAGCTGGAACAGTTCCAGGTAGAGCTGAGCTACAAGCGCGGCTCCAAACGGATTACCACTCGCCTCCCCCGCATAGAACTCTCTCTGCTGGCAGGCAATCTATTCTCCCAAGCCAGCGCCTGCGAATTGCTTCTAGAGGCCCAAGACGCCCAAGGGGAGGTAGTGGGCGAACCGCGCCCCAGTGAAGACGTCAACCCTGCCACCAGGACGATTACCCTATTCCCTGGGGAAACCAAGCAAATCGTGCTGCGGATGGATGCCATGTTTGAGGGTAAGTTTACTGTGAAGGCTCTCGACCCGAACACCCTTAGAACTTACGCTAGCCTCAATTTAGAAACCGACTACACGGTCTAGATCCCATGGATAAGCTTGATCTACAGCTCAACGACATCTTTGAGGGCAAGGTTGTCCGCAAAGACTTGCTGCACCGGATCAAGAAAGGCACCAACGTTCCCACCTTTGTTTTAGAGTTTCTCCTGGCCAAATACTGCGCCAGCGACGATCCCATGGAAATCGATGCCGGGATGGAAGCCGTGTTGGCCACCCTCCAAGACAACTATGTCCGACCTGACGAGGCGAATGCCGCCCAGTCTAAGGTAGCGACCAAAGGGCACTACCGCTTCATCGACAAGGTTCATGTACGCTACGTCGAAAAAGAAAAGCGCCACTGGGCGGCCCTAGAAAACTTCAATTCCCAACGCATTGCCGTTAGCCAACAGTTCTATCGAGACAACGACCGCATGTTGGAAGGCGGCATTTGGGCTGAGGTCACTGTCGCCCACAATGCTATTGAAGAAGACGACTACGCCTTTTATATCGAAGACCTACGCCCCGTTCAGCTCAGTCGTTTTAACTTCGAAGCCTATGCCGAGGGCAGTGAAGTCTTCAGCCGTAATGAATGGGTAGACATTATCCTGCGCACTGTCGGGCTTGAGGCGACCAAGCTATCTCCACGGCAACGGCTCCACTACATTGCTCGCCTCGCCCCGCTGGTCGAGCCCAACTACAACTTTATTGAATTGGGGCCGAGGGGCACCGGGAAATCTTACTTTTTTAGCGAGTTCTCCCCCTATTCCACATTGGTCAGCGGTGGCCAAGCCACCAAAGCTACCCTGTTCTACAACAATGCTCGGGGCAAAGTCGGCCTGGTGGGTTTTTGGGATACCGTGGCCTTTGACGAAGTCGGCGGCATCAAAATCAAAGATCCCGACACCATCCAAATTATGAAGGACTTCATGGCCAACGGACGGTTTTCCCGTGGGGTAGAAATTATTGCCGATGCCAGTCTGGCCTTTGTCGGCAACATCGACATGTCGGTGGAGCAAATCGTCAACTCTAGCCAGTACGACCTCTTTCAGCCCCTCCCCAGCCAGTTTGACCTAGCTGTGATGGATCGCTTCGCCTGTTACTTACCCGGCTGGGAGATGCCGAAGAACAGCAGCGAATACCTGACCAACAGCTATGGCTTCATCACCGACTATCTAGCTGAAGCCTTTCACTATGCCTTCCAGCACACCAACCGCTATGAAGAAGTCACCAAGCGCATTCGTCTCGGTTCAGCCGTAGAAGGTCGAGATGAAAAGGGCATCAAGAAAACCGTGGCGGCTTTCCTGAAGATCCTGCATCCATCCACCAGCCCTACCGACGATGAATTTGAAGAATATGTAGCCTACGCTGTTGAATCGCGCCGCCGCATCAAAGAACAAATGAACAAGCGCAAACCCGATGACGAGTTTGCCAAAATCAATCTTTCCTACTTCACTGCCCAGGGCAAAGAAGTAACCGTCTACTGCCCTGAGTCAAAAAATGCCCTAGCCACTCAAAACCCGACTCGTCACAATCTAGAGGACGAAACAGCAGCTCCCACCACGAAGGATAAGCCGTCACAGCGAAGAGAACTCGCAGCAGCAGTTTCCCAGACCGCTGTCCCAGAAGTGGCCCCTGTTTCAGCTCAACCAGCCGCCCTCGAAGAGCAGCACTTCACCATTTACTACGGCGACACCGGCCACAGTTACGACTCGATTTTCGGCTCTTATCTTCAAGGGGCTAAGACTATCACGATTGAAGAACCCTATATTCGGGTCTCGCATCAAATTCAAAATTTTGTTCGCTTCTGCGAGACGGCAGTGAAGACGGGTACCGTCAAACGCATTGAGTTAACCACCAGCTACGATAATGAGACGCCAATCGCCGAAATACAGGATAAGCTCAACGATCTCAAGCAAAGTCTGCTAGAAGTCGATATCGTTCTAGACATTCAGCTCAACGAAAATCTCCATGATCGCGAAATTCGATTAGATAACGGCTGGATTATCAAAATTGGTCGTGGTCTTGACTTTTACCAAAAGCCAGACAGCTGGTTTGGCATTGGTGTCAATGATATGAGCCTTCGCAAATGCTTGGAAACCAAGGTAGATATCTACCGAAAAGATTAGAAAGAGAGAAACAGAGACGCATTTTCTCACAGCAACTCTATTTCCTGACGCGGGGATAGCTTCCTTGCCTTTTTGAGAGCAAGAACTGGTTGCTGCCAAATCCTCAAAACTTCCGCTTGGAACCGAAGCAAATCTTCCTTGCGTAGCTTTTCCTCGACCACTGTATTGCCTTGGGCTTTCAGAATTATCCCGCGATCGCCAGCCTGAACTACTAAATCTTCTCCTGCTGTCTCGATTCGATAAGTTTGCCCCTGAACCCAGCGTTTATTTCCATTTTTTGAAAAATCATTTTCACTGAATTGTAGCTGTGTAGCATTATCTAAAATCCACCAGGCATTTTGGACAAACTCTTGGGTTAAGACATCATATTTAGCTGACACCTGAGCTAGACCTTTTCCTGAAAATTGGGACTTGAAATTAGGCCGCTGTTCTGGTTGCAGTTTCCTGGGAGAAATTTGCCGAAAAGTCTGATTGTAGTTTTGCCTAGCGTCTGCCTGCATACTCTGTTGCAGTTCGATAGGGCACAAGGCTTTGTATGTTTGCCGATCTAGGTTCCAGACTCGCTTCCAAGCATTCATCTCGCCGCTAGCAAAAACGACAGCAGGGGCACAATGCTCTGGATCAGAGATGCTTTGGATGATTCGTTCAGTGCGCTCATCGTCAAGACCTAAAGCAGCCCCTGCTGCTCGCGCCAGATCTTCCGCATTGCCGCTCATCGGTACCCGGTTCTGGGCAGCCCAGTTCTCCCACCCATAAAACTCACGCAGGGCATAGGTTAGCGAGTGCGATCGCGATTCCAACGGACTATCCCCATGCAGCGCTGACTGGGCCTTCGCTGTGGCCAGATCCTCCAGCCGCAAGACTCCCGGTTGATCAAGCTGCGACCGAATTAGGGGTCGAGACTGGCGGGAGTGGCCTTGCTCTCTTCGACCACTCACCGGGTACAGACCGATCGCATCCAACCGCTCCACCCAAACCGGCGGTACCCGCTGCACATTGACATAGGCCTTGCCACTCGGGCCAACCGTCGGCGCGAGCACTGTGAAGCGTCCCTGGCCCAGAGCCTCCCCCATGTGGTGGTCACCCACCCCATCCAGCGAGAAGTTGGTAAAACTCTTTTCGTGGACTCGCACCGCTAGCCGCCAACCGCCGCTGTGGGTACGTTCAGTAAAGGTTTGCTGTAAGAGCGGGTATTGGCTCAGCCAATCAGCGATCCGCTGGTCGCAGGACTGCTGCGACTCAAACTGCTTCACATCTATATCGACCCAAACAATGTCGTGCCAGCCGCCCAGGGTGCCGATGCCGTTAGCAGGGTGTGAAAACCAGGTCTGAAGCTCAGCCTGAGTCGGCATCCGATTCTGATACTGGGTGTGCCAGATCAGATGGGGAATCCCGCTGCTGTCCACATAGCTGGGGTTCTTGCCGGTGAAGGCAGGCATCAGAACCCCGTCTTTATTGCGCTTCAGACTACCACCGCGATCGCGGGCTGGATAGCGCGTCGGGTCTTGGGCTGGGGCTACGGGTAGCGGCGGCAGCCCCTGCTCCCGGAGCCAGGCAAATGTGGCGCGGAGGGTTGGGTTCATCGGCTTGACCCGCTGGGGTTTGAAAAATCCATTCCATAGGATGGACAGCGCCCGTTACCAGTTCTAGACGGTTGACCGTGAGCTGCTGGTTTACTAGGGCGTAGACCAACACTCCATCCCAAAACATCTCCAAGTGCTCGGGTTCGCGCTCCGCCGTCCACTCCACATCGAGCTGCATTTCGTTGCCTTCCACATGCACGGCCTTTTGCCCATCGCACAAAATCACGATGGACTGGGGGCGGTAGTCGGCGGGCAAGGGGGCCAAGGTCATCATCGTTCAAGTCCTGCTGAGGTCGGGGTGGGAACACGGTCTGATTCTAGGCGCTGCACAAACCGCTGAAACCGCTGGCAGTCTTCAGCCGTCACTACCGTGCGCTGAATTTTCCCCTGGGCCATTTCCAAAATGGTCTGGGGTTGAGGCGTCACTCGGCGGACGGTCAGCCGATCAGCGGTCTGCTTTAATTCATAGACTTTGCCGCGAAACTGGGTGTGTGGGCCTCGGGTCTGCCCGATCATCGACAAGATTTTCTGGGAAGCTTGGGCCACGTATTCTCCCCGCTGCTGAAACGCCTGATATTGGGCCAGATCGTGAGCCATCGCCTGCTGTAGGTTTGGTGCGAGGCCAAAGCCGTTGCTATTGGCTTGTTTGGCTGAGAGCCCCAACTGCTTGATCTGTTCCAGGTGCAGCGGGTCGTGGCCCAAATCTCGGGCAGCTCGGTACCAGTCTCGTAGAGTATCTAAGGCTGAACGCGGCAACAGTTCGGACACAGTCTCCAGCTCTGGAGACTGTGCTCCCGCTTGTCCCTGGTGGGCTATTACTGGAACCGTAGGGGATGGCAATGGTTGTGTCGGCGGATCTACATTTACCTCTGATGGCGCAGTTGGTTGAGATTCTCCCGCCGAACCAGTCCAGGCTGGATCGGCAGTCTGACGCTCCTTGTGTCCATTTTGTTGAGCCCTATTGAACTGCTCGAGGTCAAACAGATTTTGCACCTGAAATTCAGGCTCCTTAGACGCTGGTGCGAGGGGCTGGGGAGGGGGAATCGGCTCAACAGGAGCTTGGGTTGGTTCTTCTCGGGCTGTTGGTTCGGGGGGATGATGGGGGTGGATTGCGATCGCCCCCTCCCCCTCCCCCTCCGCAATCACCACCTCCCCCTGCTGGGTCAACCTGTCCAAATACTTGTGCAAACTCCCCACCGGAAACCCCGCCACCGGTACCCGCCCGAGTTCCTTGATCCCAGACTCCATGCTGGTACCAATCATCTCCAGATGCTCAATCAAGGGCCGAGCGCCATCAAAGAACGCCTCATAAAACCGCTGATCTGGCGACTTCACCAGCACGATCGCATCAGGATACTGCTCTTTCACCTCCAGATACTGCCGCATATCACTCGGCATCCGCGATCGCTCATCCTCCGGCTCCTGCGGGGACACCCCCTCTACCTCGGGCTCCACCTGGGCTTGAAGCTGAGCATGAGCTGCTTCCGCAAACCCTTGCTGCACGATATTTTTGGAAAAGACTTGGGCAAAGGCACGATCGGGTAGCCGCGACTCCCCACCCCGTAATCTCTGCACCGCCGTCTCCTTAAACTCGATGTGCCCCTCGTCCCGCACCCGAAACACCATCTCCGAGTCGATGAACATATCCCCGTTTTGGGTCAGGTAATGGGTCAGATACAGCTCATCCCTCTGCCGCTCTATCACGAGTGGAATGAACGGCTCATTCTCAATCCGCAGATGAAAGTCTTGGGATGTCATTACCTCTTGCTCAATCCCCGCATTCCTCAAAAACCGCAGAATCCGCTTTTCCAGTTGGCCCATCGGGGGCTGATTGGGTACGGTTGGGGACACCAGAGTTTCGACCCCAGGCCTTTCCACGGATGGCTCTGGACTGGGTTGACTGGCGATCGTAACCGGCTGGGAAACAGCCGAGGGCTTAACCGCTTCCACCTCCACCTTCTCCAGTGTTGGCAACGACACTCCCATCAACTGCCGCGCCACCTCCTTAAACTCAAACGCCGCCAGCGTGTAGTTCCGCTGGTGCATCACCACCCCCAGCACCTGCTCCAACCGCTCTGGCGGAATGACGACTTCCATGCGATCGGCGACCGAATAAAAATCCGACCCCGCCGCAGCAATTAACGCCTCATCCAAGTAGTACCGCCCATCCGACTCCTTCGATTTCGGCGCTTGCAGAATGAACCCAGCCCCCGCCTGCTGGGGTTTCAGCAGCAACAACTCATCCAGGGTCTTCACCGTCCCCTGTCGGTTGGTCAGATCGGTCAAGAACCGAAACACCTGCGGCGGCTCCTTAAAGGCCACGGGCTCCTTGGTCAGTTCTGACTCAATATCAAAGCCCTTGGGCATGATCAGCCCTTGGCATACCTCGCCCCGATAGTCGGTATAGTTCACCAATTTCCCGTTGGAATACTTCTCAAACGCCTTGATCAGGTTACCGGTGAAGATCTGCCGGTTAACCTGTCCCGCCTCCTGCTGTATGTCGAACAGCGAGTACACGCTATTGCCAAACCAATCCTCAGTCTGCACCGTGGCATCGAGGGATCCGCTGCGCCCTGTGTTGAACTTCGACAGCGGCACCGTAATCTGCCGGGCCGAATCGGCAACCAGAATCCTGAGCTTCCAGCGATTCGGTGCTGCTGGGCTCCCAGATCGCTTCTTGGCGTCTGCCCCCGCCACGACCCCGTAAAGAATCGTCTTGCTAGCCGGGGTTACCAACCGGAGCGGTGTCCCCGGCACGAACTGTTCCAGCACGCCAGAGACATGCATGAACTGCTGTTCGATGCGGTCGTTGAGTTTTTCAATCGCTTTACTGTCTTGCTTTTGGGCGATCGCTGCCTGCCGGTAGCGATTGGTCTCCGATTCCAACTGGGTAATTGTCGCCGCCACCTGCTGCCTGGCCTGCGCGGCTACAACATCCGGGTCGTGATCTTCCAACGACCTCACTTCCGCCAACCCCACCGACTCCTGCACCACATTGATCGCCTGAAGCTGAGTCAAGGGCTTGCTTTCACTCTTAGCCTCCACCAACTCCAGATACACCGGCCCGGTAAATTCACTAGCCGTCTCGCTGTCATCGGCCATCACCTCCATACGCGCCAGAGGCCGAGCATCGAGATCCAGCTGATCCGCCTCCAGAATGTTCTCCCCCATCGCCCTGGCCTGATCCACCAGGTCGCGGTATTCCGATTCAATCAGGCTGTAGACCGCTTCTTGTTCTGCAATAGGTAGCAAGGGAATCCGCCCCGTCGCCTTTTTAATCAGCGCAATATCCGAGGCATCGTTCTCAGCTTGAGCCGCCGGGAAGTCTAGCTTGGCATTCAGCTCTGAGTCATCGGCGAGCAGTTCTGTCACAACTTGCTCTCCGTAGGGATTCATGAAATCCACCACGGTGTTCAGCGAGATATCGGTCTCCCGCGCCGCCGTTGTATTGGCATTCAGGCTGGCCATCTTGCGACAGAGGATCGCCCCAGGTCGTTTTTCGGCTGGCAAATCCCCCATCAGGAGCGTATAGTTCGGTAGCGCCACCTGTCCGGTGCGATGTACCCGCCCCAGCATCTGCATAAACACGTTGATGTCCCGCTCGGCCTGGGCCACAATCATGTGACGAGGCCGCTGGTCAGCAAACTTCTCCGAGGCGTGGAGCGAAATCCCTGTGGAGCCCGAACAGTTCAGCAGAATAACATCGGCATCGCCCGCGTTGAACCGGGCCACCGCATCGATCTTGCCCTTGGCGGTAGTCTCTTCCCCCAACCGCACTTTGTAAGCCATCGAACCATCAGCTCCATATTCAATCCCCGACTTCCGCCCGGTGACTTCGGTAACCCGGTAGCCAGATCGCTCCAGCTGCTGCTCGATGTAGTCAATCGGGCTAATGGGAATGCTGCTGAAGTCGGACTCGCGAATACAGTCCAGCGCTTCTTCATAGACTAGAACCGCCTCGGCCCCGAGTTGGTCATCGCTGAGGCGCAGCCGGGTGGAGTGGCCCCGGTAGTCTTTCACCACCACATCTCTGGATCGCTCCAGATACCGCTCCAGCAGATCTCCAAAAGACAGGTTCATCGCGCCTCCTGGCGATAAATCCTGAGACTCTGCATAGGCTTGGATGAAGCTGCCCATGGTGTTAGCGACTGTAATCACAGGTTTCTCACCTCGACTCAGTGCCGCAATGGCCTCTTCTACCGTTGCATCCGCCTTTTGGGCCAGCAATCCCTGCTCAATGCAGTTGTGCATCAGCGAGGTGAAGTTGGTGCTCTTCGCCCCCACATCGCCAATCGCCCCATCTTCCCCCAGAGCTTTGGCCTCCGCCTTCACCTCCTTACTGATGGCCTTAACGGCCTTCTGCTTAGCCCGATCAAAATCCTTAATGGCCCGCATCGCTGCCGAGAAGTCGTCGGCCACCTCCCGATCCACAGGCACCGTCTTAGCCTGAAAGTAAATCCCCTCATAGGAGCGCTCCCGGCGCAGCATTTGCCCAGACGCCACAAACTTACTGGCGACAATCTGCTGAAGCGGCACACCCCCACGGGTCAAGATATTCTCTAGTGCCGTCATGCTGCTGACGCCCAACCGTAGATCAGTGCGCCGGGCATAGAGATCCATCACATCGGCCCGTTTGGCGTAGGTAGCCGACGAGTAGAACACCCCTGATGACAGATCAATTAACTCGCGCACAAAGTCGGCTCGGTCTGGTGGCCCAGATTCCTTCCACCCGCCCTTACTGCCCCCCGCCTGGTGGGCCTCATCCAGAATCAAGATCGCATTGGGAGCCATCTTGCGCAAAAAGTCTCGGCGTAGGGGTTCTTTCTTCCCTACAGTCTGAAGCTGGCTGTAGGTCGTGAACACCGCGCTATAGCGCCCCAGATTCCCTTGCTGGATCATCGCCTGCATTTCCGCCTGCTGCTTGGCGGCCCCGGCAGTCTTCAGCGACGCCCCATTTGCCAGCGGAATCTCGGTACCGCTATCGGTAATGAAGGGCGAAAACCGCCGCATCCCAATATCCCCCACATCCCGCATCATGTCGGCGTAGAGCGGTTTGTCCTTGGTGATAAACAGTGCAATCTTGCCCTGCTGCTGGGCATAGCGCATAATGCTGGCACAGATGCGGCCCTTGCCAATGCCGGTCTGGTCTCCCGTGATGAACCCCGCTCCCCGCTCGATATTGCTAATCGCCAGGGCTGAAGCATCGACCTGCTCAGCGCTGAAGTACTGGTGTAGTTCAGCCACAGAGCCATAGCCCAGGCGGGTAGCCAGGTACTCATCAATGTCGCCATGCTGCTGCTCGAATCGCTCCAGTGCCTGCTGGGCCGCACTAGCCATATTGAAGGGAATCAGGGTCTGAGTCGAAAAGCCCTTGCTCTTGGGCACATAGGCCACCTGCCGGGGCTGGACATCGTAAGTGTTTCCCGACTCGCCAGTTGAAACAGAAGTATTCATGGTGAGCTCTGAGTGAGGGGCTACAAAGTTAGTTCGACCAGCCACGCGTCCAGCGCTCTCTCGTCGTGGAGGCTCAACCAGTCCAGGTAATCTGGGTAGTTGGGTGTGACCGGCATCGTTGGAAAACTGGCTCCGTAGTGGCTCAGTCGTTCCTGAAACCGCCAGTTGCTCAAAATCAAGGTCTCCGCCCACTGTTGCCGCCAATACTCCAGAGCGAAGTCCATGTCGTCGTCTGGCTCTAACACCGGAATCTCTTGCACCGAGTCCAATTGACTGAGGGTGCTGGCCAGCAGTTTCTGAGCTTCTTCCTGAGACGTGACGGCCACCCAGTTCTGAATCATTCTGTCCAGCCGAGTTTGCATCAGCTGCAGGTAAGTCGCTTCGCTCAGCTGCTCTAGCTTGAGCGGCACCTTGACGATGAACAGCAGTCCCAGACTCTCCAGTGTCCAGAGATTGGGAAAGTTGGGATACTGGCTGTTCATGAACGGGTACGTCCAGGGAGATACGGGCGTGACGGGTAGGTTCATTGGGAATCAACTCCTTAAGTTCAGCAAACGATTTGTAGATAACTGGGACAGCAGCAGCCGGTAACGGTCGCTCCGACCGCCCTCGGCCCTCAATCACAATCAAATCAACAGGAAAGCCAGCCCCTTGCTTGTGGAACAAGTCACCCCAAATGGAAACGTGCTGGGCAACGGCATATTGCTGGTAAAGGGCATAGAAAAAACCTCGACTTTCTAGGGTGTTGTAGCGCTCAGACCGCAGCTCTTCCTCTACACCGAGCTTGCCGCCTAGAATCAGAACAGCGCAGCCATCGTCCTTCATCGCCCCTAGAGCTTGGAACGCGATCGCCTGATCAATCTGGGTTGTCCCCCGCAGGTTGCCGGGCAACCTGAACCGTTTACGCTGCCCCTGCGCGTCTCGCACCGCGCCAAAGGGTGGGTTGGCAATCACCACGTCATGCAGACGTTCTGGCTGATACTCCGCCGCATCCCACTCCGTGACGCGGTACCCCTGAGCCCGTAGGTCAGCGGCGCGATCTGGATTGAGTTCATTGACGCTCACCTGGGTGGGGTCAGTCCCCACCAGCAATGCGCCATGGCCAGCCGAGGGTTCGTAGACGGTGGTGTCTGGGGTAATGCCTGCCAGGGTAGAGGCTAAAAACGCGATGGGGATCGGCGTGCTGTATGCCTGCTGCTGCACGCTGGTGGAGGAACGCACGTTCAGGGCTGGCTGGCGATCATGTAGATCGATCAGCCGATCATAGGTGTCGTGGGTTGTAGCTGAGGTTTGAAGAATTCCCTGGGCCGCTCGCACCACCGCCCCCTCCACCGCTTCATCTACCTGCTTTGCCAGCGCCGTGCCTGGGTTGACTGGCGTGCCCAACACCAGCGCCGCCTGTTGCCGGGCGGCGGTAATCGTCGCAAACCCTTTGCCCTCTAGGAAATGGGAGGCGAAGTGGTTCACCAGCTGCTGTTGAGCATTCTTTGCCATGGCTATTCACCTATGGCCATACCTACAGAACGGCTGCGTTGTTGGCTGTTCAACGGCGTCACTTTTGCCGATTGATGCAGTTGCAAATCCTGGCTGAGTTCGCGGTCAATGAACCGGAAATAAGCCACATCCTTAGACATGAGATCAGACTTGATTTTGCCGTTGTCGATGCTGAGAATCTGCCGCCGCTCTCCTGCCTGAATTTTCAGGCTGTTGGGGGTCTCCTCAATCCGGTACTGGCTGCCCCCTTGGAAGACTCGCTTGCCCTGTACGTTGGGACGACTGCCAGTGACATCGAGCAGTTTACGGGCGGTTTTCGCCAGGGCCAGGGCAGTGAGATCACGGGTAATGCCCATGTCACCCGCTGGTGCAAGGTTGCCTAATTGCCTCACCCGCATGGGGGGCTCTGAGGAAAGACCATCAATTCCCTGAATCTGGATTTGCTGGCGGGCTTTCATAAAGTCGACTTCTTGGGAGGCCACCATGTCGTTTTTAAGAATGTCCAGCCCCCAGCGGGTTTTACGGGCCGTCATTAGCTCAATGCCCTCGCGGTCTGAGACGGTGACCATGCGCCCCTTGGCGCTGATCACATAGCTCTCAGCTACGTAGACGCCTCGACCAGGGTTGTAGGCGGTGCCGTACTTCTGGAGCAAATCCACGGCCGTGGAGGCCACTTGCCGACTACGGATATTCGCCGCTAGGGCCACCACCCGTTCAGTCAACTGCTGAGACGAGCGCCGCATCACCCGCGTGGTCTGCTGCATCCATTTCTGGGTGGCTTTTTCGATCACCTGCTGGTTCTGGCGCTCCATCATGTCGAGGATGGAGACTACCCTAGGTGAGGCCATGGCCAGAGGCTGAGCTGCAACTCGGGTAGGCGCATGCTGACTTGCAGATGGTTGCTGCTCTAGTTCTACAGCCGTTACAAGGGCCGGGTTTTCCTTGGGCTCAGGTTTTGTGGCGGTCTCTACTAAGGACACAGGCGGCACAGTCTCATCCGCCAGCTTGGGATCTTCTGCTATTGACGTCTCCTGGACGACCCCAGGGGAAGACACTTCCGCCTGGCCAACTGGATCAAGCTCTAGCCGGTTGGTCTCAACCGCCCCTTTGCTCATCCGGTAAACTAGCTCATCTCCAGCTTTGATGTTGATTGTCCCCTTGGCTCCGGTAGTTGCCTCAGCGCCCTGCTGCGGAGGTGCATCTACTGCGGCCTGGAGCAGCTTTAACGTATTGGCATTGAGCTTGTTGACGGGGTCTTTATCGGCATAGCCTTCGCGGTAGACAATCTCGCGACCCATCTTGATTTCAATGGGCTCGGCGACGGCTGGAGGCAAATCTATAGCATCCTCGGGCTGAGCATCCTGTGCTTTAGTTTCCGAGTCCTGCTCCTTTTGCCGAGCCGCCTGGAGCCGCTCGCGCAGCATCTGAATAAAGGCCTGTACGGCTTCAGCAGTTGATTGAGCTGTGGCCGCTGCCATTTCGCTAGAGGCCAGGGTTGTGTGAGCATAGTCCTGCTCAATTTGTTTAGCTTCTCCGGGGTTTACTACAGCTTGCATGGTTCCTCCTTCAAGGGGTCTAGGCTTTCTAAATCCATCAGGGGCATGATTTTGATGCGGTTAATCACCTCACGACCTTGAACCGAAAAGTAGGCGGTTTCGCCATCGATCAACCACTCCACCAGCGTCGGCGTATAGTCGATATCCACATCAGGACACTGAGCCTGAATTTGGCCATCTCGCCAGTGGAGAACTGTCACATCGTCGTACAGCACTTCAATTTCGCGGAGCACATAGTCAGCACCCAAGGGTGGTTGATCCAACACCAGCGCTAAATCAGCAGCGATGTCGGGGTAAGCTAACAGGGCCGTGACGGTATCCACAGGCAGCTTCTCCTGGAGGGTCTGCGCCAGTATGAGATCGGGGGATTGAATCGTTGTCGTCATCAGGGGTCTCCTAGAGCAAACTGCTGTACTTGTCGATTAGACCAGCGGGGTCAGGGTAGGCCGAGTTGACCGGGGCCTGGGGCTCCGGCAGCATCGCTTCCACCATCTGTCGTCGTTTTTCTAAATCGGCGGCAGTGGGCATCTGCTGGGGGCTGCGGCGCACCAGGCGAGCATGGATTTTGGCCCACAGAGCTTCGCTGCCCTCACTGGCTCGCACATCGGCTTTAGGAATCTTGATTGCCTGCTGGATAGGAATCGCCGCTTCTCCACGGGAGGTAAAGCCAGGGTTGATCAAGATGCATTTACCTGGCGGGAGGCGGAGAAACTGGCTGGGCTCAAACAGCTTGCGGGTGCGCTCCTGGTCGGAGATGGTGGTGCTGGATTTGCCCCCGCCGCGATTCCGCGATTTTTGCTTGTGCTGAATTTCTTCATCCCCCAGAAAGTCCGAGAACATGCGAGCCGCTTCGTATTCTTGGGGGTTGAAGACCGCTTTAGTGGCACAGGCCCCCAGGATGGCGCGAGCCAGTTCGCGACCATAGGTTTTCTCTAGCTGCACCAGGTTTTGAAAGCCGAGGATGACCGCGAGACCGTCCTCCCGGTTTTCGTTGAGCCACTGCACCAAGGTGGGCAAGTAAAGGGTAGGCAATTCGTCAATGGCGACAATCAGCGGATCTTGCCGCCGCTGGGCCACGTTGCGGGTGACCAGCATGTGCAACACCGTCGCCACCAGCGGCCCCACCACATCCCGCCGCTCCCGATCCATCCCCAGAATCAGCAGCTGCTTGCCGGTTAAATCAAGAGGGATAGAGGTTTGACCGCAGAAGGCCCCCAGTACGCCTTCTTTCATAAAGCGGGTGAAGGTCTCGCTGGCGCTGCCCACAATGCCGCTGGCGGTTTTCTCGGCATCCTTAACCCCAATGAGCTGGTTGAAGGAGACCCGAATCCAGCTGTTCATGCCGTGAGCGGCAGCCACCCGGTTGCCCAGGTTGGTCAGCCCTAGCACCGCCTGGGCGGTCATGATGTCGGGGTACCGGGTGGACTTGGCCAGCATCAACAGGGCTTCTGTCAGCTGATCGCCTGCTGCGGCAAAGAAGCCGTCTTCGCTGCTCTGGGTCATCAGCCGAAAGTTTTTGTTCAGCACCGTGGCGATTTGTCGCGCCATCTCGGCATCGGACTCGCTGCGGAGGAAGTCGATGGGGTTGCACACCTCGGACTCAGGAAATCCAGGGGCCAGCACTCGCACGTCGTAGCCCAGCTTGGCAGCATAGGCGGCATGGCGAGCACTTTGAGTTGGGTACTTAAAGTCGTATAGGGCTACCGGCAGACCCTGGTCTAGAGCGGAGCGAATCAGCGGATCGATGACGCTGAAGGTTTTGCCGGAGCCTGGCCCACCACAAACGGCAATGCCCCGTTGAAGGTCGGGCAAGTATAGAGACCGGGCATCTTTCTTGCGGGTGGGCTTGCCAATGTAGAGGGAAACTGCGTTGCGTTTGCGCTCGTGAATCTGCCGTACCGCACGTTTACGGGCAGCGGCTTTCTCGGGGCTGCCACCAAAGCGGCTGGTGGCGAGCTTCCCTTTCTTGCCTTGGCTCATTAGCGAGAAAGCGGCAATCAGTACCGCACAGCCGAGCAGGGTGAGCCCTTGGCGAGACTGGAGTGAGGTCACTAGCTGAGAGATGGATTGAGTAGAAGTGGAATCCACCTGACCCAGAACTGAGGGGTGTTCGGTGTAGTAACGCATCAGCGCAGCACCTCATAGCTGTTGGGCGGTAGCTCAATGCCCAGTTGCTCTAGCGCCCAGAGGTATTCCTCAGGAAACTGGCTGCGGGTACCGTCGGGGGCTGCCGTCAGATATTCGGTTAGCTGCTGTTGATAAGCGTCGCGTCCGCCCTGTTCTTGCAGCACTTGGGTGTAGCGCTGAAGGGCTAACTCGCGAGCCAAGTTCAGGGGAATGTAGTGACTCAGCACCGAGTCATCCTCCGGCAGTAGTGACCGGCAGGCGGACTGAGTATCCAGGTAAATCAGCACTTCCTGGTAGGTCTCGCCTTCACCAGCCCCGATTAGGAGGTAGCTGCCGGAGGATGTTTCAACCAGGCCCCAGAGTTTTGTGGTCTGGGTCTGGGGAGGCAGGCAGTCGTAAACCTCCTCTGGAATGGGGTCTGACGCCCGAGCTAAATTGAGGCCTACGACAGAGATTAGACCGACCAGCAGCAGACAGAGGCCTGCTAAACCAGCGAAGACAGTGCGGTTAAGTCTCATTGGTACACTCCTTAACTGAGATAGTTCATAGGGTTCTGGGGCTGGCCGTTCTGGCGCACCTCAAAGTGCAAATGCGGCCCGGTTGACCAGCCGGTGCTGTTGGCGCGACCGACCGGATCGCCTTGGGCGATGATGTCGCCCGCTTGCACAAAAAAGCCCTGTAGATGGGCGTAGTAGGTCTCTACGCCATTGCCGTGGTTGACGATGACGAGCCTGCCGTAGCCGCTGGTGAGAGAACCGCTGATGCCTGCAAAGGTGACTTGTCCGCCGTCAACCGCTCGAATGAGGGTGCCGGTGGGAGTGCCAAAATCGGTACCGCTGTGAAGACGGCGATCGCCATGAATTGGGTGAGTGCGATAGCCAAAACTACTGGTGACGCCATAGCCGGGTGCGGGGTGAATGAACCGTCCAGTAGCGGTGCCAGGCGATCCTGAAGATCTGGTCGCTGTGGCTGTGGCTGGCGTAGGTCTGGATTCTCCGGTCTGCGGGTCAATTCCTTTTGCCGTAGCGGCGTCGGCTGAATCAGTGCTCGAAAGGCCTTCCTTGATTTGCCCCAAGAAGACCATGCCTTCTTCCTGCACCGGCAGCCAGGGAATGGGGCCGATGAAGTAGGGAGTGCAACCCAAGTCCACAAACAGGTTGCGAACGCACATGCGGAAATACAGCCCGGTTTCAGCGGTGCCGGAGGCCTCGTCGGTGTCGAGCACCGCCACCTTGAACGCATTGCCGAAGGGATGGCGACCGGTGGGTTCAACCCCGCCGTTGGCCGCCGCTAATGCTCCTCGCCCGCCGCGCACCTGTTGGTACTTGCCGGAGACCCACTGGGTGCCTTCCACCAGCGTGGGTTGCCCGATTTCCAAGTGAGCGCAGTCAGCGTCACAGGGGACATTGAACCCTTCCACATAGCTGCCGCTAATGGTGTTGGTGCGGTTGCCTTCCGCCGCGCCAAACACCACATCCACTTGGCCCACCACCACGCCCTGCTCCACGATGGGATTAGGGAAGTTGGCGAAGGGGACATCGGCGAGACCGGGCACCTGGTCGATAACCGACTGCTGCCAGTCGCGGAAACTTTCTAGTGGGGCCTCCATCAATCCTGGAATATCCGCCAGTCCGTACTGCTCCAGGTTGAGGTCTCCTAGGCTGAGCGAAGCCAAGATCTGATCTTGGAGCACCTCGGCGATCGCCGTTTGAGGGTCTACTTCTCCCTTGAGCAGATCTGCGATCGGGGCCACAGATTCCACCGGACGGTTGGCTAAATCCGGCACCGCCTGCACCAAGTCCCCCAGGGTTTGCCAGGCCACCAGGGCAAAATCCGCCAGCCGCAGGGCAGGCCAATCCAGCCCCACCAGAGCCGCAATCTCGTACAGCGAGAACTGCTGGAGCTGAAAGCTCTCCTGGAAATCGCCCAGCTGCATGTACTGGTCAGCGGTTTGCCCGGCCTGCCAGACCCGCGACGGGTCGTAGCCCAGCAGACGGATCAGATCCGCTGGGGCCTCAAAGGAGCCAGACTCTAACACCGCTGGCAGGCTGCGCAGGGTGATCTGTACCCAGTCGGGCTTGGTGCCCAAAATCTGATCCTGAATCACGGGCACAGGCGTTCCCGGCTGGAGGCTGGAGTGGGCTGGTTGCACCCGCCAGCTATGAAGCGCGATCGCCAAAATGAGAACAAAAATCCCGATCGCAGGCCGCCATGGCGGCCTGCGCCTGAAAAAGTATGAGGTCATGGCTTTAACCTGAGTAGAGAAACTAGAGAGCGGTAGAGTTCAAAGGCGGATCGTCGCGGGCGTTAGCCCCCCAATCCGCCAGGCGGGTGATCACCTCAGAGGAAACCCCAGCTTGCTCAGCGGCGGCAGGCACGGCGAGGCCACCTTGGACTAACCTCAGAAAGGTTTGCAGCCGATTCCACAAGTCCTGGTTTTGAGCGATCAGCCCTCTGGATTCAGCCACCTGAAGCCCTCGGCGCACATCCCCTGGCCCCAGTAGCGGATGGGTGGGGGAGGTGGGGTTAACCACGACGGTGTGGTAGTCGGGCTCGCCCGTACCGAAGGCGATGCGGAATTCGTAGAGGCGGCGATCTCCCCCAGCCGTCTCGGTAATCACCGTCAGCAGCGTGCCGCTGGCCCTGGGCAGATTCTCGAAGGACAGCCCTTGAACCCGTCTCAGATGAACCACCGAGGGACGACCCGAGACACAGCCTGATTCAGCAACGGTAGGGCAGAGCGGTTGATCAAAATCGAGGGCCACTCGGGACGGATCATCGATCCACACCCGCACGATGCTTTCGTTCGTCGGGATAAAGCTCAGGTTGGTGCCATAGCCAGGCCAAAGGTGAATGACCGGGGCCTGACTGCCGGTTAACCCTTGAGCATGGCTGGCAGAAACGGAATAGGCTGACTGGGCTTGGGCAGATTGGAGGGGAATACCCGCTAGAGAAAGCGCCCCGACCACAATCCAGGGAGTCCAAGGTGTTTTCATAGCGCCACCGTTTGATTCACGTACACGTCGACCTCAGTGCCGGTTGGCAAATACCAGACGACGGGTCGATTCAAGATTTCGTCTAGAGCCGTCTGATTCCGTGCTGCCATCTGCCCCGATAGCTGCTCAAACGCGCCTTCCAGAATCCCGGCTAGAAGATTGGGCTCTCCAGTGTCCTGGGTGATGGCGCTACTTCCAACAGAGGTAATGACCGAGGATGTTTTGGGCCGATTCACTAACCCTGCCGCCCTAGATAACCCAGCCATGGCCGCCATCGTGGCATCCATGCGAGCGATGTCCATCCCTGGGTCGTCATACTTCTGAGCTATTAGGGGGGTGCCCTCTACCCCTCGCAGTTGGACAGCTCCAGCAGGCAGAGGATTCTCCTGACCGGCCTGAATGAAGGAGACCACTGCTAGCTGCACCAGGCCGCTGTCCGCCACCGATGTCACCTGTACCACCAGCGAAGTGTCTGCTGGTAAGCCGATTTCTCCAGCGGCGGTCAGCAGGGGTTCCGTCAACTGCACCACAAACTGAGGGCTGTCTGTCTCCGCCGCCCAGATCAAGGGCGTTTCCAGCACGGCTGGGGCTTGGGTGCCGGTCAGCAACAGGGGCGATATCGGTGGCAATGCCACCGGCTGGCCCTGGAGAATGGCCGCTTCTTCGGCATGGTTAATCTCGTAGCGTGATGTCGGCGTATTGGCCTGCACTACAGGGGCCGGATCAGGAGCCACAGCATTTGTGGGCACTTGAGCAAGTCGTTGATCGCCCAACTGCGGACTCTGCCCGTAGCTCCCCAAATGCGATAGTGCTAGCCATCGTTCCGTTGGATCGACGACGGGTTGGGCCATCGGTTGGGACACGACGGGACGGGTTGAAACCGCAGGGGAGACGGGGGCTGGTCGAGGCGGTAGCGGCGTTGGGGTGGGTCGCGCTGCAACAGGCTGGGGTGGTCGTGCCGGGGGTGGAGGCGCGGGAGAAAACTCTGGGTTTTCTCTGGCCGTTGGCGCTTCCGGTTGAGCCATAGGCTCTTCATTGGCTAGAGCTTCCAGTTCGGCCTGCTGACGCCCCATCGCTAAATCGGTCAGCAGCTGGCCCCGGTCACCGGTAGCACTCACCTCCTCTCCCTCGACCATGGGTTCTGGAAAATCGGCTTGCACCTCTTCAGATGCTGGAGAGTCGTTCTTCATCACCCCGCTGGTGAATACAGCTAAGACTCCAATCACCAGACCGGTTCCAGCGGCGACAACACCCAGCTTGGTGAAGGGATTAGCTGCCAGAGATAGCTTGGGCTTGTGAGTGGTTAGGGCCTGTCCGTCTATATCTTCGGCATCTAAAAGGGGTTCCGCTTCCGATGCTTTGGGGGGAGGTACAACCTCCTGTCCGGGATCAGAAACCGGTTCTGGTAGGTGGAGTCCAACCAGGTCGGCCATCTCTTGGTCGTCCCACAGATTGTTCGGTGTCGTCATCACAAGTCCTCCCGGTCAAGTTCACGGATGGCATAAATTTGCAGGCCGGTTTGGCGAATGCTGTAGATGGCCTGCTCCAAGGGGGTGTCGCCATCGGGCACGGCTGGCGCGGTGACGGCCTCGACAAACACCTCCCGGTTAAAGGGAATCGCCTGGCCCAGGGCGTTGGCGTCGTTAAAGACATAGAGATGGGCCACTACCGCCACCTTCCAGCGCCCCTCCCCAACCACCTCGGGGCTGCCAACGTGATTGATCACCATCACCACCTGACTCGTGCCGGTGAAGACTCCCGGTGGCGTCAGTTCGGCCACCCGCTTCAAAAAGTCCTGCCGGAAGTCTTCGGAAAAGGCAAAGCTGGCCTGCCAACTGGCGGTGGCAATATTGCGCCGACCCCGTTCCACCTCAATCGGTAGGCCAGGGTCGGCCCTGGGCTGGCTGGCTTCCTCTGCCGTGGTCGCAGGCAGGCTACCGCTCCAGTTGAACATCAGCACCAGGGTGTCATTGACGAATCGCCGGATCGTCTCTGGGGTGCGCTCCCGAGAGCCCATGGTGCCGACTCGAATGGCCTGCCCATCCTGCATTTGCACCAGGGTGGGGGCATCCTGGCGGCTGATGCGGCTCAGGGCACCGGCCTGGAGAAACAAGACCACCAGCATTACCAGCTGCAACCCTACGCTGCCCAAGACAAACAGGGGTAGGTAGTTGGTATTGCGTTTCTCAATTAACTGCACCATGGGACATGTCCTGATAAATGAGGTCAACGACGTGAGGTCAGCGACGCACGCGGTAGGCCCGACGTCGGCCCGAGTAGCCAGGGGCACGGGCAATGCCACCCATAGCCCCCGTCCCCGCAATCACCCCGGCGGTACTGGTCAGGGCTCCAAAAACTGTCATGCCACCGCCCGACGCCAGGGCCAGAGAGAGAATGGGAGCCAGCAAGCCCAGAAAGAAGGGGGCAATTAGGGGGTGAGAATCCCCGGCATTCAGTACCGCTAGGGAGACCAGGCCCGAGAGAATGTTGAAGCTGAGTTTGGCAATAGCCAAAGAAAAGAATCCAGTCAGCCAGGCGAACAGGGGTTTGGCCCCCACCGGCAGCAATGATCCGCCCACGGCGAGCGGCCCCAGAGTGGCGGTCAGCAAAAGCGAGGCCTCAATCAACCACTGAAAGGCAATATGCAGCGCCATCAACAGGCCTCGGGTCACGGTCTGAAAACCTGAGCCCATCAGCGCTCCCCCAAATCGCAGGCCTGAATCGAGGGGATTGTCCCCGGCCTGAGCCGCCTCCAACGCACGGGACAGGGCATTGGGATTGCCGGTTCTAGCGCGGTAGTCTTCAATGAATTCGCGGGCTTCAATCGCTGCCAGTTCAATGCAATTCGCCCGCTCTTCAGGGTTTTGCAGTTCATAGCACTGGTTGCGGCGCTGGATGATGGTTTGCTCCACGGAGCCTTCTAGAACAGCCGCCTGATAGGCCTCTTGCAGCCGGATATCGGCAGCGGTGTAGGACAAAACGTCCTGATTGACCTGGTTGATGTAGTTGCGGATGTCCAGGGTGATGGCCGCCAGGCGATCGCCGTTGTTAGAGAGCAGCACAATCACCAGCAGCGGCCAGATGAAGTCGGCGTAGGCGCGGCTGCTTTCCCCTTCCACCATCTGCCGCGTCCACTGGGTCATAAACAGGAGCAGGGTCGCCACAGCAAACAAGACTCCGACCCGAGCCAGGGCAAAGTAAAGGCCCCCCTGAAGCACGCTCTCCCAGAGCTGGTTCCAGCTTTCGGCCACGGCTTCCGACGCGACCTGACCGCCTTCAATAATGTCGGCGGTGTCGCGGGGTAACTGGGCGATGGGTGAGATGGGCCAATCCAGCAGCATGATGGTTCACATCCAAGTTGACGTCAGGATGAACAGACGTCTAGAACAAACGGGCCTGGGCGCTAATTTGCAGGGTATCGAGGGCACTGCCCAATTCTTGGAGGCGACGGGCACGGGCTTCTTGATCCAGGTTTTGAGACATGTTGGCCAGGTTGAGGTTGATCAACTGAGCGTCCTGGCGGGATTGCAGCAGTTCTGACTGCACCGCCCCTAAAATTTCTGACTGCCGCGCGTTTTGCTGCGCCATCTGCTTGATCGCCGCCTGGGTGGACACAGCGGTCTGGGCTGAGTCAGCGTGCTGCTGCACCTGGCCGATGGTGTCCTCAATCCAGGTGATTTTGTCGCGGGTGGCCGCCTGTCCGGTTTGGCCCAGCACCGCATCGACCTGGGCGCGGGTGAGCTGCCGGTCAACTTCGTTGGCGGTTTCAAGGCCTGCATAGATGCTGTCGGACTGGGCCAAATCGCCCTCCAGGATGGTCGCCAGTTCTGTCGAGATTTCAGAACGTACCCGGTTGGGGTCAACCAGACCCAGATCGCCCAGGGCGTTTTGGATCACACCCTCTAGATCGCCAGGCAGCGGCGTGAGTAGGCCAGAGATGGTTTGCTCGACATAGGTTTTGCTGATCTCAAAGGCCTGGCAGAAAATGCCGAAGATATCGGTGAAGGTGGTATCGACTTGCGAGGCGGCGGCAGGTCTCATCGGTGCCACCAGCAGGGTGGTAGCCAGGATTGGGATTAGGGCAACGCGAAAGCGAGGGTTCATGAGTGACCTCCAGTAGGTAGGGAATTGAAGGAAGACAGGGGAACTTCAGGATGGGGATTGCGCTCGGCAAACCAGCGCTCCGTGATCACCGAAAGGGGTTCACCCGACTGAATTGAGAGCACCAGCAACCGGGCAAACTCCGCCAGACCCGTGAAGGTATCGGGGGCATGGCGCAGAACTAGGTCTCGGGTCGTCTGCTCATCGGGGTTATTGGCCACCACAGCGAGCTGGGCAAAGGCGGGATAGTAGCGGCAGTAGGTGTAAAGGCCGTTGTTGTCCAATAACCACTGGCTGTAAATCCCTTCCCGCTTGGGAAAGAAGCTCTCGCTGGCGTTGCGGCTGATGACGGCCTTGGGATATTTGAGAATGCGCTCAAAGCTATCCACCGCCATGGGCTGAATGCGGCCAATCAGGCGAGTAGTCAGGTTCTGAAAAATCTTGGCACTGGCGGGAGATTTATGGACGGTATCGGGATCTTGAGCTGAGATGATCACCCGGATTCCGGCCTTGGCACCGTTGGCGCAGAGTCGGCCAATCAGGGCTCCAATTTCGTCAAACTCAAACAGGATCGGGGCTTCATCGATGAAGAAGATGGATGCGGGAGCTTCCAGTGCTCGCCTGAGAGCAGCGGCATAGGCCGAGAGGGCCAGCACGGCGGCATCTTCTTCGTTGGATAGATTCCGCAGGGCAAAGACCAGTAGCTGGGCATCGGTCGGAAAGCTGGAGGGGGCCGAGATAGCTCGTCCTACCCGACTGGAGAGCCAGAACCGGAGCCGTAGATCGATCATGTCCAGAGCCGCCTCGATGTTGCCGCCCACCTGGTTCAGATCCAGTTTTTCAGGCGTGCAGAAGTCGAGGAAGTCAGCCAGGGTGGGTATTTGTGCCCAGGCCGCTGAGCCTAAGCGACCTTCCATCGCCTCCAAATAGCGTCGCTGAATTGAGGCATCGGCAAAGAAGGCATTGAGGGCCAGTACCAGAATCGAGCGAATGGTTTGGGTCATCACCGAGCTATTGGCCCCCGAGCCCACAATCATGGTCAGCAGCGCTGACTCCAGGAACGACTGAAAGTCATCGAGGCGTTCCTTGCGCTCGTCACCCGGCAGGTGACGGAGATCTGGCAGCTCGAACAGGTTGTTGGACTCGCGGGAAATGTCGAAGTACGCCCCACCCACCAGCTGCGTATAGTCGGTGAAGGTCGAAGAGCCATCGGGCTTGGGAAAATCAAGCGCCACCACCGGGAAGCGGTGGGCTAGCGCCTGGGTCAGAATGCCGGAGACCAGTACCGATTTCCCGGCTCGGGTGGTGGCAAACAGGCCCAGGTTCTGGTGCTGGTTGAACAAATCCAGGTGGATCGGCTGGCCCCCTTCTTCAGCAATCAGCTCAAAGCCATTTCTGTCGCAGGGCTGGGTCACCACCAAGGGCATCAGTCCCGGTGCTTCGCCGGTAAGGTAAAGCTGCCGCCGCCCAAAGGGGGTCGCCATCAAGGCTTCCCAGACAATGGGCAGCGTTTGAAGCCACACCTTCCAGGCGTAGTCTTGCTCGCGCTCTACCCAGGCGGGACGACGAAAGCAGCTTTGGATATAGCGACAGGCTTCATCTAGCTGCTCCAGATCCGGTCGATGCACCAGGAATACAACGGCGGTGTGAATGGGTAAGGCACCCTCGAAGAGTTCTTCCTGGGCCTCAATCGAGCGCTTCATCTTTAGCTCAGCGGCCACATCTACAGAGTGACTGTCTTCAGCTAACGTGGCCGTCAGGTTTGACTGCTTCAGCATCCGCTGCACGGTGGTTTTTACCAGGGTTTTGTTGGCCCGAGTCAGCTGGCAAAAGATTTCGGTATCAGCAACCGTCTCGCGGGAGAGGATCTCCCACAGGTAGCGGAGTTGGGCCGCCTCACTGGCCCAACCACCCGGCTTTTCGAGGAATGTGAGGGGAGCGGCATACTGGCCTTTGACCTTGACCCAGGTTTTTCCGGCGGTAGGCACCCCAGCCCGAGTCAGCAGCGTGGTGCTGTGAATGTCGGAGTTGACCTGCTCGTGTAGACCGTTCTGATTCAGGATGATCAGCTGGGGGATGTCGATGGGGTCACTGGCGTTAAAGCGGCTCCAGAGCAGCGCCCACAGATCCGATTCACCCAAGGGTTTGACCGAGAGCCCCATCTTGGTCGAAAGCACCTGCTCCCAGAGCAAAAAACCGTCGGTAAAGGCCTTGGTGATCACCGTTTGCAGGCGCTGGTTTTTGGCCTGGCGCAGCTCACCCGTGAACGACTTCCACAGGGTTTCGCCTCTGCTGATCACCTTCTCGATAATGTCTTGGGCTCCTTCGGCACCGCTTTGGACGGTATAGGTGACATACAGCCGCAGAAACTTGGGTTTGCGCAGGCCCTGCTGGGTAAGTTGCTGGACTCGGGCGCGTTCAGCGGTGAGCAAGAACTTGAGGGCAGCGCTGGGGGCACCACTAGATAATCGAGCTAGATCCTGCTGGCGATCGCAGTCCGCCGAAAACGAGCCCAGATGAATCGTCAGCCGCTCGCCGTTGGGCAAATCCTTTAGCCCCGATTCCAGCTGATCAAAGACTGTCTTGACCTGTTCATCGGTCAGGGTGTTGTGGATGCCCCGGCAATCGAAGCCAAACACAAAGCAGAGGTGCTCGCGGTTCTTGCCCTTCGTGAGGACGTAGGCTCCAACCTGCCGCCCCCGCAGCTCAATTCGCAGCATAGCGGCGAGGTGGAGCGCATCTTCAAAGGGCGTCAACGTGCTGACGAACTGGCTGCCGAGCTTGAGTCGGCGTTTGCCGATGGTCTGTTTCATCGTGAGTAAACCTCAGATATCGGGCATAGCCGCGACTCCAGGTGGGAGTCGGCACAAATTTTGCAGTGAACTTCCAGCTTTGCCCCCCGGTAAGAATCCACCAGGTAGACATGCCCCAGGCGGCAATGAATCCAATTGAAATCCAGCTAAGGCTGAATCCTCGCCCCAGCAGGTAGGACGCGCCTGTGATGCAAAATCAAGGAATGATTTGGTCTGCCGGAATGGGGCCTAACCGAGGTTGCGCCCCCAGGATGGTGTTAACGGGACGAAACTTAGGTGCCATAAGCCACTAGCCGCGCTGAAAGGACGGTGTATAACTCGATCCCTAGCCAGTAATCAGCGTCGTTAGAATATCGCCAGCAGTGACGGCAATGATGATAATTAGCGGCGTGCGGGCAATAGTTTGCCAATCTTCGTCGTTGCGAGCGCTGTTGATCACCCGCACCAGTGAGATGCCGACGTAAAGCAAAAACAGGCCCCGCAGCACGTTGAAGACCAAAGGAATAGCATCGCCTGCGGCTGCCCCAAAATTAGTGGTCATCCAGGTTTCAGCTCCGCCAAAGAACTGGGCCTGGGCGGGATAAGCGAACAAGGTGATCAACCAAAGCAATCCTAAACTCAGAAGCTGCCCAGGCTTTTGCCTGAAACCCTGGGCTCTAGCTGCCCGTTTGAGCAAAGAACGGAAGGGTATTACGTCCTGTCTCCAGGCAAGGCCTGTCAACCCTGCCACTGCTAGAACCGAAAGTAAGGCAGGGCCATGGATGAGGGCATCTAGAGCGAGAGACAGTAGCGCTACAACCAATAGCAGCAGGTCTGGAAGAGGATTCATCCGACCTATCATTCGTTCCATCAATGGAAAAACGTAGAGAATTTTCATGGCTCAAATGGAATGAGTTTGATCGATAATTGAAGCCTTCTGAAGTCAATCAGGTGAAATAACTTTCGTACCAATCAAGGAGTAATTTACTCCACTAAAACCGTGAAAAGATTTGTTCAATATAGCAATCTTTTCTAACGTTGGGGAAATGAAAAACGAAGTTATAAATCTAGGCTTAAACAGCTCAAAGCCATGACTGAAGACTATAAAAGATTTGAATATCGTGTCTGATTTTGTAATCTCGTGTGATGTTAATCAAGCTATTGAGCAATCTCCGTAAATACTTAAAAGAGGAGTATTTTTATACTCAGGCCATGCAGGATCGCTATTTTTGAAAATTTTGCTGCTAGTCACATATGTGCTCAATTGCATGCAATGACTCTATAGCTGCAACTAAAATCCATCTCCAAAAAGTGTCGGAATTGACATAGCGAAAAGTTCTTCGCTTCTCTTTTTCTGTAGATATTTTCAGCTTATGTAGTCAAGTTTTAACTAATAAAATAAAGCGAAAACTAACTTACAGATTTAAGAATAAGAATATTGACGTCAATACGTCTTGACGTTTCTAAATTTGAAAGCTTAAATGGCGGCAGAGGCTTGGGTTGCATCCAAGTCATTTAGGCTAATCAGGGGCTGAGCGTTTTCCTAGAGGTGAAATACAGCTATGAAGACGGTAAGTTGTTTGTCGCTCTCTGGGGGGCAAGGGAAAACGTCGGTCTCGCTGCTGCTGGGGCGGCTCTTGGCGCAGCAAGGAGAGAAGGTGCTAATGGTGGATGCCGATCCGCAGGCGAATCTCACCTTTTACTTGGGTCATGACGTTCAGGTGAGTGAGCCCACTCTGCTGGAGGTACTGAAGCGGCAGGTAGATACGGCAGATGGCATCTATCCGCTGGCGGCAACCAATCTGTTTCTAATTCCAGCCGATGAGGGGCTGCACAAAGCCCAGGAATATCTAGCCACCAGCGGGATGGGAGCCTTGGCTTTGCGCCACCGCCTGGAGGTGGTGGGGGAGCTATTTGATGTTTGCATTATCGACTCGTCGCCCCAGCGTACCCAGATTTGTCTGTCGGTGATGGGAGCCTCTGACTGGGTGCTGATTCCAGCGGAGGCCTCAACCAAGGGGGTAAATTCGCTGTTGCGTAGTTTGGAACTGCTGGAGGAAATGGGGCGAATGCGGGCATTTACGGGCCAAGTGCTGGGGGTGCTGCCGTTTCGAGATAAGTGGTTTGGCCGGTCTCAGGCAACCGATAGCCGAGAGGCGATCGCCGCTATGCAGCAGGTGGCAGGCTCAATCCCGGTGCTGCCGTCAATTGTGGAGAGTGAGCGCTACAAGCAGGCGATTCGGCAGGGGCAGCGGCTGTCAGAGATTGGGTATGCGGATCTGGAATTTCCGCTGCACAGGGTGATGGAGGCGTTAGAGCAGGGGCTAGAGAATGGCTGAGGATGCACTGGAACGGTTGATGCAGCGGCAGCGCCCGAGTGTGCCGCCCCGTGCCGATGGGTTGGGGGCAGAGTTACTCGTGAAGTCTCCTCAACAGGTGGCCGTGGGGGACAGTGGGTCGGGATATAGTGACTCTAGCGAGTCTACGAGTGTTGACGTCAGTATGTCTGTTAGCCAAGATGATGAGGCTGAGTTGCCGCAACTAGTGCGGACGACGACCCGACTGGAAGAAGAAATTGATAAGGCCCTACGCCACCTCTGTATGGATGAGAAGATCACCAAGGAGGTATGGTTTGAGGCGGCGTACCTCTACCTGGCGGAGCACCCAAAGGCGATGCAGGCGGTGAATAGGGTGGCCAAGGAGCGCTACCAGCGGCGGAAGCGGGCGGCAGATTTAAGGAAACTGGAAACGATGCAGAAGCGGTTGAAGGGATAAGTTTCAAAAGATGAGAAGTCGTAAAACTTACTCCAGGAGGCATTTCTCACCAGGTGCAAGCCTCTGCCAAGCCTTAAGAGATCCACCTATTAAAGTGCCTTCTTGAAAAGAATGAACTCCTGACATCTCTACGTTTCCTGTCCACTCATATCTATGTGTAAGGAGACGCTCACCAAGAACTGTCCAAATTAGTACTAGCTGATTCTCTTCTAAAAAGCTAGCTAGCTTCTCCTTAGAAATTAGTAATGCACTTGGCCCTGCTTCCTCAACTGAAGGATCAAATGCAGTAAGCTCATCGCTCGAATCTACATATCGAAAGTTGCCCGCAGACCATCGCAATCCCATTTTCTCTATCAGCCATGCAGATGGCATCAGAGTAGAAATAGTTTCATCAATCGAGCAGTCGTGTGTGCTGCTCTCGCAGAGATACTTAGCAGTTGTTAATATGACCGGTGCAGGCAATCGCTCTCCCTGCCGTCCCCATGCATTCTTCTGACCCCTGAACTGAGTACAAGCCGGTGCCCAGGGAAACTCTCCGACATATACCTCATCCATCTGCCCTGATTCAGGCATCCACTTTCCCATAAAGTTTTGTTCTTTGAGCCATGCCAATAATTCTTCAGAATCGGTTTGACGAGCAATGTAGCTTTTAACCTGAAACCACATATTACGCCTTATTCCTTCATAGCGCTCTTCTTCAACCGGTCCTTGTTCATTCCAGTTGTAATATCCTTCAAGGGTTAGCCAATTCCTGCTACTTACCGGATGTGTAATTTCTAGAAGTTGAAATGGGTCGGGAAAATCCTCTTTTTGAATGAGCCAACTAGTTTTATCTTCTGAAGTTGCTTCCAAAAAATCATACTGGATTGGCTGCCACCAAGTAACTGAGTTGTTAAAACGATCTTCATTAGGTATTTCCCTTAAAAGCATTGAAGGATCAATGTCCCGAATAGAAATTTGCCAAGAACCACTATATTTAGCTTCAAAATCGTCAGACCCATCTCCAGCAAACTCAAAGTTGTCGGCAACGTATGCAAGGAACTCATGATAAGCAATCCATTGATACTTCTTGCCAATTCTTTCAGCTTTATTTGCATGACGCCCATAGCCATTCCGATTGAGATGCCGGTCAAACCAATCAAATTTCTCCGCTGTCCAACCTAATTCAAACACTCGTTGAAAAATCCAGCGTTGAGCAGTTGATAAATCAAAATCAAATTGGTTGTCCTGTGGATCATTTTCATGAGGCAGAACATAAGCTCTGAATATATCTTGCTTGTTTCTTCCCAGCGTTTTGAGAAATCTGGCTTCTTCGTCAGTCAAGAGTTCATTTAACTCATCTTCAGAAAATGCCTGACCTATCTTTTCTATCTGCTTTTTCTCTTCTAAGAGTCTCAATGGATCAATAATAGACTGGACAGCTTTATATCTCTGCCATGCCTGTTTTTGGCGACCAGTCAATGAATTTATGAATTCCTCAGCCTTACGTTCTCTTTCTGATATAACTTGTGACTTCCCTTGCTCATGCAACCGGCAAGATGACCAAGGGAAGAAGCTGTAATTAGTGCCAATAACATATCTGGCAAAGTCTCCGAATCCCATAACGGAAAATTCTATGGCAGTACGTCCTCCGCCAGCAAAACCTCTACTACTGGTAGATAGCTTTCTACTGGCTTTGAGTTCGTCTTCTGAGGGAATATTATTTAGCCAATCAGTTTGATACGGTGGGCGTGCCTTCTCAATGTCTATATCTGGTGGCAGAACTCCTCGATAATTAGCTGTTTCAATTACACCAAGTGCATAATCTCGAAGCAGAATGTGAACAGGAGGCTCACCTTTAGCAAATATCGATGCATAGACTTTACTTGCTAGTTCCCCAATAGCCTCAGAGTCGTCGCTCATCATCGAGACACTATAAGCAACTGCACAAAGCCGCTCTGTTACATAAAGATCATTGACTTCCGAAAATTGTTCGAGCAAATTGAGCAGAATCCGTGGTCTTAGATGTAGTGTTGAAACCAAGGCTTTTGTTGCACGATCTCGTACATAACGATGAGATGTGGTTAGAAACCAAGTCAGCGCGATCGTGCAAAGCTCAATTGACTCGTCCGAGATGTGGGATTTTTCTGCATTCCAAGCCCATTCCAGTAGACGATCAATTGCTCCTTCCTGATCGTAGTTTTGAGCCAGATAGATGGACCAAACTTGATCGCGATCAGGCATATCTAGTCTCATCAAATGTTGATGTAGAAACTTGGCATTGAAGGGGTGATCTGGTTCAGCTGCGATAGTAAGCATTAAGCCATAAACTTCTTCAACGCGATCCCCTTCGATGTAAACCTCATTAAGGTAATCCTTGGTTGCTTCTGTTATTTTTGTGGGGTCTCGCCATATGAGACTCTGAAGGAAAGCACGTTTCACAATATCCCAGGATTTTATGGAAGGTATCAGTTCCACTAATTCCAATCCTGTTCGCTCTGGAATTTGTACACTCAATGCTTCAATCCAGCCACTATTACTCCACGCCTGAGATGCATCAGTTACTAAATTGCCCAGTAATTGTGTTGGAGTGAAAGAACTCGCAGGATTGCTTGTATCCAAATGAGTATCGAGCAGATATCGGACAATCAAATGGTCGCTGAACCGTTCGTAGGGAAACTTGACAATACCAATCTGTTGAATGTCGTTACCCTCAGATCTGGCAGGCAGGTACACCAAATCTTCGCTCATTAAGCCCTCACTCAAAAGATTGGCAAATAGAGACTGTTGATAGCTACTTCTTCCAGGAAGAAGACTATTTACAAGGGTCTTGGCATCTGATTGCTCAACCCAAGGCTGACCTATTTCTGCCATACGTCGAGCAGTCAGATTGACAGCTTGCTGAGCCAAGTTAGCTGAGGGGTCATAGTCAAGCCGACGCCATAGGGTTTCATGAACCGCATCAATAAAGAAGTTGAAAATTGCTGTAACGCCTTTGAGTCCTTTAGGAATACGAGTGAGATTTCGTTTTGCTAACCCTTGACAGAAGATTTTCAGAAACAGAGGATTGGAAAACTCCGGCACTAACAGAGGAATGTTTGGGCGTTCAATACCATAGTGGTTGAAGAAGGTTGTTGTGGCGATGTATTCATGGTCTGCAAACCCTCGATGATTGACCTGCGTCATTGATTCAGGAATCAGACCTTCAGGGATAACAATTTTCTCATACGAGGTTCGGCAGCTAACCGCTAGTCCAATCCGTGGATATTTTTCTAAGACCCTGAGTATCCCTGGCAGTTCATTGCGCCAGAGATGTTTACCGTCTCCTTCGTTAAGTGCGTCAATCAAGATCAGGGCTCGTTTTCCACGGACTTGAGCAGCTATTTCTAAGGCAGTGAGAAACTCATCACGATTACGAAAGGGCAGCTGCAATCGCTGCAAGATCTGAGCCCAAGGTTCGCTCTGGTTAAAATGCTGACCCAGCAAGATAATAGTGGGAATTTCCTGCTCCAGACGACGTTTGGCTACATCACAGAAGAGATGAGTTTTGCCTGTACCCGCTTCCCCCAATAGTAAAAGCGCCTTTTTGTTAGCCGCTTCAGCACTCGCACTGGTGGCAAACTCAGCAATTTTCCGTACGATGTCTAAAAGCTGAGAAACATCGTGACGTATATCTCTGATGATTTCCTTGTCAGACTGGGAGGTAGGGCTGATTCACTGTGATGAGATAGAAATTAAGCTATAGAGACATCCCTTAAACGCTGGTGTCGCGATGAATCTCATTGAAGCTTTACAGACCGTCCCCGATTATCGTAGTGCTCGCGGGAC